>Ga0137403_10003602_pt1 | contig 18552 bp, 13 predicted proteins | sample CZOMad2_1_16fung_FD_122057 | JGI IMG/M metagenome (GOLD analysis project Ga0137403, IMG submission 122057) | Vadose zone soil fungal communities from Angelo Coast Range Reserve, California, USA - CZOMad2_1_16fungal (Hybrid Assembly) | ecosystem: Environmental > Terrestrial > Soil > Vadose zone...
CCCTTTGAAGGTGACACAAGGAGCGACGTTCTTGTCGCAATCCTCAAGCGTCAGCCGGTTTCTTTACTGGACATCTCCGCCGAAGTGCCGGAATCATTCGAATGGATTGTCGCCAAAGCTCTAACTAAAGAGCCGGAGGAACGCTACCAAACCGCGCGGGAAATCCTTTCCGACCTGCGTCGCCTAAAACAGAAACTGGATCTCATCGCGGCGCAAAAGCATTCGTCACCCAGGCCGCGCGTCGCAAGCGAGGACTACGTTGATGATTCAGCGCACCGTTCTACGACTCTGCCGGGAGCAGCCACCGATGAAACTAACCCAATCCGCGAAACCCTCCCACACGCTGCCATCAGCCGCTTGTCGCATAACAGACTGATACTAGTCCTCGCTGCGTCAATAGTTCTTGCCCTGGTAATCGGCGTCGTCTGGTCCATCAAACGATTCGGCCGCACAAACACAGGGGATGAAAGCAAAACAAGTAGCCAGGTCTTAAGGGCCACTCAAATCACTTTCTCGCCAGGCTTGGACGGCTTTCCCTCGTTATCGCCTGACGCAAAATCCGTGGTTTACAGTTCTGATCAGAACGGAAGTTTTGAGATCTATATTAGACAACTTACGCCCGGTGGCGGCGAGTTACAACTAACCAACGACGGCCAACAAAACGTCCAGCCTTCGTGGTCTCCCGACGGCCAACGCATCGCGTATTATTCGAAGAATCGCGGCGGTATTTGGGTAATCTCCGCGCTCGGCGGTGCCGTAAAACAACTGACGGAATCCGGCTCGCGCCCAACCTGGTCCCCGGACGGTTCGACGATCGCGTTTCAATCCGGAGCGTCAGGCGAAATTTTCGCGTCGCGCACCATGCCACCATCGACAATCTGGATCGTGCCGTCGCAAGGCGGAGCGCCAAGACAAATTACCCGACCAGGAAATCCGCCGGGTGGGCATGCCTCACCATCCTGGTCACCCGACGGGAAGCGACTTGCATTTGAGGATTCTGATTATATTTTTTCCTCCATATGGTCCGTAGCCATCGCCGGCGGTGAACCGAGGAAAATAACGGAAGGGAACAATCCGATCTACGCCCCCGATGGTGAGTATATTTATTACCAGGGAGCAGCAGACCCAGGACTTTCGAAGCTACAGCTAGCTACATCAGGCGAACCAGTCGGCGAACCGGTAAACGTATTGGGACCGGGGCCTGGGACAGCTGTCAGGAATCCGGCAATCTCTGCTGACGGAAAAAAGCTCGTCTACAGCGCCACTCGAACCTCAAGTAACCTCTGGTCCGTTTCATTGTCGCCGGCGTCGGCTGACGCTCTCGGCCCACCGTCACCCTTTTCGCGCGATACCAGTCTGCGAAATAACCTCGCGCGGTTCTCGCCCGACGGGCGCAAGCTCGCCCTCACCAGATGGCGACCGGGAACGAGTGCAGACATTTGGGTCGCTGATGTGGATGGCCGGAATCTCACTCAGGTTACTAGTAACTCGGCAACCGACAGTCAGGCAAGCTGGTTTCCTAAGAGCGACAGACTCACCTTTCTCTCAGACCGCGATAAACCTATGAAGCTGTGGACCATCTCTTTAGCTACCGGTAAAGAGGAGCCATTTTTGGATCTGGGTGAAGGAGTGCAATTCGCCCAACTTTCGCCCGATGCCAAACAAGTCGCATTCAATTTGATCCAAAATGGAGCGATGAATGTGTGGGTTGCTTCGGTCAAGGATGGACAACGGACGCAGTTGACCTTTGATAGTGAATTGATGGGTTTTCCTTGCTGGTCGCCAGACGGACAGTTCCTGGCATTTGAGATGCAACGTGGGGAAGAGGCTTATCTGATGATCATGCCGAGCAACGGCGGACAACCCACCCAGTTGACTTTCGATCACGCTAAGAGTTGGCCACATGACTGGTCACCCGATGGAGACAAGATTGTTTTCTCAGGCCAGCGCGACGGGATCTGGAACATCTACTGGATCTCTCGGACCACGAAGGCGCAGAAACAACTGACAAACTATTCGAAACTGAATGCCTTCGTTCGCTATCCCGCGTGGTCTCCGCTAGGTAATCAAATCGTTTACGAGTACGCAGAAACCACCGGGAACATCTGGCTGATGGAGTTGAAGTAAAGCAAGCTATCAGCTTGCGGTCGCAAACTAGGATATGACCCCGGAACGCTGGCAACAAGTTAAAGAAATATTTCAATCCGCTCTGCAGCACGAGCCGGGGCAACGATCTGTCTTTCTCTCTAACGCGTGCGGTGGTGATGAATCGCTGCGTCAGGAAGTAGAGTCGCTCATCACCTCACACTACAAGGATGGCAGCTTCATCGATTCGCCCGCCTATGAAGCCGCCGCCGCCATGCTGGAAACTGAACAACAACTGAAGGCGGGACAGATGATCGGCCATTACGAGATTCTTTCCACACTCGGCAAAGGCGGAATGGGAGAGGTCTATCTCGCCCGAGACACCCGGCTGGATCGCAAGGTCGCGCTCAAGTTTCTTCCGCCGGATTTGATCAAGGATGATGAGCGCGTGCGCCGCTTTGCGCAGGAAGCGCGCGCTGCTTCATCTTTGAATCATCCGAACATTCTTACGATTCACGAGATAGGAGGGGTGGGCGGTCGCCGCTTTATCGCCACCGAGTTTGTTGCTGGCGAAACGTTGCGAGAGAGAATCGCTGGTGGGCCGATGAAACTTGCCGACGCGCTCAACACCGGCGAACAGGTCGCTTCTGCGCTCGCCGAAGCGCACGCCGCCGGGATCATTCATCGCGACATCAAACCAGAGAACATCATGCTGCGCCGCGACGGTATCGTGAAGGTGCTCGACTTTGGTTTGGCGAAGCTGACAGAGCAAAAGGAATCCGGGCCTGAAGATTCAACTCGCGCCCTGGTCAAAACCAGCGCTGGAGACGTGATGGGCACGGTGACCTACATGTCGCCAGAGCAAGCGCGTGGATTGCCAGTGGATGCGCGTTCGGACACCTGGAGTCTGGGTGTGGTCCTATACGAGATGATGAGCGGCCGCGCGCCGTTTGCAGGCGCGACCACCAGCGATATCATCGCGGCGATTCTCGAACGCGAGCCCAGGTCGCTGACCAGTATTTCGAGCGACATACCCGACGCGCTGGAATGGATCGTCAACAAGGCGCTGACCAAAGACCGTGACGATCGTTATCAAACTGCGCGTGAGTTGCTCACCGATTTGCGCCGGCTCAAGCAACGCTTGAGTGTAGCCGCTGAAATCGAGCGTAGCGGGGCGCCGGAACTTCCAATTGGCCCGGCGGCACAACGCGGAACAAATCCGGACGAAGCGGTCATGGGCAGGGATCGGCCCAGAGCAAAACGGCGGCTGGTATGGGCGGCGCTGTTTGCAGTGATGTTTGCCTTGCTCGCGAGCGTGGTGATATGGAAAGGCAGGGCTAACTCGTTCAAGCACCCGGCACTAACGCCGGTTGTAGTGCTGATGGATTCTCCCTTGCCCGACAGGGTTTTCGATCCTGAAACTCGCAAGAATGGCGGCACGAACGCGGACGACATTACCGACATCCTCCGCGACCTGCCGATTGTCATTGAAAAGGAAACCACCAGCTCGCTTTGGCACCGCGAAGATCAAGTGCTGCGCCAGAGTCCGGCCCTGATTATGATTCACCGTTCATGTTTTGCTGATGCCAGTATGGGTTTCGATCCCCAGGCAACGGCCACCCAGGTTGCGGACAAAAAGGTCGAGAGCTTCCTTGGCTACATGGGTCTTAGCAATCCCAACACGAAGTTTCTTGTCTATACTCGTCGCCCGGGAGATCAATCGTCCTGGCAAGCAGATCTGGAAAAAAGATTTCCCCAACTTAAGGGGCGCGTCTTTACGTTTCACGTGATTGGGGGACCGGAACATGCGACGTTTCGCGACCCCACGACGGCCCAGGCGCTGAAGCAACAAGCGCAAGCGATACTAGGATTGCACTAACCAGTTCCATTTCCGCAGGGGAATGCGTCTGTCAATTCTTACAGAGAGCCGCATAACATCTCATGGATGGTAGGTCACAAGCGCATGGGACTCAGGCCGTGAACCCCAGGGCTTCATGCACTCACGGAGGTCTTTTTTATGAACAGATTTATTCTCGAAACAGGGCTCAAGAAGGCCGGAATCAGTCTCAAAGGTTGGATGCCGGTCCTGGAATGCGACGTCTGTAAACAACGATGGGAACCCTTCAATAAAGTCGTTGAAGCAAACGAGAACACGGCGAAGCTCGACTATTGGCGCTGTCCAAACAAGTGCAATGCCGGATCTCAAGTCGGCAGGGAGCTACAAACTGTTACTCCGCATTACGTAGTCATAAACGATATTCCGGGAATGATTTTTGGCGATGAGGATCTACCCGAGTTCGAACGCTACGTGGGTTCAATGGATGCTACAGAGGTTCCGAACCGGAGCAAGAAATAGTGTTCGATAACGCAAGCACGAGCACGCTATCGAGCAGCTTTCGCTTTTGTCATATCTTCCGTGTTCAATTCCTCACGGAGTGAATGAAGGTGATAACGATGGAACTAGACAAACCAAACTCCGCAGCGAATTTTATCGGAGGCATGGCGGAAAAGCTGGGCGCCGCGGCCCAGGCCGCAACTATCTTCGGCGATCCGATCGAACGAGACGGCGTAACGGTTATTCCAGTGGCTAAGGCTCGCTGGGGCTTTGGTGGCGGCGCCGGTAGCAGGAAAGAGGAAGACGGAGCCGGCGGTGGCGGCGGCGCGCAAGTCACTCCAGTAGGTTTCATTGAGCTGAAAAACGGAGAAGCAGAGTTTCGGCCCATCAAAACTGTTTCTCTGCCCTGGGCGATTGCGGGCAGCCTCGCAAGCTTGTTTATACTGCGCCGAATTTTTGGGAGGGTAGGATCGTAACGGCTGTGCCGCGATTGGGCTTTTTGGGCCAGAACCTCAACGCGTCTAAACCTTCGCCCACTTCTACGAACTCGTATAGAATCGCGCTGCAAGAAATCAGCAGACTTCAACTGGGCACGCCAATTCCCCTAAATGAGCTCCTTTCTTTCCCCAGGCACAAAACTCGGCCGCTACGAAATTCGCTCCAAGATTGGCGAGGGCGGGATGGGTGAAGTCTATCTCGCGCGCGACATGAAACTGGGCCGCGATGTGGCGATCAAGGTTTTGCCTGCTGCTTTCTCAGCCGACAGCGAGCGTCTTCGTCGTTTCGAGCAGGAAGCGCAGGCTGCGGGCGCGCTTAATCACCCAAACGTCCTGGTCATTTATCACATCGACGCACACGACGGCGCGCCTTACATCGTTTCTGAGTTGCTTGACGGCGAAACGCTGCGTCAGCGTTTGACGGGATCACCACTTGCCCAACGACGGGTGATCGATTATGCACTGCAGCTCGCGCACGGCCTGGCGGCCGCGCACGAAAAGGGAATCATCCATCGTGACCTGAAGCCCGAAAACATTTTCATCACCAGCGACGGACGACTGAAAATACTGGATTTTGGCGTGGCGAAGTTGATCCAGGCAGATGGTGGCGAGGATCAAACTGATATTCCGACGCGGCGTGTTGATACAAAGCCCGGTGTGGTAATGGGCACGGTTGGGTACATGTCACCAGAACAGCTGCGGGGGCGTGTTGTAGACCAGCGGTCCGACATTTTTTCATTTGGGGCGGTTCTTTACGAGATGTTGTCTGGTCGTCGTGCCTTTCATGGCGAGTCGGCTGCCGACATGATGAGCGCCATATTGAAAGAAGACCCGCCAGACCTTTCACATGCTAATGACAACATTTCTCCAGCACTCGACAGGCTGGTAAGTCACTGCCTGGAAAAAAATCCGCAGGAACGCTTTCATTCAGCCCGCGACCTCGGATTCGCACTCGAAGCCATATCCGGAACGTCTGGGCAGACATTTACCTCGGCGACGCCGCAGCGAGTTCGATCTAAGAATCGCGAACGGCTGGTTTGGATGGTGATAACTGCAGCGCTGCTGTTGATTACGCTGGCTGCTGTTTTCTTTCCCCTTCTCCGCCACACGCAGACTGAGGCAAACGCGGTCCGTTTCAACGTAACGTTGCCGGAGAAAGCGAGTTTCTACTCTGATGTTGAGACTCACAATCTTGCGCTATCGCCTGATGGTCGGCGCCTCGCTTTTATCGCTGCAAAAGATGCGAACAGATTTCTTTGGCTTCAAGCGCTTGACGAGCTTTCACCTCAATCCGTACCGGGCACTGAGGGCGCATACTCTCCCTTCTGGTCACCGGATAGCCGTTACCTTGCGTTTTTCGCCCAGGGAAAGTTGAAGAGACTGGATATGGCAGGCTTGTCTGTACAGACAATATGTAACTTGTCGGAAGAGATCGACACAGTGGGTACGTGGGGACGCGCAGGCGTGATCCTTTTCAACGATCAATTCAATGACTCCAGGCAGAGTTTAGTCACTTCAGCCGAGCAATCCTCCTCGGCAATCTACGGTGTCCCGGCGACCGGTGGTGCGCCAACGCTTTTGACTAAACCGAAACACGTTAAGAGTACCTGGGTTCATTTCCTGCCCGATGGCAGACGTTTCCTATTCTACGGACGTGGCGATCAACCTGAAGCCAGCGGCGTTTATGCAGCCTCACTCGATTCACCAGATGGCAACCTGGTTCTCAAAGTCGCCCTTACGCGTGTCGAATACGCTCCGCCTGGCTACTTGCTTTACGTTCGTGAAGGGAGTTTGCTAGCTCAACCTTTTGATGAAAAGAATTTGCGAGTCACCGGTGAACCGATCACGGTTGTCACGCGCCTGCCTTACTTCGACAAGACTGGTTGGTCGGAATTCTCTGTGTCAGAAAACTCGGTGCTCGCATACGCAAGTAATGTTTCAATCACCCGGTTAGTTTGGTTCGATCGCAATGGACGCGAAGCAGGACAAGTCGGCGCGCCGGCCGGGTATTCTGCTTTACGACTTTCGCCCGATGGACAAAAGGTTTCCCTGGCGATCGCGGATGATCGGACTGGATCCAGTGACATTTGGGTACATGACCTCACACACGATACTCGCACCCGTTTCGCCTTTGGTCCTGCGGACGATGCTGAATCCGACTGGTCTCCGGACGGCCGGCGGCTGGTGTACTTCTCGTGCTGTGAAGGTTCCTCGACCTTGTTCATTAAGGAACTCAATGACACCGGGAAAGGACAATCGCCTTTGGCGGCAGGATTCCGTGGGCCGTGGGATTGGTCGGCTGATGGAAAGTTCATTCTCTATAGTGAAAATGAACCAACCGCGAGTCGCGATATTTGGGTCCTGCGGGTTGATAGCGAACAGAAGCCTTATCCGCTTTTCCAAACTCAGTTCAACGAATCATACGCTCAATTCTCGCCCGACGGACGGTGGGTGGTGTACCTTTCCAACGAGACGGGCAACGACGAGCTCTATGTGGCCCGTTTCGATAACCCACGAGAGAGCCGGCGCATTTCCACGGCCGGCGCCGCTCAACCTCGCTGGCGACGCGATGGCAAAGAGCTATTCTACCTTGCAGGGGATAAGAGCTTGATGGCGGTTCCGGTGAAGGCCGGCGATACGTTTGAAACCGGTGAAGCAATTTCGCTTTTCAAAGTAGATTCGATTGTCGCGGACGCCTACGACGTCAGTTCTGATGGTCAACGCTTCCTGATGAACATCGCTGAGCGCAAGACGCAGTCAATGCCATTTACGATTGTGTTGAACTGGACTTCAGATTTGAAGCGCTGAGCAGCGACACTGATTTCAGATTTCTGACGGCTCCATGGCCTTATCTCTACAAGCCACAAAACTTGACGCAGCCGCATGGAGACTGACAGTACAATGGTTAGGCTGAGGTAAGAATGACCTTAACTCCGGGCACGCAGCTTGGACCTTACGAAATCCTCTCCCAGATTGGCGCGGGCGGGATGGGCGAGGTGTATCGCGCGCGTGATACGAAACTGGGCCGCGATGTCGCGATCAAGGTTTTGCCGGCTGCTTTCTCAGCCGACAGCGAGCGCCTTCGTCGTTTCGAGCAGGAAGCGCAAGCCGCGGGTGCGCTCAATCACCCAAACATCCTCGTCATTTATCATATCGATACACATGACGGCGCTCCTTACATCGTTTCTGAGTTGCTCGAAGGCGAAACGCTACGCGAGCGCCTGAGTGGTAAGTCGCTGCCGCAACGCAAGGCAATCGACTACGCGTTGCAAACTGCGCATGGGCTGGGAGCGGCACATGAAAAAGGAATAGTGCATCGCGATCTCAAGCCGGAAAATCTTTTCGTCACGAAAGACGGCCGGGTAAAGATTCTTGACTTCGGTTTAGCTAAATTGACGGGCGCCGGCGACGGTACGCAATCACAAACGGAAGTGCCTACCAGACGAATCGATACTGATCCCGGTGTGGTGATGGGCACGATCGGTTATATGTCGCCGGAGCAGTTGCGCGGCAGGGTTGCGGATCATCGTTCGGATATTTTCTCTTTCGGCGCAATCCTCTACGAAATGTTGTCAGGCAATCGCGCTTTTCGCGGCGAATCAACTGCCGACACGATGAGCGCAATTTTGCGCGAGGACCCACCCGATCTTTCCTCCACTAACAAGAACATCGCGCCCGCATTGGAGCGCGTCGTCAATCACTGTCTTGAGAAAAATCCGGAAGAGCGTTTTCACTCGGCTAGCGACCTGGCATTTGCGATTGAGGCGCTTTCTGGATCGGCGGGGATGTCTGGCGCTACCACCACTATCTTGTCTGCACTGCCGTCGTCGAAGAGAAAGCGTCGCGAGCTGCTGGCGTGGATCGTAGCGGGCATTCTTTTGCTAGTTAGCATCGGGCTCGCAGCTCTTTATTTTCGCCGCGCGACCGTAGACGAGCGGCCCGTCCAGTTTGTCATCGCAATGCCCGAGAATGCGGCCGAAGTTTCGAATCCGATCATCTCGCCAGATGGTCGCACGGTAGCCTTCCTCGCCACTTTGGACGGCAAGCGCTTTCTTTTCACGCGGCCGCTGAGGTCGCTTGAAGCGCAGCGATTGGCGGGAACCGACGAGGCTACTTATCCTTTCTGGTCGCCCGACAGTCGTTACCTTGGCTTTTTCAGCAACAACAAATTAAAGAAGATTGAAGCCAGCGGCGGGCCGGCGCAGACCCTCTGCGATGCTCCCACTGCGGTTGGCGGCGCCTGGAACCAGGACGGTGTGATCTTGATTAGTCAAGATACTAAGGGAATCAACCGAGTGTCCGCCGCCGGCGGCACGCTAACGCCGGTAACCAAACTCGACGAGTCGCGTAAAGAACTCGCTCAGGCGTGGCCCAGCTTCCTGCCCGATGGTCGTCATTTTCTCTATCAAAGCTGGAACGGTCGATCGGACGATAGTGCGATTTTCGTGAGCTCGATCGATGGGAGTGATCGCAAGCTACTGCTGAAAGCCGATTCGAGTCCGTTGTACGCTCCGCCCGGCTATTTGTTATTCGCCCGCGGTAGCACACTAATGGCGCAGTCGTTCGACGCCGGGAAGTTGCAACTGGCCGGAGAGCCTTTTCCGATAGCGGAACAAGTGACTTACAACGGCGCCAACAGCTACGAGAGCGTTTCGGTTTCGGGGAATGGCGTGATGGCTTTTTTGAGCGGCGGTCTTTCCAACCGGCAACTGGCCTGGTTTGATCGCACTGGCAAGCAACTGAGACAGCTAGGTCCCCCGGGTGTGTATAACGACATTGTGCTCTCACCTGATGGGAAGAGATTGGCGATGCAACGATTGGTGGATGGAAATAGCGATGTCTGGTTGATGGACCTTGAGCGCGGCGTGCCGTCGCGTTTCACCTTCGACTCCACGGCTGAGGACAATCCGGTGTGGTCGCCAGACGGGAACCGGATTGTGTTCAGTTCGGGTGGAGAAAGCCTCTTCGACCTTTATCGAAAAGTCTCCAGCGGCGCTGGCAACCAGGAGTTGCTGCTTAAGACAGACGTTGGTAAGGAAGCGACGGACTGGTCCAGCGATGGCCGGTTCATTATCTTCACCGCTTACGGTCTGAAAACTTCCGCCGATTTATGGATCTTACCGCTCGCTGGCGATGCGAAACCGTATCCGTTTCTCGAAACAGAATTTGTGGAAGAACAAGGCCATTTTTCGCCCGATGGTCGCTGGGTCGCTTACGTCTCAAATGAATCGGGCAGAAGCGAGGTTTATGTTCAGAGCTTTCCGCAAAGTGGTGGTAAATGGCTCATCTCTACAGGCGGTGGCGGACAACCCCATTGGCGCGGCGACGGGAAAGAGCTCTTTTATGTGGCCCCCGACAAAACTGTGATGGCCGTGGCAATTAATGCAACCCTGAGTTTCGAGACAGCCGCGCCCGCACCCCTGTTCAAGACCCAGGTTAGCAGCTATGGAGCGCCGAATCGCTACGTTGTCACCGCTGACGGTCAGCGTTTTTTGATCAACGGTCCGGCGGAAGAAGTCAGCAAAACACCCATTACGGTCACGCTCAACTGGACTGCGGCTTTGAAAAAGAATTGAACCCTTGTTTCGAATTTGTAAAGCAAACTGTTAGTTTGCTGGCTGTGAGTTGCCACTCAGGTTGAAAGTACTCGTGACGGACGCAAACGGAAGTGGGTCAGTTTGAACTTGACTAAGGTGGCGTGGCTTTACAGAACCGAGTAGCGCGGTAGCGCCGGATGCTAGACTCAAGTTCGGATGATGATAATTCGAGGGATTCACCTAGTATTCAGAGTTGAGCTTAGCATCCGGCGCTACCCGCGCTCGGTTCTGTAATGGCTCCGACCTTTGATTTTATCAAACCTGACCCACTACCGCGATTGACAATCAGTTTGTCGAAACAAATGTTGATACCCAATAGGAACTGGAGCCGTAGGACGGCCTTTGCAAGCTTGTTCGTCCTTATCCTGGTAACCGGAATCGTATTCGGTTCTGCCCAAACCAATACCAACTCGAATGCTGATACAGCGTCGAACAAGACCGTAGTTCTCACCCAGCCTTTAACGCTAAGGTGGCGGTATGAGTCGAACCTGACTCTGAACTTAACCCCGGCGGCAGATGAGGAACGTGTTTACTTGCCGCTGGCGGGCGGCACGATGGTTTCCCTCAATGCAGCTTCTGGACAGCTTAACTGGCGTTCGGAAATGGGTGGAGAGCTTTCGGCTTCTCCGGTGGCCGACCAACGCGGCGTGTATGTCGCGTCGGAGACAGGCAAACCCGAAACAGGCGCCCGCCGCGCGACCGGAGCTTTGCGGGCGTTGGGTCGTGAAGGGGGTGTAACACAATGGATGCGCACGCTGGCCGTGCCTCTGCGGGGAGCTCTGACCCTGAGCAACGGCAAACTATTCGCCGGCGGCGGCGATGGGAAAGTCTATTCATTTGACAGCAGGAACGGCGAAGCGCGCTGGTCCTATGATTACGGAGCCGCGTTCAACTCTCAGCCAGTTGTCTCGGGTTCGCGCGTATTTATCGGCAGCGAAGATGGCAACTTGCTCGCTCTTGAGGAGAGCACGGGCAAACTTCTCTGGCATTATCGAACCAAGGGTGCGGTGCGAGGACCAGTGGCCAATGGGAACGAAGTCGTATACTTCGGTTCTGGCGACGGCTATGTATACGCGGTGGATGCCAGAAGTGGTCGCTTGATCTGGCGGAAGCGAACCGGCGCGGGCGTAGAGGCTGTGGTTCGTGCCGGTGAGGAGTTGCTAGTGGCTTCGCTGGATAATTTTGTTTACACGTTTTCTATGACCGGAGCTCGACTATGGAAACGGCGGCTTCCGGGAAGAATTTCTTCCCAACCCCTGGTCACGCGCGATGCAGCGCTATTCATGCCACTTTCAAGTTCAACTGCGGTCGTGCTTGAGCTTCGCGACGGACGCCAGGTTAACTTGCTTCCCGTGGGAGAGGAAATTACTACTTCGGCCTCCCCCGTTGCGGTTGGCGACGTCGTGCTGCTTACCACGGAGCATGGACTACTCGCCTTTACGCAACCTCGCGAAACGCCCTCGGGAAAAAGATGACAACAGACTACGACTTTGGCTTGGAAGTGAGGTGGAATAAGAAGGCCGCTAAGGTTGGTTTACCTGAACGCTCGCCTCGCTGAGTTCAGACCGCCTGCGAAACATTCCTAATACGCGAGACAGCAGTCCGTGGAGGATGTATCCGATGACAAGTGCCAGCAGGACATAGCGAGAGTAAAGGAAAATGAGCATGCCGACAGCAACGGCAAGAATTATTGTGCGCATGCTGCGGCTGCGAGTTCCTACTGTCTTGAAACTCGAGAACCTTAGCGTGCTGACCATTAGAACGCTTAGGACTCCCACTAGCGCCATCAGCAGAATGGAATAAATCTGGGATCGCTCTGCTCCATACCTAACGAGGGGGACTGGCGCGAAGTGGATAATAGCCGCAATCAGCCCTCCGGCAACCGGGATCGGCAAACCTACAAAATTCTTCTTATCGGTCTTGACCAGGCCTTCTGCGAGAATCCGCGGGCGTGACGCTTGAACATTAAAACGAGCGAGACGAAAAGCGCCGCACATCAGGTACATAAACGAGAGAAACCAGGCGAGGCTGTGTAACCCACTTCCCTCTTCAAGGGTGGCGCCGTATCCCCAGACATAGGCCAGCACGGCAGGTGCGAGCCCAAAGGTCACGATGTCTGCCATAGAATCCAGTTGGACGCCGATCTCTGTTGTCGTTTTAGTCATGCGAGCCAGCCGTCCATCAAGCATGTCAAAAAGGAGTGCCCACCCAATCGCCCTGGCGGCGTTATCGAGATACTGGGCGGCCAGCAGGAGATCGCCATCGGTGCCCGCTCCTATGAACTGGAAACCACGCACCGCAGCCATCACTGCGTAAAATCCCATGCCGATGTTGGCGGCAGTGAAAACGGACGGGATTAGGTACACACCTTTCCGCAGCCCACGCCGTTCCGGGTTTTTTGTCTCCAAATCTACCTGCTGACGAGCCCCAACCGTCATCGTATCCTCCCGATGATTGTGGTTCCGCCTTGCACCCGGGAGCCCTCCGCTACCAGAACTTCAACGTTTGCCGGCAGCAGCACGTCCGTTCTTGAACTAAACTTTATCAAGCCGAATCGCTCTCCCAACTCCACTCGTTCACCTGGCCGCTTCCAACAAACAATCCTTCGCGCCAGAATTCCCGCAATCTGTTTGCAGACGATGGTAATCCGCTCACCCTTAATCGTCAGCGCGTTTTGCTCGTTAACCAGACTGGCGTTTTCGTTTGTCGCCATCAAAAACCTTCCCCGCGTGTACGAAACGCTGGTCACGTCACCGGCAATCGGGGCGCGGTTGATATGGACATCAAGCGGCGACAGAAAAATGCTAACCACGGTCGCAGAACGACCGCTGTTGCCCTCTTCCACTGGTCTAACCCGCGTAACGCGCCCATCGGCTGGAGCAACAACGATATCAGGATCAATTGGCGGCTGCCGCTCGGGATCGCGAAAGAAGAAGGCCATGAAAGCTGCCAGGATTGCCAACAAGAGGGCCACAGGCCAGAGACCCAGCAACAATACAATAACCGCCAGGGCCGCCGGCAGCAGGACGTAAAAGATTCCTTCGCGAGCTATTCTCACTCCTCATTGTCCGAACATTCAGTACGCGATGTTGTTCGCCTCTTTGTCGTAATCAACCGTTAAGAATCAACCTTTGTTGTAAGAAAGGGGACGTGTGACACCTCCACGTCCCCTCCAGAGTAAACCGATCAAGGAGAAATTCTTCTCCCGTTGAATTTTAATGACTCACGCTTTGACTCTTCTGGTGCTGCATTATTAGCGAGTACATTTGATCTTTAAGAGCTAACTTCTTCTTCTTGAGAGTAACCTCTTCCAGTTGTTCTTCTTCGCTCGGATAAGCCAGGGCTGTAAGTTCACTTAATCGTTCTTCGTATCGAGTGTGTTCACGGGCTAATTCCCGAAACTCAGGGTCTCGATTCATCAGCTCTTCCTTAAGCAAATCCGCAGTTGTAATGTCCATTTTCGTGCATGTCTCCTTTCAGACGATGGGACGGGCAAGATTGGTTTGAGGAGGTACTTCGAAAAACCTCATGGGAATGTTCGGACACGAAAAAATGGTAGCCCAATTATCGCGACGGATCAAGCTCTTCGCCCAAGTTCAATAGTCATTACCAGGGCGTCCTCGACCGGTTCCGAATAATACTTACTACGCCGGGAGGTCAAGCGGAAGCCACACTCTTCATAAAGTGCAAGCGCCGCTGTGTTTCCAGCACGCAACTCCAGAAACGCGTACGGGACACCCAGGCGCCTCCCTGCCTCCAGAATACGGTTTAATAATGCTCGCCCAATACCCCGCCTCCGGTAACTATCCCGCACCGCCACGTTGTTTATGTGAAGCTCATCGGCGCCCATTCGGCCGACGATGTACCCGGCTAGCCTGGGAGCAAGACGTTTGCGTTCAGAGTCCGCTATTCGCGCCACTAGCATCAGTTTTCTATTGCTACTTTGCAGCTCAGAATAGTATGCGGCCCATCCCCAGCGGCTCAGCCCTGAACTCTCTTCGATCTCAACAACTTCCAGTAGATCGTGCTCAGTCATTCCCATTATTGAAATATCCTGGCCCGCTCCGGTAATGACGTTCTGCATTAACGACATTGTTCCTTCAGTTCTGCGTCTGAGGGTCTAACGTAAATCGCGCTGAGAGAACGCGGGGATTGCATCATGCCGGTTTGAAAAGCTTTTAGCGCCAGGTCCGCTACGTGCTTCGCAAGATTTGTCTGCTCCGCGGCGAGTTCCCAGGTGTTACCACCCGGCGCGGAGCGCAAGGAGTTTGACATGCTCGAATGCTCCGCGAAATCAATGCAGTGTTGTTGCGCATAACGAAGGAGAAAGTCACGCTGCAGGCGTGCGCCGCTGCCAGCCCATCTGAGATCCGTGAGTGCAGCATATTTCTCAACCAGCCTTTGCGGCGACAGGTGAGCCGCGACGTCGAGTTCAGTAATCGTGCCGTCCTCCGAAACGGAAAACATTTGAGCAAAGACTTCCCCCCGTCCAGCCGGCAAGAGTGCAACTGTGGCGCTCGACGATCCGGCAGCGTGAGCAACGGCTTGAAGCGTAGGGATGCCAACACACGGTCGCTTCAGTGATTCAGCCAGGGCTTTCAAGGTGGCGATGCCGATTCTTAGACCAGTGAAACTGCCTGGACCAGAGGCACACGCAAAGAGCTCCACCTCCCGAAGTCGAATGCCGGCTTCCTCGAGACTGTCATTGATATCGCTCAGCAGACTGGAAGACTGCGAAACCTGCGCATCCCCCTCTCGCGCAGCTAACTGCACGCTTCCGCGACCGAGGTAGACACTGCCGCTCAGCGTAGCAGTCTCTAAACTCAAAATAAGAGGGCTAGCTCTCATGTTGCTAAAGATTCCCGATCAGTGTTCCTGAAACCGACCGGGAGAGTTTAATAACAGGCGTCCGATGCGCGAAAGGCAATTAGCCATTTGGTATGGCAATCGTGGCAGATTATTGAATTCCCCATTGACGCTGATGGTTGCAATTATTGGATTTGGCCAGCGTTGGCGCAGGCCACCCAGCAGCCCCGCCGGATGACGTAGAAGATAGGACATTGGTACCGGATGACTCATGGGCGGTTGATCGATCGCAAAGGGATTTGCCCACTGCTTGATCACGTTTTCGATCAACCACCCCGGGAGTTGCGTCTTTATTTCCGCAGGCAGGTTCTCGGTATCGGCGCGAAGCAAACGCTTCGCCAAACCAATCGCAGAAGTGATCCAACGGGCGCGGGTGTTATTGCGTCCCAGACAAAGATCCCAATCAAACGTTGCCGGCAGTGACTCGATCGCTACCCCTACATCGCAGAGCCACAGCGGACGCCAGGCTCCGTGTTTCAAAAGATGAATGCATGAAAGCGCAAGCTGGTCTTCAGGCCCGAGTATCCGAATCTGCTCTTCTCCGAGACTGATTGTTCTTGAGCGCGCGAACAGTTCGGCAACTGCTCTTTCATCAATCTCTGAGAAATGTTTGTGGAGATCGACCCAGCAGTCATCTGCGTCGGGAGTACTCAGAATCTCCTCCGCCAGTTTGAACTGTTCCGGTCGCACGCAAATATCGATATCACCGTAGGGCCTGAGCGCTTTCTCGGCATACATCCCCGCCGTGGCCCAACCCTTCCCGAGAACGGCCTCGACCTGCGCCTGGCGCAGCAGTCGAAACACCTTTGCGATCTTTTGTTCGTGAATTTCCGACTGCAGGGACTGAAGACGATACGCCTGGTGAAGCACCTCGGCCGATGAAGAGCCTCGCAGCTCGGTCTGGCATACGCGACGCCAACCAAGCGCCGCCGTTCCGGAGTCATAAAGCAAAGGAGTTACTTCATCCAACTCCCGCTCTGAGATCTGTAGACTGGGAAGGGCTGAAGCGCGCCATGCTCCGGCGAGCACTTCCGCCACCAAACTCCCTTTGCGCGCGGCTTCTCTTGATTTCATGCTTAACGTCGACGGGTAGACCCGACAGCTTCCAATACCAACCGGCACCCGGTGGCTACTGCTTCCGGTTCTGATTCCCTTCCACTCGTTCCAGCACCGCAGGCGCAACCTTCCTGGCATCCCCCCTGACTCCCTTCAACACCTCGGCTTGAGCTGCCACACGCTGTAAAGTTGCGAGCGCCTTTGCCGGGCTGCGTCGCGCGGATACAGTGTTGAAGAGCATTTCCAACACTCCTTTTCCTGCCGTCAGCTTTCGCGGCCGCCAGCGCGCGCCGTTCTTAAACTGTGTCATTAGAACCAGTCCCACTGGCAGCGGTTTGGTTCCCGAGTGACCGCCGAGCTCCGATGCCGTAATCTTCGTTTGCCTAAACTCCCCTTCCTCGCGAAGTTCAAGCGGCTTTGAAAAGGGATGCACTCGACCGCGCGAATCCAAAACCGCATATTCATCGGAGTAGTAGGTTGCACCGGCACGGACCAGCTCGGCAACGAGCGTTGACTTGCCACTGTAGCTTCTACCAGGTATGACGATCGCTTTTCCCTTCCAGCCAACCACACCGGCGTGAACAAACACGCGATGCTTTGCCAACTCAGCTACGAAGAGTCTGAGGTCGGACTCAAACGTTTCGAACACGCTGTCCAGATCAAGCGAGCGGGCGAGTTGCACATGGTCCCCGTAAAGTAGATTAAGGCGCCGCACATTGGCACGCGGCCCCTTGCCGCCGATCAAAATGGAGTAGACTCGATCGACAACTGAGGAAGAGGCGTTTTCCCACTCGCTTGGCAGATGACGGCAAACTCGATCAAGCGCACCCGGGTCGTTTGAGCGAATGCCGATTCGCACACCGTAAGACTTTAATGAGAAGCCCACCGCCCATCCAAGGCGGTCCACCTTCTTCATTCAAGTGGAAGTGAACTTGAGCCTTGGCAACTGTGATTCTGCCATGTTTGTTTGAGCGACAACGCTTTCATTCATCAGAATCGGAAGCGGTAGCGACCGGCCCTGGAAGCAACTTGCGTTTTATTATCTCGTTTTTAACTACTCGCTCTGTGTGGGGTTCGGCTAACCCTTCGGACGGTTGAGTGTCAGGCCGGTCGCTACCGCTTCCGGTTCTGATAGTTTTCGAAACCTGCTGGGAATGATGCCTGACTTGAGTGCCAGGATCTGGTCGCTACTGCTTCCGGTTCTGTAAGGGGCATGCCGGTAACCTTCGCATTTGACTTCTTCTCTGTGCAACCTCCGTGTTCTCTGTGTCTCTGTGGTGGAAACCCGCAGAAACTACTCACCACGGAGACACAGAGAACATGGAGGTTGCACAGAGAAAACTAAACCAGGCCGCACACGTACGTTCATGTGCGTGCCGCGATCATTTCAACTGCTCTATCGAGAAACTATCAAGCGAGATTGATCCAAAGATTGGACACGGCGAAGTGGTGCAGTTGTCTCGCTGAAGACTCAAGACCACGGCGGCGGTTGTAGGAGACGTCGTGAATTCAAAACTAAAGACCTGCCAGTCAACGGTGCCGGTGGCTAGCGGACGGGATCGTCCCAGGCGTTTTTGATCTCCCGACGCATCACTGACATTGAGAAATGCCTGTCCTCCGGTGACAACATCCTGAGAGCGCGCAGCGAAGTTGACCTGATATCGCCTACCACCCCAGCGGGGCTGCCCCGCCGAGGACCCCGGTTTGGATGGCTCAACTAACATCAACTGAGATACGGGCGCCAATCCCGGATTCGAGTTCCCATCAAACTCAATCATCAAATCTTTCGAGCCACTATGAGGCTGGCTGGAATCCAACGAGACGGAAACTGCCGGGAGGTTGCTCGGCACGCGCCAGCTAAAACCACCCTGATCAAACGCCAATGGACCCTCAAAGCCACCGTCATAAATTGAAGCACCGGATCCCTCCCGGCCTAACTCAACTCCATGAGTCACTTTCCAAATCTCAAACGCTTCCATGAAGGCGCCCTTAGCCAGCAACTGTTCAACCAGCTCTCGCTTGACGGCATCAGGCACGCTGCCAGCGGCCTCGAATTGGGTGATCGCGTCTTTCGCCTTGCCATGCCGCACGAGGAGCCGGGCGAAAGCAATTCGCA
>Ga0137403_10003603_pt1 | contig 18549 bp, 14 predicted proteins | sample CZOMad2_1_16fung_FD_122057 | JGI IMG/M metagenome (GOLD analysis project Ga0137403, IMG submission 122057) | Vadose zone soil fungal communities from Angelo Coast Range Reserve, California, USA - CZOMad2_1_16fungal (Hybrid Assembly) | ecosystem: Environmental > Terrestrial > Soil > Vadose zone...
GCCTCCCCGCTCTGCCTTGTAGGCTACGTGCGATGGGACGCACGGTCTGATCGAGTTCCTCCTCTCCAGACAATCATTTTCAGCAGCTTTCCAGGTCGCACTAAGGGACTCCGACCGTGCCATTCGGCAGCCTCTTGGTCGTGATCTCTGGAGAGAACAAGATATAATCCAGGAAATGTGCGCAACCGGACGCGCCAGTCGCGATCATCGCAACCAGGAGCATCAGAGCGATGGGCCTGAGGTTTGAACGGGCTGGGCTGGGAGCATTCATGGGCGGCCTCCTGTTCTAGCGAGACGGTGCATTCCCGAAGCCATTGGTTGCCGGGCCTTCTTGCCAAGACGAATGGCCCTTGAAACGGCTGTTGCTACGGAGGCAGGAACGAGCCGCAAGCCTGTCGCAGCGAAGGGCTTACAAGCAGTTTGCCCTTCAATTACCAAACTCCGCGCGAACAAGTCAATGACCTTGCATCGCGAACGCGCGAAAACCGCGCCGCCTCGCAAGTGTCGCCCTTTTCCGACACTAGACAACTGATTGTGGCAACTGACGGCAGGGACGGGAAGAAACCAATGACATGCAGGCAGTGCTGTTACTTTGCGCCATACTCCTTGGCCGTCAATTCTTTGTGGCCCACGGACTGCGGATGTCCGACAGTCCCGTTTGGAGCTTTACCGTCGTCGGGCAACCAGAGGTGAAAGATGATGCCGTCGGTTTGGGCGGCGGCCTCTGCAATTTTCTTGGCCTCCTCGGGTGATCGATCCAGAACCTGCACTCGGCCAGTGGCAATCTCGACCGTGTGGTCGTGGTAGAACTTATTCCAGGTCTCGAGAGAAACGTTGGATCGCGAGACGTTCTTGGCAACAAAGTATTCCACCTGTTTGAGCAGGGCATTAGGTTCCGTGGATTCGTAGATCAGGCATTCGAGGATGTCACTCGATACGGGTTTGCAGTAGTGATGATAGGGGCCCATCACTTTGCCATCCATCTTGTGGGGAGCCAGCACATGAATATCGTGGCCCTCGGCGGGAGTGCGCGGCTTTTCCTGAGGTGGAGCGCTTCGCGACCCGAGAACGAGCACTCCGGAAATCAAAAGCATGGAAAAGAACGCGCATCTGTAATTCAGAGTTTCGCTCATAGCTTCTCCTCCTGAAGCATGGTTTCGCAATTCATGGGGAACTTCCGAGAAGGAAAGACTGGCCGTGCGAGAGAACCTATGCCCGCGCCTCTCGATTGTCAAGAGTGCATAACGGAGTGCATAACGGCGTGACGGGCCGCCCGGATTCCAAGAGGAAGTCAGTGTAGACCGAGAAAAAAGAAAACTCGGCCGCGAGGAGCTACGCGGGCCGAGTAGAGCAAGTTCTTTCGCAGATTATTTTTGGCCAGCGTTAAAAGAGAGTTTCTCCGTACCGACCACCTGGCCGTGCAGTGTGCCGGGAATGAGCGTTTCGCGCTCGGCTTCGCCGGACTTGGCGTCGGCGATGGTGACGCGATTGACTTCGAGCGTACGCCCGACAGCGCGCTCGTAATTGGCCTTGGCTTCGGCGAGGTTGGCCAGGGCGCGGAGCTCCGTGCCTTGCGCGTTGATCAGGTCGCGTTGCGTCTGAATGACGAGGTAAACGGTGGACGCGCCGAGCTGATACTTTTTCTGCTCGGCATCAAAGGTCTGCTGCTGGAGTTCGCGGGCCTTGCTGGCAGCATCGACCTGCGCGCGGTCCTGCGTTAGGGCGATGTACGTGTTGCGGACGTCAAGAAGCGCGGCGTTCTTCAACTGCTGCAACTGGGCTTGGAGCCAACGCTGTGTAAGGATAGCGCGCTGATTGTCCGCCTGCGCGGAACGGTTGCGGATGGGGATCTGCAAGTTCAACGATACCTGGTAGTCCGGGAACTGGTTGTGAAACACGGAGCTCATCGCGTCGCCAAAACCGGCGGTGACGAGCTGCGTGCTAGTTGGCACAGTGAATGGAATGAAGGCATTAATTTTGGCTCCCGTGTTGTCAATCAATTGAGTGCCCTGCGTGGTCGTAGAGGTGAGGACTTGGGTCTGGTTGCCAGCGAGTCCGACGGTTCCGTATTGCGCTGTGAGCGTAGCCGTCGGCAACAACGCGTTGCGCGTAGCCTTCAGATCGATCTCTCCATTCAACAGGTTGAGCGCTTCCTCCTGCAATTCCGGCCTCTTTGCAAATGCTTCCTTGACCGCCTCTTCAAACGAGGGAGCTTCAATAGCCTCCGGTTGCGAGGGCAAATCCGTGGGGATGATTTCCACGTTCACGAAATTAGGCGCCAGGGGATTCTTACTGATGGCGTTTTTCAAAGTCTGCTCATCCTGAAGTTGCACAGTCTGCGCCACAATCAGGTTCTGGCGGTCGGTGGCGAGCTCAGATTCGGCCCGAGTGACGTCGAGCGGCGCCATCGTGCCAATCTCCAACTGCTTCTTGTTGTCGTTGTAAAGCTTCTGAGCAACAGTCACGGCCTGCTGCTGAACTCTTACGTTTCCCCTGGCGAAGACCAGTTCCCAATAAGCAGTAATGGTGTTTGTGACGGTAGTGATGGCTTGCTGAGTGAACGCCCAGTCCGCGATCTTGCGGTTGTTCTTGGCAATGCGGATGTTTCGAGTGTTGACGGCGCGTCCAAAACCGTTCAGCAACTGTTGCTGGAATCCGACGAAGACTGAAGATTGCACGGAGGGATTGAACAAGTTTGCGGCCGAAGTGGAGGAGTTCCGGGTGTTGTCCCAGGCAGTGAAAAAGGTGGTTCCGGTCTGGAATCCCTGAGAATACTGCGAGTTAAACGTCGAATTGTGCAACGTCAGTCTTGCGAGCGAGGACAACCCCGTGCCGGTACCGGAGGTCAGCGGGTTGTTGACCGGGACATTGCGGTCGTCGATGGTCAAGGTTGTCGTGATGAGGGGATCGAAGTTCAGAATCGGATTATTCGCCGTCGAGCCGCCAAACACGGCTCCAGGAGTGGTACCGCCAAAGCCTCCGGCTGTCGCCTTGAGGATACCAGTATCCGCGAACCACGGATTGTATCGCTGCACCACAATGTCCATGCTGTTTTCCAACGCCAACTCCACCGCTTCTTGCATGCTCAACTCGATCTTTCCGTCATGGATGAGTTGATCGACGCGCGGCGAATTGGTGAGCACAGGCGCAGCAATCTTGATGGGGCTGTAAGGAGCGAGCAGGTTAGGAAATGGCTTGGGCGCGCGGGTGTAGTTGTATTTCGCAGAGCCAAGCGAAACCGGCACAATGGCCGTGGCGGGCTTGGCTTGCGCTGCTTGCGGAGTTTGCGGCGCATCTTGCCCGAAGGCTGGGGAAATGGGTCCTCCGACGAGCGTTACGGCCAGTATGGCGGCCAACAGCGGTCGAGCATACAGCGTCTTCATAGTGCTCCTTACCCTCAAGATTCATCCCCAAGGGGACTTGATTTATGTGCACTCAACTCTGTAAAACGTTCGCAGAATGGAATTTGTTTCAGGCAGTGGACCGTTTTGAGGTCACGACTGAAATCTGACAGTTTCGCGATTAAAGCCGTCAAAGATGGCCAGAACACATCCTGAAGGCTGCGCCGCGCCGGCCGGGCGAAGAAAGCAGTCTAGCAGGCGCTCTCTTCCTTGACAACGCGGGAAGCGGCGGCTAATCTCCTGACATTTCGACGCTTAGGAGCCGGCGGCAGTTGGCTGGGCCGAAATGCTGAAACGCGAAGAATTGCTGAAGATGTTCGAGACGGCTGGCGCCATCCGGCACGGACACTTTGAGCTGTCCAGCGGGCTGCATAGCGGTACGTACGTCCAGTGCGCGCTCGTCTTGCAGTATCCGCGCTTCGCCGAGAAGCTGGGACAGGCGCTGGCGACGCTCTTTTCAGACGCCAGAATCGATGCCGTGGTATCGCCGGCGATGGGTGGGCTCATCATTGGCCAGGAAGTCGCGCGAGCGCTGCCTGAGCAGAAGCACTCTCCGGGCGGCGGAACGCCCGCCCTCTTTGTGGAGCGCGACGCGAGCGGCATGATGACCCTGCGGCGCGGGTTCTCACTTGCTCAAGACCAGCATGTGTTGGTTGTTGAAGATGTTTGGACCACCGGGGGCTCGACGCAGGAAACGATTCACGTTGTGGAAGAGGCCGGCGCCCGCGTCGTTGCTGCCGGTGCGCTGATCGATCGGAGCGGCGGTAAAATCGACTTCGAAGTGGAAGCGCAGTCGCTGATCCAACTGCCCATCGCCAGCTACGAGGAAGAAGATTGCCCGCTCTGCCGCGGAGGCAGCGTAGCGGTGAAGCCGGGGAGCCGCTTCGTTCGTAGCGCGCTCTGACGTTTCGGTCCTCGCCCCTGCATGCACTATTTCAAGCTCACCATCGCGTACGACGGCACGGATTTCCACGGCTGGCAGATTCAAACAGGCAAGCCCACAATCCAGGGTGAAATTGTTGACGTGCTGCGCCGCCTGACTCAGGAGCACGTCGTCCTGCATGGTACGGGGCGCACGGATGCGGGAGTTCACGCACTTGGCCAGGTCGGGAGCTTTCGAACGCAATCGCATCTTTCCGCTCAGGATTTTCAACGCGCGTTGAATGCGCTGCTGCCGCCCACCATCCGAATCGTGGGCGCGGAAGAAGTCGGCCCGGACTTCAACGCGCGCTGGTCGGCGCGGGGCAAAACCTACCGCTACCGCTTGTATCGCGGGCGAATCGTCCCGCCGATGATCTGGCGCTACGTGCTCCACTATCCGTTTCCACTCGATGAAGACGCCATGCGCGACGCCGCGGCGCGCTTCGTTGGCACGCACGACTTTGCATCGTTTGCGGCTTCAACGGGCTCCGAAGAGGACGACAAAGAGCGATCTACCGAGCGCGAAATCTATTCGGCTGAGCTCGCGCGTACCACGGACAACGAAGAGTTGGTCTTCACGGTTCGCGGGCGCTCGTTCCTTCGCTATATGGTGCGCAAGATGGTGGGCACGCTGCTTGACGTCGGGCGCGGAAAACTCACGCCCTCGGACATTGAGCGTTTGTACGAGCTGCGCGATCGCTCCAAGTCCGGTCCTACTGTACCTCCCCATGGCCTCGTTATGGTCGAAGTCCAGCACGAGGAAGCGTGGCGCCTCTGAGCGGCCCGCGTCGTTCGGTCGGTTGCACGCGGTTGCGCTGTGGTCCAGTTTTCATCCGGTATGGACAAGAGATCTTGCAAGCGGCGAGGTTAGCTAATATACTTAGCTAACCATGTACACTGTGCATCAAGCCAAAACCAACCTCTCCAAGCTGCTTCGAAAGGCTGCCCGGGGCGAGGAAGTCATTATTGCCCGCGGCAAAACACCTGTTGCTAAGCTCGTGGCTGTGCTGCATGAGAAGAAGAAACGCGTCCCGGGCCGATGGAAAGGAAAGATCTCTTACACTTCCGATGCCTTTGCGCCGCTTACCAAAAAGGAGCTCGCCGAGTGGGGCATTGAATGAAGCAGGTTCTATTGGACACTCACGCTTTGGTATGGTGGCTGGAAGCGAAGGAAAATCTCTCGCGCACGGCTACAAAGGTTATCGAAGATTCAGAAACGGTCGTATTCGTTTCCGCTGTTTCAGGCTGGGAACTGGCGATCAAAACACAAATTGGCAAATTCAAGTCCACCGAACTTGTAGAGGGCCTCGAGAGGGAGATCGAGAAAGAAGGCTTCATCGAGTTACCCATCTCCATGGAACACGCGCTGCTGGCCGGCAGTCTCAGCTCACCACACAAAGACCCCTTCGACCGCCTCTTGATCGCTCAAGCCCAGGTCGAAGAAGTCCCGATCGTCAGCAATGACAAGGTGTTTGACCGCTTCTCCGTTCGCCGAGTGTGGTGAAGCTAAACGGCCTCGATTGGCGCGGGAAAGACGGGAGTTTTTCCCAGACACGGAAACTATTCTCGGCATTGTCTCGTATTGTGCCAGTAGCCCCTGAAGCACTCAGAAAACAAAATGATTGTCAGCAATTTATCACCCACGAGTGAAAGCGGTCCAAGATCACCCGTTCACAGGAGCAAGTATGATTTTTCGCAGGACGATCTTTGCTGGACTCGTCGTTCTCGCCTCCCTTGCATGCGCGGGTGCCTCTAACGCAGAGCAAACGGCAGGCCCTGGCGTGAAGCCGGCGACCGTCATGCCGGACGTGATTCAAGTCCCTATGGCCGCGCAACCGTCTGAACACTTCAATGCGGACGCGGCCACGGAGGCGTACCTCGCGCAAATTCCTGCCAGTGCGCGGTCGCGCTCCGACGCCTACTTCGAGGGCGGGTACTGGCTAATCCTTTGGGATTTTCTTTATGGCGCGGCGCTTTATCTTTTTTTGCTGCACTTTGGCTGGTCCGCCGCGATGCGGAATTTTGCTGAGCGCGTGACGCGTTTTAAACCACTGCAGACATTTATCTATTGGACAGAGTTTCTGATCGTCACGACGATTCTGGGCGCACCGCTTGGAATGTACGAGGGTTATTTCCGTGAGCGGCAGTACGGATTGGCGACGCAGACGCTTGGTCCCTGGCTTGGCGACCAACTCATCGTGCTTCTGGTAAACGTGGTGCTTGGCGGAGTCGTCTGCATGGCGCTCTTCGGCATTGTCCGGCGGCTTCCGAGAACGTGGTGGATCTGGGGAGCCGGCGTCTCCATCGTCTTTCTGGTTTTCTTCATCATGATTGCGCCGGTCTTCATCTTCCCGCTGCTCAACAAGTACACCGTGCTTGACGATCCGAAAATCACCAAGCCCATCCTGAGCCTCGCGCGCGCCAATGGCATTCCCGCAGAAAAGGTCTACCAGGTGGATGCCTCGCGCCAGTCTACGCGCATGAGCGCAAACGTCAGCGGCTATGGCCAGACCATGCGCATCACGCTAAACGACAATCTCCTGCGGCGGGGGTCGCCCGAAGAGATTCAGTCCATCATGGGCCACGAGATGGGCCACTACGTGCTGCACCACATTGCCAAGGACATTCTTTACTTCTCGGTTGTCCTCGTGATTTTTTTTGCTTTACTGCGCTGGTCGCTCGAACGCGCCCTTGCCCGCTGGGGTGAACGATGGAAGATACGCGGAATCGGCGATACGGCGGTGCTCCCGCTGGTGTTCCTCGTGGGGACGATTCTTGGATTTGTGTATACGCCGTTTTTTAACACCCACATTCGCACCAACGAACACGAAGCCGATATGTACGGCCTGAACGCCAGCCGTCAGCCCGACGGATTCGCGCAAGGCGCCATTCATCTCGGCGAGTATCGCAAGATGAATCCCGGGGCTGTCGAAGAGTGGATTTTCTTCGACCACCCCAGCGGAAGGAACCGCATCCACGATGCGATGCGCTGGAAGGCTGAAAACTTGCAGCTTTTCGCTCCGAAGTCGGAGCATTAACGCGGACGGGCCTCGCACGGGCCAATAAAAGCTAATTCGGCAGATGCCAGTGCCGTGGTCACCTCTCGAGCGCAAAATCGGTTAGAATCGCGCTTATGGCGGCCACGGCCATCCCCATCGACACGCTTCCTTCGATCAACCCGGCTACGGGGGAAGTGTTTGCGCATTTTGAGAGAACACCAGCGTCCATCCTCCCAGAGATCGTTTCGCATGCTCGCATTGCCCAAAGCGTCTGGGGAGAGTTGTCTGTTCGCGATCGATGCGCAAGGCTCCGCATGCTTCGCGACCGGATAATGGCTTCGCGTAACGAGTTGGCGGAGGCTGTTGTGCGCGAATCCGGCAAGCCGCGCGTGGAAGCACTCTTCGCGGATGTTTTTGTTGCTCTCGATTCGGCGGAGTATTGGTCCCGCAATGCTGTGGAAGCTCTCCGCACGAGGCGCGTCCCGCATCACAGCACTGCTGCAAAGGCCAAGCGTGGTTACCTTGCTTACGACCCTCTCGGCATCATCGCTATCATTTCTTCGTGGAACTATCCGTTGGCCATCCCGCTGAGCCAGATCATTCCGGCGGTCGCCGCGGGAAACGCCGTAGTGTGCAAAACAAGCGACTTCACGCCGCAGTGCGGTGTGTTGATTGAAAAACTTTTTATCGACGCAGGGTTCCCGAGAGACCTCGTCAAGATTGTCCAGGGTGGCGGGGAAGTTGGCCAGGCTTTGATCGACTCGGCGCCAGACAAAGTCTTGTTCACCGGGAGCGTGGCTACTGGCCGCCGCGTCGCCGAAGCTTGCGCAAAAAGGCTCATTCCTTCCGTGCTCGAACTTGGCGGCAAAGATGCCATGATCGTTCTTGCGGATGCGGACCTGGAGGTGGCCTCTAGCGCCGCCGTCTGGGGTAGCTACACGAATTGTGGACAAGTTTGTCTTTCCGTGGAGCGTTTGTTCGTTGAGCAGGGTGCCGCTGAGAAATTCATTGCGCTTTGTGTGGAGAAGACGAAGAAGCTCCATATCGGTCCGGGAAGTGATTCTGCGACCGATGTGGGCCCGCTCATCAGGCCGCAGCACGTGAGGCGCATGATCGATCTACTTGATGACGCGGTTTCGCGTGGCGCTAATGTTTTGTGCGGTGGCAGCGCGAGACCTGATCTTGGCCCAAACTTTTTCGAGCCCACGGTCATCGCGGGCGTCGATTCCTCCATGAAATTGTTTCAGGAAGAAACCTTTGGCCCAATCCTCGCGATAAGAGTTGTAAAGGATGCGAAAGAAGCGATCGCCCAAGCTAACGATTCGCCGTTTGCGCTTGCGGCCAGCATTTGGACAAGGGAGAAGTCCCGAGGAATGGCCATCGCCTCTGAACTGCGTGCCGGCGCGGTCATGGTAAATGACGCCATCAGCTATTTCGGCATTGCCGAAGCGCCACACGGCGGGTGCGGCGCGAGCGGCTGGGGCCGCACCCATGGGAAAGCCGGACTGCTCGAAATGGTCCACATGAAATACATTGATGTTGACGGGCTGCCGCGCAGCGAAAAGCCCTGGTGGTACCGCTACGGCTTAGACTTGGAACGCGCCGCGGACGCTTTTCTCCAATTTGAATTTTCTGGCGGCATCGGCGCGAAGTTCCGTAACGCCCGCAGCGCCATGAAAACTTTTTTCCGCGACCACGGATTGTAGAGAGGATCTCCATGCCTGAACAGACTGCAGCGTCACCCAAAATCAAAACGCGCAAACCCAAGCAGCGCGCCTGCGATGAAAAAGATGAAAAGGGCAAGCTCTGCAACGGCCACTTGAAGCGCTACTACGATTACCCGAAGGAAGTCGCGGCGATGATTGGCGCGAAAGCGGAAATCTATCGCTGCGAATTCTGCAAGACACTGTACCGCCCGGATCCCGCGCAGCAGCCGCAGAGCTATACGTTGCGCAACTAGAGTTTACGATTTAGCAGCAATCGAGGCTCGCCGTGCCGCAGAACGAATGGATCTACGACTGGAACACCGCCACGCCGCCGGCAATTCCGCCCGGCATGCGCGTCCTCTTAGATGACGAAACGCTGCGTGACGGCTTGCAAAATCCTTCCGTCTTCGACCCCAGCATCGAAGAAAAAATCGAAATCCTGCATCTGATGGAATCCTTGGGAATCGATGCCGTCAATATCGGCCTTCCCGGGGCCGGACCGCGCGCTTTTGCGCATACCGAAGCGCTGGCCCGCGAAATCGCGACGCATCGAATGAAGATCAAGCCGAATTGCGCGGCGCGCACTCACGAAAATGACATTCGCCCGATAGTGGAAATATCGCAGAATGTAGGCATTGCAATTGAAGCCGCAACCTTCCTGGGCTCCAGTCCAATTCGCCGCCTGGTCGAAGACTGGACGGTCGATCACCTCGAGCGTACTACCGAGAAAGCGGTAAAGTTCGCTGTTGAGAACGGGCTTCCGTCGATGTATGTGACGGAAGACACCATCCGCACCGATCCCGGCACCGTGAAGCGGCTGTACTCGACGGCCATTCGAAACGGCGCGCGCGCCATCGTCCTTTGCGACACCGTCGGCCATGCCACGCCGGCCGGCGCCTTCAATCTTGTGAAGTTTGCGATCGACGAAGTCGTAAAACCGTCCGGCGAGAAAATTCGCATCGACTGGCACGGCCACAACGATCGCGGCCTCTCCATCGCCAATTCGCTCGCGGCCATTGCTGGGGGCGCACACCAGGTCCACGCGGCCGCCAACGCTCTCGGCGAGCGCGTCGGCAACACGCCCATGGAATTAATGCTGGTCAATCTTCGACTGATGGGTCTCATCCAGCAGGATCTGTCCCGCCTAAAGGAGTATTGCGAAAAGGTCGCCAAGGCCACACACACCTCGATTCCGCCGAACTATCCGGTCGTTGGTCACGATGCGTTTCGAACCGCAACTGGCGTTCACGCCGCCGCGCTCATCAAAGCCTTTCGCAAGAATGATCTCGAGCTCGCCAACGCCGTCTACAGCGGTGTGCCCGCGCATCTCTTCGGTCTCGACCAGGTGATCGAAATTGGCCCATTGAGCGGTAAATCCAACGTGTTGTTCTGGCTGGAGAAGCATCGCGTTCCCGCCGACGATGCCACGGTTACACGCATATACGACGCCGCCAAGCAGTCCCCGCGCATTCTCACCGACGACGAAGTGTTCGCCCTCTGCACCGAGGCGGCACGCAATTGATTCGAAAACGGTGTTGTAACGCGACGGTGAAACACGCCTTCGTTTGCGTTATTCTTCTGAGTATGCCGGTTCGCTCCGCTGCTTCTCCCCGTACGCCACGCCAGGCCCAAAGTTCACGGCTTACCGACAACGCGCGAGTCCGCGCCGCGCTCGATTGGTTCACTCCGAATATTTCCTGGGTGAATGACCAGCAAGTTCGTATCACCGAGATCCCCGCGCCACCTTTTCAGGAAGCGGAGCGCGGTGCGGCTGTCAAAGTGTTGCTTGCCGAAGCCGGATTGCAGGCGCAGATCGACAAGACCGGAAACGTCATCGGCGAACTGCGCGGCGCCAATGAAAAAGAGATAGTCGCCATTGCCGCGCACCTGGATACCGTATTTCCTCCCGGCACCGAAGTGAAAGTTCATCGTGAAAACAGCCGCATGACCGCGCCCGGAATCTCCGATAACGGAAGTGGCTTGGCGGCGCTGGTGGCGCTGGCCCGCGCGGTGCAGTTCGCGCACGTTAAGCCTCAGCGCACGGTTCTGTTCGTCGCCGACGTTGGCGAAGAAGGCGAAGGCAATCTGCGCGGCATGCGCGCGATTGTGGACAGCTATCGCGGCAAACTGAAAGCAGTTGTGGTGCTTGACGGCTCCGGCACCGATCACGTGACGACGAAGGCGCTTGCGTCGCGGCGCCTCGAAGCCCAGATCACCGGCCCCGGCGGCCACAGTTGGTCGGACTTCGGCATGCCCAATCCGATCAACGCCCTGGTGCGCGGCTCCGTGCGCTTCATCAACACTAAAGTTCCGGCCACTCCTCGCACTACTTTCAATATCGGACAGATCGAAGGCGGCACCTCGGTGAATTCGATTCCCTATGAAGCACGCCTGAAAGTCGACATTCGCTCGGAGAGCGAGGACGAACTGACCCGCCTCGAATCCGCGCTTCGCGACTGCATTATCGCGGGCGTTCGCGACGAAATGGAATCCGCGCGTGACCGCTCCAAGGGCAAGTTGGAATGGAAGGTCGAACTCCTGGGCAGCCGTCCAGGCGGGGAATTGTCGCCGGATTCGCCGCTGCTCGCTGCTCTTCGCGCCGCTGACGAGTTTGTAGGGAATCAGTCGCGCATTGAACGCTCTTCGACGGATGCGAATATTCCTCTCTCTCAGGGAATCGAGGCCATTTCCATCGGGGCTGGCGGCAACGGCGGCGGGGCGCATTCTCTGCAGGAATGGTACGACTCCGCCGGCCGGGAACTTGGTCTGAAGCGCGCGCTGCTGACCATCCTGGGAATTTCCGGAGTTGTGGAGGAAAAATCCCGGTGAAAATCCGCAAGAATGGCGTTCAATTCCTTCCAGCCATTCTCCCTCTTGCTCTCGTCGCACTCGTTGTGGCATTCCATTCGAAAACGAACGCGGCGCAACAAGCTCTGCCTCCGCGCACGACCTATTATACGCACGGCCGCATTTATACGAATGACCCGGCGAGTCCGTGGGCCGAAGCGTTGGCCGTTAGCGAAGGAAGGATCACCTGCGTCGGCAAGATGGACCATGTCCTGCTCGATTGCGGAGGCGGCCAGGAAGGCGTCGAAACCGTCAATCTCAAAGGCCAGTTCGTGATGCCTGGCTTCAACGATGCCCACGTGCATCTCGGCGGCGCTGCCGCTGATGAACTCGCCGTCCCGCTCACCGGTGTGCCCTCCGCGGAAGAAATGCAGAAGCGCGTCGCCGCCGCAGTCGCCCAGCACAAAGAAGGCGAATGGATCACCGGCGGCGGATGGGACCACACACTGTGGCTCGAGAAAAGGTTCCCCAATCGCCAGCAACTCGATGCCGTGGCGCCGAAGAATCCCGTCATCCTCACGCACATCTCCGGCCATGTAGCCGTCGCCAATTCGCTCGCGCTCAAGAGCGCGGAGATTGACAAAAACACACCCAATCCGCCCGGCGGCGAGATTGAGCACGAGGCGCTTGGTGAGCCCACGGGAATGCTAAAAGAAGGCGCCGCAATGTCGTTGGTGAGAGTGCGGATTCCGGACCCCACGGCGGAGCAGCGGCGCAAGGGAATCGAGCTGGTCCTTCAAAACGTCGCCAAGAACGGCGTTACCTCCGTTCAGGATAATTCCGAGTGGGCGGATTTTCAGGTGTATCAGCAGCTGAAGGAAGAAGGCAAACTCACGGTCCGCATCACCGAGTGGCTGCCGTTCAATCTGCCGCTCAACGAACTGCAGAATATGCAGGCCCAGGGCGGCACAAGGGATCCTTGGCTGAAGACGGGCGCTCTAAAAGCATACCTCGATGGAGCCATGGGTTCGCGCACGGCCGCGATGCTCGAGCCCTATTCCGACGATCCTTCCACCAGTGGAATCCTAACCAATGATCCGGAAAAACTTACGGCGATGGCTATTCAGCGCGACAAGGCCGGTTTCCAGTTGGCCTTTCACGCCATCGGCGATCGCGCCAATCGCATCGCGCTGGACGTTTTCGAGGCCGTCGCCAAGGCCAACGGCCCGCGCAACCGCCGTGACCGCATCGAGCACGCCCAAGTCGTCGCGCCCATGGATTTCGCGCGCTTTGCGGAACTCCATGTCATTGCTTCCATGCAGCCATCGCATCAAACCACGGACATGCGCTGGGCGGAGGACCGCATCGGGCGCGAGCGCATCATGGGCGCTTACGCCTGGGCCACCATGTTGAAAAACAAAGTGCCGGTCGCGTTTGGAACCGATTACAACGTGGAACCCATCAGCCCGTTTCGCGGGCTGTACGCCTGCGTCACGCGCGAACGCCCCGATGGCGGCCCGAAAAATGGTTGGGAGCCCCAGGAGAAAATCTCGCTCCAGGATTGCATCCGGGCCTACACCTCAGGATCCGCCTACGCGCAGTTTGAAGAAGGGAAGAAGGGTGAACTGAAACCTGGCGAGTACGCCGATTTCATCATCCTTTCGAACGACCTAACCAAGGTTCCCCCCGCCCAGTTCACCAAGACCAGCGTCCTCCGCACCGTCGTCGGTGGCCGCACGGTGTACGGGTCACGCTAACAGCGTTGGTTTCGTCGTTCCCCGTGCCTTCAGAACCCCTCCCGCTCCCCGAATCCGATTCCATCGTTGGTTCTGTCTTCCTTTTTGTTCTGGCGCAAACCTTGAAATTCTCAGATCGACAGTTCACGCCGTTTTAGTTTTGGTTGACATACATTTTATGACCAATTTATTAGACAGGTGTTGACAATGGGTGCTGATCGCACTATATAGCCCGCATGGTTTCCTGTGGGGTTGTTGCAGCGGAATCGCTCAATTCCAGTTGATGTCCCATCTATGGAAGTTCATAGAAAAATGTGGACAAGCATAGATAAAGTGTATGTCCCTTTTTGTAAATGCTATGTAATCTACACAATTTGTGCGGCTTGCGTCTTTGAGGGGATGTGGTAGGGAATTTGCAGGTTCAACTAGACGAGAACCGGGGGTCGGTGAAGTTTGTTTCATGGGGCGTCTCGAAAGTTCCGTTCAAGAGGTCTTTCCTTGGTTTGCGTTTCCGTGTGTCTACGGGGGCCATCGCGGCCTTTCCAGGAGGTGGTTGAATGTTAAGCAAGCGAGTAGTTTTGGTTGTGGTTGCTTTGTCTTGTCTATTTGCTTTGACTCCGTCGGCGCTGTTTTCTCAAGCGTCCTCCGCGGGCACAATTGATGGCACGGTTACCGACGCCTCGGGGGCGGCAGTTGCCGGTGCCACGGTTACTTTAACTGATACTGGGACGAACACTTCGCGAACCGCAACAACAAATGAGACGGGCCGGTACCTCTTCATAAACGTCCCGCCGGGGACTTACAACCTGACGGTCAATAAGACGGGTTTTCGCATTGCCAGGTTCACCAATCAGGCTGTCAGCGTGGGAACTACGCTCACTCTTAACGTGGCCTTGGAAGTCGGCTCCGTTGCTCAAACTGTAGAGGTCACTGCTACAAACGCCGACCTGCAAACTATGAATGCCACGGTGGGCAACACGGTCTCGGGTGTCATGCTCTCCTCGCTGCCCAGCATCGGCCGCGATGCCAGCACCTTTGTTACTCTCCAGCCGGGCGTCGCGCCCGACGGTAGCGTGGCCGGAGCAGTCTATGACCAGAACTCCTTTACCCTTGATGGGGGCCAGAACACCAACGACATGGATGGCTCGATGAACATCTACACGCCCAGCTTTGCCGGTGATACTACGGGCGGCCTGATTGGCGCGGCCGTCACGGGAAACGCGGGTGGCGGGCCCACCGGCGTGATGCCCACCCCGTCCGACAGCATTGAGGAGTTTAGGGTCGGCACCACCAACCAAACCGCAGACTTCAATAGCTCGGCCGGCGCGCAGGTCTCGATGGTAACCAAGCGCGGGGGCAATAGCTGGCACGGCACGGCTTACGAGACGTATCTAGACAATAATTTTAATGCCAACACCTACGACAATAACGCCACGAGTACGCCGATCCCCAGCTACCATTTTAGCCGCTTTGGGGTCGCCGGCGGCGGACCCCTCATTCCCAAGAACATTTTGGGCGGGAAGACCTTCTTCTTCGCCAACTATGAGGGCCTTCGCTGGCCGAACTCAGCGACAGGGGAACGGGCCGTGCCGAGCGATTCCATGCGTTTGGGACTGCTGTATTTCACGCCGTGCATCTCGAACTGTGGGCAGGCGAATGAAGTGGACGGCTCCCCCACCTACTACAACTTGAACCCAACGCCTGTGACGTTCAAAGGCGTAACATATCCCTCAAGCGGACTCGATCCCCGCAACTTGGGAATCAGTCCCATCATGCAGCAGCTCTGGTCGACGATGCCGCTGCCCAATGAGAGCCAGTGCGGACTCTCGCGCTGCGACGTGAGTGGGGGTCTCGGGAACATCGGCGGATTCAGGGGTAACTTTGGCGTCCCCCAATCCGACAACTTCGGCGTTGCCCGCCTGGACCATGACTTTGGCTCCAAATGGCATTTCTATGGCAGTTACCGCTACTTCAAGCTGATCCGCGCCACTACCAATCAGACGCTCGTTGGTGCCAACGGGCTGAGTTCTCTGTCCTCCCGTCCGCAAGTGCCCTGGTTCCTTGCCGCCGGGCTGACCACCAACGTCACCAGTAACTTCACGAATGATTTTCACTACAGTTATCTGCGAAACTACTGGGCTTGGGGCACCGCCGGTGCTCCGCCACAGATCGCTGGGTTGGGGGGAGCCCTGGAACCCTTGGGCGAAACGAGCACCCAGGTGCTCGCCCCGTACAACGTGAACACGCAGAGCGTGCGCACTCGCTTCTGGAATGGCCATGACTCCATGATTCGCGACGATGCCACGTGGCTAAAGGGCAGCCACGTCATTCAATTTGGTGGGACCTACCAGCGGAACTGGAACGCACACCAGCGCACTGACAACGGCGGCGGGGTTAACTATTACCCTGTTTATCAGACTGGTCTTACGGGCGCCGCTGGTCTCAACATGACGGGCTTTCGACCTGCAGGTGTGACTTCAGCGGCGTGGGACCGCGACTACGCCATGGTCTTGGGCGCGACCCAGCTCACACAAATCGCTTACACCCGCAGCGGGCCCACATTGAAGCTGAATGGCCCGCTCATCCCGGCATCCGACCAAAGCACCATTCCCTATTACAACGTCTATTTCAGCGACAGTTGGCGCGTAAAGCCCACGTTCACCCTGACCTACGGCTTGGGCTGGACCTTGGAGATGCCCCCGGTCGAGGCCAATGGGAAGCAGGTCGAGTTGGTGGACTCGGCCAACCAACTGGTTAGCACGGAAGCCTACATTAAGTCTCGCGAGGTCGCCGCTCTGCAGGGCCAAGTGTTCAACCCGACGCTTGGGTTTACCTTGGTAGGCAACGCTGCCAATGGCCTGAAGTACCCCTATAACCCCTACTATGGCTCCTTTAGCCCGCGCATCGCCGCAGCCTGGAACCCCAACTTCGATCAGGGGATCTTGGCTAAGGCTTTCGGACGCGGAAAGACCGTCGTTCGTGGGGGCTATAGCCGCATCTACGGCCGCCTGAACGGCGTGGACTTGGTCTTGGTGCCGCTGCTCGGCACTGGCCTCATCCAGCCCGTGCAGTGCTTCGCCCCGTATAGCCCCGCATTCGCCGCAGCAAATGGGAATATATCGTGTGGAACCACCGGCACCACCAATCCCAACAATGTCTTCCGCATTGGTCCCCCGGCAAGTGGCTGGGATGGTCTGACGGCCCCGATTCCGGGGGCCAAACCCAACCTACCCCAACCGGACTTTCCGGGCGTCAACGAGATTGCTGCAGGAGCCGGCGAGGCTTTGGATCCCAATTTCCGGCCTAACGCCAGTGACTCTTTCGACCTCACTATCCAGCGCCAGTTGACCCAGAAGACGATACTGGAAGTGGGCTACATCGGTCGGAGAATCACTCACGAGTATCAGCCCGTGAACATCAACGCCGTTCCCTACATGATGACCTTGGGCGGTCAGAGGTTCGACAAGGCCTACGCCGCCGTGGTCATGCAATACTGCGGAGGCAACGCGGGACTCGCCGGCGGCAACTGCGCAAAGCTCCCAGGAGCGGTAACGCCGCAGCCTTTCTTTGAGGCAGCGTTGGCCGGTACGGGCTATTGCACCGGGTTCACAAGTTGCACTGCGGCCGTGGTGGCGAACGAAGGCGGTTCCGGCGGCAACCTCTCCACGCAAAACGTCTGGAGCCTCTGGAGTGATCTGGACAATGGCGGGTTCAACTTTCCGCGCACCATGATGAACACGCCCATCGTGGGCGGTCCCCTGGCTTGCGGCACGCCGGCAGTCCCCGCTACGTGCGGCGCCCAGGGACAGTTCTCCTCCGGAATCGGCGTCAACACCAGCATCGGTTATGGGAATTACAATGCCCTGTTCGTGTCTTACAAGATGGCGAACTGGCACGGCCTGACCATGCAGTCGAACTTTACATGGGGTAAGGCCCTGGGAACCGGAGCGACGGTTCAAGCCACCAGCCAATTCACCGTCACGGATCCGTACAACATTAGCCGCGGTTACGGCACCCAGAGTTGGGACCGCAAATTCACGTACAACATGTTCTTCGTTTACGAGCCGCCCTTCTACAAGGGCCAGCAGGGAGCTCTTGGACGCGTCCTGGGCGGATGGAGATTCGCGCCCATTTTCACTGCTGCCTCGGGCCTGCCCCTCATGGTCAGTCCCGCGAGCAATGGCAATGGGATCTACGGCGGCAGCCAGTCCTTTGGCGAAGCCGATGGCTCGGACTTCGGCGCCTTTGAGAACGCCGTTCTCATCTGTGGGAATAACTTCGGCAACTCGCGGCATAATGGCGTTGCTGGCTCGGGCGGCGTCGGAACCAGTGGGTTCACCGACAATATATTCAAGGATCCGGCGGCTGCGCTCAACTGCTTCCGTAACCCAATCCTGGGTCTTGACGATGGTCACAACGGTGGGGCAGGTACTACTCTCCGTGGCTTGCCGTACTGGAATATGGATTTCGCCGTCAACAAGAACATCAGGGTCAACGAGCGTTTCAGCGCAGAAGTAGGGTTTACCTTCACCAACGTTTTCAACCATAACCAGTTGATTGATCCAGGATCAACTTACGCGGGAACGGGTATCATGACCATGGCCTCGCCACCCGATTGGGGAGCCCTCGAGGGACAGGCCAACACCCCGCGGCAAATGGCGATCAATTTACGCGTCCGCTTCTAAACCAACTGTTTCATTTGAATGGGGGGAAGGCCGAATCCGGCCTTCCCCTTTTTCTTGTACGCCGCGCATGTTCGACAGCTAACGGGTGAAAGTCCCGTCCCAACCTGATGGAGGTGAAGGGTAGCGAAGCGCAAGGGCGTCACCGTGAGGTGGGGTCTGAAGGAAGCGTGGAACAAAGATACGGGCCGATGGACAAGAACTGGATTTGAGGCCTACGGCGTCGGACGAGCGGGCAAGTGATCGCGAAGTCCGTATCCATCAAGGACGCTGGTGGTAAATCCGGCGGTCGCGTATCGAAAGCAGTCGAGCTTATC
>Ga0137403_10003605_pt1 | contig 18547 bp, 17 predicted proteins | sample CZOMad2_1_16fung_FD_122057 | JGI IMG/M metagenome (GOLD analysis project Ga0137403, IMG submission 122057) | Vadose zone soil fungal communities from Angelo Coast Range Reserve, California, USA - CZOMad2_1_16fungal (Hybrid Assembly) | ecosystem: Environmental > Terrestrial > Soil > Vadose zone...
GCTCCTCACCTTCGCCGTGCTCTCCGCGCTCACCACCGAGCTGATCGCCTCGCTGCGCGGCGCGCCCTCGCTCTTCGGGGCGCCGACCGGCCTCGGGAAGCAGGTCACGATCACGCCCGAGCAGCAGCAGGCGGTGGTGCGCCTCTATGCATTGATCCCCATCGTCCCGACCGTGCTCCTGGCGCTCATCGGCTACCATCAGTACTGGCAGCGCGTGCTCGGGCTCCGGCACCGCGAGCGCGAGCTCGTCGAGCTGGCCGCGACCGCGCAGCTCGCCGCGCTGCGCGCCCAGATCAACCCGCACTTCCTCTTCAACAGCCTGAACTCGATCGCGCAGCTCATCCGCGCCGACCCCGACCGAGCCGAGGCGTGCGTCGAGCGGCTGGCGGAGATGTTCCGCTACGTGCTGCGACACGGCGAGCTGGACTTCGTGCCGCTTGCCGACGAGCTCGAGATGGCGCGCGCCTACCTCGACATCGAGTGCGCTCGCTTCGGCGACCGGCTGCGCGTCGAGACGCGCGTCGACCCGCCGAGCCTCCAGCACCCGATCCCGAACCTGATCCTCCAGCCGCTGGTCGAGAACGCGGTGCAGCACGGCCTCTCGCGCAAGCTGGGCGGCGGCACGGTGCGCATCGAGGCCATCCTGACCAACGGCTGCCTCGAGCTCAGCATCGGCGACGATGGCCTCGGCATGCCGGCCGGCGCCCTGGAGCGCGTGTACGAGCGCGGCATCGGGCTGCGCAACCTGCGCGACCGGCTCGAGCGGCTCTACGGTCCCGCCCACCTGCCCGAGATCACGAGCGCGCCCGGGAGCGGTACCCGCGTGCGGCTCCGCCTCCCGGTTCGCCCCGCCCGGGCCGCGTAGCGATGGGCGCCATCCGCACCGTGGTCGTCGACGACGAGAAGCTGGCGCGCGACCGCCTGGTCGGTTTCCTCGCCGGCCTGGACGACGTGAGCCTCCTCGGGCAGGCGGCCGACGGCGTGGAGGCCCTCAGGCTGATCGAGGAGGAGCGCCCGGACCTCGTCTTCCTCGACGTCCAGATGCCGGGGATGGACGGCTTCGAGGTGCTGAAGGCGCTCCGCGAGCCGCCTGCGCACGTCGTGTTCTCCACCGCCTACGACGAGTACGCGATCCGCGCCTTCGAGGTTGGCGCGGTGGACTACCTGTTGAAGCCATTCGGCCGCCGGCGCGTCGAAGAGGCGGTGGGGCGCGTGCGTGCCCGCCTCGGCGCGGCGAACAGCGCCCCCGACTGGGAGAGCGTGCTCAAGCGGCTGGAGGAGCAGCGCAAGGTCTACGTGAGCCAGGTCCCGGTGCACAGCGGAAAGCGCATCCTGATCGTGCCGGTCACCGACGTGCTCTGGTTCGGGGTCGAGTACCGCCTGGTCTACGCGCACACCGCCGAGCGCGCCTTCATGACCAACTACACGCTGCGCGACCTCGAGGAGCGCCTCGACCCGGCGCTCTTCTTCCGCGCCCACAAGTCGAACCTCGTGAACCTGAAGCACGTGAAGGAGATCGTCCCCTGGTTCGGCGGCCGCTACAAGCTCGTCATGCGCGATGCGGCGGGCAGCGAGGTCGCGCTCAGCCGCGCGCAGACGCGGGCGCTGCGCGCGCGGCTCCGGTGGTGAGGGCGTGCCGGAGCGCGTCTTGACAGCTTTTCGGTTTGCGGGGCAGCCATAGATCCCACGCTCACCGCGCTCGACACGACGACCGGGCCACGCCCGCGGCGCCTGCTGGCCGCCCTCGGGATCTCGACGGCGGCGCATGCGCTCCTCGGCCTCATGGTCTTCTTCGACATCCTCGGCGCGGGCGGCGGCTTCGGCCTCGGCATCGGTCCCGGCTTCGGCATCGGGTCGGGCGGCGGCATGGGCCTCGGCCCGCAGCGGCGGCGGGAGATCTTCTCGCTGCAGGACCTGCCCACGCCGGTGCCGCCGAACGATCCGAACGCCGAGCAGGCGCTGAAGGAGCTGCTCAAGCCGGCGACCGCCCAGGCGATCGTCGTGCCGCCGCCGGCGGTGCCGCGGCCGAGCTCGCCGACGGTGCACTTCGCGCCCCCGGCGCGGCCGGTCGGCGCCGGCGTCGACTTGGGCTCCCGCTTCGCATCGGCCGGCGCCGGCGTGGGCGGCTTCGGCGTCGGGGGAGGCGGCGGGGGCGCCGGCTGGTCGCTCGGCACCTCCTTCGGAAGATACGTAGGGAGCCTCCGAAAAGTCGGGCTCGACGTCGCCATCGTGGTCGATTCCACCGGCAGCATGCAGAACGTGATCGACGACCTGAAGCGGCGCATGGACGACCTCGCCGCCACCATGCAGCGCCTGGTGCCGACCGCGCGCGTCGGCGCGGTCACCTACCGCGATCGCGACGACGATCGGAGCGCGCCTGGCGGCCCGCGGCAGAGCGAGGCCTTCGTCGTCAAGTGGACGGACCTCACCTTCAACGTGAAGAAGGTGCAGACCTTCCTCGACGGCATCGTGGCCGAGGGCGGCGGCGACTGGGAGGAGGCCGTGAAGGACGGCCTCGAATGCGCGATGCGCCAGCTCAAGTGGCGCAGCGACGCGAAGAAGGTGATCATCCTGGTCGGCAGCTCGCCGCCCCACCCGCAGGACGTGGCCGCCATCCACAAGCTGATCGCCGACTGGCGCGCGAAGGGCGGCGTCGTGAGCACGATCGACGTGAGCCTCATGCTGCACGAGGAGTTCGAGCGGCAGATGGCCAAGTGGCTCCACAACGAGGACCTGAAGGAGGTCTCGCCGCTCCCCGAGTTCTACAAGGAGGTGAGCGCCAGCTTCGGCGAGATGGCGCGGGAGGGGGGCGGGCAGACGATCGCCATGGGCCAGCAGAGCACGCTCGTCCGGCACCTCCTCGTGCTCACCTTCGGACCCACCTGGGAGCGCGACGTGGCGCGCATCGCGCGCGGCTTCTGACGCGCAAAGGAGAATCGCGATGGAGAACGTCAACCTCGATTTCGTCCACCTGATCCACCAGGCGGCGATCTCGACCTATCCGCTGATCGCGTGCTCGATCGTCATGCTGGGCGTGGTGCTCGAGCGCCTGTGGACGCTGCGCGGCGCGGTGTCCTCGACCGGCTCGCTCACCGCCGAGCTGGTCCCGCTGCTGGCGCGCGGCGATCTCGCCGGCGCCGCGGAGGCGGTGCGCCGGCACCGGCTCTGCCCGGCGCGGCGCGTGTTCAGCGACGTGCTCGGCGTGGCCCCCGAAGCGCCGCTCGAGGAGCTCGAGCGCGTGGCCGACGAGCGGCAGTTCGAGGAGGTGGAGGGCTGCGGCGCCTACCTCTGGGTCCTCGGCACGATCGGCTCCTCGGCGCCCTTCATCGGGCTCTTCGGCACCGTGGTCGGCATCATGCGCGCCTTCCACAGCATGGCGATCGTCGGCACGGGCGGCTTCGGCGTGGTGGCGGGCGGCATCTCCGAGGCGCTCATCGCCACCGCGCTCGGCCTCGCCATCGGCATCATCGCGCTCGTCTTCTACAACTACCTCCAGAACCGCGTGGAGCGCATCGACGGGGCGCTCCGCATCGGCTGCGCGCGGCTGGTCGAGGCGGTCGCGGCGGCGCGGAGGGGCCATGGCGCTGTTTAGGGGGCATACGCGCGGGCGCATCGTCGCCGAGATCAACGTCACGCCGCTGACCGACGTGTTCCTGGTCCTGCTCATCATCTTCATGATCACCACCTCGGCCATGGTGAAGCCCGCCGCCGACGTCGATCTCCCCAAGGCGGCCGAGAACGAGGAGCAGCCGAAGGGCGTGCTGGTCACCATGACGCCGGCGCACGAGGTGTTCGTCAACGAGCGGCCGGTCCCGAGCGACGACGCGTCGCTGGCGAGCGTGCTGCGCGACACGCTCGCGCGCAGCCCCGACAAGGTGGTCGTGCTCGCCGGCGACCGGTCGGTGGTGCTGGGCGAGGTGGTGCGCGTGCTCGGGCTCGCCAAGGAGGCGGGCGCCACCGGCTTCGCCCTGGCCTCCGAGTGACGGCGCGCGCGGTCGTGGCGCTGGCCGCGGCGCTGGCGGCCGCGGCGCCGGCGCGCGCCCAGGAGGGCGGCGAGCGCGCGACGCTCGCCCAGCTCGAGCAACGGAGCCGCGCCTTCTATGCGCTCCTCGAGCACGGGGAGCGCGAGCGCGCGGCCGCCACCTGGCCCGGGCTCGAGGCCGACCTGGCGCGCTTCCAGGGCGCCCTCCAGGGGCGCCTCGACCGCATGCGCGACGAGGTGATCGAGCGCGACGGCGACCTGGAGGAGCTCTTTCGGAGCCCGCGCTTCCGCGAGCCCGAGGTCATGTCGCTGGTCGCCGCCTACCACCTCGCCTGGGTGCGCTACCACGGCGCGCAGCTCACCGGCGACGCGGCGAAGAAGCGGGCGCTCCTCCAGAAGGCGGTCGAGGGCTTCTCGCAGTTCCTGCTCGTGAACGAGGTGCCCGAGATCTACGCCGACAGCCTCTACGGCCGCGGCCTCGCCTTCCTCGAGCTCGGCGACACGGCGAAGGCGATCGAGGACCTCTCCGCCGCCGCCGACACGCCGCAGGTGGGCGCCAAGGCGCGCGCCGCGCTCGAGGAGGCGCGGCGGCGGGCGAGCGGCAGGAAGGGTTCCGCCGAGGAGGACCCCGAGGCCCTCCTCGCCCGCCTGGGCGATCTCCTACCGCGCACCACGGCCGGGGACGCGGCCGTCGAGAAGGACGCGACCGCGCTGGCGCGCGGCCTCGCGGCGCGCGGCGGGCCGTGGCCGGCGCGCGTGTCGAGCCTGGTGGCGGAGAAGCTGGGCGGGGGCGCGCCGGCCGGCGTCCACTCGACCTACGGCCTCTTCCTCCTGGCCCAGCTCGCCGTCGACCGCGGCCGCTGCGGCGACGTGCCGCCCTTCGCCGACGCGAGCGAGGGGGTGCACGACGGCGCCCGCGCCCGCCTCCGCCCGGAGATCCTCTACCTCGACGCCGGCTGCCGCCTGAACACGGGCCAGGCGCGCGAGGCAGCGGAGCGCTTCGCGACGCTCCTCCGCGAGTTCCCCGACTCGGGGCACGCGCGCGACGCCGCCTACTACCGCTTCCGCGCCCTCGACGTCGCACGCGCCAGCGACGCGTCGCTCACGCCGGCCTACGAGCAGGCGCTCGACGCGTACCTCTCCGCCTATCCCAGGGCCGAGGGCGCCGCCGAGGCGCGCTACCTCCTCGCCGAGCTGCACCGCGCGCGCGGCGACTGCCAGCGCGCCGGGGCCGAGTACGGCCAGGTGGGCGCGGGCCCCTTCGCCGCGCGCGCGCGCCTCGGCGACCTCGAGTGCCGGGTCCTCACGCTGGGCAAAGGCAACCAGGGACGCAAGGAGGTGCTGGCCGCGCTCCGCACCTTCGTGCACGACGCCTCCGACAAGGGGCTCGGCGCGCGCGCCGCGCTCCTCGGCGCCGCCGTGGCCGCGGGCGCCACCCCGCCCGACCAGGGCGCGGTGGTCGAGCTGCTCGACGGCTTCGAGCAGCGCTACCCCGACGCGAAGGACCTCCACCCGCGCGCCCTCGAGCTCCGCCTCGCGGCGCGCGTCGCGACCGGGCGGCTCGAGGAGGCCTCCCGCGACCTCGACGCGTTCCTCGCGCTGCGCGCCGGCGCGGCCGAGCGGCGCGGCACGCTCGCGCGCGTGGGCCGCGAGCTCGCCACGCGTGCCGAGCGCGCGGCGCCCGCCGAGCAGGCGCCCGCGCTCGCCCTGGCGCGCAAGGTCTACACCGTCCTCGCGCGCGAGAGCGACGATGCCGGCAGCCGGATCGTCCTCGCGGACCTGGATCTCCGCGCCGGCGACGCCGCCGCGGCGCGCGCGCTCTACGAGGAGGTGCTGAAGACGGACGGTGCGTCGGCCGAGGCGCTCCGCGGCGCGGCGCGCGCGGCCGCCGCGCAGGGCGACCGCGCACACGCCCTCGCCTACTGGCGGAGCGTCCTCGACGCGAGCCCACCGGGCGGCACGGCCTGGTACGAGGCGCGCGTCGCGCAGGTGACGCTGCTCGCCGAGGACGGGCAGAAGGCGCAGGCGTGCGAGCTGCTGCGCGCGGCCCGCGGTCGCGCCACGAGCGCGGGCGGGGATCAGCTGGAGGCGCGGCTGAAGGAGATGGAACCGGAGGTGTGCCGCTGACCTCTTCGTAGCGACGCGCACACCCATTCTGCTCGTAGGTATTGCATCGTCGCGCCGGCGGGAGCAGCGGCGAGGGATGCACGCCGTGTGCGCTCCGATGGCGTCATCCCGATTGATTCACGCCCGACAGGCTGGTAGGGCGTGAGGCGAGCGATGCCGCGGGTTTCGGAGTTCTTCGGCATCGTGATCTACATGTACTGGTTCGATCAGCAGAGGCATCATGCGCCGCACCTACACGCTCGCGTCGCCGGCGAGGAAGCCGTCTTCACGTTGGACGGCAACTGCCTCGACGGCGACCTGGGTCCGCGGGCGACCCGCTTGATCGTCGAATGGTGTCAGGAGCGACAAGCGGAGCTGGCGGAAGCGTGGGCTGCCGCCGTTGCTGGGAAGGAGATTCCTTGGGTCGCTCCACTCCGCTGATCCGCTCCGTCGCAACGCCCGCGTACACGCGCGTGTCGATAGAGGCGAGCGACGGGAATCGATACGAAGCGGATCTGTCGTCGCTGTCTGCCGTGTACTGTTTCCCGCGCGATGCCGCCGAGTGGTCGCGTGTCTCGATCGACTCCGACGGGCTCGCCCTTGTCTGGGCGAGCGGCTTCGAGGTGCACGTCGACCAGGTCATTGGGCTTGCGACCCGCGCCGAGCCCATCGCTTCGCGAGTGGTTCGCTCCTAGGTCACTGGTAGTCGGCTCCAGGGTCCGGCTGACCGTCAGCGTGCCACTGAGATCCCACCTTGGCGTCGATATACCCGCCAGACGCACCGCTCCCAGACCCGTCGGCCGTGATGTTGCCTTTGTCCGCCTCGTATATGAGCTCCGGAGGGGGACGCCCGAGCGGGAAGAAGGGGCGGCGGGCGTGGAGCCAGGGTCTGATAGCGCGCGGGTTACAGCTTTCGGGGCCTAATGGGAGCTATGCCCATCCAGATCCCCGCGATACCGTTGAGCTGTGCATCTGTCAGTCGCCAATCTCGTCGGCGAACCGCCTGCGCCCGGGGCAATACATCGTCAACGTGACCCTGGCCGGCGAGAACTTCGAGCCCGTGGAGTGGGGCATCAAGATCGACTGGGCCGGGGGCTGGTATCAGACCACCGCCGAGTTTCTCAAAGACGGCATTCGCACGACAGTTGTGCGCGAAGGACGCAGCATCCGCGACCTACGAGGTTGATACCCTCGTACTAACCGTAACGCTTCGTGGCGAGCTCGCCGAGTTCCGGGGGGCGACGCATGGCGCCAACCGCGAGCCGGGCGGTCGCCTAGCCATCGAGCGCGCCATCGCCGCAGCCGAGGCCACGACTCGCCGCCTGCTCGACGCCGGGGCCGCATGCGCCGCGCCCTGTCCGCGCGTCACCGAAAAGCTGAACCGGCGACACACGAGCGCCAATCCCGACCTCAGCCCGGTTCCTTCTCTGCCCCTCCGTGCCTGCGGGCGACTGGCGGAAGGCCCCGAACCGCGCTAATTCGTCCTATGCTCTGATCGTACTGTATGAGCCTTCGTTCTGCGGATCGCCAATACGGAGTTTGCTGCCAACGTGAACATCCTTTCATACAATCCCGGACATGACGGTGCCATCGCATACCTGCGGGACGGCCGCTTGGTGTTTTCCATAGAGGCTGAGAAAAACTCCAACTACCGATACTCACCGGTATCCACCCACGACGTCTTTAACGTCCTCGGTGAAATCGAAGGGGGCCCCGACGTGATCTGCACAGGGGGGTGGTGGCCGCGTGAAGCGCGCTCGCTGGGGTCGCCATCCCATGTCGGCTACCGCGGCGTCGCGGAGCGCGAGATCGTCGTGGACCAGCGGCGCCTGCTAGGACGGTCGATCCGCTACTTCTCTTCCTCTCACGAGCGGTCGCACCTGCTCTGCGCCTTCGGGATGTCGGATTTGCCGAAGGGAACGCCATGCTACGCGTTAGTGTGGGAAGGCGCGATCGGGGCCTTCTACGAGATCGATGCCGAACTGAACATCACCCTGATCTCCGACGTGATGAACGAGCCGGGAAACCGCTATGCCTCGATCTACGGCCTAGCCGATCCGACGTTCCCGAAGGACGCGCCTTTCTCCCGTTTCTCGGACGCAGGAAAGCTGATGGCATTGGCCTCCTTCTCCACTCGCAGCACGGCGTCGGCGGAGGAGGAGAAATTGATCGCGTTTCTCTTGTCCTCTCCGCACGTACCACTTGGTCTCTACGACCGCCTTCAAAGCTCGCCGTACTACAACGTGGGAATCGACGACGCGGAGTTCCGCAACTTTGCCGGGATCTTCAGCGATCGGATATTCGATACCTTTCACCGCTTCGCGCGAGCGAACATGCGCAAGGGGCTGCCACTTATCATCGCGGGCGGATGCGGCCTGAACTGCGACTGGAACACCAGGTGGAAGGAGACCGGTCTCTTCTCCGACCTGTTCGTTCCACCCGTCGCAAACGATTCGGGCTCCGCCATCGGAACGGCGATCGATGCCCAGTTCCGCTTCACCGGAAATCCGAAGATCGAGTGGGACGTCTACTCCGGCTTGGCATTCCGAGCAGACGGCTCGTTCGATCCCGGCCGATACGACATCAAGGATGCGAGCCACGACATCCTCGCCGACATGTTGGCGAACGATCTCATCCTCGGATGGGCAAGCGGCCGATACGAGATCGGCCCGCGCGCGCTCGGCAACAGGTCCATCCTCGCCGCTCCGTTCCGAGAAAGCACCAGGGCTCGACTGAACGAGATCAAGCAACGCGAACAGTTCCGTCCCATCGCTCCCGTCTGCCTTCGCGATGATGCCGAAAGATGGTTCAGCTGCAATCACGACACTCCATTCATGCTTTTCACGTATCGTGCGACCACGGACGCACTTGCAGCAGTCACGCACGTGAACCGCACCGCTCGCATCCAGACCGTCACATCCGCGACCAACAAGAATCTGCATGACCTGCTTGTCGCATTCAAGGCACGCACTGGTTACGGCGTCTTGTGCAACACCTCTCTCAACTTTAGCGGGAGAGGCTTCATCAACAACATGGACGATCTCGACGCCTACGCCATGGAGCACGGCCTCGACGGGTTCGTAGTCGAAGGACGGACGTATCTCCTGAAGGACTCCGCAGGCTACCAAGCATATCTGAAGTTGCCGGATCCCGCGGCCAGCAGGCCGTGCGCACATGACAGCATCTAGGGCGACACACGCCGCACTTCACGAGCACAAGAGGACGCATGGCCGAAGCGAACCGTTTCGATTTCCATATCTCGGCAAGGACACGCTGAAGATGGACGCGTACCCACCGGGCTTCGAGGAGGACGATCGCCTGCGGTCCGCCTTCATCCGGGAACTCACCCTGCAGCAGGTGGATGGCCCGGAGGCCCCGGGCGGCTGCGGAGCGACGCAGGTGGCAACCGTTCCACGGACGCTGATGAGGTACTGGCACGACCCGAGCGACGTGCCGGACGACGTCCGCGCCTGCCTCGACAGCTGGGACCGGCTTCGCGAGGACGGTTTCGAGTTCCGGACGTTCAACGACGCATCGGCCGCCGCCTACGTCGCGGAGAGATACGGCGCTCTGGAGCGCACGGCCTTCGCGCGCTGCCGGCATCCGGCCATGCGCAGCGACTACCTCCGGATGTGCTTCGTACTCGCGGAGGGCGGCCTCTACGTGGATGCGGACGACGTGCTGCTGGGCGACGGCTGGAAGGTCCTCTTCCGGAACTGCGAACTGAAGGTGCAGCCGCTGTGCTACGACGTCCCGACCGGCGGGATGGTGCCGGCGGCCGAGATCTGGCGAACCGATCTGCCGACCGCCGGACGCATCTTCTACGTCAATAACGATCCGATCGCGGCACCTGCCGGCCATCCCGTTCTGCGACGGGCGCTCGCGCGTGCAACCGAGAGGCTGCTCGGCGAGGATCCGCCTCCCGAGATCCAGTCGACGACCGGCCCCGGCAATCTCACCGCCGCCTTAGCCGCGCACGCGCGTGAGCTAAAGGCCGCCGGCGCTCCCCTCGACTTCGAACTGCTTCACGACTGGGAGGCCATCGCGGAGACTCGCTGGGAACTCTCCTACCGCGGCGACGTCCGCAACTGGCGCAACATGGACGCCCGCTGAGGTCATGAACCGGAACGGGACGGCTGGATGAACCCCCGTGAAGCCTCGGGCTCGCTGCGCGGGCTCGCCTTCCGGATCTCGCGCGTGTTGGCGGGCATCGTTCCCGGTGGCCGAATCTCCGCCTTCGGCGCGGGCGACGACAGGATCGGGTCGATCCTGGTCGTGAACCTCGACCGCCAGCCGCTGCGATGGCGGCGCGTGCTCCGCGAGCTCGGCCGCTTCCGGATGTCCGACGGTGCTCCGCTGGCGTCGATCGCGCGGCGGTTCGCGGCAGTGGACGCCCGCGACAGCCGCGCCGTGGCGGCAACGGCCGACGTCGATTCGACGCATCGCGTCGGTGACCAGCTATACGTCCAGCCGGACGCTAGGCTGGAAGAGTGCTTCGGCGTCGACGAGCCAATCAGGATGACGCGGCAGGAGGTGGCGGTCGCGCGGTCGCACGTGGAGGTCTGGAAGGCCGTCGCGTCGGGATCCGACGATCACGTGCTGGTGCTCGAGGACGACGTCTGGTTCAGGCGCGGCGCCGCCGCTGCGATCGACCGCGGCTGGCGCGCCGCCATCCGGCGCTGCCGGGCCGAAGGCGGACCGCGTCTGCTTTACCTGTCCTACGCGGACGCCGGAGGGACGGCGGGACGCCTCGACGTCTGCGACGCGCTGTTCCGACCGGTGCGAGGGCTCTGGTTCCTCTCTGGCTACGTGCTGTCGCGCGAGGGCGCGGCGGCGCTCCTGCGAGCGATGCCCGTGATCGGACCCGTCGACCTGTGGATCAACTACCGCTTCGACGAGCTCCGCGCGCTCGCGCTCTCCTCGCCAGCGATCCTGCAGAGAGAGGACGGTAGCTCCGACAATTCCTATTCCATCCTGCCGTACCTGGCGCGGGCGGGGATCGTCGATGCGGGCTCGGCTCCGATGTCGCCCGATCGGACGGGCGCCGGCCCGGTACTAGCGTGGACCGCCGGCGGCGAGCGGGAAGGCCTCGCTATGGCTTTGTCGATGCTGGGACTGCGTGTCCGGGCGTTCGACGGCGACGAGGAGGCGATCCGGACACAGGACCTCCCGAACCTCTTCGAAGTATTCGACGCCCTCGTCGACGCTCCGCTCGCGCCGGGCGCGCTATCCGCCGCGATCGCAAGGATGGACACTATGTTCCTCTTGGAGGCGAACGCGGCGCTCCGGTCCGAAATGGAGCGCCTGCCGCCCTCACGGACCGCAGTTCTGTCGCACGACAGACCGGACACCGGATCGTGGGAGCCGCTCTGCGCCATTCTCGGCCTCGCCGAGCCCGTTCAAACCTTCCCCATCGGAGCTCCGCGAGGCTTGAGGATCTTCCGGGACGATCGTCCCGACGCAGCGCGCCGGTCTGCCGCCCCCCTCCGGCAGAAGGCTTGCCCGCTGGACGATTCGCCTTGGGTCCTACCGCCACGGAGTGGTTGGCAGTCGAGGCCTCCAACGGGTCGGCCTGTGCCCCTCGCAGGAACGCTCCTCGTCCACGCGAGTATGACAACAGCGACGCCCTCGTTCCCTGGGCTCGTCGAGACATTTCCGGGTAATCTGGCATCGTTCGCGCGAGAAGGTCTCGTGCACGATGAGGATGGCGCGCATCTCGTCATCACGAAGGCTGCCACTGGAAGCAGGCCGTACCGTTCCGGCGCCTTCGCGTCCGTGCGCTCCTTCGAGTACGGACGCTTCGAGGCGGAGATAAGGGCCGCTTCTGGTTCCGGTTTCGTCACGGGCTTCTTCCTCCATCGAGACGCACCACGGCAGGAGATCGATGTCGAGCTGGCGGGCGACGACCCGCGATGCATGCTGGTCAACGTCTACTTCAACCCCGGTGACGACGGGGCGGCAATAGGCTTTGGCTATCGGGGCTCGCCCTGCCGCATCGACCTCGGCTTCGACGCCACATTGGACTTCCACCTCTACGCGATCGACTGGCGGCCAGGCCGCATCACGTGGTTAGCAGACGGCAGGATCGTCCATGAGCGTTCGGGCTGGGATCCCACTCCGCTTCCGCATCTTCCCATGCGCCTCCACGCCAACCTGTGGGCTCCCCGCTCCGAAGAGCTCGCCGGACGGATCGACGACAATGCCCTGCCTGCGACGGCAACCTTCAGGAACGTGTCGGTGCGGGCCTGCATCCAATCTAAAGAGGGTGGCTGCGAACCGGGGGATCCTGCCTCAGCCCGCGCGATAAACGTTGCAAGGTGATCTTGGGCGTAGGAAACTCGAACGGCCTAGTTGACAGAAGAGGTAGGCGGTTTTCCGGAGCCGAGCGACGCCGGTGGCCTCGGGGTGATCGATTCGGTCGCGGAGCGAGGCTTCGGAAAACCTGCGTTGAATTGAGCCGCGTACCCGAGGCGCCGGGCTATGGGGAGAAAGCGCCTCCGGGACGAGCGCTGGTGGGACGGCGGCCAGGTCCGCGGTGGCGATCGAGGCGATCGGTGACGGAGATCGCACCGAGCGCCGAAAGGCCCGGCGGGCGGCTCGGCCAGTGACAAGGCCGTGGGTGCGATCTCGGCGCAGGCGATCGCGACGCCGCGGCGAGCGGGGAGTAGAGGGGGATCGATGTCGCCTGGCCGATCATGCGACGTCGGGCATCGGGGGCGCGCGATCGTGGGCGAACGGGGCGCGCGGCGGGAGCGGGGTGGCGATCATGGTGCCGCGCCGGCAGCGCGGACAGCGCGTGAGGTCGATGCCCGTGAGGCGGCGGAAGAGCGTGCGCCAGTCCTCGTGGTGGGTGGGCACGGGCGGGGCAGCGAGGAGTCGGCGGGCGCGCTCGCGGTGGGCCGCCGCCGCGCGGCCAGGCGCGAAGAGGCCGAAGTGGCGGATCTTGACGAAGCGCGCGGGGAGGACGTGGAGGAGGAAGCGGCGGATGAATTCGTGCGGGGGGAGACAGACCGAGCGCCCGAGCTTCGTGGCGAAGCGCACGCCGGTGTGGTCGGCGGCGAGGAGGCGGTGGTTCGAGAGGCCGACGCGGTGGGTATAGCGGCCGAGGTAGCGAAAGACCTGCGGGGCGCCGGCGAACGGGCGCTTCGCGTAGATGACCCAGTCGTGGCGGTAGAGCTGCTGTTTGAGGCGGACGAAGGCACGTGGGTCGGCGAGCTCGGCGCCGGCGCCGGTGAGATCGAGTCGGCCCGCGGTGTACTCGCGGGTGAGGGCGGCAAGGAACTTCCCGCGGAACAGGCGGGAGAGGACGCGCACCGGCAGGAGATGGTGGGGGCGCGCACGGAGCCAGCGCGTCCCATCGGCGGCCAGCCCGCCGCCGGTGACGAGGCAGTGGAGGTGGGGGTGGAACTGGAGGTCGCGCGTCCACGTGTGGAGCACGGCAGTCACGCCGAGGCGGGCGCCGAGGCGGCGGGGGTCGCCGCCGAGGGTGAGGAGCGTGCGGGAAGCTGCCTGAAAGAGGAGCGCGAAGCAGCGGCGGCGGTGGCGCAGGACGAGCGGGCGGAGCTCGGCGGGGAGCGTGAAGACGACGTGGAAGTAGTGGCTGGGGAGGAGGCGCGCCATGCGCGCCTCGATCCAGCGCGCCTCGCGGAGGGCCTCGCACTTCGGGCAATGGCGATTGCGGCAGGAGTTGTACGCCGGGCGCGCGTAGCCACACGTGTCGCACACGTCGAGGTGCCCGCCGCGCGCGGGCGTGCGGCAGGTCTCGATCGCGCGCATCGTGGCGCGCTGCTCGCGGGAGAGCGCGTGCCGCTGGCGGTACGCCGCCCCGTGGTGGCGGAAGATGTCCGCGACTTCCAGGCGCGGACGGGGACGGGACGCGTGGACCAGGCCGCGCCGACAGCGCGGCACCGCGGCCTACGGGGCCGGCGCCCAGAGGCCGGCGAGCCGGTCGAGCGGACTCTCGACGCGCGCCATGACCGCGGACGAGACGAAGGTGTAGCGGACGGTCGAGCGGATCGAGCGATGGCCGAGGAGCTGCTGGATGGTCCGGAGATCGACGCCCGCCTCGAGGAGATGGGTGGCGAAGGAGTGGCGGAGCGTGTGCGGGAAGATCGGCTTCGTGATCCCGGCGCGCCGGCTCACTTTGCGGAGCATGTGCCAGATCGCCTTGGTCGAGATCGGCTGCCCGGGCCGCGTGCCCTGGAAGAGATACGGGCCGGGGCGGCGGGCCTCGTGCCAGTAGGCGCGCAGGACGCCGAGCAGGCGCGTGCTGAGCGGGACGTCGCGGTCGTCGCCGCCTTTGCCGGCGCGGATGCGGAGCATCAGCCGCGCGGCGTCGATGTCCGCGACTTCGAGCGTGGCGAGCTCGCTCACGCGGAGCCCCGCCCCGTAGGCGGTCATGAAGAGCGCCCGGTATTTCGCCGACCACGCGGTCGCGATCAGGCGCTCGACCTCCGCGGGGCTGAGGATCGCGGGCAAGCTCCGGACGATGCGGGGGCGCGGAATCAGCGCGGAGACCTCGGGCCGCCGCAGCGTGATCGCGTAGAGAAAGCGCAACGCCCCCGCGTACACGCCTTGCGTGGACGGGGACACGCGGCGCTCCTCCACGAGGTGGGTGAGGAACGCCCGCACCTCGGGCTCGCCCAGTTCGGCGGGGGAGCGGCGGTGATAGGCCGCGAAGGCCCGCACGCACCGCAGGTACGCGACGCCCGTGCGCTCACTCCGGCGCCGCAGCCGCAGATCCGCCTCCATCCGGTCACGAAGCTCTCCCATCGTCGTCCTCCTTTCGGCGCCCGGGAAATCCGGGCGCGGCGAAAGGAGGAAGAGTGCGCGACACCGACGGCGGTCGCCAAGCGCGCCGCGCGCGGCGCGGCGACCGCGGGACCATACTACCGAGCGTGGTGCGTCTGAATCCGAGCTGCCGCGAAGCGGCTTAGGCCGTTATGCGGCGGGTAACGAGGATTCTGTTCTCGTTGTGATGTGCGGTGCTCGGGTCGTGACTCATGCGGCGATCTTGAGGCCCACGGCGTGAAAGAGTTGATCGACGTCGTCGACGATGCGTTGATACAGCCGATCGAGCTGGGACCGCTTGGACGGAGGAAGGGCGGCGGCGCCGGCGACCGGTCGGAGGAGTCCCGCGGTGAGGGGGGCGTAGATGCGCTCGAAGAGTTTCAGGAAGACGAGGCAGATGGAGTAGCCTGTCTTCGTGAGGCGATAGCTTCGAGTGTGCGGGAGCTTCTCGACCAGGGCCTTGGCGCGGAGCTTCGAGAGGTCGTAGCGGAGCGACGCCAGCCGATAGGTGGCGCCCGACGCGCCAAGGGCATCCACGGTGTGGGGATGCAGGTCGGCCGTGGTGAAGGTGCCCCGCGCGGCAATGTGGGCGAAGCGGACCAGGGCGTGCATGAGGGCGAGTTGGCGGGGATGGTCGAGCTTGAGCCCCGGGATGCGCTTGCCGTTGGGGAGGAGGGTCGGGGCGGCGAGCGCGCGGAGTTGGCCGCGATCGACGAACGTCTCCAGGATGTCCTGCTGGACGTTGAGGTACTGGTCGATGATGCTGGCCATCCGTTCGCGGAGGCGCGGGAGGTGCTCGACGGCCTTGGGGACCCCGTAGTCGGCCACATTGTTGGTGGCGGGCTCCGTCCGGAGCAGGAGATGGTCGCGGACGTACTGCTTGATGAAGCCGTGGCGGTAGTGACTGCGGATGACGGGGTTGGGCAAGTCGAGGTCTTCGATGACGGTCTTGAGCTCGCCCCGATACCGTCGGGTCACCTTGCGGCCGAAGATGGTCGCAATTTTGTTCGGCTGGCCGATCGTTCGGTTGGCATCGAGCAGGCGCTGTCCCAGGCCATCCAAGGCGGCGCGCCGGTGGAAGAGGAGATTGTCGCAGTACTCCACTTGGGCGAAGAACAACCGGTGCTGGCAGCCGGCGTGCTGGCGCTCGCGGGCCGTGAAGAAGGGCGTCAAGTAGGTCAGCCATTTCTGGCCGCAGCGCAGCAGGTCCCGCGCAGTCAACGCATCGGCGAGTTCCTGGAGGCGCTGGGGGTTGCGGCAGGCCACGAAGGCATTCGCGCACTGGCGGAAGCCGATGCCCTCGGCCCGCAGGCGGGTGGCCAGCCAATGATGCTGGTTGAGGCACACGCGGGCCGAAAAGGGGAAGTAGGGACACATCCGGACGAACAGGCGGCCCCACTGGCGGTCGTTGATGTAGAAGTTGTACTGCACGACCCACCGCTGCACGAGCTGGAGATGCCAGCGGTCATCCGTCTTGTTGCCCTGGGCGATCAAAATGCGGGCCGGCTCGCGCGCTTTGAGGATCACGACGATCTGGTCGGGCTGGGCGCGCTGGAAGTAGGGCGCGACGAAGTCGTCGCGCCGCCCCTCCGGCGCGTCGAGGAGCGGCGCGCCCCATTGCCGTACGCGAGTCGTCACCCAGTGGTGAAACTGGGCAGCCACGTCGCGCAGCAGATCGCGTGTGACGCGCTGGCCCCCGCGGTAGGCGTTGAAGAAGCCGATGACCCGCTCCGGCTGTTGAAACGGCTGAATGAGGCCGTTCAAGAGCAGGCGGTCGAAACAGCGATACCCAAACTGGATGCTCGGCGCGTGATGCTCGACAAAGGCGTTCATGACATGAGACCTCCGCGCGCGGAGCTTACCCATTGTCACGTTCGTCGACTTCTGGGGAGACGTCCGGTACTCCGGGATATCAAGGGCGCAGATGCTGCGCCCTTGCCTAGTTTGACATCCACCTCCCGCGTCGGGACACTGCCGCGGCATGCGGGCCGCGCTCGGGGTCGCCGTCGCGCTCGCGGCGGTGGGGGCCGCCGCGCTGCTCGCCGCCGGGCGCATGCTGGTGGTGGCCGACCCGCTCCCGCCGCGCGCCGACGCGATCGTCATCCTCGGGGGCTCCATCCCCGACCGCACGCTCGCGGCGGCCGACCTCTACCGCGCCGGCCTCGCCCCCCGCGTGGTGGTGACACGCGAGGTCGCGCGTACCGGCCAGGCGGCGCTGGACGCCCGGGGCGTGCGCCTGCCCGAGGACGACGAGCTCACCGTGACGGCGCTCCGCGGGCTGGGAGTCCCTTCGCGGGCCATCGTCGTGCTCCGCCGCCGGGGGATCAGCACCGACAGCGAGGCGCGCACCATCGCCCGCTGGGCCTGCACGCACCGCCTCCGGCGCGTCGTCGTGGTCACCTCCCGCGCCCACAGCCGCCGCGCCCGCCTGATCCTCCGTCAGGCCCTCGGCCCGGGCATCGCGCTCGCGATGCACCCGTCCCGCTACGACGCCTTCGCCGCCGCGCGCTGGTGGCGCGTCCGCCGCGACGCCAAGATCATCCTCTACGAATACGAGCGCCTGTCACACCACTGGCTCCGCGAACGCTGGACCATCAAACCCTGCGGGGGCCTCCGCCACGACCAGCGAGGTACGCCGCCCGCCCGACCGTAGCGGGGGCGGCGGCGGGAGCGCCGCTGAGCCGAGCCCGCAGCTCCCGCGCGAGCGTGCAGCTTCGGGGGGACGCGACTTTTACGAGTCGCGCGTGGAGCGAGGACCGCGAGGCGAAGCGGCGCTCCCGCCGCCGCCCCCGACGCCGCGATCAGGCGGCTTCAACAGCCGCGCGAATCAGCGGCGCGAGCTCCCCGCGCCCGTGCATCTCCCGCACGATGTCGCAGCCGCCGACAAACTTGCCGCTCACGTAGAGCTGCGGGACCGTCGGCCAGTTCGAGTAGACCTTGATCGCCTCACGCTTCTCCGGCTCCGCGAGCACGTCGATGGCCTTGAACGGCACGCCGATCTCGCGCAGCACCTTCACCGTCGCAGCGGAAAACCCGCACATCGGGAAGCTCGGCGTCCCCTTCATGTAGAGGACCACCTTGTTCTCGCCCACCTCGCGCCGGATGTCTTCGATCACGTCGGCCATCGTCGTCTCTCCTTATGCGGCAGAGGTGCGGAGCGACAGCGCGTGGATCTCCTGCATCAACGTCCCGAGCGCCCCGTACACCAGCTGATGCTGCTCGACGAGCCCCTTGCCGGCGAAGCCCGGGGCCGCCACCTGGACCTCGAAGTGATCGCCCGCCCCGGTGGTGTCCGCCACCTCCACGCGGGCGCCCGGCAGCGCCGTCTCGATGCGACGTCGGATCTCGTCGGGGTTCACCATCGTCCCTTCAAAGGTAATAGACGTCCGGTCCAGGTGGAGCAAGCACGGACGGGGCGCTCACCGGCCGGCGGGCGGGTGGCTGTCGCCGAGGTCCTTCAGGTTGAGAAACGGAATCGCGCCGCCCCCGGTGAACTGCGGCAGCGTGCCGTTCCAGCGCTCGATCGCCTTGTTCTGGATGAGCAGGGGCGTGAGCGCATCCTGCAGGAGCTTGTTCGCCTCGGCCTGCGCCTTGGCCTTGACGAGAATCGCCTGCGCGTCGCCATCGGCCTCGGCGACCTTCGCCTTCGCGAGCGTCTGCTGGCGCTGC
>Ga0137403_10003606_pt1 | contig 18545 bp, 13 predicted proteins | sample CZOMad2_1_16fung_FD_122057 | JGI IMG/M metagenome (GOLD analysis project Ga0137403, IMG submission 122057) | Vadose zone soil fungal communities from Angelo Coast Range Reserve, California, USA - CZOMad2_1_16fungal (Hybrid Assembly) | ecosystem: Environmental > Terrestrial > Soil > Vadose zone...
TCGCGATGCGAAAGGCCAGATGTCTCTCTTCACCGCGGACACTCGCTTAGTGGTGTATATGAACGCCAAAGATCCGACGCCGTCGCAGAAATTGCATTCGCGCGAGGCGCTCGCGCCGGTGTTCGCCGAGCTGAACAAGTACGACGCCACCACGCACTTCCTCGGGCAGAGCACCATCCTCACGCTGACGGAGGATCGCGGCACGGGTGAGGCCTACTGTTTGGCGCATCACGTGACGGTCAACGGCGGAAAGCGGCGCTTGATGATCGCCTCGCTCCGCTACCTCGACACTTTCGTGAAAATCGACGGTGCGTGGCTTTTTACCGAGCGACGGCTTTATGTCGACTGGATCGAGGAGCGCGCGCTCACATGACAGCGACCAACCAGCTGGCCACGAAAATCGTCGGCCGCGCAACGTGACTTTGAGGGCCTGACATGCGCCAAGCGCTTTGCACCACTTTCGTGATCTTCGCTCTCAACTATCCAGCCCTTGCCCAACAACAACCGACGGCCGTTCCGGTTGGGGTTGCAAAGGCGGAACGCAAGCCGATCGCGAAAGCAGGCGATTTCGTCGGCAGGGTCGAGGCGCTCAGCCGAGTCGAGATTTGGGCGCGGATCACCGGCTATCTGGAAGAGGTGCTGTTCAAGGAAGGCGATCTGATCAAGGAAGGAACGCCGTTGTACCGCATCGAAAAGGGATTGTTTCAGGCGCAGGTCCGGCAAGCCGAGGGCGCGCTGGAGCGCAGCCAAGCCGCGAAAGCGCTCAGCGTCCTGCAACTGGCGCGCGCCCAAGAGTTGATGGAAAAGCAGGCCGGAACCGTCGCCGCTCGCGACCAGGCGAGCGCAATGGATCAACAGGCGCAAGGCGCGGTGATGGCCGATGAAGCCAACCTCACCACCGCCAAGATCAACCTCGGTTACACCGATATCGTGTCCCCGATCGCCGGAAAGGTTGGCCGCACCAACATCACCAAGGGCAACGTCGTCGGCCAAGGCAGCGGCTCCCTGACGGTCATCGTCAGCCAGGATCCGATGTATGTGAGCTTCCCGGTGAGCCAGCGAGAATTCCTGCGGGCGCAAGCGGCGGGCCGTCAAGTCGACATCAGCAACATCAAGGCGCGTCTTCGTTTTGCCGACGGCACGACGTACCAGCAGGAAGGCAGCATCAACTTTGTCGATGTCCAGGTCGATCGTGCCACCGACACGATCCTCGCGCGCGCCACGTTCCCGAATCCTGCCGGCGCGCTCGTCGACGGACAGTTTGTTCGCATCGAACTCGAAAGCGGCAAGCCGGAAGAGAAAGTGGTGATCCCGCAGGCCGCGCTTATTGCCGATCAGGAAGGCGTCTACGTGTTCACGGTCGAGAATGGCAAAGCCGCGGTCAAGCGGGTGAAGCCGGGCGGCGAGATCGATACCGGCGTGGTGATCGATCAGGGCTTGACGGGCGGCGAGTTGGTCATCGTCGATGGCCTGTTGCTTGTGCGCCCCGGAATCGAGGTGCGGGCGACGCCTTCGCGCGTCTTGAGCGGGAGCTGATCCCATGTTGTCGGCTATTTTCGTCGACCGGCCGCGGCTTGCGATCGTCATCGCGATCGTGACCACCATTGCGGGCGCTCTCGCGCTCATGGCAATTCCGTTCGCCCAATATCCCGATATCGTTCCCCCACAGGTATCCGTCACCACTGTTTATCCCGGAGCCGGCTCGGCGGTCGTGGACGGGACCGTTGCGCAACCGATCGAGGCGCAGCTCGTCGGCGTTGACAAGATGATGTACATGAAAAGCGTGAGCGGCGATGACGGCAGCTACACGCTGACGGCATCGTTTGAGCTCGGCACCGATCCCGACATCAACACCGTCAACGTCAACAACCGGGTGCAGATCGCGCTCTCCAGTCTGCCGCAGGAGGTTCAACGCCAAGGCGTCACGGTCAAGAAGCGGTCTTCCGCGCTGCTTGGCGCCATCGCCTTTTACTCGCCGAAGCACAGCCACGATCCGCTGTTTCTGTCCAATTACGTCACCATCAATGTCCTGGACCGGATCAAGAGCATGCCGGGCGTGGGCGACGCCGTTCTCTGGGGCCCGCAAGACTACGCGATGCGAGCCTGGATACGAACCGATCGGTTGACGGGATTAGGTTTGACGGTTGGCGACATCATCAGCGCGATCCAATCGCAGAACACTCAGGCGGCGGTCGGCCGCATTGGCGCGCGTCCTATTTCCGATGATCAGCAACTGCAGCTCAACATCCAAACCAAGGGCCGCCTCGCTTCCGTCGCCGAATTCGAGAATATCGTCATTCGCACCAATTCAGACGGATCGGTGCTTCGTCTCGGCGACGTGGCTCGCCTCGAGCTTGGCGCCGCCAATCTCGATCGCGACACAAGGTTCAACGCCGGGCCGGCAGCTCTTGTGGCCATTTTCCAGGCACCTGGTGCAAACGCGATCAAGACGCTCAATGATGTTCGCGCCCGTGTCGCCGAGCTTGCGAAAGATTTTCCGGACGATATGGCCTGGAAAGTCACCTATGACCCAACGGCATCCGTCACGGCAACCATCGAGGAAGTTCAGAAGACACTGATCGAGGCCTTTATCCTCGTTGTTCTCGTCGTCTATTTGTTCCTCGGCAGCGTGCGTGCCACCCTCATTCCGACGATCGCTGTCCCGGTGAGTCTGATTGGCACGTTCATCGTCTTAAAGGCGGTCGGCTATTCGGCCAACACCGTTTCCCTGCTTGCGGTCGTGTTGGCGATCGGCATCGTGGTGGACGACGCCATCGTTGTGGTCGAAAATGTCGAGCGCGTGATGGAGGAGCATCCGGAGCTGTCGCCCGGCGAGGCGACGAAGCGCGCGATGGCGGAGATCACGGCGCCGATCATCGCCATCACCCTGGTGCTGCTCTCGGTCTTTGTTCCCATCGCATTCATCCCCGGCATTTCCGGCGAGTTGTTCCGGCAGTTTGCCGTGACGGTGTCGGTGTCGATGTTGCTCTCCGCCATCAACGCGCTCACACTCTCCCCAGCCTTGTGTGGCGTGCTTCTTCGACCGCACCATGGTCCGCGGCGCGGCCTGATCGGATGGGTCATGCGATCGATCGACGAGGTGCGCGATGCCTATGGAGCGGTGGTCGCACGCATCGTTCGCTTTTCGGTGATTGGCCTTGCGATGGTCGCCGTCGCGGCGGTTGGCATCATCGGCCTCAGCAAGGTCACGCCGACCGGATTCTTGCCCGAAGACGATCAGGGCACGCTGTTCGTCGTCGTCCAATTGCCCGGCGGCGCATCCGTCGCACGTACCACGGACGTGGTTCAACAGGCCGAGGAAATCCTGAAGAAGGAAGAGGCGGTGGCGGACTTCATCTCCGTCGTTGGCTTGAATTTCATCGATAATTTCTCGCAGTCGAATGCGGCCTTCATGGTGGTCACCCTCAAACCGTTCGAGCAACGCAAAAGTGCTTCCCAAAGCGTGTACGCTCTGATCGCTCGGCTTGGCGGGAAATTCCAACAGGTTCAGGGAGGCGTCGTGGTCCCGTTGGCGCCGCCGCCCATCATCGGGCTTGGAACGGGCGGTGGATTTTCCTACGTGCTCGAAGACTCGCGTGGTGGCGACCCGAAAGTGCTTGCGCAAACTTTGCGCGGCCTGATCGTCGCCGCGAACCAGAACCCGCAACTCAGTCGCGTGTTCACCACTTTCTCGGCGACCAACCCGTCGATCTATCTCGATATCGACCGGGACAAGGCGCAGATTCTAGGGGTGCCGCTCAACGCGGTGTTCCAGGCGCTGCAAGCCTCGCTTGGAGGGTTTTACGTCAACGATGTCAATTTGTATGGACGACGATGGCAAGTCCAGGTTCAGGCGGAGGCGGACGATCGCAACAATGTCGATGACATCTACCGGATCAATGTGCGCAACAACGAAGGCAAGATGATCCCGTTGCGGAGCCTCGTCGAAGTCCGCGTGGTCGTCGGCCCTCCGGCGTTGATCCGTTACAACAACATCCGTGCGGTGACCGTGCTGGGCAGCCCGGCGCCGGGGGTGTCGTCCGGACAGGCTCTCAAGGCGATGGAACAGGTCGCGGCCAAGACGCTTCCGGCGGGCTTTGCGGGTGAGTGGACCGACACCTCCTTCCAGGAAAAGCGCGCCGAGGGCAAGACCGGGATGATCCTTGGCTTCGCCTTGTTGTTTGCCTATTTGTTCCTGGTCGGACTCTATGAAAGCTGGACCATTCCGGTGCCCGTGCTGCTGTCGGTGTCGGTGGGCGTGCTGGGCTCGTTCATCGCGATGGCGCTCGGCGGGCTGACGCTCGATCTCTATGCGCAAATCGGCATGGTGGTGCTGATCGGGCTCGCGGCAAAGAACGGTATCCTGATCGTCGCCTTCGCCAAGGAAAAGCGGGAGCAGGGCGTGGCGCTTCTAGAAGCCGCGACCGATGGGGCGCGACAGCGCTTCCGTCCGGTCATGATGACTTCGTTCGCCTTCATCCTTGGACTGTTGCCATTGGTGGTCGCGACCGGTGCCGCGCAATTGGCGCGGCGCGACGTCGGCACGCCTGTGTTCGGCGGCATGATTCTCGCTTCCTTCATCGGCATCTTCGCCATTCCGCCGCTTTATGTGACATTCCAGGCCATCCGTGAAAGGTTGAGACCTGCCGCCCGTCCGCGTAAACTGATAAGCCCCGCCGGAACGCAATCTGAACCAGAAATACCGGCGGCCGCGGCCGAATAGAGATGACGAGGGTGCTTTGTAATGACCGCGCTTAACCAAAAATGCCTCGTCATCGTGGGAGCGACCGGAATGGTCGGTGGATACGCGCTTCGCTACGCGCTTGAACACCCCGCCGTTGCACAAGTGACGGCCATCGGGCGCCGGAAGATCGGCATCTCGCACCCGAAACTGAATGAGGTTCTCCATCGCGACTTCACGGACTGCTCGGCGCTCACGGATGCGCTCTCGCGTCAGGACGCCGCGGTGTTTTGCTTAGGCGCCTATACCGGCGCGGTGCCGGACGCGGAGCTTCGCACAATTACCGTTGACTACACGATCGCGTTCGCACGCGTTCTGCGCGGCAGCAGCCCTGAGGCGGCGTTCGCATTTTTGAGCGGGATGGGCGCGGATCCGACGGGACGAAGTCGAGTAGCTTTCGCGCGCTACAAGGGAGAGGCCGAGAAGGCGCTGCTCGCGGCGGGATTCCCGCATGTTTACCTCTTCCGACCCGCCTACATCTATCCGGTGGAGCCGCGAAAAGAGCCGAATTTCAGCTACCGGTTATTGCGCGCGATCTACCCCGCGTTCCGGATTTTGTTCCCCAATCAGGTGATCCCGGCCGACGATTTGGCGCGGGCCATGGTGGATGTCGCCGTGCGCGGGAGCGGAGAAGGCCGAGGGCCGATTTTCGAGAACCGCGACATTCGGGCGATGGTCAGCGTTGGTTGATGGCTCGCAGGGGGTCTCGCACATCAACTTCGGTCTGGTGAGAGTTACCAGGCGTATGCGCTCCGCGTGTACTGAGGCGTCGAAAAGCCGCAAAAACGTCCATCGCCCCGATGATGGATTAGACCGGCAGAGCGGAAAAGCCAAAAAGCGTAATCAGCGCTTAAGGATGGTCGCGATCGACCATGTCGTGCCAAATGCAGTACCGCGCCGTTGACGAGCGTCCTCAAGCGAAAAATTATCCGGTAAAGAACTCCACTACGCCTGTCTCCAGATTGTACATCGCACCGGCGATCTTGATGGTGCCATGCGACTCCATTTCGGCCAGCACAGGACTGTCTTTGCGAATGTTGAACATCGTAAGTTCCACATTCTTCCGGGCGACGGCGTCCACAAATGCGTAATTCTTCGACGTCCTTTCGCCGGTGTACGTTGTCGCTGTTACCGCGGGCTTAATTTTCGCCAATAGGCCGGTGAGATTGCCGAGTTCGGCGTTGTCAATTGCGCCCTTAATCGCGCCGCACGCCGTATGGCCCATGACTAAAACCACCTTGGCCCCCGCCAGCTTACAGGCAAATTCCATACTCCCAAGGATGTCGGAATTTTCGACATTGCCCGCCACGCGACTGTTGAAGATGTCGCCAATGCGGAGGTCCAGGATCGTCTCAGCCGAAGCCCGCGAGTCGATGCAAGTAAGCAGTACCGCGGCCGGATACTGGCCTTTGGCGCTGGCGCGTTGCTGGGCCAGAACATCACGGTCTTCGCGCTTGCCGGCGTAAAAGCGCTTATTCCCCTCCTTCATTAGCGCTAAAATGTCGTCCGGACTCAACTTGTCGCGCTGGGCCTTGGTCAGTGCGTCAGCATGGGCAATGTCGCTGAGCACCCCGGCACCCGCGAACGCCATCGCAGCGATGGCGGCGGATGCTTTTAGAAAGCGTCGACGATGAAGACGGTTGAGGGGCTGGCTGGTTTCCTGGCCATCACACATCGCACACATGCGGGGTCTCCCTGAAGCGACATTTCCAGACTTACTTTTTAGCGCGTGACGATAGAAGACGGTTGGTATGCTCAAAAGGCTGCCGACATCTGGCGGGGAGGTAGGCCAGATAATTTTCATCTTTTACGTCGCAAGAAGCAGGCCAACAAAAGAGGCTGCCCGTGTCCGCAAAGAATAGCCGATGGATCAGTGGGGTAGCAAAGCTTGACGCGACTGGCAGCACGTCAGGAGAACGAAGGTTCTCCAAAAATTCGGAGGCTCTCCAAAATTTCGGAGAGTTTCAGGGATTTCGCGGAAGGAGTATCTGCATGGGCTCGTCGAGCCGCCGCTAATGAAGTCAAGCAGAACCACTGGCTGTGTGACAATTTTGCACCCTAGACGGGAAATCCACGGTTGGAAGCAAATTTGCGTAGCCTTCGGCACTGGGCTTCTTAAACTGAGTTGCCCGGATCGCTAGGAACTTTTTTGCGCATGGGCAATGCTGGCATTGCGGACATCGATCGTTGGTAAACTCGGAGCCCAACACATGTACCTAATCAGCTCAGGCAATTTCGGTAAGAAACATGGATCAGCAAAAGCCGCACTTCGAGCTTCAGCGGCTACCGCACTGACATGCGTTGGCCTTCTTTCTGCAACGTCGTCTGTTTCTCTGGCAGATGAAAGCGGTACCAGCTTTTGGCTTCCGGGCTCATTTGGGAGTCTTGCGGCGGCACCAGGTACCCCGGGATGGGCGGTTGCGTCAATTTACTATCATACATCCGTTAAGGCCGGTGCCGATGTCGCTGCATCGCGCGAGATCCAGATCGGTAGATTTAATCCATCTCTAAATGTCAACCTCAATGCTAGCCTGAAAGCCGACGCGGATCTCGCGATCATCATTCCGAGTTATGTGTTTGCTACACCGGTCCTCGGCGGCCAGCTTGCCGTGCAAATGGGAACGATCGTTGGAACTTCAAATGCTAACGTTGCGGGAACTCTTTCGGCCACGCTGCCCCCGTTCAGCCTGCTCCGAACCGACAATATCAGCGATTCCGTAACGGGTTTCGGCGACCTGTACCCGCAGGCGTCGCTGAAGTGGAACTACGGGGTCAATAATTTCATGACCTACGTTACCGGAGATATTCCGGTTGGTAATTATAACTCGACAAGCCTGGCCAACCTCGGGCTTGGGCACGGTGCCATTGATGCCGGCGGTGGGTACACCTATCTCAATCCAGCCAAAGGACATGAGTTTTCGGCAGTTGCAGGGTTCACCTATAATTTCATGAACCCGACCACCAACTACCAGAGTGGCGTCGATTTCCATCTGGATTGGGGGGCGTCGCAGTTCCTATCCAAGCAGTTCTTTGTCGGCCTCGTCGGTTATGCCTACGATCAGGTCAGTGCGGACAGCGGCTCCGGCGACAAAGTTGGTGCGTTCGAGTCGCGGGTCTTCGCGGTCGGTCCCCAATTGGGATACATTTTTCCCTTTGCCGGAAAGCAGGGCTTCCTTGGTTTGAAGTCGTATTTTGAGTTCGATGCCAAGAACCGGCCCGAGGGCTGGAATACATGGCTTACGTTCGCAATTTCCGAGGCGCCGCCCACCCCGAGTGCTCCATCATCGAGACTCGTACATAAGTAGGCGCCCTGCAATCGCTTTGGGGAAGTAACCCTGACGCATCGTTTGGCACCAAACAATTTGGCCCGTTTCGGTAATGAATCCAGTCATTTTTTTCTTTTCGACAGTCGGAACAATTGAATTCAAACAACATTCTTCCAGCTTAAGATTGGCCGTCCGACCGATCTTGCACCAAGCAAGGACCGATCAACACTGAGAAGCGTCGGAGCGCCGGGATGACGCTGATCTCCGCCCTTTTGAGAAGTACGACGATAGCACCGGAAAACCACTTTCCCCACTCCGTTGGTGGAGGCTCACGCTCAGGTCGCCAGCGCTCCGGTATATGGACTTTCTGATACTTACCTCGGCCGCGGAGTTGCGGGCGGCTATATGACTTCCTTCGAAATGATGGGCGCAAGTGCCGCCGATCTGACCGTGAAGGTACTTGTTGGGAGAAACCCAGACTTCATTGATCCACAGTTCAGGACAAATCGTCGCTAACCCGACGTATGTTGCACCCGTCTTTCGGACCTCGATAAAAAGAGGAGTGAGTATGCGTCCGGTAGAGAGTCATATGGTGTTCGGCCGGTTTGGTTTGCCAAAAATCCAAGACGCGACGCCGAGCCAAGCCTCGGCAGAGGAGCTTCTGGCGTTCGAGCGTCTCCTCGCTGATTTATCCGCTCGATTTGCGAATATTTCAGCCGAACAGGTCGAATCCGAAATTCAGGCGGCGCAAACATCCCTTCGGCAATTTCTCGGGTTCGACCGTAGCACCTTTGGCGAATTCCAGGAGGACGGGTCGCTTGTCGTTTTGTCTTCGACAGCCGTAGAAGGTGTTGAGCCCGCGCCCCAAGGCTCGCTTCCCTCGCAGCTTTCCTGGTTTCTAGCCAAACTCCGCGCTGGGGAAATCTTTATAATACAAAATCCTGCCGATGATCTTCCGCGAGAAGCGGTTGCCGAGGCTGAATATTTTAAACGGACGGGCCTCCATTCTCACTTGAGCATTCCGCTTCGCATCGGTGGCCGTATCATTGGAGCCATCGCTTTCGCCGCATTCAGAGAAACCCGCGTCTGGCCGGACGATTTGATTGCACGGCTCAAGCTCGTGGGTGAGGTCTTCGCGCAGGCTATCGCCCGAAAACGGGAGCAAGAAAAGCTTCTAAACGCGTTGGCGGAGATCAAGGTTCTGAAGGATCGTCTCGAGCACGAGAATTCCTATCTTAAGCACGTCGCGCAGATAAGGCCGCCGCAGGGACTCACGAGTCGCTCGCCGCGGTTTCTGTCGGTAATCGAGGAAATCGTGCAGGTTGCGCAAACCGGCTCAACGGTACTTCTGCTCGGCGAAACAGGTAGCGGCAAGGAGGTCCTGGCCCAGGCAATTCACGATGCCAGCGCGCATAAAGATCGCCCGATGATCAAGGTCAATTGCGCCGCGCTACCGGCGAGCCTGATCGAATCCGAACTGTTCGGCCGGGAAAAGGGCGCCTTTACTGGAGCGCTGGCACGGCAGCCGGGCCGTTTCGAAATTGCAGACGGTTCAACTATTTTTCTTGATGAGGTAGGTGAGCTACCGCTCGAACTACAGCCGAAACTGCTACGCGTGCTCCAGGACGGCGAGTTTGAGCGTTTGGGGAGCACAAAGACGATCAGGGTCGACGCGCGTGTGATTGCAGCGAGCAACCGGCCGCTCGAACAAGCCGTGAAAGAAGGAAAATTCCGGGAGGATCTTTTCTATCGCCTCGATGTGTTTCCAATCGAAGTGCCGCCCTTGCGCGAGCGGCGTGAAGACATTCCATTGTTGTTGTGGACCTTTGTGAAGGAGTTCAGCAATTCGATGGGTAAGCCGATTGAGGAGATCGCGGATGAATCAATGTCCGCGCTCCAAGAATACCACTGGCCCGGCAATATCCGCGAGCTTCGAAATGTGGTTGAGCGCGCGATGATTCTCAGCCACGGTCCCAAGCTGAGCATTAAGCTCGGTCACACGACGCCGCGACCGGTCGCCGTAACAGCTACGGCAGGCTCGCTCGCTGAAGCCGAGCGGGCAATTATTATGCAGGCGGTCGAACAGTGCAATTGGCGTATTCGTGGGTCAAATGGGGCTGCGGTACTTCTTGACGTCAAGCCAACGACACTCGAATCCCGCATCAAGAAGCTCGGGCTTATAGCCAAGCGCTAGCCCTCCGAATTTTCGGAGGTGCTCCGAATTTTCGGAGAGTTTGATTGCGCGGCCGCGCGAGTGCTCGCAGCTGCTTTTTCCTTACCCCACTGATCCGACGAGTGTTTCCCTTCGAAGACGCCCCGTTTTCGCGTTGGCCCGCTTCTTGCGCTGAGAAGCAAGAATCCTGTTTCTCTCTTTGCAGACGACGACTGAAAGACATGAATCTTGATTGTCTTCTCAATGCAGATCGTGGCCCCCGATGAAAGGCGAACAGCATTGTTGCGCACTCTCGGTTCGATGCTTGGGCCAACGCGAGTCGCGCCGGGCTGCCTGGATGTCCGGCTCTATTCGGATATCGACAGACGTAAGGCCTTATTGCTCGTCGAAGATTGGGAGTCCCGAGAACAGTTCGAACGAAATCTCGATATGGCCAAGCTGAACGCGATTGTTGCCGCAATCGAGCTCTCGAGCGAGGCGCCCGTCGTTCGTGTTGACGCAGTGGAGCGGGAAGAGGGCGTGGATGTTTTGGCGCTTCATCGAAGTGTCATCCCGGGCTTCCGATGAAGAGCTTGGGATATACCCGATCTCGCGGGCGACGGGCTTCAAATCAGATAGGAGAGCCTGATGCTAATTTCAGCTTCGATCATAATGCTCGCTTCGCAATTGGTCATCGCCGTTGCGGACGATGTCCCGAAGTTTGATATCGCGCGTGGCTGCAAGATCGACAGCGCCGCGGCATTCGATCCCAACGCCGGCATGAGCGCGACGATCAAGAGATGTGAAGAGGACGAGCAGCGCGCGAAAGACCAGCTTCAAGCACAATGGTCGGAATTCGCTAGCTCCGACCGGACGATGTGCGTCGGTTCAACGACTAACGACAGCGCTACACCGCCGAGCTATGTTGAACTACTGATATGTCTTCAGGATCAGCAGTTGGCTCGAAAGTTGCCGAAGGAATGAGCAGCAAGCAACGGGTGATCGCTACCGCGGTGAGATCTGATGTCGAAGTTCGTCGACTATGCCTTTGACCGTCGGATCATCGGGCGCGATCCTGGTCGCCTGCTCGGCGTATTGAAGCGCGGTAGCGACGTCTCCAGCTTCGCGGCTGAAGCTGACAATCGCCATTATAATGTCGCGGTTTTCCGGGTGCCCGGTTAGGCTATCCTTCAGATATGCTACCGCGTCTTGCTGGCGCCCGACCGAATGCAGCGCCACTCCATAAATATGGGCGTATCGCGCATTATTGCGGTCCAGGTCGGCAGCTCGGCGTAACTCAACCAGCGCCTCGTCGAGCCGCTTGAGCCGCACCAAACCGAGGCCAAGCGCGTGATGCAGCCCGCCATCGTTTGGCACGACATTTATGGCGTTGCGCAGGACCTTTTCACCATCGTCTTCCCGGCTCGTCTGCCGGTATAGATCGGCAAGATTGATAGCGGCGCCTGTGAATTGCGGACTCAGTTTGAGTGCCATTCTGTATTCTGCTTCTGCTTCGCCATTACGTCCGCGGCGCGCGTAAAAAGCACCCAGCGTCGTTCGGGCCTCCGGCCTGTCGGCGTTGAACTTTTGTGCGGCAACGAACTCCTCTGCCGCACGATCGAAGCGGCTTCGGTCGGTTACCGATAATCGGCCTGATGGCACGTCGTCCAAGAGTGATACCGTCCGAATACGCACGCTACGGATAGGATCCGACAACAAGGGCGAAGCAATCGACCACCTTTGCTCAAGTGGTGCGTTTTGAAGCATATCGAGCGCACCAATTCGTACCGTTGGGTCGGGATCTACTATTGCATCGCGCGCGAGGTTGAGAGTTGCTGGGGTAGCGCGGTAGCCAAGCTCGCTCAAGGCACTTGCCCGTGCGATGGCTGGTGCGTTGCTATCCGCGGCAACGATTGCAAGCAGTCTTGTGGCATCAGGCTGGTCATTCCAGGCGGAATGAAACGCCGCTGCATAGTTCTGGAAACCCTTGCGATTCGGCCCGTACCAGCGCTCGATCGCCGCTGCGGACCATTCCGGCGGCTTATCGGTATGACAGTCGTTGCAGGCATTCGGCGTGCCGAGCTTCACTGACACGTCAGGGCGCGGAATGCGGAAACTATGATCGTGCCGGGTATCGATGACCATATAGCTGCGGGTAGGCATATGACACGATGCACAAGCCAGAGGCGGGTTCACGGCCTCATGACGGTGATGCCTTATGTCTGCGAATTTTTCCTGTGAGTGACATTGCAGGCAGGTGTTGTCACCTGCGAGCCGCAGTTTCGCACTGTGGGGGTCGTGACAATCGCTGCAGGTGACGCCGGCCGCAAACATCTTGCTTTGTTTGAACGAGCCATAATTGTAAGTCTCCTCCACGTCCAACATTTGTCCGTCGGCGTGATAGAGGCCGCGCCCAAGTAGCGAAACCATATGAGTGTCGGACAGGGATTGTCCCGGAGTCCAGGCCTCGGAAAACTCGCTCCGCCGGGCATGACAGAGCCCGCAGGTCTCGACCTCGGCACGAAGCGGGCGGGGAGGGGCACTCCGCCTGACGTTGCCGGTTTCGGCATTGGGCGTCCACGTCGCATCGCGTCGCTCGCTAAATCGTTCCGCCAATCCCATGGTCGGGTCGCCGATCCTTCCAAGCGGCCACCAGCGGCCTTTATCTCGCGCCCAACCAACATGGCGGGAGCCCTGACCGTGGCAAGCTTCGCAACCAACGCTGATCTCCGCGAAAGTCGTCGCGAACCGGTCGTTTGTCGCGTCGTAATTCTTCCGAACGCCGGTCGAGTGGCACTCGGCGCACATGAAGTTCCAGTTTTGGTTGAACTTCGTCCAATGCAGCACATCGTCGTGCCGGATCTCCTCCTTCGGATAAAGGTGAAACCAGCGCTGACCGCCTTTGTCTTTTGGTCGGCTGTCCCAGGCGATCGACAATGCCTGCAGTCGGCCGTCGGGAAATTCGACGAGATACTGCTGCAGCGGGTCAATACCGAACGTGTATTTGACCTCGAAGATAGAAAGCTTGCCATCCGAGCCATCGGTTTCAACCAAGAATTTTTCGCCCTCCCGGAAAAAGCGGGATTTCACGCCGAAATATTCGAATGTCGCATCGAAAAAATCGCCGAGCACCGACTTGTCGGTTGCATGGGCCATGGCAAGCTGATGTTGCGAACCCTGCCACAGCTTTGCCTCGGCCTGGTGACAGCCGGCGCAGGTCTCGCTACCGACGAATGCAACCAACGCAGCGGATTGGTTGGGCGAACTACCTCGCTGCACCTCGAGCAGGCCGCCGGTGAGCAATTGCAACGACATGCCGCCAGCGAAGACGATTACCCCAACAATCGCTACGGCGATAAAAATCCTGGATTTGGAAAGGGCCCCTGTGGCCGCGTCGTGGATATTGCCCGTTGTGTCGGGCTCGCGACTGATCGGTTTACGCGACCGACGACTTTCTTGATGGCGTCCAGACCGTGCCAAGGGAGGTTTCCTTTATTAAGGACCTAGAGGTACCAGCGCGTTGCGCAGTGGCGCACTGGAGATTTGCATCAGCCCCGCGAACGGTTGCCCCAGTTCCAGGATCAAGTAGATCGCCCCAGCAGCCGACAGCGCAAAGACAAGCAGAGAGCCGATAATGATTGCGTTGGGTTGGGCAAACAGACTGAAGCTTGCAAAGATGATGGTGAGCCAGAAAATCAGCACCACCAGAAAGGGCATGGGGATTGAATTGTTCGTCTGGGCGAACAGCAGCAAGCGCGTTTGGCCAACATCGGTACTGATCTGTATCGCACGGGCTTGTAGGGAGCGTTGAGAATCGCTCTGTGGCGATAGTTCCTGAAGTTTCGCATAGAATGCCTCGGTCGCGGTGCTCGCCTCGAAGGGGGCCACCTTGGCAAGATCGGAACTGTTCTCATGCCACATTCTATCGGCTAAAATAATGACGCCACGCCGCAACAGATTGCGGGCTATTCCTGTCTCCGGCCCGTACTGCGCCAGGAGATTGTCAAGCAGAACGATATTGGCTGTCATCTGCTTGATTTGGCTGCTCTGTGTGTCGTAAGAGCTCTTCGCTGAGGCGATCAAGAGCCCGAGGACAAGTGCGGCGATCGTCCCGATGAGGCCCGTTCCAAGCCTGACCACATCCTTTGCATCCGTGCTCAGATGATGCCCTGACAATCTATTGCGAAGCAACATACCGAACAACGCGCCGCCCAAGATGCACACAAAGGCGATGCACGATAACGCGATTGCACTCATAATTTATCACCGTTGTGAGGCCGCAAAGAACATTTACTTCGCCTCAAATCTGGATGCCGATCAACGGAACGAACTTCGGGCAGCACTCCGCAAGAAGCGGGCCAGCAACGGGACATTGCGTGTCGAAGAAAAAACACCCGATAGATCAGCGGAGTAATGAAAATTCGACGCGAGCAACAAGGAGCCGTCGCGCTCAAATTCTCCGAAAATTCGGAGTGCCTCCGAAAGTTCGGAGATTTTGGTTTGTTAAACGCGTCACTACCGGCATCAAGATTTTGTCACCTCACTGATCTATTGGGCATTTCCCGCAAAACGCGCGGCGCTCCCGCGTTGGCTCACTTCTTGCGAGGTGACGCAGGAGGAAGCCCGTTCGTTCCATTTCAGACAACGACCAATGACGTGAATCCTGGTCGCTCTCAATGCAGATCGTGGCTCCTTCGCAACTCAAGGAGAAAATCATGAAGCATCTATCTATCGCTCTGTTGTTGGTAGGAGGCTTCGTCGCCCTGAGCACTGTGGAAGCAAGCGCCGTTGTATGCGCTCGCGGTGTGCACCGGGCAGGCTGCGTCGGAGCTCGCGGCGCGGTCGTCGCACATCCCGGTGCCCGGGCCGCTGTCGTCGCCCCGCGGGCAGGTGTCGCCGTCCGCCGCCGAGTGTACTAGCCGTCGTGCGGCATCTTGCCGATAATGCGCGGCAAGATGTCCCCCTTGCTACTGAGGTAGCGTCGGCAATCGGTCGGGCGTTCTTGGAGTAGCGGGCATGACTTCAATGAAATTGCCGCTCTGGCTTCGCAGCGTTCTACTGGTCGCCGTTCTCGTTCTTGCGGCGGGCGGCGCTCTCTTTGGTTATCGCTATTACACTTATCCTGAGACGCTGACGGTTGCCGTCGGTTCGTTTGACGGGGAGGCGTCCAAGGCAATGTCTGCCATTGCAAGCCATCTCGTCTCGATCAACGCGCCGGTGAGGCTCAAGGTTGTCGACACCGGTACCGCACTTGTGGCCGCTCGGGAGTTTGCGGCGGGGAAAGTAAATCTCGCTGTCGTTCGCGGCGATGTCGGTGACTTGTCGCAGGGTGGGGCGGTTGTTGTTGTCGCTCACATGGTCGCACTGGTCATTGCACCGCCGGGTTCATCCATAGACAGCATGGAGGCACTCAAAGGCCACACGATTGGTGTGATCGGAGGGGAGGCGAATGCGAAGCTGGTCGATGTGTTGAGCAAGGAATATGGTTTCGTCCGCACGAAGGTCTTTAAGGACGTGGCTCTGGCGGATGCCCGGCATGCGCTTCAATCAAAAGAAGTTAGCGCTTTTCTTGTTGTGATTCCGTTGAGTGAAAAATATTTGTCGCTGGTGCGAGGTTTTTTTCAGCAGAACGCCAAAAAGTCGCCGGTGCTGATTTCTATCGATTCCGCTGGCGCAATAGCAGAAGCAGAACGAGCTTATGAAAGCTTCGACGTGCCGAAAGGCACGTTGCGCGGTTCCCCGCCGGTCCCCGACGATGATTTAACGACGCTGAGGACTTCATTATATTTGGTTGCGAACAAGAAGCTTGGTTCTGATTTGGTTGCGACCTTGACCCAGACCATCATGCGGGTACGCAGGGAGCTCTTGGTCGAGCAACCGATTTTTGCGCAAATTGCTGCTCCCAGCACAGATGCCGACGCGCATGTTCCCTTGCACCGGGGGGCGGCGGCTTTCTACAATAGTACCCAGCAAAGCTTTATGGATGAATACGGCAACTGGATCTATTTGACGCCAATGATCTTGGGCGGCATCGCAACTGTACTCGCTGGCGCTTGGAAATTTTTGGGCATAGAGCAATCCGAAAGCGAAGCCCCGTTGGATAATTTGTATGCTTTGGCTCGGCGAATACGGAAAGCCGATACGCAGGCTGAACTCGTTGCCATCGAAGACGAAATTGACAACATCTTGAAGACACAGCGCGCCAAGGCCGCGGTGGGCGACGAGAGTGCGGTGGATGCCACCACGTTGAATGTTGTGGCTCATCGACTCGAGGGTCTCATTCATGATCGCCGTGCGATGCTCGCGAAGAAGCCCGTCGTTGCCTCCGTCGCCTAGACTAAGGCAGGCGACGATCGCTCAGCCCCTGTGTAATAAGTCACACACGGCAAAATTGTGTGTCGCAACAAAACGCTCCGAAATTTCGTGGGCTCTCCGAGAATTCGGAGATTTTAAGAAGTGCCGATCGTGACGCCGAGCCTGAAGCATTCATTAACCTACTGAGCTACGGGACATTCTCGAGCGCGCGCCATTATCTCATGCGGTGGCCCACTTCTTGAAGGGTCTAACGAAGGCGACAGCGCAATAACTGTAGCGGAAGCGCCGACGCGTTAGCGTCGCTCCTGCGCGGATTGGCCGTTGCGGGGCACAAAACGGTGATAGGGAGAATGACGATGGATACTCTAAGGAGGTTCTACGCGTCGCTCGCATTGCTCGCGGCCTCAATCGCGGTGAGTACGCCGGCGGCCTCGCAGCCGCAACAAAAGCCCAACATCATTGTCATCATGGGCGACGACATCGGCATGTGGAATATCGGCGCTTACCACCGTGGCTTGATGGCGGGCAGGACGCCGAACCTCGACAAGATCGCCAAAGAGGGCATGTTGTTCACGGACTATTATGCCGAGGCAAGTTGCACGGCGGGTCGCGCGAACTTCATTACCGGCCAGCTGCCGATCCGCACCGGCATGACCACGGTCGGCCAGGCCGGAGCGGCGATCGGTCTGCCGGCCGAGGCGGTGACCATCGCGACGGCGTTGAAATCGATGGGCTACGCCACCGGCCAGTTCGGCAAGAATCACCTCGGCGACAAGAACGAGTTCCTGCCGACCGTCCACGGCTTCGACGAATTCTTCGGATATTTGTATCACCTCGATGCGATGGAAGATCCGGCACATCCCAACTATCCGCAGAACCTGTTGAATGTCGTTGGCCCCCGCAACATGGTCCATAGCTGGGCCACCGACAAAGATGATCCCACCGAAATGCCGCGCTGGGGAAAAATCGGCATGCAGAGGATCGAGGATGCCGGCCCGCTTTATCCCAAGCGCATGGAAACGGTCGACGACGAGATCCGTGATCTTGCTCTTAACTTCATGGACAGAGCCGTAAAGGACAGCAAGCCGTTCTTCGTTTGGCTCAACCCGACGCGCATGCACATCGTCACGCATCTCTCCCCGAAGTATGAAGCGCTGCGCAACTCGGAGAATGGCTGGTCGGAAGAGGAAGCCGGCATGGCCCAGCTCGACGACGACGTCGGTTTGGTAATGAAGAAGCTCAAGGACATGGTCGTGGACGACAACACCATCGTCGTCTTCACGACAGACAACGGCACCGAAGTCTTTACTTGGCCCGATGGCGGTCAGACGCCGTTCGCGCAGTCTAAGGGAACGGTCCTCGAGGGCGGCTTCCGCGTACCCGCGCTTCTTCGCTGGCCTGGCCATGTGCCGGCGGACTCGGTGCAGAACGGAATCTTCTCCGGCCTGGACTGGTTGCCGACCTTCGTGGCCGCGGCCGGTAATCCGAGCATTATCGATGAATTGCTGAAGGGCAAGACGATCGGCAACCGGACTTATAGGAACCATCTGGATGGCTACAACCAGATGGCCGCCATCACCGGCAAAGGGCCGTCCGTACGTCACGAAATTTTCTATCTCGGTGAAAGCACGGTCGGCGCGGTGCGCATCGACGACTATAAGTTCCGCTTCATCGACCAGCCCGCTGGCTGGTTAGGTGAAAAGACCAAACCTGACGTGCCTTACATCACTAACCTGCGTCTGGATCCGTTCGAGCGCACGGGCTGGCCGAACAACGGGACGAAAGAAGGTGGGCAACAATACTTCGATTGGTTCAAGTACCAATTTTGGCGCTTCGTGTTCGTCCAGCAGGTGATGGGCAAGGAAATCCAGACCTTCCTCGATTACCCGCCGATGCAGCGCGGTGCGAGCTTTAATCTTGATGCGCTTAAAGCGGAGATGGCGAAAAGGATGGAGCAGGCGGAGGCGGCGAGCAAAGGTCCTAGCCAGTAATGGTGAGCTGCTGCCGGTTTGATGGACACCAAGTTTAGGTGTTTCATAGAGCCGGAGGTGGGTGATGCGGAGACGGAAGT
>Ga0137403_10003607_pt1 | contig 18543 bp, 16 predicted proteins | sample CZOMad2_1_16fung_FD_122057 | JGI IMG/M metagenome (GOLD analysis project Ga0137403, IMG submission 122057) | Vadose zone soil fungal communities from Angelo Coast Range Reserve, California, USA - CZOMad2_1_16fungal (Hybrid Assembly) | ecosystem: Environmental > Terrestrial > Soil > Vadose zone...
TCACCACACGAATTTCTTTCTTGCGGAACTGGCGGAGGGTCTCGGCGGTGCCGGGCGGCTTGCGGAGGGATTTGTGGTGATGGAGCGCGCACTGGCTCGCGCCGAGCGGAGTGAAGAAGGCTGGTGCTTTTCGGAATTGCTGCGCAAGAACGGCGAGCTGCTCCTCGTGCGGGGTGCACGGACCGACGCCGCCAACGCGGAGGAATGCTTCGAGCAGGCGCTTGACTGCGCCCGACGCCAGGACGCTCTCTCGTGGGAGCTGCGGAGCGCGACGAGCCTTGCACGGCTCTACCATCGGCAGGGCCGGACCCCCCAGGCGCGCAAGGTGTTGGCCCCCGTCTACCAGCGGTTCACAGAAGGGTTCAAGACCGCCGATCTGCTAGCCGCGAAAGCACTCCTCGATGCGCTTCGTTAGCGGCTGAACTGCTTCAGGCTAAGGCTGGCAACGTTACTGCCTGCGTCAGGCGGAAGCGCTATCGGCCGGGACGCGACTGACCGACTTCATTAGCCGATCCGTTGCCTGTCGGAATTTGAAGCCATGTTCACAGTCCGCCACGCGCTATCAGCAGAAGATCAGGAGTTCTTCAGTCAGTGCCGAAGTTTCTGACCGCGGGGTAGATAGCGCCGACATCGTTCATGTCCTTACGAGGATGTCCCCTCCAGAATGGTTTCTCATACTCCGCCGACCGCTCCGCCGCAGAACGGCGTCCGACCCTGGCGAGCGCTAGCTATTACATGCGTGTACATCTCACAGGATGCGTTTCATGAATCCGAGTGGCGTCGGCGCGCGTCCGAAACGCCATGAGGAGCTCGGCGGTGGTTCGACTGTGACGACACGAGAGGACATCGAAATGCCCCTGGCCAAGATCCACGTCCTCGAAGGCCAGTACGACGAGGTTCAGCCGGGTGTCGACGCCGTCCAGAACGGGCTCATCAGGGCCTTGGGGCCCGGCTCCGAGTTCATCGCCCACGGCGGCATGCTGCTAGGGCCGGCGTTGCAGTATGAGCGCGCCGAGACGGCCGTGGCCCGCGCCGCAAACGACGAGTGGTCTTCCAGGTAAAGGAGCAGCTATGAACATCCTGTACACAACCGCGGCGGTGGTCGAAGGAGGGCGAGCAGGTCACGGCCGGACCTCGGACGGCCGGCTCGCCGTCGAGCTGTCCGTCCCTACGACGAAGTTGTCGCGAAGCACCGTGCTGTTTCACCGAGACGAGTCGCTCATCGGCCGCGCGGCCGCGTGGCTCGCGCCCACGGTCGGGGCGATCGTCGCCGCCGCGTGGCTCGCCGGCGCCGGCCCCGCCCTCGCGGTCGACACGGCGTCGCGCCTCGAGGTGGCCAACCGCCTGACCGAGGAAGCAGAGTCGTACGTCGAGCGTGACAACTACACGCGGGCCGAACCGCTCCTGCAGGCGGCGCTGCTCGTGGCGGAGACCGCGGTGGGGCCGACGGACCCACGCATCATCCGGAACCTCAACGTGCTGGCCGAGCTCTATCTGGCCGAACGCCGGCACGCGGACGCGGAGCCGCTCCTCCAGCGCTCGCTCGCCATCCAGGAGGCGACGCTCGGAGCGCAGAACCCGAAGCTCTCCTTCCCGGTAGCCGCGCTCGCGCGCCTCTACCGCGGTTGGGGCCGGCTCGAGCAGGCCGAGCCTTTCTACAGCCGGCTCGTCGAGATCTTCGACCGTGTGCTCGGTCCCGAGGACTTTCACACCGCCTTCGCTCTCGAGGGGCTCGCCGGTCTCTACGCCGAGGAGGGAAAGTACGCGGAGGCGGAGCCGCTGTACCACCGTGCCCTCCCGATCTTCGAGCGCGTGTTCGGTGGCGACCGCGTCGCCATCGTCAGCCTGCTGGAGGGTTACGCGCGCGTGCTCGCGAGGATGGAACGGAATGACGAGGCCGAGGCCCTGCGGACGCGGGCGCGAGCCATTCACGAGAGGGCCGAGGCGCGCCCGCGGACCTGAAGCCAGCCAGGTGAGACACGAAGGAGAAGACCATGAGTGATTCCTCGAAGGGCACTGCCGTCGTCACCGGCGCCTCCAGGGGCATCGGCGCCGTCTATGCCGATCGTCTCGCAAAGCGCGGCTATGACCTCATCCTGGTGGCCCGTGACCAGGCACGGCTCGAGACGCTCTCCGCCCGCCTGACGCGGGAGACCGGACGCTCGGTCACTCCCCTGCCGGCCGACCTCAACGACAAGGCCGATCTCGCGAAAGTGGAAAAGATCCTCCGGAATGATCCGATCATCACCATGCTCGTCAACAATGCCGGCACCGCCTCCATCGCCCCACTGCTGAATGCCGATGTCGAGAAGATGGCCGAGATGATCGCTCTCAACATCACCGCGCTCACGCGCCTCACCTATGCCGTAGCGCCGGCCTTCGCCCAGCGTGCTACTGGCACCATCATCAACATCGCATCGGTCGTGGGCATTTCACCGGAGACGCTCAACGGCGTGTACGGTGCGAGCAAGGCCTACGTCATTGCGCTCAGCCATTCGCTGCAGCACGAGCTCGCCGAAAAAGGTCTGCGCATCCAGGCGGTGCTGCCGGGCGCGACGGCGACCGAGCTCTGGGCGATCGCCGGCCTCCCATACCAGAACCTGCCCGCGTCCATTGTCATGTCGCCGGACGACATGGTCGATGCGGCGCTCGTTGGGCTCGACCGCGGCGAGCCAGTGACGATTCCCGGTCTCCATGATGGAGACGAGTGGACCCGTTTCGAGGCGCAGCGCCGCGCCCTTGCGAAGCAGTTCGGCAATTCTTTGCCCGCACCAAGATACAGGGTTGATGTACCGGCGTCGTCTGCAGTCTGAACGTCTTCTGAACAGAGGAGAAGCGCATGGGCAAGCTCGAAGGGAAGATCGCGCTCGTTACCGGTGGCCATAGCGGCATGGGCCGAGCAGCGTCGTGACGCGATCCGCGCGGAGCTAAAGACTCTCGCTACCCCGCGCCGGGCGGACGTCCGAGACACGTCTGAGATCCGGGCGGAGCTGGTCCAATATCTTCAGAACTGGCGTGCGATGGCACGTGAAGGAGTTGCTGAGGCGCACCGGCTCCTGCGCGCGGTTCTCGTGGGTCGCTTCGTCTTCACGCCCGTTACTCCGCCGTCAGAATTGCCGCCGCGCAAGGGTCCTGGACGGAAGCCGCGTTTCATCTATGAGTTGAAGGGCCAGGCGTCACTCTCCGGACTTATCGCGGGTTATTTTTGCAAGTTCGGTGGTGGCCCCAAGGGGATTTGGCATACAGACGTGTTTACTCCCCTCGCTGCCTGATTCGGCTACCCTTCGAGGGGCTCGCCCTCACCGCCCGATTGGCCTGACTCAAGCAGTGGTCCCCACAAGGCGACTTGGCATACGTACGAGTTCGCTCGGCGCCTGACTTCCCGCTGCATCGATCGGACTTCCGGCCTAAAGTTCGGTTTTTCGGCAGCCCGGTCGGCGCAGCGGATGGCGTGGTACCAGCGCTCGGCGTGTGCCCGGGCTCAGTCCCAGAGTCTGGTCGAGAAGTAGCGCTCCCCGAGGTCGTTGAACAGCGTCACGAAGCGCCCCTGGCGCTCCCGGCGAGCGACGTGCTCAACGCCGGCCAGGTAGGCTCCCGACGACTGCCCGACAAAGAAGCCGGCCGCTGCAAGGCGCTGGCACATCGTATGCGTCTCGTCCACGGTTACGGGCACGCGCTCGTCGATGATTTTCTCGTCGAGGATCGCCGGCACAATGTCTTGGGCGCGCCCGAGCGGCTTGAGCCCCTCGACGCTCGGGAATGCCTCAGGCAGGATGCAGACGAGTCGGATGTGCGGATCGTGCTCCTCGAGGCGTCGCCCGAGACCGGTGATCGTGCCGCCAGTGCCCACCCCGGCAACCACGTGGGTGAGCCGACCGCCGGTCTGGACGAGGATCTCCTCCGCCGTCGTCTCGTAGTGCGCGCGCCAGTTATCGTCGTTGCTGTACTGGTCGCAGAAGAAATAGCGATCCGGATCGGTTCGCGCGCGGCGACTCACCTCGCGCAGCGCCTCGTCGTAACCCAGCAGGGGGTCCGTCACTACGAGACGCGCGCCGTGTGCGCGCAGCCGCTTCTTGCGCTCGGCGCTTGCGTTGGCCGTAATCACGATCTCGACGGGCAGACCGATCATCCGGCCGACCATCGCATAGGCGATACCGGCATTCCCGGACGAACTGTCCAGGATAGTCTTGCCGCGCCGGAGCCGCCCGTCGGCCAGCGCGCCTAGCACCATCCGAAGCACCTACCCATCGTGCGTCGCGATCAGCTGAACTGAGGCGCGCGGTCGTGGAGTTACGTCTCCGCAGGCATCTCACCAAGCCGAGGCAGAAACGAGCGTAAATACGTAGCGCAGTCGCCGCGTCCGCCAAGATCTGCACTTTAGACCGAACCGGACGAACTCAAGCTCCGACGTCCGCGCAGCACCGGGATTCGGCCTAACGGGCGTCACACGCGGCGGAACGCGGCCACGGTGCAGCAGATCGCACATGCGCCGGTTGTTATCGGCCCAGCCCGGTGTCTGCCGCGTGGCGGGCACACAACTCGCTGCCTTCCAGCGGGGCGTACACCTCCTCGAACGCCGTGACGTCGAGGTATAGCCGCGTCTCTGCGAGACGGCGGATGACTTCCTTGTAGGCAGTGTCGGCGTCGGTGTCATCGCCCTCATCGAGGACACTATCAATTTTTGGATTACAGCAGGAACAGCCTGTCCCTTTCCCCGCTTCGCCAGCTTGAGGCCCCGTGCTTGGAATCCGGCGGGGCCGGCGGGTTGTTGCCCTTAGGCAAGGGCAACACTGATGACGACGAAGTCGTACTTCTGCAGGCAGAATTCATCTAGTAGCCGCCTCTCTTGGCAAGGCCATTCGGTCATGCTTCTGTGAGCGGGAAAGGCCGGCCAAACTTGCCCGGGAATAGAGAGGGACCTCTCGGGATGGCCTTAAGTGTTTCGGATAACGCGTGCAGATCATGGGCCGACAGATTGGCCATGGGGACATGCAAGGGATCGCCCACATCCACAATGCGAAACCACGGAGCCGTGCCCATTGCGTAAGGCAGATAAAAACGCAAATTCGTTCGCTGGGAGAGATCACGAAGACGGCTTTCGCTTATACCCGATTCCTCTACGGGTTGAAAAAGGTCCCAGATGGGCATATACCATGCCCAGAGCCGCGTGAAGTTAAAGAGATTCTCCGTTTCATCGCGAAAGCCTGCAGATTTTTTGCCTGAGTGAACCAATCGAGCACAGAGCACGAGAGGTTTTCGTTTTCCTCGTAGCCGCTTAGTCAGAAGGTCGACGGAGTCATCCGTAATAGCGGAATCCGCTGTGCAGGCAACTGCCGCATCATCTGTTTCGAAAAGATAGCAGTTCCAGAATGTCTTAAGAGAGGACGGCATTTCTGCGAGAAAGGGGAACGCTGTCGCACGGATGTCCCCGATCGTTATCGTCTCCCCGTGCTTCAGGCGGATTACTTTCCGCCTTCGGCCCAGAACGTTGTGGATGACAGCCAAAAGATCAACCTCCCACATGTGATCCGGATGGCAGTCCGGCACGACAATGGGGATATCCTCAGGCAACATCATGAGAACTCCCAAGTTGCAATGATCAATGTCCTGATGAGTGACAAAGACAGCATCCAACGGCGGAAGCTGTGCTGGTGACAGCTGGGTCAGCTGGGGGCCGTATGGTTCAAAGAAAAAACGATCCCCGAAGGTGTCTGAAAAAGACGACTTCAAATCCTTTTCTGTCCACTTAATATGCGGTCGAAGAAATGGATCAACACAAACCGATGATCGAGAGGTTTGAAAGAGGATACAGGCGTGTCCCAACCAAGTGAGGCGGTCCTTCTTCCCCTCCAACAGGCTTTGAGAGACGATCTGCACCGATGGGTCGACCTCTTCGATCAATTCAAGGTTGCGGAGACCCTCAATCACTGGTGAAAAATTCACGTCGCACTGCTCAAGAATTCGCGAGAGCGCCTTTTCCGAGACCCCTTGTGAAAGCTTTGAAATGATGTGGGAAACCTCCGGCGAGTAGCGTCCTGCAGGGATACCAGGACTCTCGGTGCGACGGTGGAGACCGTCCAGGAAGTTGATCCTCAAGCGGTCCTTGATAAATACGATTCTGTCGCGAGCGCTCGGAATTTCCGTAACACGGGGTTCTCCGCTTGTGTCGATCTTCACCAGTTCCGAGAGCGGCAATTGTGCGAGGAATTTTTCAAGGCGGGAAAGTGCTTCCAATTGGGAGTAACTCTTTCGAAGGTTCTCGAACAGGCCATTAAGATACGCGACCATTCCCTCTAAATACTTCAAGCGTCTCGGATCGAACTGGCTGTTTTGAGGTGTTAGCGGAGCGCGGCCGATCGAGAGTTCAGGCACCGTGAAAAGGGATAGTCGGAGGTGTCTATTTCTTTTCATGGGAAATTGCGAGCGGTAGCCCCGCTCACTCCTCATAGACCTCGTGCAGCAGCTCGGCCATGTGGCGCATGTCCACTTCGCTGCACAGGCCGTTGTTGAGCTGGATCATCAGGCCGCGCAGGAGGTCGCCACGACGAACTTCGTGCAGGTCAGCGCTACCCGAGCTCCGCACTCCAGGCAGAACTTAGCGTGCGGCGGATTCTCGTGCTGGCACCTGGGGCACTTCATGCCGGGGCCTCCAGCGCGCCGGGGCGAATAGTGACGCGAGACTAGGCCTGGGGGCAGGCTACGTCAAGCACACATCAGCGCTATGGGTCAGGCACGAGGGCGCGGCGGCCCGGAGCGCCGCGACCTACCGTCGCCGAACGCGCCGGCTCGTGGGCCGCTGACCCACCTGCCGCCAACTTCGACGACAGGGCCTCCGGTGTTACGCTTCCGTGCCGTGGGCTACTTCGCGGCCCGGCGCTCGAACCGCCCCTCGAAGGGGACGGTCAGGGCAAACGGTTCACAAACGGTTACTTGGGGAGCGGCGCTCGCTCCCCCCGATCTCACGGAGGACGGCGCATGCGATTGAGTCTGGCCTACGAGATGCAGCGGCCGGTGGTCGACGACCACGCGGTGATCCAGGAAACGCTCGAGCAGTGCGTGCTCGCCGATCGGATGGGCTTCGACACCGTCTGGTTCGTGGAGCACCACTTCCTCACGAGCTTCTCGATGTCGCCGTGTCCGGAGGTCATCTTCGGCGCGCTGAGCCAGCTGACCAAGCGCATCCGCCTCGGATTCGGCGTCGTGATCCTGCCCTACCATCATCCCGTGCGGGTGGCCGAGCGCGTGGCGATGGTCGATCACATGTCGGGAGGCCGCGTCGAGTTCGGGACCGGGCGCTCGGCGCCGTACGAGCAGATGGGAATGGGAATCGATCCGCGCAACACGCGCGCCATGTGGGAGGAATCACTCCGGATGATCCCCCGGATCTGGGAGGACGGTCCGTTTTCGTGGGAGGGCCAGTTCTGGAACGTGCCGCCGCGCGACGTGCGCCCCAAGCCCTATCAGAAGCCGCACCCGCGGATCTGGGTCGCCGCGCTGCAGCCGGCGACCTACGAGCTGGCCGCCGAGACCGGCATCGGCGTGATGGCGCTCAGCGTCGCCGCGCCGTCGTATCTCGCCCCCCACATCAGGAAGTACAAGGAGCGGGTGCGTCACGCCAAGCCGGTCGGGAAGTTCGTCAATGACCAGTGGCTGAGCTCCACGATGGCGCTCTGCGACTGGGACAACAAGGGCGCCCGCGAGCTGGCGGCCAAGTCACTCAGGACCTTTTTCGGGCCGGATCGCCCCTATCTCAAGGATCAGACCCATCTCTACGAGCAGCTCGTCGACTCGTGGGGAGGCGTGCCGGAGCACTTGAGGGCGAACTTCGCCCGCTACCTCAAGGGCGAGGGCACCGCCGGCGCGCCGGATGGGCGCTCGGAAGCGCCCGAAGTCGACCTCTCCGGCGGCTCCGGTCAGATCGCCTCGGCCCTCTGGAACCAGATCGACGCGGACACGCTGGTCGATCGTGGAGTGCTCGTGGCCGGCGATCCGGAGAGCTGCCTCAAGGGCATCGCGATCCACGAGGAAGCCGGCGTCGACGAGCTGCAGTTCCTCATGGCGACCGAGACCGTGCCGCACGAGAAGGTCATGACGTCGATCGAGCTCTTCGGCAAGCACGTCATCCCCGAGCTGAAGAAAAAGACGGAAACCGCTCGGCGACCGGGCTGACGGCTCGCCTACTTGGGCGCTTCGCCCTTCGAGAGCCGCACGAGGAACTTCGCGAGGTCACGAGCGATGTCGTCGAAGGACTCCTCGAGGTGCTCCTCGTCCGAGCCGCCGAGGAAGCCCACCGAGGCGAGCCGCCGGTCAGCCGTCACGACGACGACACGATTCGAGGCCGCGTCGACCAACTGCATGTCCGCCTGAGCTCGGGTGGCCCCGGCGCCATACAGGCCGGCGAAGTAGCGCGCCACCTGCGAGCCGCGCCCCAGCCGCGTGATCGATCCCCTCAGACGGAGTGCCGGCGCGTTTGTCGGCTTGAGCTGGGTCTGACTGGTGTTGACGATCTGCTGGAACAGACCGCTCTCGTTGAGGCGCCGCACCAGCTCGAGCTGAAATCTGCTGGTCATCTTTGCGGCGAACGCTTTGTCGCCCGCGTCTTTCATGTCGGGGTCCGTCACCGGGAACACTTCCACCGCAATGATCTTGTATCGGCGGATGTCGAAGCCGGGGGCGACCCCCACGAGCCCGGCCTCGGCATCCTGGATGCTCGGGGTGAGGCCGCCGGCACTCATGGGATTGTCGGGCGAGCTCCGCCTGGAGCCGCAGCCCGCCAGCACCAGCAAACCGACGATCAGGCACAGATAGGTTCGAACGGTCGACGCTCCGCTCATGGTCTATCCTCCTATGCCGACGACAGTGCGTTCCTCGGCGACCTGTCAATGCCGACGCCGCGCCTGAGGTCTACACTAGCAGGTGCCAGAGACCGGCAGGCCATACAAAAGGGGATCGGCGATGATCAGAGCGAAGCCGGACGTCGAAGCGCTGACGCCGTACGTCGCGCCGCTGGAAGGCCGCCGGACGCTCCTGCGCCTGGATTTCAACGAGAGCACGGTCGGACCGAGCCCGCGGGTGGTCGAAGCGATTCGCGGCCTGCCGCCCGACGCCTATGGCACCTATCCGGAATACGCGGGGCTCAACGACGCATACGCGGCGACGCTCGGCGTGCCGGCGGACCACGTCGGGGCCTTCAACGGCGTCGACGCGGCGATCCGGGCGATCTTCGACGCATACGGCGAGAAGGGCAGCACGTTCCTGACCACCGCGCCGACCTTCGGGTACTACGAGCCCTGTGCGAAGCAGCAGGGGATGGTGATCGACGAGGTCCCGTACCCGGACGACTTGCAATTCCCGCTCGCGACCGTGACGCGGAAGCTCGAAGCTCGTCCTCGCCTCTTCTTCATCTGCAACCCCAACAATCCGACGGGGACGCTCCTGGCGCCGTCCGCCATCGTGACGCTCGCCCGATCGGCGCCGCAGACCCTGGTGGTCGTCGACGAGCTCTACGTGGCGTTCACCGGGCAGTCCGTGGTGCCGCTGGCGCGCGAGCTCCCGAACGTGGTCGCGCTGCAGTCGCTGTCGAAGGCGGCCGGGATCGCGGCCCTGCGGCTGGGGTTCGCCATCGGCCACCCGACCATCGTCGAGCGCCTGCGCCGGGTGACGGGGCCGTACGACGTCAACACGTTCGCCGTCGTCGCGGGCAAGGCCGCGCTGGCCGATCCCGACCACATGCGGCGGTACGTCGCCGAAGTGCTCACCGCCAAGACGTGGACGATCGGAGAGCTGCGCCGCCGCGGCGTCCGCCACGCCGGGGACGGCGGCAACTACCTGCTGGTGTGGCCCCCGGGCGACTGCGAGCGAGTCGTGCAGGCGCTGCGCGAGCAGGGCATCCTTGTGCGGAGCATGGCGGGCAAGCCGGTCATCGACGGCAGCTTTCGTCTGACCACCGGCACTCGCGAGCACATGCAGCGGTTCATGACCGCGTTCTCGGCGATCGCGTCGCCCTATTCCCGATCCGCCCGGTAGTGCGTCGCGTAGGCGCGCCGGCAGCGCTCGCGTAGCTCGGCCTCGTCGAGGTCGTGCCCGGCCAAGCGTGCGGTCGAGATCTCCGAGAGGTCGAGCGCCGGGGCGCCGTCGACGATCCATTCGGCGACGGCTTCGCCGAGCGCGGGCGAGGCGCTGAGCCCGCCCACGCAGCAGCCGCTCATCACCCAGGCGCCCGGCACGCCGGGCAGCGGACCGACGAGGTAGCGGTCGTCGGTCGTCAGCGTCGGCAAGCCGCCGCGGTGCTCGGCGATCCGGATCGCCGGGTCCTGGAAGATCGGGAACTGGTCGCTGACGCTGCGCGCCAGACGCCAGAGCACCTCGATGTCCAGCGGCAGCTCGGCGATCTCGAACGACGGCGGCAGCGCGCCCACGTCGACCTGCAGCGGATCGGACTCGTAGCCGCCCAGCATGAGGCCGCCCCGCTCGTGGCGCACGTAGACGTTGGCGTCGATCACGCGCGCGATCGGGAACTCGGGCCCGACCCCCGGGATCGGCTCGGTGATCAGGAGCTGATGGCGGGTCGGCACGACCGGCAGCGGCGCGCCGAGCCGCGCGGCGACGAGGCGCGACCACGCGCCGGCGGCGTCCACGACCACGCGGGTCGCGATCGAGCCGTGCGGTGTCTGCACGCCCTCCACGCCGTGCGGGCCGATCGCGAAGCCGCTGGCCGGCGTGTGGGGGAGCAGCGTCGCGCCGAGCTTCTCGGCCGCGCGGCAATAGCCGAGCGGGAGCTCGGACGGCTCGACGTTGCAGTCGGTAGGGCTCCACGTGACGGCGGCGATGCCCCGCTCGGCGAGGATCGGCAGCCGCCGCCGCGCCTCGGCGGTGGACACGAAGTCGATCTCGATACGGGCGGCGCGGCCCCGCTCGACCTCGCGCGTGAGCTGCGCGGCGTCACGCTCGGTCCGCGCGATCTTGAGGGCACCGCTCTGCGTGAACCGGAGTGGCTGGCCCGTCTCGTCGGTGAACGCCGCGAGCTTGACCACCGCGCGCCGGGCGATTTCGGTGAGCGTCGGGGTCGCGCGGACCTGGCTGGTCAGCCCGGCGGCGCGGGGCGAGGTCTGCGAGGCCAGGCGGGAGCGCTCGAGCAGCGCGACGCGGAGACCGCGCCGGGCCAGATGATACGCCGCACTCGCGCCGAAGGCGCCCGAGCCGACGACGACCGCATCGGCCGAATCGATCAACGACCCCGGCCCGCGCGGCGCACGGTGAGCGGGACGCCGCCGGCCAGCGTGTTGTGCACGATGCACGCGCGCTCGGCGATCGCCACGAGCTTGTCGAGGGTCGCGTCGTCGGCCGTCTTGCCGTGGACCTCGAGGCCGATCGCATCGAAGCGCGGGGGCGCGCTGGCCAGCGTCGCCCGGACGTCGACGGTCAGACCGTCGACGGAGACGCCGCGCGCGGCGGCGGCGGCGATCAGATTGCTCATGAAGCAGCCGCCCAGCGCCAGCAGCAGCAGCTCGCCGCCCATCGGGCCGCGGTCGCGCCCGCCCTTGTCGGTCGGGCGGTCGATCAGGACCCGGTGCTCGCGCGCGGTCCCCTCCGACGTCATCGTGCCGTCCACCTGGGCCACCGTCACCAGCATCTCGGCCATGGCCGTCTCCGTCCGGCTCGCCGCGGCGGCGACCTCAGGCGCGCAGCGCGTCGAGCCGCTTCACGATCTCCGGCTTGGGCGCGGCGCCGACGATCCGGTCCTTCTCCGCGCCGTCCTTGAAGAACAGGAGCTGCGGGATCGCCTGGATACCGAAGCGCGCCGCGAGCGCCGGATGCTCGTCCACGTTGACCTTGCCGATCGTCACCTGGTCGCCGAGCTCACGGGCGATCTCGTCGAGCACGGGCGCGATGACGCGGCAGGGCCCGCACCAGGGCGCCCAGAAGTCGACCACGACCGGCCGCTCGCTCGTCACCACCCCGTCGAAGGTCGCGTCCGTCACGTGCACGACCGGATTGTTCGCCTGCCCCGACTGCGTCGAAGTCATCGGGCCTACCTCCTCCCGGTTGAGACGCTACAATGCCGCGCATGGATTCCCGCGGCGACCGGTCAGCGCGGTCGACACTCGAGGAAGCGCGCGACCTCGTTCATCCGCTCGTCGAAGAACGCGAACACGGGGATCGAGCGATAGAGGCCCTTCTTGAGGTACTGATCCATCAGATCGAGGTTCGCGTCGCGGGGAAAGAATCGCATCTCGATGTCGGGGTTGCCCTCGATCAGCTTGGCCACGAAGGGGACCTCGGCGAGACAGGTGCCGCACCAGTCCTCGGTGATGACGAGGACGCGGCGCGCCGCGCCGAGCCGCTCCAGCACCCGGGCGTCCTCGAGCTCGATCGTGACCTCGTCGAGCGCCTCGACGAACCGCTCCCGATTGACGGACATCTGGTCGACGTACTGCGAGAGCGTCAACCCCTGCGCGAACCGCTCTTTCGTCACCATCGGCGCTCCTCCCGGGCCGCATCCGCCCCGGCCCGGCTACCCTACCACGGTCGCATGGAGGATCATCACGCATGAAGATCACCCGGGTCCAGACGCTCGTTCTCAACCTGCCGATGCTGATCGACGGGGCCACGCCGATGCTCGGCGGCCGGCCGCGGACCAGCATCGACATGCTGCTCGTCCGCGTCGACACCGACGGCGGGATCACCGGGTGGGGTGAGGCGTTCGGCCACCGCATCTTCCCGGCGACGCGCGCGGCCATCGACACGCTGCTCGGGCCCATGTGCGTCGGCCGCGATCCGAGCCAGATCACCGCGATCAACGACGAGAGCCAGCGGCTGCTGCACGGGATCGGCCGAAACGGGCCCGCGATCTATGCGCTGTCGGGCATCGACATCGCGCTCTGGGACATCGCCGGCAAGGTCGCCGGCGCGCCGCTCTACCGTCTGCTGGGCGGGAGCCCCCGCGCGGACCTGCCCGCCTACGCGAGCCTGCTTCGCTACGGCGCCGCCGACGCCGTCGCCCGCTACACCGAGCAGGCGCTGGCGCGGGGCTATCGACTCATCAAGCTGCACGAGATCACCGTGCCCGAGGTGAAGGCCGCGCGCGACGTCGCCGGCGCGGGCGTCCCGATCATGGTCGATACGAACTGTCCCTGGACGGTGGCGCAGGCGATCGAGATGGCGCGCCGGCTGGCCCCGCTCGACCTTCACTGGCTCGAGGAGCCGGTGTGGCCGCCCGAAAATCTCGCCGGGCTCGCCGAGGTTCGCGCGCGCGGCGGCATCGCGACCGCCGCCGGCGAGAACTACGGCACCGTGTGGGAGTTTCGCCGCGCGTTCGAGGCGGGGGCCATCACGTATGCGCAGCCGAGCGTGACCAAGATCGGCGGCGTGACCGAGATGCGCCGGGTGATGACTCTCGGCGAGGCGTTCGGCGTGCAGGTGGTCCCGCACTCGGCCTACTTCGGACCCGGGCTGCTGGCGTCGATCCACTGCATCGCCGCGATGGCGACCGAGTCTCCGGTCGAGCGTTTCTACTGCGACTTCGCCGACAACCCGCTGGGCGAGGCGATCCATCCGAAAGGCGGGCGTATCGCGGTGCCTCAGGGCCCGGGCCTCGGGGTGGATCCGGACCCCCGGCTGCTCGAGAAGCTGCGTACCGGGTGACGCCGGCCATGGGCGACGGTGTAGCTCCGACGTCGAGCGGCCCCAGCTATCTGCCGGGCACGGACATGCCGCGGTTCCTCCGCGACATGATGCAGTTCGTGGGGCTGGCCGACGACGATCTTGCCGCCATCCGCCGCTCGGCGCCCCTCGTGCTGCGGCACGAGCGATCGCTGACGTCCGCGCTCTACGACCACTTCCTGAAGTTCTCGCGCTCCGCCCAGTTCTTCCTCGGCGAGGACGGCGCGGTCGACGACGCACGGCTGGAGCGCCGCAAGCACAGCCTCGGGCGGTGGCTGCGCGAGAGCGCCGAGGCGGCGCTCACGCAGGAGTTCTCGTACTACCTGCTCAGCGTCGCCCTGGCGCACGGCCACCGCGGCCAGCCGCCGGGCGCGATTCCACCCCATCTGATGATCGGCGCCATGAGCCTCACGCAGACGGCGCTCGCCTCGGTCTTCGCGGGCGAGCTGGGCGCCGCGGACGCGGCCGCCGCGAGTGCTGCGTGGAACAAGCTGCTGCTCGTCCAGCTGAGCGTGTTCGTGCTCGCGTACCTGCCGCCGCGCCCGGTCGCGTGACGGGCGGTGGTGACGCTCAGGCGTTCCACTCGCGCGGGCCCTCGTCGTCGTACCCGCATTGCTCGCAGGAGCTGAAGTAGTGGGTCGCGGGGGGCATGGCCACCGCGAGCCGCAGCGAGTTCTCCGTCCCCACCGTGCGGACGTGATGCACGGTGCCCCGGGGCACCCAGACGATGTCGTCCTTGCGAGCCTCGACGACGATCCCGCCGGTCAGCTCCCAGGTGAACTCGCCGGCCATCACGACCCACCATTCGTCGAAGTCGGCGTGCCAGTGCGGGCGGTTGCCGCCGCCCGGACGGTTGGCGATCAGCGTGACGAGCTGCCGCTCGTCCTGGATGACCCGGCGTGACCAGGGTGGGGGGCCCATCTTGGCCACGAGGTCGGCGACGCGGGTGCGGAGCGTGTTGGGCCCGTCGGCGCTGGCGACGCGCGGCGGCGTCGGCCCGGTCGCGAAGTGCGGAATGGTGATGGTCGTCGTCGGCATGTTCACCTCGCGAGCGGATCGGGGCGGAGCTGGAACTTCACGACCTTGCTCGTCGTCCCTTTGCCGCCTTCGACGTGGAAGGGCGTGCGCGTGGCGTAGGTCGACCACAGTCCCTTGCCCTTCCAGCCCGCGTTCGGATCGTCGATGCGCCCGTCCATCCATTTGGCATAGAAGCCCATGGGATACGGGACGCGCAGCACGACGAACTTGCCGTCGGCGAACGCGAGCAGCGCCTCGTTGGCGTTCCCGGTGCCGATCGGCACGTTGCGGCCCAGCCCGAAGGTGTCGAACTGGTCGACCCAGGCGTAGTAGCTCGCCTCGGCGCTGCCCGAATCCGTCACGTTCGTGAGCTGCGGCCCCGGGTACGGATGGAGCGTCCAGCCCTCGGGACACTGTTGCCCCGTGGCCTTGGGGCCGTTCAGCGGCCCCGTGCACCGGCGACGATCGAAGCTCGCGAGATGTCCGCTGGCGAGCGACGTCCAGACGACGCCGGTGCGATCGATGTCCATGCCGCGCGGTCCGTAGCCGGGGAATGGCGGCTCGAAGACTTCCGCCAGCGCGGTCGCGGGCGGATTCGATCCGGGATTGAGGCGAATGACGTAGCCGGGAAACCCGAGCACGGATCCCCAGACGGTGCCGTCGGCCGGATTGACGCCGATGCCGTAGAAGGCGGCCGTGACCCGCTTGTCCTTGGTGGGATCGACCGGCTGGTCGGGCTCGACGTACTCATCGCGTTTGCCGTTGCCGTTGGTGTCGAGGATCAGCGCCGTCCAGCTCTGGGATTTCGCCTCGTCGCCGGTCGCCTCGAACATCTTCCGGTTGAGCCAGCCGACGACGCCGCTCTGCGGCCCGCCCGCGCTGGTCCAGAGCGTGTTGTTGGCGTCTTCGGCGAAGACCAGATGGTGAGTGGGGAAGCACGTTCTGATCAGCGTGATCTTCCCGGTCTTCGGATCGTACATGGACAGATGGCGGCTGGACTGCTCGACCGGAAAGAGCTTCGCCGACGGATGGTCGGAGCCCTTCTTGCAGAAGTCCGGATTTGCCGGCGCGCCGACGCGCGAGGTGAACCAGACCCGGCCTCGTTCGTCGAACATCGGATTGTGCATGCTGGTCTGGCTGTCCCAGATCGGGTCGGGTCCCCAGTAGGGCGACGGCGTCATGGGGTTCTGCTTCGACGAGGGCGTGTTCGGATCGCGCACCAACATTTTCACCTGGGTCGCCTTGTGGCTCGCCGGGTCGAGCACCGGGAAGAGATCCCTGCTCTCCTCCGGCGCCCCGTAGATCAAGCCGTTGGCGTTGACCGTCGGCTTGCGCTTGTCGGTCGAGATCTCGTCGTGCAGGTAGTCCTTGGGCCCGGCCCAGTCCCAGAGGGTGATGACGACGTTGCGCTCGATCCCCTGGGGCCGCGCCGGCTTCGACGCCGGCAGCTCGCCGGCGGCGATCCGATCGGTCCAGTCCGCGAACAGCTTGTACGCGCGCGCGGGATCGAGTCTCTTGATGTTGTTCGTCATCGAGGTCATCGCTTGCCCGGCGACGATGCGCCGCGCCCACGCCTCTTCCGAGCTCGCGAAATCACCCAGCTCCTTCGGGATCGTGCGCGTGGCCTTGTTGCCCAGCTGGTGACAGGTGTAGCAGCCGTTGGTCTTGACGACGTCCAGCCACTGCGCCTGGCTCTTCAATGTGGCGGGCAAGCCGTTGCCCTGAGGTCCCGTGCCCGGGAACTCGCTCTTGTCCGGCACCTTGAGCATCGAGTACCAGTAGATGGCCGGATAGTAGTCCGCCGCGGCGGCCGCGTTCGGCGCCGGCACCGCGGTCAGGTCGAGGAGCTTTCCGGGCGTGGCCCGGACCTTGGGCGAATCGACGAGCCCGTAGCCGCGCACCCACACGCTGTAGCCGGCTTTCGGGAGATCGGGCATCACGTAACGCCCGCGGTCGTCGGTGACGACGATCTTGATGAATCGGGTCGGCAGGTCGGTCGTCTCCGCGATCACCCAGACGCCGGCTTCCGGCCCGTTCGCGCCGGTGACCACACCTCCGAGGTCGCTGCCACCGATGCGGATCGCCGGGTCGACGGCTTGCTGAGCGCCCACCCGGATCGTCCCTCCGGTCACGAGCACGGCGATGCCCACCGCGATCACGCTGACGTACGGCGCCATCATCGTCCTCATATCCGTGCTCCTCTCTTCAGGCGCGCGCGAAGGCCGGCCTCGGCGCGCCCTCCAGCACCCGGCGAATGGCCGCCTCGATCCTCGCTTGATCGGGCAGCGCGGCCTGCTCCAGCGGCGGGCTGAACGGAACCGGGACCGGCGCCGCGCACACCCGCTGCACGGGCGCCTTGAGGGCGCGGAAGGTGTCGGGATCCTCGGTGACGAGGGCGAGAATCTCGGAGGCCGCCGAGCAGGTCGCGGGCGCTTCGTCGACCACCACCAGGCGCCCGGTCTTGCGCACCGAGGCGCGGATCGCCTCCGCGTCCATCGGCACCAGCGTGCGCGGGTCGATCACCTCGACCGAGATCCCCTTCGGGGCCAGCGCCTCCGCCACCGCGAGGGCCTCCCGCACGTAGTAGGCGAGCCCCACCACGGTCACGTCGCGGCCGGCCCGCTTCACCTCGGCGACGCCGATCGGAACCGTGTGCTCGCCGTCCGGCACGGGCCCGGTGACCCCGGCCAGGCGGCTGCACTCGAAGAAGACGACCGGATTGTTGTCGCGGATGGCGCTCTTGAGCAGCCCCTTGGCGTCCGCCGGCGTCGAGGGAAGGATGATCTTCAGTCCGGCCAGGTGCATGAACATGGAATAGGGGCTCTGCGAGTGCTGGGCCGCGATCTGCGCGCCGCCGCCGGTGGTGCACCGATAGGTCACCGGGAAGTCGGCCTGGCCGCCGAACATGTAGCGGATCTTGCTCGCCTGATTGACGATCTGATCCATGGCGACGAACGAGAACGTGACCATGCCCCAGTGCACCACCGGGCGAAAGCCGCTGCCGGCCGCGCCCAACCCGATCCCCGTGAAGGCCGCTTCGGAGATGGGCGTGAAGCGTACGCGCCGGTCGCCGAACTTGTTCTCGAGGGCCGGCGCGCGCGTGGTCGCGAGCGCGATCACGCGCTCGTCGCGCTGCATCTCCTCGATCATCGCCTCTTCGAGCGCCTGCGTGACGGTGATCTCTCGCACTGGGCTTGCTCCTTACTCGGCGAACATGTCGACCAGCAGATCGTTGGGGTCGGGATACGGACTCGCCTCGGCGAAGGCCACCGCGGCTTCCAGATCGCGCTTCACGGTGTCGCGGATCGCCTGCACCTCGGCCGTCGTGACGATGTCCCGACCGGTCAGGAAGTCTTCCAGGCGCGTGACGGGATCGCGATCGCGGCCTCGCCACTCGGCCAGCAGGTCGGCGGACCTGGTCTCGGGCGGGGGGACGTCGCGCATGGCGTGGAAGAGCGAGCGGAACGTCTTGCAATGGATCAGCGTCGGGCCGTCGCCCCGACGCGCCCGCTCGACCGCCTCGCAGGCGGCGTCGCGAACGGCGAGGACGTCGTTGCCATCGACGGAGACGCCGGGCATCCCGTAGGCGGGCGCGTGCAGCGAGATGTCGGTGACCGGGCGCACCGACTCGACCGCGTTGCCGGCGCCATAGCGATTGTTCTCGCAGACGAAGAGCAGGGGCAGCTTCCAGAGCGAGGCGATGTTGAGGGTCTCGTGGAACTCGCCTTCCCCGGTGGCGCCGTCGCCGAAGAAGCACGCGGCCACGCCGCCCCTGTCTTCGAGCTGGGCGGCCAGCGCGGCGCCGCAGGCGATCGGCATCCCGCCGGCGACGATGCCGTTGGCGCCGAGCATCCCGATGGCGAA
>Ga0137403_10002703_pt2 | contig 18541 bp, 21 predicted proteins | sample CZOMad2_1_16fung_FD_122057 | JGI IMG/M metagenome (GOLD analysis project Ga0137403, IMG submission 122057) | Vadose zone soil fungal communities from Angelo Coast Range Reserve, California, USA - CZOMad2_1_16fungal (Hybrid Assembly) | ecosystem: Environmental > Terrestrial > Soil > Vadose zone...
TAACCCGGGTGGTTATTATGTCATCGAAGACTGGTATGTCGGATTCCCGGGTCTTGTTCCCACTCAGTACGAACCGGAGATGCTCAGGACGGTGGCATCTCTGCTGAGTTTGCTGAAAGCTCGTGATTCTGAATGCGATTCAGTCCTGTTCCGTTACGGAATGGCGATAATTCACAGAAGGAAGCTGCAAGAATGAAGATGGTTCTGCTGGGAGCTTCCAATCCACATGTGGAACGACTGCTAGCCAGAGTGGTCGCAGCTGACCCGAATCTGAGCGTTCTCGGGTTTATTGACGACGACCCCGCCAAGCGGAGCACGTTGTTTGCTGGATATCCAGTCGCAGGGTTCGACATACTCAAAACCCTTGACCTGTCTGAAGTATCATTCGTCAACTTGATCAGCAGTGACTGTATGGTACGTCACAAGACATCACAGCGTCTCCTGAATAATGGATGTAAGCTCGCGAACCTGATCGATCCTAGCGTTGACATGAATGGCGTGATCGCGGGGACTGGACTTTATATCCAGGAGAGCGTCTGCATTCAGCAGTCAGCAATCATCGAAGATAACGCAACCATTCACATGGCTGCACTGATTGCTCATGAAGCCCGAATCGGAAAGTCCTGTTTCATCGCGCACGCCGTCTCAGTTTCCGGATGCGTAGATATCGGGGACAGGGTTTTCGTGGGAACCAACGCAACGATACTGCCCCACCGCAAGATCGGGGAAGGCGCAATCATCGGGGCTGGATCGGTGGTCACGAAAGATGTCCCTGAGTATACGGTGGTGGCAGGTAATCCTGCGCGGGTCATCCGGGAAGTAGAACGATGATCCCCCTTTTCAAGCCAAGTTGTTCTGATCTTGAGATCAGGAATGTCACTAAGATTCTGCGCAGCGGCTGGTGGAGTAACGGTCCTGTTACGGAAGAGCTGGAAGAGCAGTTCGCGGGGCGCATTGGCGTCAAGCACGCGATAGCGGTGAGCAACTGCACCAACGCTCTCCAGATTACCTGTGAGGCTCTCGGGGTTCGCGGCAGGGAAGTTATCATACCTGCGCTGACATTCGCTGCTACGGGGCTCTCAGTGTTGCATAGCGGGGGAAGGGTTGTTCTCGCGGATATAGACGAAGACACCTTGTGTATCGACTGGGAAGATGCTGACCGGAAGGTTAATTCTCGCACTCGCGCCATCATCCCTGTCTGGTACAGCGGGAAGACAGCCACGATAGCGCCATATTGCCGCCATTCTCCCCCGATCATCGAGGACTGCGCTCATGCCGCAGGCAGCCTTCATGCGGGATATAACGGGATTGCCGCCTGCTGGTCGTTCAATGCGGTAAAGAATCTTGCCTCCGGTGATGGCGGGATGATTACCACTGATGATACGGAACTCGCTGACCGCATGCGGAAACTGCGGCGTTTCGGGATAGATAAAGGGCAGTCCAGCTGGGATTATGATATTCCTGTTGCTGGCTGGAAAGCGGACATGAATGACATTACTGCCGCACTGGCGCTAGCTCAGCTGGCACGGCTAGATGAAATGAATGAGCTGCGCAGGAAGATCGTACTGACATACCTGAAAGAATTCAGGGATCTGGGTTGGCTGAAGCTTCCCTCCTGGGATACGCACTCATCTTGGCATATGTTCGTCGCGAGAACAGAACGCAGGGATGACCTGATCACTCATATGCTGACACGCGGAGTGTCAGCAGGAGTGCATTACAAGCCACTAAATCGACATAGAATCTTTGGAGAATACCAGGAACTCCCTGTCACGGACAGGGTATGGAAAACCTTGATCACCCTCCCCTTGTATCCTGATATGACTGAAGGCGATATTGAACAGGTCGTTGATGCGGTCAGGAGTTTCCGTGTTTAATGAGACGATCTACGATTGCTTCCTCTTTCATAATGAGCTTGACTTGCTGGAATGCAGGCTGCGAGAACTGGAAGACATCCCCGTAAAGCATGTCCTCGCAGAAGCCGCCGTCACTCATCAGGGTGAACTTAAACCTTTCTGGTACGCGGAAAATACAGAACGTTTTTCCGCATGGAAAGACAAGATTATCCATGTCATGCTCACTGAGGCTGACCTGGATGCTCCCGGGGATAATCACCGGTACGCGATAGCACATCGCAGGGGGATCACGCGAGGGCTCGGGGGTGCTGAGCGAGACGAACTGATCATGCTGAGTGACGTGGATGAGATTCCCCGCAAAGAGATCATTTCCGAATCCATCCCTCCCAACCGGGCACTGGAACTGTCATTCCATAATTTCGCTGTGGACTGGCTGCACCCAAGACCTTGGAGCGGTCCGGTAATCGCAAGGATGAAGGATGTCACGGATTTGGAGAGAATGCGGAACATGAGGAACTTTTTCCCCAGGATTCCTCACGCAGGGTGGCATTTCTCCTGGCTGGGAGGAGTGGAAGCCATCAAAGAGAAAGCTCTTGCCACCTCCCATACCGAGACTACCGCCCAGATGCTGGAATGGGCTGACGCAGGGCTTCTCTACGAGCAGGGGTACTCCTGGGAGGATGGGAAACCTTTCGGGTTGACAACTAAGATGCAGCCCGCAGATACTGACGATCTTCCTGAATGGATACGAGAACGCAAATGCCCGCAGTCATGGTGGCGACCTGAAGGAGATATGTGAATGAGAGGCTCACGGTGCCTGATAACAGGCGGAGCGGGACTCGTCGGGAGTCATATCGCTGATCAGCTCCTTGAACTCGGGGCTGCTGTTGTTGTCCTGGACAACTTGTCCGGAGGTAACAGAGGAAATATTCCTGCGGGTGCACAGTTTTATCAAGGTGATATTCGTAATAAAGACCTAGTGCGCTCCCTGATAATCTCCGGGGGAATGGATTACGTCTTCCATCAGGCTGCGGTGAAAATCAAGCAGTGCGCAGAGAACCCTCAGCTGGGGATTGACGTGATAGCAACAGGGACTCTCAACGTCTTTCAGAGTGCGGCAGAATCCGGGACAAGAGTCGTAGCCGCGAGTTCTTCCAGTATCTACGGGCTGGCGGATGAGTTCCCCACCACCGAGAAACATCACTCGTACAACGATACGACGCTGTACGGAGCAGGGAAAGCGTTCACTGAGGGTATCGCGAGAAGTCTTGACCTGGACTGCGTGATGCTGCGGTATTTCAGTGTCTACGGACCCCGGGTGGATGTCAGCGGAATGTACACAGAGGTTCTCCCCAGGTGGATGGACAGGATTTCTGATGGACTATCCCCGCTGATCGAAGGTGACGGGAGCGCTACCCGCGATTTCATATATGTCGAAGATGTGGCGAGAGCCAATATCCTCGCGGCGCAAAGCGATGTCATCGGGGCGTTTAATATCGCCAGCGGAATAGAGACTACTCTCACCGATCTCGCGGAGATGCTGCTCACGATCATGGGGTCAGATCTCACCCCGGAATACGGTCCGGTCAGGAAAATTGACCCGGTTCCCCGGAAAAAGGCAGATATTTCCGCAGCGAAAGAGCAGCTCGGATGGGAACCGCAGGTTGACTTGAAGACAGGACTGAAAGAACTCGTCTCCTGGCGGTATCGGTGAACGCAGAGACATTTCCGCCTCGTATTTTCGCTTACGATTCATCGGAATATAATTTCCGCAAGCTGCTCTGCGGGATTTTCGATGTGGACAACCTGGAAGACCTGGGAAACGAGGAGAATATTGACATCCTTCAGCCCGGGAAGGATCAGTCCACCGGGTTTCACCGTCAGTTCTACGAGCGTTTCGATGAGATACGCCCTGGTTATCTCAAGCTTATCGGGGATGTCATCGTCCCGCGTTTTGACGAGCCATTCTGTTATCAGGTTGTCCCCACATTCCGGGTTCACCTCCCGGGAAATGTAGCTGTCGGGGAATTCCACACTGACGAGGATTACAATCATTCCCCCGGGGAGATCAACTACTGGGTCCCGTTCACTCCAGCATTCGGGACCAACTCGGTTTTCATCGAATCATCTCAAGGCAGCGGGGAGTTCTCCCCGATTGAGGCAAACTACGGGGATATCGTCACGTTTGATGCTGTCCGCTGGCAGCACGGGAACAAGCTGAACACTACCGGGCAGACCCGGGTGAGCTTTGATTTCCGATGCGTCCCGAAAAGCGCTTACAAGCCACGGGGACTGAAAACTGTTAACACAGGGATATCGCTGAAGATTGGCGATTACTTCGAGTGGTGGAATTAGGAGATGATCGTGTCAGAACTCAGCTTGCTTGTAATGGTCACCACGCGGGGTCGCCGCAAGCAGGTTGAGCGCCTGCTCGAATCCTTCCGGGAGAACACGGATTCTGCGGATGTCATTTTCATCATGGATCCTGATGATGAGAACACTTACGAAGGGATCGACTGGAAGAATGCGCTCACCAGCACCCTGTCCCCGAGGGGGACCAATGTAGAAAAGCTTAACAGGACCGCGAATGTGTTCTGTGATGATTACGATGCGCTGATGTTCGTGGGAAATGATCATGTTTTCTGCACGAAAAGCTGGGATACGATCATGCTCCGCCAGCTGGAGAGCATGGGTAACACAGGGATGATTTATCCCGATGATAAGCGTAGGAGTGACATTCCTGAGATTATCATGATTTCCAGCGATATCGTGAAAACGATGGGACAGTTCGCGGAGGCGAGCCTCAGTCATTATTACATCGATAACGTCTGGGCTGATCTGGGGAAACGTTCAGGATTGCTCCGGTATTGCCCAGAGGTGGTCATTGAGCATCATCATTATTCTGTTGACCCGAATACTGAGCATGACGAATTGTACCGTTACGCGGAAGAATGGTTCGGAAAGCCTGACTTGCAGGCTTTCCATCAGTGGAGAGCGACAGTAATGCCACATCAGGTGGCGCTGCTACGGAGAAAATTTAACCCAGATATAGCTTGGGTTTTGTCACGTTTCTAAGGAGCCGTATGGCACTAATCGTGGGTCAGGCGGCTGTTGCCGGGACTGTGCAGATTTTCACTATCCCCCCGGGTGCTTGCAGTGTCACATTCTATTCCACGGCTGCCACTGGTCAGCTTTACCTCGGAACAAGCTCAAGGCTTACCGCAGCAAACGGGTTCGGGGTAACTACAACTCCAGCGTCGTTCGAGACTTTCCCCTCGTCTCAAGGGACGAGTGTATACGGACTGAACACCGCCGCAAGCAGCACTCTCCCAGTCAACTACATAATCAGCACTGAAGGGTAGAAACTCAGTGACAAGGGTTAACCTCCCGCCCGGGTGTCTCGGATTCAAGGCACAGGACGGGACCAAGTACATGGCGAAGCCCGGGACTTTCGTGGATGTCGCGGATCATCATCTCGCGGCACTGAAAAACAACGATTACGCGCAAGCTGGACTGGTTGATGCCGGTCCGGAAAAGCTGTTCATTAAAGGCGGTCCAGAAGGCAGATGGTGCGGGGAATGCCCGTGTAATACTATCTATCATCCTTGGACAAAAGTCTGCCCCAAGTGCGGAGCAGACACCATACCCGAATCTGAGATGGCTTGGATCAAAACCCCGGGACAATACGTCCCATAACAGAAAAGGTGATCAAATTGACATTGTATGCCCGTAGAGACGTTTGCTCCGTCTCTATTCCGGTTACGTCCGGAGGGTGCGGCGAAACGCATTCCCGACCCGTACGTAACGGAGCCCCAGGTAAAGAATTCAAGCTGGACTGCCCTGCCTGTGAAGGATACCTGAAAGGGGAACGCAAGCAGAGAGTTTTGCGGACAACCCCTGGGAACAAGGAAGCTGGTATTCCCGCGAAGCAGGAACGCGTTGCCGACGCGGACCCTATGTGGTCAAGTACCCCCGATACCATCCCTCTCACCCCTGACGAAACCCAGGTTAACCACGTAAAGAAGGAGCGTGGTGAGCAGCAGCTGAGAGCCCTTGAATCCCTGATCACGCTGAAAGCTGCGGGGATCGACATTACCACCCGTCCTGACTTGATGTTTTTCCTCCGCGAATCAGGACTTACTGACGGAATGATCCACGGGAGTATCGTCTGCCCCAATGGACATGATAACACCGCAGGAGTTAACTTCTGCGCTGAATGCGGTGTCTCCATGAACAATCAGCAAGCTATTGAGGCTATCCCAGACGATATCCCCCTCGACATGCTGCATATCGCGACTTTGAAAAAGAAGTGCCGCGATGCAGGTCTTTCTGATAAAGGCAAAAAAGACGAACTTGTCGCAAGGCTGACCATATAGGAGTCACATGAGCAGAGCGCCCGGGTTGTGCGTCAAATGCGGTGGTCCACGTAGAGGACGTTCAGCCCGGAGTGCTGCTCCTATCGCGCAGTGCGAATCATGCAGAGGTGATATCTGCGCGAAACACGCGAGATGGCAAGGGGATTACTATCTTTGTTACAAATGTGAGCGTCTAGGTAAGACAAGTGACATACGCATTACTCTACCCGAGGAGGGTTCTGATGGCAGTACTCCTGGAAGACCAGTGGAGTGGACCGGTAACGGGGGAGCGTCGGGAGAAGATTCTCAGGGAGAGTATACAGAAAACTGAGAGACCTGACAAGGATGATGATACCCGCGAGGCACGAGGACTACGCGCTATCATTAGTGCATGGCTCGAAAATACACGCTAAACGAAAGCTACTTCGACAGTATCGACACTCCCGAAAAAGCGTACTGGCTCGGCTTTTTTACAGCGGACGGTTCAAGCTAGGAAGATATACATCTGAAGACGAAGCTGCACGTGTGTATAATAAAAAAGCAGTAGAACTTTTCGGTCCTGATGCTTATCTCAATCCAGTTGGGGGGTGATGCCTTATGCCACTGCCCATTAATGGTGGACTTTCCCCTTATATTTCTTCTACGACTCTCCAGCAAGCCCCCACGGGTATTGATTTAATGCGACTGGACGACTATAACACCCTGGGATGATGCGACTCCCGCGCAAAACCAGGCTGAAATCTGGAATATGTGCGCACGGGCAACCTCGAAAGTTGACAACTACTGCAACCAGGTTCTGCGTGCCACCATGGACGTTGAACTGCTCCACGGACCCGACTTCCGCATCACCTCCGGTCCTGGAGCAGGAGGACAGTCCGCAAGCCCCTACTGGGGACTTTCGGGATTCAACGCGAGGATCATACTTTCCCGGTGGCCTGTACTGGAAGTGCTGAATGTGGAAACCTGTCCCAATAACTTGTGGCCTCGGGTGTGGACTTCTGTTCCAGCGGGTTTCTTTGAGCCTGAGCAGCCTCCCATCGGGATGTACGGGACTGTTGCACCCGGAGGTACCGCGCAGGGTTCACAGGCGATCCTGGTGGCTCCTGGTTTTATTAACTGGCAGTACGGGCGTAACGGATGGGCTGTGAAAACCAGCTACATTAACGGATGGCCCCACGCGGAAATTGATGAGTTCACGGACATGGGTTCTACTACTCTCCCTGTGGACGACACCACCGGATGGGCGATTACCAACTATTTCGGGACGTACACGGGTGCTACCGGGATTATCAAAGACGCGGGACAGCAGGAGGTCATCCAGGTGCTGTCTGCGTCTACGGCAACGGGTCCGGGGATTCTCACCCTCGCCTCCCCGCTGTCATATCCGCATCAGTCAGGGATAATCGTGACGACAATGCCTGCTGTTATTGAAGAAGCATGCATTCTGTTCGCGACCGCTGAGGCTCTCACTCGCGGTGCCACTTCAACGACGATCCATGACATCGGGGGTCACTCGCAGGGTACTGGCGGGGACATCGTAGGGCTGAACACTGAAGCTGAGCTTCTGTGTGCCCCGTTCAGGAGGACGGCATAATGCAGACACGCAGATCTATGGCAGTACGCAACCGCAGGCGTGCTTTCACCCGCGCACGCAGGGCTGGGGTCATCTCCCAGACGTATCATTCCGCGTCACAAGGTGCGAATGGGAGCAGCAAGGCGCAAGCACCGCAAAGAGCGCAGCGCGCCAGAAGGGCTAGTTAGTTTTTCTATTCGTGCTAATATAAAAGGATACGGGTGAACCATGTCGATTGTCGCGGTTCAGTCGTTTCTTGTCTCCCTGCTCGACGGTCTCCCGATGCCGTACGGAATCCCGGACGCGCAAGCATTCATCACTCCTCCTGACCCGAGAATCCAGACAAATATCCCCGCGATTTACATATGGCCTTCGGATGGGGATGAGAACCGCAGTTCTGAGCTTGGGGGGACGATCCCCAGGAACACGGGAGTGGGAACATCCTCGGGAACGAAAGGGATTCTGCATCGTACCGATATTTACATAACATGGACTTCCGGGGGTTCAGGGACACAGCAGGACCCGATATTCCCGGGAATGGTGGACGCAGTAATGTTCGCGCTGAGATTTTCCCTCCCCAACCCCGCGTATATCACCGACCCGAATACGAATCTTACCTCCACGATCTATAACACCGGGGAGCAGATGACATACCGGACTGGTATTGAATCTCTCGCGGATCAGCGGCGTAAACGATATGACGCGCTGGTAAATGTTTCCATCTGGGAACTGTTTAACGCATAGGAGCCCACTAAAAGGGCAGAAGGAGTTGTGTGGCTCTTGGTACGCCAAACGTCTACCCAGGTGTACTGTCCTGGCTCGGGATTGCCCGCGAGCTGACAGCAGGCACCCCGGTTGCCCCGGTTATCACGCACCCACTGGAGCAGAGTAGCTTCGAGCCCGAAGACACCCCGCATTTCCTTGACGACAAGGCAATCAGGGGTAGCATGACGGACTTGTTCTACAAGACTCTCGGTGTTGAGCAGGGTACATTCTCATTCGGGGGACCTAACTTCCTCGATTCCCATGGTTATTTCATGGACAATGTTTTCGGGGATCTTTCCACGACGTGCAACACGATAAGCAACCCGACGACAACCTCCACCGTGCTTGCGGTAGGGGCAACCGTCGCTACGGTAGGTGCTGTTCCCACCCAGTTCACCGTAGGTGCTGCTGTTCAGCTGGGGACGGCGCTGACCACCAGTGTTCCCGCGTCGTATCTTAACGAAGTGGTAATCATCAGCAACACTGCTGCTTCTACCATCGGATTCGCGAACACCCCGCTGCGGTTTGCTCACAACTCCGCAGCAGCTGCTGGGAATACCGTGTTCAGTTTCTGTGCGGGAACCACATTCACTCACCGGTTCGCCCCGCTGAACACCCCTTTGGGATATGGCGGGGCGTACGGTGCTCAGCCTCCCACCCACACGTTTACTGATGTGACCAACATTGTCAACGTGTTCACGAGCGCAACATACGGGACTGCCCCATCCAACCCGTTTGGGGCAAGATATTACCCGAGTGCAGTTCTTAAGTCGATAGACTTCTCGGGTAATGCTGAGCAGCTGCTGAACATCAAAATGATGGGGGATTCGTGGCAGTCAAGCACCGCGACCACCCTCCCGGTTAACCTGACCACTAACTCCCGTCCAATTCCCAACTGGAACTCCACGGTTGTTATCGCGGGTAACACTGTTTCCTCCACCGGGGCGTATGCAGGTATCGGGGAGTTTGACGTAAGTTTCAAGCGGGCAACTCAGGTGTACTGGATTGTCGCGGGCACTCAGACCCCGTTTATCATCGGGAGGGGTCCGCTGACAATGGATGGAAGTATCCAGTGGGACCCGACTAACTCTGAGGCTCCGCTTGACCTGATGCTGCTCAACGCGCAGGCTCCCATGTCAATTAGCGTAACCAACTCGGGTATCCCGAATGCAGGGACCCCGTTCACGCTTACTTTCAACGCTAACCAGGTCGCGAACGTCAAGTCGAAGATTATGCGGAACAAGCTGCTCATCGGGTACGGGAACTCGTTTGAAGGTGTCGCCAACTCGACTGACATCGGGGGTTCCGGTGGGTTGAGTCCGGGGAGCATGACCCTGATTAACTCTACCCCCACGTACTAAACAGTAGAGTTTTTCCACAGAAGGGCAGCAGCAGGATTTCTTTCTTGCTGCTGCCCTTTTTCTTGTAACAACCAATAAGGAGACGCGAATGCCTCGTATTGAGCTTCCCAGTGGAGCGTGGGTAGAATACAGGGATGCACTGAAGGTTCGAGATCGTTTCGCAGTTCAGGAAGTGGCAAAGGTCGATATCCGCGAGGAAGGAAACTCTACCAGTTTCCTCGCGATGCAGAATGACATGCGGAACGCACTGCTTGCCAGGATTATTACCTCATGGTCCTATTCGGTCCCTATCCCCAGTCAGAACCAATTCCAGGCTGCTGACGTGATCATCGGGGATGTCATGGACCTGGATGATTACGCGGCTCTCGAAGAGGCTGTGCAGCCTCTCATGGATAAGATCGCGGGTCGCACGGTGACGGCTGACCCAAAAAAGCCATCAACAGACTAACCCAGATTTTCATATTCTCCGCGAACGGGCACAATCCTAAGTTCGCCCCCGCGAATCCGGAAGGTTTCCCTGAGGTTATGTGGACATATCACTGGTTCGCGGACAATATGCGATGGACCCCGCAGCAAGTTGATGAGCTGACCCTGGAACAGGCACACTGGCTGCCCCTGCTTTTCAATGCTCAAGGCGGAGCAGCAGCTCAGCTTGCCCCCGATAACGATTAAAAGGAAGAAGCCGCACGTGAGTAGTCTGATCTGGCATTCAACAGCTCCCTGGGCTCCGTCTGGTTACGGGAATCAGACCGCGATCTGGACCCGGAAACTGATCGAGATGGGACATGAGGTAGCGATCAGTTCCTACTGGGGGCTGAGTGGTTCCCCTACCGAATGGAACGGCATCCCGGTGCTCCCCGGGTACGGGCATGCATACTGTTCCGCTAGCCTTCATCAGCACGCGAAAGCACTCAATCCAGATATCGTGATCACTCTCGGGGATATCTGGGTGCTGGACCCGAACCTGCTGCGTGAACTTCCCGTTGCGCACTGGCTTCCCGGGGACTGCCGACCGATGTCTGTCGCGGACAGGAATGTCGTGGAAGTTTCCGGGAGTGAGCTGATCGCGATGAGCAAGTTCGGGAAAGATAGGTTTACTGAAGCGGGATTCAAGCCCCTGTACGTCCCTCACGGGATCGATACGGAGCTTTTCATCCCAGACAGGGATAAGGCAGCTATCCGGAAGAAACTCGGGCTAGGACAAGATGAGTTCGTTATAGGGGTTAATGCCGCGAACAACGATGCGATACGCAAGGCAGCCCCGGAGATGTTCCTGGCGTTCGCTAAATTCCACGCGAATCATCCTGATGTGATTCTCGCGGTTCACGCGGGAGTACATCAAGAAGGAGGGCAAGACCTGGAAGTTCTCGCGGAAAACCTGGGAATCACTGACAGGGTACGCGTCGTAGATCAGTATCATTACCACGCGGGTATGGTGTCGAATAAAGAACTGGCAGACTGGTATTGCGCGATTGACGTTCTTGCCGCTTGCACTTACGCAGAAGGGTTCGGACTTCCCATCATCGAAGCTCAGGCTTGCGGGATCCCGGTTATCACTACGAATGCGTCTTCGATGACGGAACTGAACCCGCATGGAATCGGCATAGATGGTACCCCGTTCTGGAATGGGGTCCATAAAGGCTGGTGGATTCGCCCCGATCTAACGGGAATGGCGGATGCATTCGAGGAAGCGTACGAAAAGCGTGACGATGTAAACCGCGATAAACTCCGGGAGTTCGCGCTAGAATATAGTATAGAGAATGTCGCGGAGAAATACATGGGTCCAGCTATCATCGAGTTGGCAGACAGGATGGCTAAACGCAGGTAGTATGGTTTCTTTCGATGAAAACATAGAGGTATGGAAAGCTGTCGCGGCAACTGCACGACAGGGAGCCGCGCCAGCTGCTACTGCTATGGCGAAGTACATTGCTGAACGTACCGCGCAAGACACTCTAGCCAGAAGCTCCCACGGTTCAGGTGCATGGCACCGCACTCGTCCCGGGGAACCTCCTGCCCGTTCCACTGGAACCCTCGCGAGAGGGATGTTCTATAAAGCTTCCTATGGGAGCGGATCGAAAGCATCCGCGTGGGTGGGAAACCGGGTGGATTATTCCCGTATTCTTGAATACGGGTGCACTATCGAGCCAGTCGGGAAGAAATTCCTGCACTGGCGGGATTCCGGGGGAGCTTGGTATCACCATTTCCTTGAATCTTCCCCGCATCCGTTCCTCGAACCAACTGTTGACGAGTCTGTTGACGACGGTTCGCTGCGTGACCATGCTATCGAGGCTTTCGAGCCGTACGACCCGTAAACGAGAGGAGGTGAACTATGCCTAAAGCAGGCGGTCTACCTGATGTAACCCAGCGGATTGACCTTGACTCCTCCGGGTATGTCAAAGGCTCCGATGAGATCATCATCGCTGCTATCAAGATGGCAAAAGAAAACAAGACTGCCATTGATGACATGATTTCCTCCCAGAAAGAAATGATGAAGATCAACATCGACCTGAAAAACAGCATGGCTCCCCTCCTCGCAATCACCAGGGATGTTATCAACATTCAGAAAGAAATGGTACGAGCCGTCGAAAATGCTGGAGACGCCCACAGCTCATTCGCGGGGGTCATGCGGAAAAACGCTGAACAGGCGAATGATCTTATCGACACGTACAAGAACATGGGAGAGGAAGTCCGTAACGTAACAGCAGAACAGCATGCGGTCGCACAGTCTTTCCTGGAAACCCTGGACCCGCTGGACCGGCTGGAGGCGAAATACGGGACTCACGCGACCGCAATCAAGTCGTGGAACGACATGAACGACGAGCAGATCGACCGCCTGGTTAAACTGCGCAGTGAAATCGTGAAAACAGGGGAAACCGTTGCGAAAACTTCTATTTTCGCACAGCCATTCCAGTCCGTGGGAGGGGATAGGGCTGCTTTCACAGGGGAGAATTCGATTGCCGCCTATGCAGCGTCACTAGCTAGAGCCAGGGCAGTTGCCGCAGATGCCGAAACGAGTATCATGGCTGCGCAGAGGGGGACCTCTGATTATCTCGCGGCGGCAGCGAAAGGTAAGAACAGAGACGGCACAAGTCTTATCAACGCCGCTCTCGCGTCAGCAGTCGCTGGTGGTGGCGGCGGAAGTACAGCCATAATGGCTGCCCGCGCGGCGGCATCCGCCGGGGACGGCGGTGGCGCTGCTGGCATATTCGGGACTGGCGCTCCCGGGGGCGGAGGCGGCGGTGGCAGAGGTAGCAGTTTCGTTCCCTGGCGTGGAGGTGGCGCGAACGCTGTCCGTTTCTGGGGAATGATGACCGCTGAGGTTGCGGCAACTGTTGTCCCAGCGCTGACCGCAGCAGGTTCGGCGGCACTCGTCGGGGTGCAGTCCATCGAAGCGATGGTTCCGCGCTATAAAGCGATTTTCGCCACCAGCGAATCTCTCGGGGATGCGTTCAACATGACCACCGGGAAGTTTCTCGGGGGCGGGACAGCGTTGCAAAAGGCTCAGGATGCCTACCAGGGTGCTGGTTACGTCATGGCTGGCAACCTGCTGAGCATTATCCAGGGCGGGGGTGGGAAAGGTTTCATCGACATGGGAAAGCAGACTTTGGGGATGCTTTCCCGGGGTACTTCTGCGATGGCTGTTAACTTCGAACAGGGAGGACTGGGGAAAAGACTTTCCGACGCACTTGCAGGCGGTCCGGAGTATCTTCGCCAGTTCGGGGACATCGGGGCGAACATCGGAAACACCCTGCTGAATGTTGCGCCCAACCTGCCCGGGGTGGGGCAAGATCTGCTGTCCACCCTTCAAGGCGGGACAGGATTGCTTGCGACCGCAACCAGGGACATTCCCGGTCCTCTCATCGGGGGTTTGCTTTCCTATGAGGCGGCATCCCGATGGGGACCGGCGTTGCTCGGGGGGCAGGGACTTATCGGGCGCATGCTCGGACTCAGTAAAATGGGAGGACTCGGGGGACTGATTTCCAAAGGTGGTATTGCGCTCGGAGGAATGGGTGCACCAGGTGGTGCGCTGGAAAGTCTCGGACTGGGAATATCTGGAGCCGGGGAAGCTGCTGCGGGTATCGCGGGATGGCCTGCGGGTCTTCTTGGCGGTACCGCTTACCTGATGGGACAAGGATTTACCGCGAAAAACGTCCCCGAAACGCGGCTCGCAAATATGCAAGCCCAGATCAGCGGGTTTACCAGCGCATGGGAGCCGCTTGGGAAAGCAGTTACCACTGCCACCGGGCTTGCGGCTCACGCTGGGAAATACGTGGGGAAAGCGGAGGCTCTCGGGATCACCGACGTTGGTTATACTGATCCGCGTTCAGGACAAAGAAAAGCCATCCTGCCAGTACATGACGCGGGTATATATGCAGCGGGTGCGACAGGTTTCGCTCAGCAGATGGGGGATCTGGCTGCTTCCGGACCCCAGCTTCAGGCTGCGCTGAAAAAAGCGGGATTGAAAGGTGTCGGACTGGCGGATGCGTTCCAGATCGCGGAGAATGCACTACTGGACACGACTCACGCTTTCGACAAGCACGGGAAGCTTACCGCTACCGCATCGCAGATGGTGACTGCTTACGCGAAGGTGATTGCCCCGATGACGCAATCCCCGGGGGCTTTCGGGGCTGCTGTCGGGGCTCAGACGATCATGTCACAAGGGGCGATGTCCAACCTGGCGAAAGTCAACCAGGCGATGGACTCTTACCAGGCGATCATCGCCGGGGGTCCGCTCGGGGCATCAGGGCTGGCAGCTGGTGCAAGTGCAGCGCCAGCTAAGGCGATAGCGAAAGGTCTCACCGGGTATAGCTCTGCTGCTTCCGCTAAAGCATGGCAGGCTTTCACGTCTACGAGTAGCAGCGCTCCCGGGTTCATCACCCAGATGCAGCAGTTCGGGGACCAGATGCGCACCTATCTGACGCTGGGGACTGCGGATCTAAGTCAGACGAAAGGATTCAGTGCAAACGAGCTGAAGCGGATTCTGCCGCAAGCGAAGCAGTCTCCCGCAGCTCTTGCGATGCTGATGCAGCAGGGTGCGGCAATGGGGGTCACCGGGTATTACGATACGAGCAAGACGCAGGCGCAGAACTATAAGGATGTCGCGAATGCGCTGAAGCAGACAGCTTACAGTTCTGCCCAGTTTAAGAAAAACATGGATTCGACCGTTATCGCGACAGCGAACATCCCAGCGGTGGCGAGGCAGTTTGCAGACTATACAGGTACCACCGTCCAGGCGAAACGGCTGGCTCAAGTCGCGAAAGACGCGATGGCAATCCAGAAGACGGCAGCAGCCAGCGCCGTGAGCGGCAAATTCGGGGGCGGGACTTTCGGGGGTCCGATAATCAACCAGGGCGCAGTGAAAGACCTGGTGGTTCAGCTGCGGGCAGCCGGGGTGCAGGGCGGGGCTGCGATGAAAGCATCCCTGGATGCGGTGCTGCGGCAGGCGGGTGTCGGGAAAGCAGTAAGGATCAAGATCGAGGCACAGGTCACTGGGCTTGATCAGGCTCAAGCTAAGCTAGCCGCGCTGAAAAGCAAGCAAGTTCACGCCAAGGTTAACGTGGATGGCGCAGCTCAGCTGAAAACCTTGGAAAGCCAGATTTCCGCGTTGAAAAGTAAGACGGTCCAGGCTGCGGCGAAAGCACAGGGAGCGGCGGCAGTACGGGCACTTGCAGCTGCGATTGCAGCGTTGCGTAACAAGGAAGTCACGGTCACCACTCGGATGATTACCATCGGGGGAATGGCGGGAGTTACCGTAGGGATTCCTGCTGGAGTAAGGGCTCCGGGGCTTCAGACCGGGGGCATGGTTCCCGGAAGCGGGCACGGGGATATCATTCCCGCGATGCTGGAACCAGGGGAGGCGATTATCCCCAGGTACCTGGTGCCTCTTATCGCTCCTATTCTCGCGGCGCATCATGTCCCCGGGTTCGGGGGAATCCCCCAGTCGAGCGCATCCCATTTCGCGGCTGGAGGTATCGCGAGTATTCCCCCGGATATACAGTGGACACTTGCGCATATGATGCCACGATCTCCGGTAAGCATCTCCGGGGATCTGGGGAAAAAGTTCAGTTACACGCTGATCGATGAGATTACTAAAGCACTCAGCGGTGCTAATGCGAAAAAACTTGCCACTGCCCTGGTTAACAAGATTACCCAGGAAATCCAATACGCGAAAAGCGTCTCGGGCGCGATGAAAAGCGGGCTGAACCTGGGGGGAATGGATGTCACCCCGGGAACAGGGCAGGGAACCGTTCAGGAGCAGATGCAGTCCTACCTGGGTTCCCTCAAATCGTTTTCCACTGACCTGACTGCACTGCGTAAAGGGCATCTGAACAAAAACCTGATCAAGCAGCTGGTTGACGCCGGTCCGGTGCAAGGTGACGCGCTTGCTCAGTCAATCATAGGCGGTCCCGGGGGGATCGGGGCGGTAAACAAACTGTGGTCGCAGATCGGGGGAGTCTCCGGGAAAATCGGATCGCAGGCTGCGATGGCTCAGTACGGGGGGATGCTCGCGCCCAACCTGCGTTCCGGGACGTTCGTCGGGTCTGGCGGAGTGAACATCAGTATCAACGTGAACGCGGGGCAGGGCGGGACGCTGAGCTTGTCTGAGGGGCAGATCAAGGCGCTTGTCGCGAAAGTTCAGGCTGCCCTGCTGAAACAAGCCAAGCGAAACAACAAGACCGGGTTGCAGCTCGGGGGAAAGGGTGCTTAAAGGAGGTACATCATGCATTTCGAGCCTAAACCACTGCTGGTTGCATGTAGTTCATGCGGGAAGTCTGCGGAAACATGGGATTTCCAGCATCCTGACCTAGCGATCATATGCGAATGCTGCCCAGTTGATCACGATCACACAGGTATCGGGTGCCGTCCTGTCACGATCACGGGGCATGCGCATATTACTTTGTTCGACATCGAGGATTTGCTGGAGATGGCAGATTCCTCTCTTCTGGAGGAAGCTGAAGCCATCCCCACGTCTTCCCTAGTTTAATCTGGGAAATGACATAAGGAGATACTTCATACCATCTTGCGATCTTGTTTTGCGGAGCTGTCTTATCTCGCAGCAGCCTGCGGATTTCCAAGACTTGCTCCTCGTTCAGGCGAGATTTCCCGTGGGCACTTTCTCGTGGGTGATGCCCGTCTGCCGTATCTTTCCGGTGTTTTTTTTTTTTTTTCGGTACAAGATGAGCGGAGTTGCAGCAAAGACGATGGGGACAGATTCCGGGCTTGCATGACCCGTCTTGTACTGCCTGATTGTGGCATTCGTGGTCAAGGTCGAGATGCGATGGTTTTATGGTGTCGTTTGCGAATTGCCAGGCTGCTATGTGAACGAGAACGAGCCGTCCTTTTATGCTGATCTGCCCATATCCGCCGCCACATTTACTGCCCGTCCATGGATGGCAGACTTCAGGGCCGCCTGAGCGATCTACGTACGACTCGAAGCGTGTCCTGTCGTTACTGAAGATTTTCTTGCTCATAAAGACAACCATATCACGTTTCTGGCGTTGACATGGGTAAAATGAGAGGTAGTGAGTCCTTTGTCAATGTTTGACCAAACGGACGCCAATCGCGTTCTCAACGCTGAACTGACCGCAGTCAACTACACAGCCGCGACCACGGTTAAAACCCGTTTGGGAACGAGTGCCCCGACTGCGACCGGAAATATGACAGAGCTGACTGGGACCGGATATACGGCTGGCGGTACGGTGATGACGTTCAACACGGCATCTGCTGCGGCTACATCTAATTCGTCTACCGCATCATGGACAAATGGTTCGGGCGGTAACTGGTCTATCGTCGGGCTGGAAACCTGGGGGAATGAGGGTACCCCGCTGCGGCATCTTTTCGGGTCCTGGACGGGACAGCCTATTACCATCGCGAACGGGAACACGTTCCAGGTGGCGGCTGCTGGTATCTCGATTTCCCTCGTATAATTTCCCTGTATTTTCTTTACATCCTGGAGGCGTGAATGACTACGGTCACGTTCACCACTTCCGGAAGCTGGACTGCACCTGCGGGGATTAGTTCTATTGACTGCCAGTGCTGGGGGGAAGGTGGAAACGGGGGTACCGGGCTTACCGGGGGCAGCTCCCGTTCAGGTGGGGGAGGCGGTGGCGGCGAGTTCGCAGAAGAGACAACTCTCGCGGTTACCCCTGCATCCAACTACTCGTTCACGATCGGGACCGGAGGAACCGGGAACGACACTGTTTTTGCTGGCAATTCGGTAACCGTTACCGCGCATAACGGGGGGAATTCTTCCGGGACCGGTTCGGGCGCTAAAGGCACCGGGAGTACCAATAGCATCCACCATGACGGGGGTGCTGGCGGAACAGGTCTCGTTCACTCCAACCCTGGCGGCGGCGGCGGCGGCGGCGGCGCTGGCTCTAGTACGGCTGGCAGTAACGGAACCAACGGGGGACTGGCGGGGAACGCGGCTGGCGGCTCGGGCGGGACCCCGGACGGGGGAAACGGGGGAAACGGGGGAAACGGGACCGTCACCGGGAACGCCGGGCAGGACGGGAGCACTCTCGGCGGGGGCGGCGGCGGTGGTTCCGGGCGTACCGGAGGGACTTCAGGCGGGAATGGCGCTGGCGGGCAGGTAAGCCTCACGTACGTTGCCGCGATCAGCGGGACCGC
>Ga0137403_10003608_pt1 | contig 18539 bp, 22 predicted proteins | sample CZOMad2_1_16fung_FD_122057 | JGI IMG/M metagenome (GOLD analysis project Ga0137403, IMG submission 122057) | Vadose zone soil fungal communities from Angelo Coast Range Reserve, California, USA - CZOMad2_1_16fungal (Hybrid Assembly) | ecosystem: Environmental > Terrestrial > Soil > Vadose zone...
TTTCTAGTTTACATAATCCCTCTTATCGGCAGTAGAGCGCGGGCCGGACATCACGTGCCCAGCTCGGCCAGCCGCGCCTTGATCTCGTCGAGGCGCCGGCTGTTCGGAAGCTCGCTGACCGCCCGACGATAGGTCGCGGTCGCCTCGGCCTTCTGGCCGCTGAGCTCCTGCGTGCGTCCGAGCCCCAGCAAGAGCTCCTCGTACAGAAAGTCCTTCGGGCCGAGTCCCTCGAGGGCAACTTTGAACGCCTCGACCGCCTTCGGGTAATTCCGTTCGGCTTCCCACGTGTACGCCACGCCGCCCCGGCTGAGCGTCCGGAGCGTCTGAGAGCCGCCCTGGGCTACCGCGAGCTCGAACGCACCGCGCGCCTGCGAATACTGCTGCGACTGAAACCGGAGGTTGCCCAGAAGGTACGCGACCTGCGCGGCGTCGCGACCGGAGGGATATTGCGTCAGCGCCGCTTCCAGCTCGCGGATCGCCGCGGCCCGCGTCTCGCTGGTGGCCTCGGGATTCTGCGCGGGCTGAGCCCGGGTCATGGCCTCGGCGTACACCGCCATGGCCCGCTGCTGGGTCGTGGCGTGCCAGTACCAGCCGCCCGCCACCACAAGACCCGCAGCCACGATCGCGGCGGCTCCGATGAGGACGGTTCGCGCCGACGGAAGCGTCAGGTTGATCTTCATCGGATTCGCAGTCCTCGACGATACTGCCGTCCGCACGCCCCGCAGCGCCGCCAGCCCTGCGACACGCGCCGCACGAGGTGCCCACAATGGGGACAGCGCTGGTACGTGACCAGTCCGAGCACGAGCCCGAGACCGGCCGCGATGGCGACCGCCACGGCCAGCACCGTGGAATCCACCGAAGCGGGCCTCAGAGCAGGTCGACGAAGATGGCGCCCTGCTCGACGGTTACCGGGAAGCACGCCATCTTCACCGCAGGATTGTTGGCGTTGGCGCCCGTGGTCACGTCCCAGCGCCAGTCGTGCCAGGGACAGCTCACGATGCGGCCATTGAGCTCGCCCTCGCCAAGCGGACCGCCCCGGTGAGCGCACATGTTGTCGATGACGTAGTAGGTGCCGTCGACGTTGAACAGCGCCAGCTCCTTGCCCTGGGCCTCGATGACCCGACCTTCGCCCTCCGCGACGTCGCCCACCGCGGCGAGCCTCACACGGCGCTTGCTAGACATTCGCACGGCCTCCCGTTCACCGCCGACCTCTCGCGCGCCGCCTGACCTCGCGCCACCGGAAGCAGTCGCGGGTGTGATCGTTCACCATTCCGGTTGCCTGCATGAAAGCGTAACAGATCGTCGGCCCCACGAATCGGAAGCCTCGCCGGACGAGATCCCGGCTCATGGCGCGCGAGGCGTCCGTCTCGGTGGGACCCTGGCCCAACCGGCGCCACGCGTTCTGGACGGGACGTCCGCCGACGAACTGCCAGACGTACCGATCGAAGGTGCGGTGCTCGAGCCGGACCGCCAGGAACGCGCGCGCGTTCGCGATCGTCGCCTCGATCTTGGCCCGATTGCGGACGATGCCGGCGTCGTTCATGAGACGGCGAACCCGTCCCGCGGTATAGCGGGCAATTCGCGCTGGATCGAAGCGGTCGAAGGCCTTGCGGTAGGCCGGCCGCTTTTTCAGGATGGTGGACCAGCTGAGCCCCGCCTGCGCGCCCTCGAGGATCAGGAGCTCGAAGAGCCTCCGATCATGGTGCAGCGGCACACCCCATTCGCGATCGTGATAACGGATCTCGAGCGCTCCCCTGGCCCACGCGCACCGGCGTCTCTCCACCGATTTACCCGGAGCAGATGGTACTACGCCATCACCGGACCGCCACCACCTGGACCTTCACCTCGGTCGCGTCCGCGACCGTGCGGTAGAGGGGTCAACGGCCCCGGTAGGTCTTGACGAGCTCGTCCGCCTGCGCCTGGCTCACGCCGGCGATCTCGAACGTCATGGTGACCGAGGCGAACCGGTTCGGCTCGGCCGCGCTCCGGGCGCCCTCGATGGTGACATCGATGCCCGTGAGGGGCACGCCCGACTCCTTGGCGTGCATCTCGATGAGCGTGACGCCGCACGACGACACGCCGGCGAGGAACGCCTCGCTGTTGGTCAGGGCGTCGGGCTGTGGCCGCGACGAGGAATCGAGCGCGACCCGATGACCCCGGGCGTTGCTCAGCGCCCTCCCGAGGATGCCGCTGTTCGACGACTTCACGCTGTCGATCTTCATGTCGGCCATCTTCATGCCTCCTCGCAGATGATGTGGGCCTACCCCGCGATATATCACACGTTAGCCCCCGGTCGCTCGTGGTGCCTTTTTTCCTGAAGGCCGCCGGCAGTTCATCCCCTACGATGGAATTGAGATGCCACCCACCAAGCCCGCGTCACTCCAGCAGGCGGCGTCCGCGGTGTTCGCGGTGACGACGGTGGTTCCCCTCCTCATCTTCGTCTGGACGCTCCATCGAATCGGCGCGCTCGCGGACGTCCAGTCCCAGGTGGGCCTCGGCCTGGCGCTCGGAATCGCGCTCCTCGGCTACTACATCTTCCGGCGGCTGATGGGCCGGATGTCTCAGCTGATCCAGGGCCTGGGCCGTGTCGTCCAGCAGGGCATGCGGCCGGCCAACGACGCGCGGGCAAACCTGGCGGCCGCGGGAAAGGCGACGGGGCTCATCACCGAGTACAAGCCGCCGGTCCGCGAAGAGCCCGCGCAGCCCGCTCCGCCGTCGCGCGTGGCGCAGCCCGCGATGGCCCACGCCGCCATCGCCGGCGCGGGCACGACATCCCGTCCCGCGGTTCCGGCCGCGGAGCCGGCTCCCCCGCCCGTCCATCGCAGCGCGCCCATCCCCGGCCTCGGCATGATCCAGGAGGTCGACGATCTGAGCCATGCGATGGCGAAGCTCTGGATGGCCGAGGCGCTCGGATACAAGGGACGCCGCGTGGCCCTGTCGATCATGAACGCGCGCACACCCATCACCGGCATGCTCGTCGACGTGACGCACGACGAGCTCGTGGTCGATCAGGACGGCGCCGGTCAGGTGGGCATCAGCTACGGCCGGCTTTCCGGAATCGACGCCGCGTAGTCTCGCCGAATCTTCGCCTCGCCAGCTCGCCCCGAAGTGACGTAGGATACGCGCACACTCGCGAGCGCCGCTGTGCCTCGTCCCCGGCCTGACGGCCGGACGGGCTTCCGCGGGCGAGTCCACGGGGGGAACCGCGCGATGCCGCACGATCTGATCGTCAAGAACGGCACGGTGGTTGACGGCTCGGGGATGCCCCGCTATCGGGCCGACGTCGCGGTTCGTCACGGCCGCATCGCGGCGATCGGCCGCATCCGCGAGGCCGCGCGCGAGGTGATCGACGCCGACGGCCAGGTGGTCACCCCAGGCTTCGTGGACGGGCACACGCACATGGACGCGCAGGTCTTCTGGGATCCCTACGGCACGTGCTCGTGCTGGCACGGGGTCACCACCGTGGTGATGGGCAATTGTGGCTTCACGCTGGCTCCCTGCGGTAAGCCGGAGCGAAGCCTGGTGGTGCGCAACCTCGAGCGCGCCGAGGACATCGCCGCCGAGGCGATGGACGCCGGCATCGACTGGACGTGGCGGACGTTCCCCGAGTTCCTCGATCGCGTGCAGGGCCTTCCCAAAGGCATCAACTACGCGGGGTACATCGGCCACTCGGCGCTCCGCACCTACGTCATGGGCGAGCGCGCGTTCGAGAAGGAAGCCGGCGAGGACGATCTCAGAGCCATGGAGCGCGAGCTGCGCGACGCGATCCGCGCCGGCGCCATCGGCTTCACCACGTCCCGCTCGCCGAGCCACGAGACGCCCGACCGGCGGCCCGTCGCCAGCCGTCTCGCTTCCTGGGACGAGGTGCGACGGCTGGTCGGCGTCATGGGCGAGATGAACGCGGGCATCTTCGAGCTGGCCGGCGAGCGCGCCGGCGGCGACCCGGAGCGGCTGCGCGAATATCACGTGCGGCTGCGCGACCTGGCCGTCGAGAGCGGCCGGCCGATCACGTGGGGTCTCTTCAGCCGGCGGGAAGAGCCCGACCTCTGGCGCACCTACCTCGCCCTGCTCGAGGAGACGGCGGCGCGGGGCGGTCGGATGTTCGCCCAGGTCCACAGCCGGGCGCTCACGATCGTGTTGTCGTTCAAGACCAGCCTGCCGTTCGACCGCCTGCCGGTGTGGCGCGAGCTCCGGGCCCTGCCGCTCGACCAGCAGAAGCGCCAGCTCCGCGACCCCGAGCAGCGCCGCCGTCTGGTCGCCGCCGCGCGCGAGCGCGACGAGCGCCGGCCGGTCGGCGCCGAGCCGCGCGCGGCCGCGTACGACTGGACTTTCGTCATGGATACCGCGGAGGGCCCGCACCGTTCGGTGGCCGAGGTTGCCCGTGAGCGCGGGGTCGATCCGGTCGAGGCGATGATCGACCTGGCCCTCGAAAAGGATCTCGAGCGGTTCTTCCTGCAGCCGATCGCCAACGAGAACCAGGACCACGCGCTCGAGCTGATCAAGCATCCGCGCACGGTGGTCACCTTCTCGGATTCGGGCGCCCACGTCTCGCAGATCATGGACGCCTCACTCCAGACGCACCTCTTGAGCCACTGGGTGCGCGCCCGACAGGCGCTCACGCTCGAGGAGGCGGTGCGCATGCTGAGCTTCGAGCCCGCCACGCACTGGGGGTTCAGCGATCGCGGGCTGATCCGCGAGGGCATGGCGGCCGATCTGCTCGTGCTCGATCCCGACACGGTCGCCCCCGAGATGCCGGAGGTGGTGCGCGACCTGCCGGCCGGCGCCCGTCGCCTCACGCAGCGAGCCCGCGGGATCGCCGCGACGGTGGTGAACGGCGAGGTTGTCCTGCGCGACGGCAAGCCCACCGGGGCCCTGCCGGGCCAGCTCCTGCGGGGCCCCTACGCGCGCCGGTCGTGACGGCTCGCCGGGCGCGAAGCACGTGGAGTCAACGTCACACTGAGGAGGAGGTCGTTCCATGAGCTGGACGCTGGAAGAGTTCGCCGTCGCGTGTCAGCGCGCCCTCACCGCCGACCCCGGTCCTACGGGTCGCGAGAAGGTGTGCGCGATCGTCCACGACGTGCTGAAGGACGAGGCGTTCGTGGCCCGTCACGTCGGCGACGACGTGCCCGAGCGCAAGATTCTGTACGAAGACCCGACGCTCGGCTTCTGCATCCTCGCCCACGCCTATCACGGGGCCAAGGAGAGCAATCCGCACGATCACGGCCCCTCCTGGGCGATCTACGGTCAGGCCCACGGCGAGACCGTGATGAGCGACTGGTCGCTGCTCCAGCCGGCCACCGAGGCGCAGCCGGGCAAGGTCCGCCTCGCCTGCAGCTACACGCTCAAGCCCGGTATGGCGCACGTCTACAACGAGGGCGATCTGCATTCGCCCCGCCGCGACGGCCCGACGCGACTGATCCGCATCGAAGGCACGAACATGGAGAAGGTGCGCCGCCTCGCCTACGAGCGCGCGTGAGCACTGGAGGACACCGATGGCGCCAACGAGCTCGCTGAACTATGGGGTCGTCGAGGGCTGGGAGCAGCTGCCGAAGGGCTATGCGCACCGTGACGTCGCCGGGGTCGCCGTCGACGGCGAGGATCGCGTCTACCTGATCTGTCGCGGCGACCACCCGATCATCACCTACGATCAGAAGGGCAGCTTCCTGGGCTCCTGGGGCGAGGGGCAGTTCACCCTGCGCACGCACGGCATCACGGTCGCGCCGGACGGCACCCTCTACTGCAGCGACGACGGCAATCACACCGTGCGGCGGTTCACCCCGCAAGGGAAGCTCCTGATGACCCTCGGGATCATGAACACGCCGTCGGACACCGGCTACGACGGCAAGAACACCGCGACCGTCAAGAAGCCCGGCGGGCCCTTCAACCGGCCGACGAATGTCGCGGTCGGTCCCCGGGGCGATCTCTACGTGTCCGACGGCTACGGAAACTGCCGCGTGCACCTCTTCTCGCCTACCGGCGAGCTGAAGCGGTCGTGGGGCGTGCCCGGCCAGGGTCCCGGCGAGTTCTTCCTGCCCCACGGCATCGCCGTGGCCGCCGACGGCCGCGTCTTCGTCTGCGACCGCGAGAACGATCGCATCCAGATCTTCAGCCCCGACGGCGAGTACCTCGCCGAGTGGACTGACACCCGACGCCCGACGCACATCGTGTTCGACGGCCAGGGCCGCGCGTACGTGTCGGAGCTCTGGTGGCAGCCGGGCCAGACGTCGGGACGGTACGGACCGGCGGGGGACATCAAATCAGGGCGCGTCAGCGTCTACGACCGGGATGGCCGAGTGATCGCCCGGTGGGGCGGGCCGGATCCTGTCGCGGCCGGCAGCTTCGCGGCGCCGCACGGCATCGCGGTCGACGCGCAGGGCAGCGTGTACGTGAGCGAGGTGACGTGGACGTTCGCGGGAAGCCGCGGCCACGTTCCCGAGAACTGCCACAGCTTCCAGAAGTTCTCGCTGAAGTCCTGACGAGCGTGGCGCGGCTCGGATCGGCGGCCTGCCGCCGGTTCGAGCCGCCGCCCGCTTCTCGCTAGCTGCCGAATTCGGCCCGCAGCATCACCGCCGCCGCGACCATCGATTTCAGCTTGGCGAAGGCGACGTCCCGCGGAAGGTACTTCATCCCGCAATCCGGCGCGAGGACGACGCGCTCGGGCCTCACGTGGGGCAGCGCGCGCTTGACTCGGCCCACGATCGTCTCGGGCGCCTCGACCGCCGGGTCGTCGAGGTCGAGGCAGCCGAGCAGGATCGACTTCCCCTCGAGCTTCGCCAGCACGGAGCAGTCGAGCCCGGACTGCGCCGTCTCGATCGAGATCTGGCGAACCGGGGAGCCCGCCAGCTCCGGGAGGAACGAGTAGCCCGACGGTCGCTGGTGGATGATCGCCGCGTAGCCGAAGCAGATGTGCACGGCCGACGTGCCCGTGACGCCCTCGAGGGCGCGGTTGAGCGCCCGGAGCCCGAAGTCGCGCGCCTTCTCGGGCCGCGCCTGCAGGTACGGCTCGTCGACCTGCACGATGTCGGCTCCGGCGGCGAAGAGATCGCGGATCTCCCCGTTCACCGCCGCCGCGTAGTCCATCGCCGCCGCGGCTTCGCTCGAATAGTGGTCGTTCTGGGCCTGCTGCGACATCGTGAAAGGCCCGGGCACCGTCATCTTGATCGTCCGCTTCGTGTGCGCCCGGAGAAATTCCACGTCCTCGACCAGGACCGGCCGGCGCCGGCGGATCGGGCCGGCGATGCGCGGCACCGGATTGGGATGGCCGGAGCGATCGAGCGCGGTGCCGGGGTTGTCGATGTCGACTCCGTCGAGGGCCGTCGCGAAGCGATTGGAATAGCTCTCGCGGCGAATCTCGCCGTCGGTGATGATGTCGAGGCCCGCTTCCTCCTGGGCGCGAATCGCCAGGACCGTCGCGTCGTTCTGCGCCTCGGCAAGCCACGGCTCGGCGACGCGCCACAGCTCCCGTGCGCGGACGCGCGGCGGGAAACGGCCGGCGAGCCCCTGCCGATCGATCAGCCACTCCGGCTGCGGGTAGCTGCCGACAAGGGTGGTCGGGAAGAGCATGGCCGGCGTCAGAATCGCGCCCGCCGCGGCCTGCGTCAAGCCACGACGAAGTGGAGCGGTTGGCGTCCTACTCGCCGCTCGCGCGCGGGTGCTCGTGGCCGGACCGGCTCATGCGCCGGCCCGTCGCTCTCAGACGTCTGACGAGATCGTAGAGCGCGCTCTTGCCGCCGCGATAACCGGCGACCCGGATGCGCCGGAGGATGTCGGCGCTCGAGAGCTCGGGCTGGTCGCGGAGCCACTCGACGATCGACGGCACGTAGCGCGCGACGGTCGACGGGCGCCCGCGACGTGCGGGAGCGGACGGCACATCATCCATGACCGAAGTACCAGAGCAAGTTCGATACCGGACTAGGGTTTTCCAGAAGATCAGCAACTTCTGAGGCACTGGCGAAATCGGCCCGATCAGTTTCGCACCCGCGCCGATCAAAGTTGGGGCTCCCCCACACCGAGGGGATTTCCGGTAACGCGACGATCCGGCGCCCCGGATGTGTCCCGGGGCGCCGGACGAGGAAGCCCGCCGCCGCGACTACTTCGCGCTGGCGGTGAACCGATCAGGAAACTGCTCGACGATCGCGCCGGCGAGCGGATCGGCGATCATCTGCATGTGGCCGGCGGCGGCGCATGGCCGTGTACGCGCCAGCCTGGTCCTTCGCGGCCTGGGCGTCCACGACGCTCTTGAGCGTGATGACGTGATGCTTCACGAGATCGGCCACGACCTGCTTGGGCAGGTTCGGGTTGGCCGCCTGCAGGAACGCGCCGAAGTCCTGCGTGTAGCCGATGAGGTCGCCGACGGCCTTGTCCTGCTTGGCCTGGTCCTTCGTCGCGACGCCCACCGTGTAGTCCACGAAGAACCCGATGTGGCGCCGCCACAGCGGCAGGAAGGCCTGCTCGGCGTCCTTGCCGTACACCGAACCGATGGCCTTCGCGATGTCCACCGAGTTGGCGTCGAGCGCGCCGGCCGCGGCCTTGAACTCCGCGCCGCGGCCGCCGAGCGCGGCGTTGGTCGCGGCGCCGGCGAGATAGGCGTGCTCGCGAAGCCCGAGGTTGAGTGTGGTGCGCAGGCCGGCCGCCGCCGCGTCGGCCTTGCCCGTGAACTTGTCGGGGTACTGCTTGACGATCGCGTTCGCGAGCGGATCGGCAATCATCTGCATGTGCGCGACCGCCGTGCGCTCGGCCGCGTACGCCCGCGCGTAGTCCTTCGCCGCCTGCGCGTCGATGACCGCCTTGAGGGTCACGACGTGGTGCTTGACCAGATCGGCAACGACGCTCTTGGGCAGGTTCGGATTGGCCGACGAGAGAAACGCGCCGAAGTCCCGCGTGTAGGCGATCAGGTCGTTGACCGCCTTCTGCTGCTTGGCCTTGTCCTTCGTCGCGACGCCGACCGTGTAATCCACCGCGAAGCCGATGTGGCGGCGCCACAACGGCAGGAACGCCTGCTCGGCGCCCTCGCCGTAGACCGAGCCGATGGCCTTCGCGATCTCCACCGAGTTGGCGTCGAGTGCGCCGGCCGCGGCCTTGAACTCGGCGTCGCGGCCGTCGAGCGCGGCGCCCGTTGCCGCCGCGGCGAGTATGACGTGCTCGCCGAGCAGCGAGTTGAGCGCCACGCGCAGGCTCGCGGCCGGGGTCGTGGATGCCGCCACCATCGGCTTCTCACGGCCCGACATCGGGCCGGCCATCGACTGCGCGCAGCCGGTGGCGAGCACCGCAACACTCGCCAGTGCACAGACAGACTTCACCATCGTTGACGTCGACATGGTCCTTGTCCTCCTGGGTTGGTTGGAATCAGTTCACGCGGATCTCGCCGCGCATCGAGGGGTGCCGCTCGCAGAAGTACGGGTACACCCCGGGCTTCGTGAACTCCACGGTCGTGGCCGTCCCCCTGCCCTCGAGCCGCTGATCGAAGCGGCCGTCGCGCTGCTCGGGGGTGCCGGAGGTCACGGTGTGCGTGATGTCGTCCTGGTTGGTCCACGTCACGCGGGTCCCGGCCTTGACCTCGAGCTGACCCGGCCGGAACTGGAAGATCTGAACTCCTACCTGCGACGGCGGCGCCACGGCGATGCCGAAGCCAGCGAGGAGCGCGGCCAGGGTCCCGGAGTCGTCCCTCCTTCACCCGATCTACGGGCCGATTCGGCCTTTGGATTCCTTTCCGCGTGGGACTCCGGGCGCGGGCTGCTACCATCGAGCGGCGTGGCGACGCGCTGGTTTCTTCTCGCGATTCTCACCGGCTCGTACGGAGCCGGCGCATTCGGGATGCTGGGAATCTCGCCCTTGTCACCGAGCCTGGTGGCCGGCTTCGGTCTGACCCGCCTGCAGGTGGCGCTGATGGTTCCGTCGATCTATCTGGGAGGGCTTCTCTTCTCGCTGCCCGCCGGACGGCTCGCCGATCGCGTGGGCGTGCGGCCGAGCTTGCTCGGAGGACTCGTCGTCGGCGCCGCTGGGCTTGCGGCGGGAGCCACGGCGCCCACATTTCCCGCGTTCCTCTTCTGCCTGTTCGTCGCCGGCTCGGGATGGAGCGTCGTGAATCCGGCGCTCGGCAAGGCCATCATGGATCTCTTCCCCGCGCCCGAGCGGGGCATGGCGATGGGCATCAAGCAGATGGGGCTCACGCTGGGCGGCATCGCCTCGGCGCTGGTCCTGCCGCGTGTCGCCGCGACGCTGGGCTGGCGCGCCGCCATCGCCCTGTCCGGCGCCGTCGTCGCGCTCGCCGTCTCCTTCATCTGGCGCCCGCTCGGCGGTCTCGATCGCGGCGCGCCGGCGGTCGCTCCGACGCTCGCCGCGGCACCGAGCGACTGGTCGTGGGCGCGGCGCCCGCCTGTCCTCGCCTTCTTCGCGAGCGGGCTGATTCTCGGGATGGTGCAGGCGGCGGTGCTGAGCTATCTGCCGCTCTACACGGTCCAGGCGCTCGGCTTCGACACGATCGGCGCCGGATTCCTCGTCGCGTGCTCCCAGGCCGGCGGCGCGGTGTCGCGCCTGGCGCTCGGGGTCGCGAGCGATCGCTGGCTCGCGGACCGGCGATCGGTGTGGCTCGCGCTCACCGGCGGCGTCGGCGCCGCGACGTTCGCCGGCTATGCCTTCTGGCCTGTCTCGGCGCCGCTCGGCGCCGGAGCGCTGGCTTTTGCGACCGGGGTCGGCGCCTACGGCTGGGTGGGCGTGTTCTTCGTCATCAGCGCGGAGCTGGGCGGTGTCCGGAGGGCGGGTCTGCTGAGCGGCGTGGCGTTCGCGTCGATCGTCGTGGGGCTACTGATCGGTCCTGCGCTCTTCGGGTTGCTGCTCGACCACTGGGACTCGTACGCCGTGCCCTGGGTGGTCTTCGCGGCGCTGGCGACGCTGGTCACGACCGCCACGCTCCTGGCCGGACCGGCGATCGATCGCGAGCGGCGCTAGGCGAGATACCGGCGCGCGAGTCCCTCCGCGTACGTCGTCAGGAGCCGGTGCATCTCGCGCATCGCGTCCTCGGCGGCCCGGCGGTCGTCTGCAGTGACGAGGTGCTTGAGGATCGTCTTCTTCGTCTCGCCCGACTCCTCCTGCTCGACCGCCTCGTGGACCGTGTAGTTCTGGCCGCCCCACTCCGGCCGCACACCGTAGTGCTCGACCAGGGCGCGCCCGACGGTGCGCGCGATCTCGACCACTTCCTCCTCGAGGAGCGCCGTCGCGCAGAGCGCGGCGCTCCACGGCCGCACGTGGGCCAGCTCCTGGAAGAAGGCGACGATCGCCGCCATCTCCGGAACGGCCACGATGCGGTCGTACGCGTCGCGCGAGTAGCCGAGGTCGTCGCCGATTCGCCGGAACAGCTCGTCGTGATCGGGCGTGGCGCCGACGCGGCCGCTCAGGTAGCCGAGGTCCTCGACCAGCAAGTGGCGGGCGCAGTCCTTGCGGACCTCGAAGTCGTCGCAGCGCGTGTGAATGCCGCTGAAGATCCGCGGAAACCAGGCAATCAGCAGGTAGTGCTGGGCGATGTGGGCCCAGACCTGCTCGCGGGTCAAGGCGCCGGCGGCGAAGCGCTTGAAGTACTCCGAGGCCCGGAAGGGGCTCCGCGCCAGGAGCTCGCCCGTCAGCGCATCGAACCACTCCTCGGTCGTCATGGCGGCAGGAGTATAGCAAGAGGTGCGCACGGCGGCTCGCATCGCCGGGCGCGCGCGCGTATGATCCGAGCCATGGACACCCGAATTCGTGTCGGTACGAGCGAAGGGCTCTGGGAGATCGACGGAGACCGGGTGGGGGCCATCGCGGCGCTCTCCGGCAAGCCTCTCACCGCGGTCGCCGCCGACGCTGGCCGCACCTGGGCCATCGTCGACGGGCGCACGCTGTGGGAGGAATCGGAGCGGGGCTGGGAGGAGCGCGCCCCGATCGAGGGGCTGGCCGCGACGTGCCTGGCGGCGACGTCCGCCGGGCTCCTGGTCGGCACCGAGCAGGCGCACCTCCTCAAGCTGACGGGCAACGCGCTCGAGCCGGTCGAGGCGTTCGACGCCACCGAGGGGCGAGACACGTGGTACACGCCATGGGGAGACCCTGCCGACGTCCGCTCGATCGCGAGCGCGGTCGACGGGACCATCCACGTGAACGTCCACGTCGGCGGCGTCGCGCGCTCGCGCGACCGCGGACGCTCCTGGGCGCCGACAGTGGACATCGAGAACGACGTGCACCAGGTTCTGGCCCATCCCACGCGCGGCGACGTCGTGCTGGTCGCCTCGGCCGAAGGCTTCGGCGTGAGCCGGGACGGCGGCGGCTCCTGGCAGCTCGTCACTGCCGGCCTCCACGCGCACTACCTGCGCGCCGTCGCCGTGGCGGACGACATCGTGCTCGTCTCGGCCTCGACGGGACCGGGCGGCCGCCGCTCGGCGCTCTACAGAAGGCGCCTCGACAGCGACGGGGCGTTCGAGCGCTGCCGGGACGGGCTCCCCACCTGGTTCGACGCGAATATCGACACGGCCTGCCTGGCCGCTGACGGCCCGGTCGTCGTCTGCGGGACCGAGGACGGCCGGATCTTTCAGTCGCTCGATGGCGGAGAGCGGTGGCAGATGCGCGCAAAGGGACTGCCGCCCGTCACGAGCGTGAGCCTGGTATGACCGGCGTGCGGCGCGCCGTGGCCGCGATGACGCTCGGCCTGGTGCTCACCGGCTGGGTCGCGGCCTCGGCGCAGATGTGGGCGCCCGAGAGCCTCGATCGTTTCTTCCGACTCGAATGGCAGGTGAAGCAGGCGCGCAAGGGACCGATGATCGAAGGTTACGTCTACAACTTCGGCGCGCAGAACGCCGACCACCTCCGGCTCCAGATCGACCGGCTCGACAGCGCCGGCGGTGTCGTCGGCACCTCGACGGTCTGGGTGCTCGGCGAGGTCCCCAAGAATAACCGGGCGTACTTCGGCGCGTCGGTCGGCGACGCGGCGAGCTATCGCGTGCAGGTGCTTTCGTTCGACTGGGCGTGCAACGGCGGCAGCGGCGGCATGTAGCCGCCGTCAGTCGACGGGCTCGACGGCGACGCCGCTCCGCATCTGATCGCGCGCTCTCGACGTCGGCCGGGCGCGGGCAATCAGCAAGGCGGCGGCGGCCCCCGACGCGTCGATGACGACGTCCCGCAGGCTGCCGGTACGCGAGGGAATGAATGCCTGGTGAGCCTCGTCGGCCAGCGCGCACGCCAGACACACGAGGAGCGCGATCCAGGTGGCGCGGACCGGTCGTCCCGCTCGCGCAGCGATTGCCCAGAACCAGAGCAGCGCGAGCAGCGCGTACTCGGCGACGTGCGTGAGCTTGCGCAGCACTCTGTGCGTCGCGTGGAGCTGAGCGTTGGACGCGCCGGGCGCCAGCTTCTTGAGCAGGGGCAGGATGAACGGCGCGGTGTTGGTGGTCGCGAAATACGCCGAACCCAGAAAGAGGACGACCCCGAGCCAGATCACCGCGAGCGCGTAGCGGGTCGGGGTCATGTGTTGCCAGCATACTCCCCGAGGCGCGACCGCGCACGCGGAGACCGCCGGCCCGAGCGAATTGTTCGATCGAGGCCCCTTAGCTGGCCGCCGACACTCCTGCCGCCTTGGCGGCTTTCTGGAAATCGCTCTCGGTGAACCCGTAGAGGTGCGCGCCGCCCATGAAGATCTGGGCCGCGACCTCCCGCGGAACGTTCTTCAGGAGATTGGTCGAGACGTACGGGAAGTTGGAGTCGAAGTGCGGATAGTCGGTCGAGATGCACATCCGGTCGGCGCCGAGCAGCCCGGCCGTCGCCTCGATCTCCGGCTCGCTCCCCTCCACCGCCGCCCAGCAGTTGCGCCGGAAGTACTCCCGGGGCGTGAGCGAGAGGTACGGGGCGTGCGAGTCGCGGTATTGCGGATAGTCCCACTCGATGCGGGACAGGAGGCCGGGCGCCCAGGAGTTCTGGGCCTCCAGGAAGCCGACTCTGAGCTTGGGATGGAACTCGAAGACGCCGCCGATGATCATCGCGATCAGCGCCTGCTGCATCTCGATCCAGTGGCTCGCGACGTGCCGATAGAAGCGGTTCTCGCCGTACAGGTGGTTGAAGTACGAGTACCAGGCGCCGGTGCCTTCGTGGAATCCCCAGGTGACGTTGAGCTCCTCGTGCAGGCTGTAGAGGGGATCCCAGTAGTTCGAGTGCCAGTAGTGGCCGTTCACGAGATTCGGCCGGATGAACGACCCGACGGCGCCCATCTCCTTCACGCAGCGGACCAGCTCGCGGGAGGCCAGGTGCACGTCGTGCACCGGCAGCATCGCCACGAATTTCAACCGCTCCGGGCTGAACTGGCAGAACTCGTGGATCCAGTTGTTGTAGGCCTGGCACAGAGCCAGTGAGAGCTGGGGATCGAGATTGTCGCGGGCGATCAGGGAGAGGCCGGTCGTCGGAAACAGCACCGCGATGTCGACCCCCTCCATCGCCATGCCGATCACCTGGGCCTCGGCGTTGTACTTGCGCTCGATCGCGAAGTCGAGCCGGCCGGTATCGGCCAGACGGGATCCGGAAAGCGGCTGCGTGCTGTGCGTGCCACCGGGGCGGTTGCGTTTCCGGTATTGCTGCATCTCGGCGTCCATCGTGGTGGGCAGGCCGTCGATGACGATCGTGCCCCGTCGGGGCTTTCCGTCGGCCCCGACCACGCTGGTCACGCGGTCCTTGAACCGCGGATCCAGATAGCGATCGAACAGGTCCACCGGCTCCATGATGTGCATGTCGCAGTCAACGAAGCGCAGCCCGTCTTTCATGACGTCCTCCCCGGCGTGGCGATGTCGCCGCTGAGCCTACCGGCTGGCGCGACTATATCGTGCCGGGAGGGAGAGTCAAGCTCTCCAACCCGCCGAGCCCAGCCGGTTGACGGCCACGCGCCTTCCGCGCTAGCCTGCCGAATCCACGCGAAGCACGGCGCCCGAACAAGGAGGCCCTATGTGCGTCGATAACGACTCTCGTCCCCCGATTCCCCCGATCGCCGGCGGGTCCGCCGGATCTCACGACTTCCGCCTCACCTCGCCGGATGGCACCCGCTTCATGGCGCACGCGGCCCGCGCGAGCAGGCCGACGAGCGCCGGGATGGTCGTCATTCCCGACGTCCGCGGGCTCCACCCCTATTACAAGGAGCTCGCGGACAGATTCGCCGAGGTGGGCGTCGATGCGGTCGCCATCGACTTCTTCGCGCGGACCGCGCCGTCGGACGACCGCAGCGACAGCTTCGACTTCATGGCTCAGGTCCCGCAGACGAAGCCCGACGCGCTCCAGGCCGACATCGCGGCGGCGGTGGCTTACCTGCGCGGGAAGGACGGCGGCGAGGTCCGTTCGGTCTTCTCGGTCGGCTTCTGCTTCGGCGGTGCCCTCTCGTACCTCCAGGCGGCGAGCGGGCTCGGGTACGCGGGCGTGATCGGCTTCTACGGCTGGCCGCTCGGGCTCGCCCGCTGGCCGGATCGTCCGAAGCCGATCGACGCGGTGGCGCGCTACAAGTGCTCGGTGCTCTCGCTCTTCGGCGGTGCCGATCAGGGCATCCCGCAGGGCGCCGTCGACGAGTTCGATGCCGCGTGCCGCAAGGCCGGCGTCAAGCACGACTCGACCGTCTATCCGGGAGCGCCGCACAGCTTCTTCGACCGCAAGCAGACCGAGTTCGCAGAGGCCTCGGCGGATGCCTGGAAGCGCGTGCAGGCGTTCGTCCGCCAGAACACCAAAGCGTAGCCGTGCGGCAAGCGGCGGCCCGGGCGTCGGGGCTCGGGCCGCTCTTCCGCGGTGGCCCCTGACGTGGCGAACCTTCCGCACGTGGCGGTCGTGGGCGGCGGCTTCGGCGGACTGTACGCCGCCCGCGCGCTCGCCGGCCGGCCCGTCCGCGTCACGCTCCTCGACCGGCGCAACCATCACCTCTTCCAGCCGCTGCTCTACCAGGTGGCCACCGCCGCCCTGAACGCCTCCGACATCGCCGCGCCGCTTCGGTCGATCCTGCGCCGGACCCCCAACGTCACGGTGCTCCTCGCCGAGGTCGAGCGGGTCGATCTCGCCGCGCGCCGCCTGGTGCTCGAGCGGGGCGAGGTCGGCTACGACGCGCTCGTTCTCGCGGCGGGCGCCGGCCATTCGTACTTCGGTCACGACGAGTGGGAGGTGTTCGCTCCGGGCCTCAAGACGCTCGAGGACGCGCTGGAGATCCGCCGCCGCGTCCTGCTCGCCTACGAGAACGCCGAGCGCGAGCGCGACGGCGCCGAGCAGAGGGCGCTGCTGACGTTCGTAGTCGTGGGCGGCGGACCCACCGGCGTCGAGCTGGCGGGCGCTCTCGGCGAGATCTCGCGCCAGACCATCGCCCGCGACTTCCGCCTGATCGATCCGACCAAGGCGCGCATCGTCCTCCTCGAAGGCAGCGCGCGCGTTCTCGGTGGATTCCCCGAAGCGCTGTCGCGCCGGGCCGAAGACGCGCTCCGGCGCATCGGCGTCGAGGTGCGCACCGGCGCGATCGTGACACGCGTGACCGCCGATGCCGTGTGGCTGGGCGGCCAGCAGATCCGCGCGCGCACGGTGCTCTGGGCCGCCGGCGTGGCCGCCGCGCCTCTCACCCGCACGCTCGGTGTGCCGCTCGACCGGGCCGGCCGAGTCCTCGTCGAGCCGGATCTCTCGATTCCGGGTCACCCCGAGGCCTTCGCCATCGGGGACCTGTGCGTGTTCCCGCATCAAACCGGTACTCCGCTACCCGGTGTCGCGCCGGTCGCCATCCAGCAGGGACGACGGGCGGCCGACAACGTGATGCGCCGGCTGGGCGGCCGGCCCACCCGCCCGTTTCACTACCGCGACCGGGGCAGCATGGCGACGATCGGACGCGCCGCGGCGGTCGCGGTGGTCGGGCGCTTCAAGCTCTCGGGACTGATCGCGTGGCTGGCCTGGCTCCTCGTGCACATCATGTTCCTGATCGGCTTCCGCAATCGCTTCCTCGTGCTGTTCGAGTGGGCCTGGGCCTACGTCTCCTGGCAGCGGGGCGCCCGGCTGATCACCGGCCCCTGGAAGGGGCGCCGCTGAAAGCTTATGCGGAACTTCATGCCATTGACAGAACGGTTAGGCTAGGCTTCGAACGATGGACAAGGCGACGGAGAGTTTGCTCCGCGATCTCGAAGCCAGCCCGACCGATCTCAAAAAGCTCGTCGTCAGCGCGGTGTGGCGACAGTGCAACGCGATCGCGATCGAAGCGCAAGCGATCACCCGCTGGGAGCGCGACGACCCGGCCCGCTGGGCGTCGGTTCAGGAATGGCTGCTCGGCAAGGGAATCACGATCACCGTGCTGAGGAACCGTTCGGCGACGGAGACTCACCGAGCGGCGCCTCCGCTGCCGTGGCAGCCACCGGCGGGCGCGCAGGGCTGACGGCTTCATCCTTGCCAGCCACGGAGCGAAGCAGGTAGTCTGGGCCGACGCCGCTCGCGGGATCGATCCCGAGCGGCGGGAGGAGCCTTGACTGCCGTGAGCACGACCTCCGTAAGCTGGACCTCCGAAACCATCCCCATCGCCGGGGTCTCGATGCAGGTATCCCGGGCCGGCGCGGGCCCGCCGCTGCTGGTCCTTCATCACGACATCGGCACGCTCGACCGCCTGCCCTTCTACGACGCGCTGGCGCGTCGCTTCACCGTGCTGCTGCCCTCGCATCCCGGTTACGACGGCTCCCAGCGGCCCGACTGGATGCGGAACGTGCGAGACCTGGCGGCCGTGTATCAGTGGCTGCTCGGCGAGCTCCCGGATTCCCGCGCGGCCGCCAGCATCTCGGTGGCCGGGCTCGGCTTCGGGGGCTGGATCGCGGCCGAGATGGCCACGCTGGCGCCGCGCGCGATCCGGCGGCTCGTCCTGGTGGGCGCGATGGGCCTCAAGCCCGAGCGCGGCGAGATCGCCGATCAGGCGCTCGTCTCCTACATCGACTACGTGCGACTGGGCTTCGCGGACCAGCGGGCCTTCGATCGCGTCTTCGGCGCCGATCCGACCACCGCGCAGCTGGAAAAGTGGGACCTGAATCGGGAGATGTCGTTCCGCATCGCCTGGAAGCCGTACATGTACAGCCCCACGCTCCCGCACCTGCTCGGCGGCGTCGCCGCGCCCGCGCTGGTCGTCTGGGGCCGCGAGGATCGTATCGTGCCCCTCGAGTGCGGCGAACGGTACGCCAAGGCCCTGCCGCGGGCCCGGCTGGAAGTCGTCGAGGGCGCGGGGCATTTCGTGGATCTGGAGAAGCCCGATCAGCTGGCGAAGCTCGTCAGCGACTTCGCGAGCCAAGGAGACGCCTGATGCATCTCATGTACTTCACCGAGCAGCCGATGTCGGCGTACCCCGCGGACGAGGGGCGCGAGTTCGGGGCGACCGCGCTCATGTTCTCGAACAAGCACTTCGACCCGGCCGCCGGCAGCCGCCTCTACAACGAATACCTCGAACACTACCGGCTCGCGGAGAACGTCGGCTTCGACGGCATCATGCTGAACGAGCACCACAACGCGCCGTTCTGCATGCAGGCCAAGTGCAACGTGTTCGCGTCGATCCTGGCCGC
>Ga0137403_10003609_pt1 | contig 18539 bp, 16 predicted proteins | sample CZOMad2_1_16fung_FD_122057 | JGI IMG/M metagenome (GOLD analysis project Ga0137403, IMG submission 122057) | Vadose zone soil fungal communities from Angelo Coast Range Reserve, California, USA - CZOMad2_1_16fungal (Hybrid Assembly) | ecosystem: Environmental > Terrestrial > Soil > Vadose zone...
GCTCGAGCGCGGGGTTCACGTAGTGCGTGAGGCCCCCGAAGAGCGGGAAATACGTCACCGCAGCGATCAGGCAACCGGCCATGATGATTTTCAGTCGCCCGATCCGGTCGGAGAGCCAGCCGAAAACGATGAAGAACGGCGTTCCGATCAGAAGTGACAACCCGATCAGCGCATAAGCCGAAACGTAGTCCAGCTTAAGCGTGATCACCAGGAAAAAGAGCGCGTAGAACTGCCCTGTATACCAGACCACGCCCTGACCTGCCGTCGCGCCTAACAGCGCGAGCAGCACGTATTTGTTGTTCGGATACTTGGTAAAGCTGTCCGTCAGAGGCGCCTTCGAACCTCTGCCTTCAGCCTTCATCTTCTGGAATATCGGCGACTCGTTCAATTTGAGCCGAATGTAGATGGAGAAGACCAGCAGGATGAGCGAGAGCCAGAATGGAATCCGCCATCCCCAGTCGGAAAACTCTTTGGCATCCATGTTGCTGCGGCAGAGCCAGATGATCAGCAGCGCCAGGAACAAACCGAGCGTGGCCGTGGTCTGGATCCAGCTTGTGTCGTAGCCGCGGCGGTCGTGCGCCGCGTGCTCCGCCACGTACGTAGCGGCTCCGCCGTACTCGCCTCCGAGCGCCAGACCCTGGACCAGTCGCAGCGTGACCATCAGGATCGGCGCCAGCCAGCCGACCGACGCGAACGTGGGAAGCAGGCCGACGAGGAATGTCGCCGCGCCCATGAATGTGATGGTTACCAGGAAGGTGTACTTCCTTCCGACGAGATCGCCGATGCGTCCGAAGAGTAGCGCGCCGAACGGGCGTACCAGGAATCCGGCCGCGTAAGCGGCGAACGCGGAAAGCAGCGCCGCAGTCTGGTTTCCGGGCGGGAAAAATAAGGCCGCGAAAAAGGGCGCCAGCACCGCGTACAGATAGAAGTCGTACCACTCGAAAACGGTTCCGAGCGACGACGCGAATATGACTCGTTTTTCCTCGCCGCTGAAATCCGCGTGTTGTGCCGTTGAAGCCATTGACCCCTCCTCGTTTTATGGACCTACGGTCGCTAGCGCCCGGATCGACTCCAGCGAGCCGTCCGATGCTACCCCTCCGGTCCGGAGGCCTCTATTGGGGAAAACCCTAGTGCCAGCTGCACCAGCCTCGCCACGGAATCGGCACCCATCTTTTCCATCAGCTTGGAGCGGTGGAACTCGACCGTCTTCACGCTGATCTCCAGCTCCTCGGCGATGATCTTGTTGGGTTTGCCTTCGATGATGCAGCGCAGCACGTCCCGCTCGCGATCAGTGAGGGCCGCAAGGCGGCCGGAAACAACGAGGCGGCGCAGACGCTCTCCGCGCACTTCGGCATCGCGCCGGAATGCGCCTTGCACGATGGAAAGTGCTTCCCGGTAACTGAAGGGCTTCTCGATGAAATCGACGGCGCCGCCCTTGATCGCGTTGACGGCAGTCGGGATGTCCCCGTGTCCGGTCACGATCACAATCGGGATTTCGACACCCTTCTGCTTGAGGTGCCCCTGAAGTTCCAGGCCGCTCATCCCGGGGAGCCGCAGGTCGAGCACGAGGCAGCCCGGAGCGTCCGGCGGGTAGGCAGTGATGAACTCGGCTGCGGTGGCGAAAGTCCTCACGGCTATTCCGTTCGACTCCATCAGCCATCGCCACAGCGTCCTGATTGACTCGTCGTCGTCAACCACGTACGCGGTGGGCACTGTGTCTGAGTCCAGCTCGCCCATCGTGTTGATCAGCCCGACCGGGCGGTCGATTGCAGCAGCCCGCGCACCGTGCTCATGAGCGCCTTCGTGGAAAACGGCTTCGTTACGTACGCGTCCGCCCCCATTCCGAGCCCCTCATTCCTCTCGAGGTCACGGCCCTTTGCGGTCAGCATCACGATCTTCACCTCTGCAAAGGAGGGCTTGTCGCGAATCTCGCGGCACACGTCAAAACCACTCCGCTGCGGAAGCATCACGTCGAGGAGCAGGAGATTCGGCCTGAAAGTCTCCAGCAGCAGCAGTGCCTCCTCCCCGTTGCTGGCGATCCTCACGTCGTAGTTGCTTTCGCGCATGAGAAATGCGAGCGAGGTAACGATGTTCGGTTCATCGTCGACGATCAGAACCCGAAAGCGCATGCTAGTTAGGGGTCTCACGCTGCCCTGGCCGTCAGGGCCCGCCCGCGCGCCAGGGGCAGCGTGAACGAGAAGCAGGCCCCTTCGCCGGGACGGCTTCTCACCCACATCCGGCCACCGAAATGCTCGATGATACGGCGGCTGATGTACAGCCCGAGCCCGCTGCCTTGTGGCTTGCCTGTAAGCACATCGCCCGCCTGCCGGAATTTCTCGAAGATGACTTCCTGCTCGGCGGGATTGATGCCAACGCCGTTGTCGCTCACTTCCACGCGAAGGAACCCGCCTTGCTGTGCGAGCGTCACCGTGACTGCGCCCGGCGTGAGCTTGCAGAATTTGGCGGCGTTGGAGAGAAGATTGAGCATCACCTGCATCAGGCGGTCCCGGTCGGCAAGAATCCCGGGCACCTCCGCAGGCACCTCCATCGTGAGGTCGATCTTCCGTTCCTTGAACAACTGGCTGACGGCGCTGGCCGAGTCCTCGAGCACTTCGCGCATGTCAACTTCGCTCGAATGCCACTCTGCCGCGCCGGACTCGATCTTCGCGAGGTCCAGCACCTGGTTGATGAGCCGGGTGAGGCGTTCCGATTCCTTGACGATGATGCCTAGGAATTTCGCGCGCTCGTGTTCCTCGATGCGCGGATTGTCGCTGAGGATCTCGGAGAACGCCCGAATCGACGTAAGCGGCGTGCGCAACTCATGTGTCACAGTGGAGATGAAATCATCTTTCAGACGATCGAGTTCTTGCAGCCGCTGGTTGGCTCTGAGGAGCTCGTTCGTTGCAGTTTCCAGCTCGTTCGACTTCTGCTCCAGCTGCCGGCTGTAGGCGAGAACCTGCGAGGCCTCGTCTATGATATTCATCACCTCCTCGACGCCGAGCGGCTCCTCCTCCACCACGGACGCGACCATGACCCGGGCTGAAGCGCTGCCGATCGCTCCGGCGAGGAGCGACTCAGCGTAATGCACGAAGGCAGCATCGGCCGAGAGGGACTCGACCGATTTCGCACCCCGGTCGCGTGCGTAGGCGGCAAACTCCTCGCGCGCCCGTTCCGGCCCCAGAAAGCGGCCGAGGAGCGCCAGCAGGTCATTCACCGAGGCACTGCCACGCCAGAAGCGGGATCCGGGAGCCACGGACGGATGCTTGAACGCATCAACGAAAACCGTGGCCTGCCCGTGCTCAGCGGCGTTCGGCCCCTTTGTGAGTGAGACACCCACATAGCATCCGATGTTGGCGCACATGCTCCAGAACAGGCAGTGTGTGATGTCGTCCAGACCGTGGAGCCCGAACAACTCTTGCGGTTTGAGAAAATCCGTGCCGAACAAGCCGTGGGAGAGGAACGTGATCGACAACCAACCGGACTTTGCGAAAGAAGGCAGGAGCAGCGTATAGATCCAGACCGCGAAACCAGCGGCCAGGCCGCAGATCGCGCCGGTGCGCGTACCGCCCTTCCAGAAAATACCGCCAATAATTGCAGGCGCGAACTGCGCGACGGCCGAAAACGAGATCAAACCAATCGAGACCAGGGCGTAGGCTTCCCCGGCGAGGCTGAAGTAGAGGTAGCCGAGAACCAGGATCAGCACGATCGCACCGCGCCGGATGCCCAGCAGAAGGCCGGAGAGATCGCGCCGCTCAGTGAGCCGGAGCGCCTTCAGACGCAACAGCACCGGCATCACCAGGTCATTGCATACCATGGTGGAAAGCGCGATGGTCTCGACGATCACCATGCCGGTTGCCGCTGAAAGGCCGCCGATGAATGCGAACAACGCAAGCCACGCGTGTCGCTCTGCGATCGGCAACGTGAGCACGAACGTGTCAGCGTCCACCGCGCCGCCCGGAAAATGCAGCAGGCCCCCGAAAGCTATCGGCAGGACGAAGATATTGATGGCGAGAAGGTAGAGCGGGAACAACCAGATTGCCTTGGTGAGGTGGCGCTCGTCGACGTTTTCCACGACCGTAACTTGGAATTGCCGCGGCAGGAACATCACTGCAGCCATGGAGAGAAGGGTGAGGGAAGCCCAGGTTGCGTAGCTGCTACCGTCGCCGCCGAAGGTCAGCAGAGTGCTGAGTTCGATCCTTTGGCTGGCGCGGGCGAAGATGTCGCCGAAACCGTCGTAGAGCCAGAATGTGACGAATAGTCCGACCGCGATGAAGGCCAGTAGCTTGACCAAGGACTCGAACGCCACCGCCGCCACCAGGCCCTCGTGGCGCTCGGTCGCGTCTAGGTGACGTGTTCCGAAAAGAATGGTGAAGGCCGCGAGCAGCATCGCGATGTAGAACGTGTTGTCGCCAAGAAAAAGCAGCGTGCCACCCGGTTCCGGCGCCGTTACTTCCGGATAGCGCAGGATGATCGAAAACGTGCTGGATATGGCTTTGAGCTGCAGGGCGATATAGGGTATGACGCCTACTACCGCAATGACCGTCACCAATCCCCCCAGCGTCTGGCTCTTCCCGTAGCGTGACGCGATGAAGTCGGCAATCGAAGTAATGCGATTTTGCTTGCTGATGCGAATGATCTTGAGCATCACGTACCACCACAGGGCCGCCATCAGGGTCGGCCCGAGGTAGATCGGCAGAAAGCCGATTCCGCTCGTCGCCGCGCGCCCCACGCTGCCGTAGAAAGTCCAGGTGGTGCAGTAAACTGCGAGCGACAGCGCGTAGATGTAGGGATTGGCAATAACGCTCCTGCCTGCGTCCGCGCGTTTGTCGCCGTAGTAGGCGATCGCGAACAGCAGGCCGACGTACGCGAAGGAAGCGATGAGGATGACGGGGCCGGTGAGCATGTGCGGGAGCGGCAGGGTCTGCCGATGCCCTTAGTTGCTGCGCTTTTCGACTACGAGCGCCATCAAACCAATAAGCAGCGCCCAAACGACGAACACGTAGGCGTAGAGCACCGGGATGCCCAACAGCCGGGTTGGGCCGGAGAACAGGTCTAGAAGCGGGTAGTTGAACAGCAGGAAACCCAACAGAAACAGGGCCGCAAGACGCTGTCCCTTGATGCTCGGCCGGATCATCGGCTCCTCCTCTGGGGGCTCGTCGCCCCGGGGCCGCAACGGTCGATCAGTGTAGCAAAGCCATCGTTGGCGCGTCCCCAAAGAAAAAGCCCCGCCGGAGCGGGGCTTTTTGCGTCAAAACGCCGACGCGAGTTACATATCCATGCCTTCCATGCCGCCCATTCCACCCATGCCGTGAGCGTGGCCGCCACCGGCATTCTTCTTGTCCTCGACGAGCTCCGCCACCATTGCCTCGGTGGTGAGCAAAAGCCCCGCGACGGAAGCCGCGTTTTGCAACGCGGTGCGCGATACCTTGGTCGGATCGAGAACACCCATTTCGACCATGTCGCCGAACTGCTCGGTTTGGGCGTTGAAGCCGAAGTTGCCCTTCCCTTCGGCAATCTTGTTCATCACGACCGAGGGCTCGGCGCCCGAGTTGGCCACGATCTGCCGCAGCGGCTCCTCGAGCGCCCTCATGATGATCTTGATGCCCGCGTCCTGATCCGGATTGTCGCCCTTGAGCTTGTCGAGCGCCGTCCGCGCGCGGATATAGGCGACGCCTCCGCCGGCGACGATACCTTCCTCGACGGCAGCGCGAGTGGCGTGCAACGCGTCCTCGACGCGCGCCTTCTTTTCCTTCATCTCGACTTCGGTCGCGGCACCGACCTTGATCACGGCGACTCCGCCGGCGAGCTTCGCCACGCGCTCCTGGAGCTTTTCCTTGTCGTAGTCGCTGGTGGCCTCGTCGATCTGCGTGCGGATGTTCTTGACGCGGGCTTCGATCGTCTTGGGGTCGCCCGCGCCGTCGATGATGGTGGTTTCTTCCTTCGCCACCTCGACGCGCTTTGCCCGGCCGAGATCCTTGAGCGTCGCTTTTTCCAGAGTCAGGCCCACTTCTTCGGCGATGACCTGCCCGCCGGCGAGGATAGCGATATCCTCGAGCATGGCCTTGCGGCGATCGCCGAACCCCGGCGCCTTGACCGCGGAGGTCTTGAGGATGCCGCGAAGGTTGTTCACCACCAGCGTGGCGAGCGCCTCCCCTTCGACTTCCTCGGCGATGATGAGCAGCGGCTTGCCGGACTTGGCCACCTGCTCGAGGACCGGCAGCAGGTCACGGATGCTGGAGATCTTCTTGTCGTGTAGGAGAATGTAAGGATCTTCCAGGACGGAAATCTGCTTTTCCGCGTTGTTGATGAAGTAAGGCGAGAGGTAGCCCCGGTCGAATTGCATGCCTTCGACGACCTCGAGCTCGTTCTGCAGGCCCTTGCCGTCCTCGACCGTGATCACGCCCTCTTTTCCGACCTTGTCCATTGCATCGGAGATGATCTTGCCGATCTCGGCATCGGCGTTGGCGGAGATGGCGCCCACTTGGGCGATCTCCTTGCTCGTGGTGCAGGGTTTGGAGAGCTTCTTGAGCTCCTCGACCACCACGAACACGGCCTTGTCGATTCCGCGTTTGAGGTCCATCGGGTTCATCCCGGCGGCGACGAACTTCATCCCTTCCTTTACGATCGATTGCGCAAGGACGGTGGCTGTGGTCGTGCCGTCACCGGCGACATCCGAAGTCTTGGACGCAACTTCCTTCACCATCTGGGCGCCCATGTTCTCGAACTTGTCCTTCAGCTCGATTTCCTTGGCGACGGAAACGCCGTCCTTGGTCACCGTCGGCGCGCCGAACGAGCGTTCCAGCACCACATTGCGGCCCTTGGGGCCGAGGGTCACTTTGACCGCGTCGGCGAGGATGTTGACCCCGGCGAGCAGCTTGTGCCTCGCGGGCTCGTGAAAACGTACGTCTTTGGCAGGCATGTCTTACTCCTGAGTTGTAGTCGTTGAACTTACTTGGCGACGACGCCCATGATGTCGTCTTCGCGCATTACCAAATACTCGGTGCCTTCCACCTTGACCGCCTGCCCTGAGTACTTCCCGAACAGGATCCGGTCACCGACCTTGACGTCGAGCGGGCGCACCTTGCCGTCTTCGAGGATCTTGCCTTTACCCACGGCAACGACCTCGCCCTGGTCGGGCTTCTCGCCGGCCGTGTCGGGGATCACGATTCCCCCAGCGGACTTGTTTTCTGCATCGAGGCGCTTCACTACAACGCGATCGTGCAGGGGTCGAATCTTATTCATCATTGGGACATCCTCCTTTAACGATAGTTAGCGGCCACTAACTAACGATGGCCACGGTAAATAAGGGGAGACTGCGTGTTAGCACTCGTCTCTTGCGAGTGCTAATGATACGGATCGAGGGTCCGGATTTCAAGCCCTTGCAGGCCGGCAAGCGCACGCCAATGAGCAGGCAGCACCGGTCAGGTACAGGTTTCGCGTTGCCGCCCATATGCCAAGCATTGCGGATAGCATAGCCGGCAATGTGGAGAAGTTGGATTACATTGGTTATCCAAGCGCTTGGCTTGACACAAGTTTCCCCATTGGATTACAGTGCCGCGGTACCTGAGGTCGTCGGACCTTCCTGGGCTTGAGAGGGGAACAAGGGGCTCACCAGATGAAATGCGCTGTATCGCGTTGCGTGCTCGCGTCCGTCCTTCTCCTGGGCGCCCCTCTGGCTGAGGCCGCGGACTACTGGTACGCGCTCGTGGGGCTGGGCTACGGCAAGATCGAGTTCTATCCAGCCGATTTCGCCTCGAGTAACAATAACCCGCAGATCGGGCCCGCCAGCAGCGAAACGATACGAGACTCGGACCTGGGCTTTACGGGAGCGCTCGGTGTGCAGTTCAACAGGAACTGGGCGGCCGAGCTGAACTTCATCCAGCTCGGAAAGTTCTCCTACAAGTACACTTACGGTGCGAACACCCAGGAGGACATCTACGAGGTCTCGGGCTGGGGCGTGTCGCTCTTGCCGACGATTCCGCTCACCAGGAATTTCTCCCTCTTTGGCCGCCTGGGAGTGCTGGCTGCCCAAACGCGGCTCACGCTTAGGAATCCTGCCCTACCTAGCATCACCCCCGGCGCCCCCACGTTCGATGGGAGCATTCAAGCGGTACAAGTGAACACAACCACTTTTCTCTCGGGATTTGGAGCACAGTATTTCTTCAACCGGGACTTCGGCGTCCGCGTCGAGTATCAGAATCTCGGTGCCGTTGGCACCAGCTCGTGTGGCACCTGCACCGGGCGCGCCAACGCCCAATTCCTGTCCGGCAACGCGATTTTCACGTTCTAGCTCGATCCGCGTTTGCGGCCACGCATTCGCCCGCGGTCGCCTACAGCCCCAAGTCCTTCCACAACGCGTCGACCCGGCTCTTAACTTCGGATCGCATCGCGATCGGCCGGCCCCATGCGCGCGCAGTTTCCGCGCTCCACTTGTTCGTTGCGTCTATCCCCATTTTCGAGCCCAGCCCCGCTACCGGGCTCGCAAAATCAAGATAGTCGATCGGCGTGTTCTCCACGACGAGGACGTCCCGCGCAGCATCCACCCGAGTGGTCAGCGCCCAGACGACCTCTTTCCACTCGCGAATATCGACGTCATCATCGGTGACCACGATGAATTTCGTGTACATGAACTGGCGCAACGCGCTCCAGATCCCGAACATCACCCGCTTGGCGTGGCCAGGGTATTGCTTTTTGATGCTCACTACCGCCAGGCGATACGAGCACCCCTCGGGCGGCAGGTAGAAATCCTCGATCTCGGGAAACTGCTTTCGTAATAAAGGCACGAAGACTTCGTTCAGCGCCGCGCCGAGCACCGCGGGCTCGTCGGGAGGCTTGCCGGTGTAGGTGGAGTGATAGATCGGATCGCGGCGCAGGGTCATGCGCTCTACCGTGAACACCGGAAACGCTTCCCGCTCGTTGTAATAACCCGTGTGATCGCCAAAGGGGCCCTCGACGGCTGATTCTCCGGCGTGAATCACTCCCTCGAGAACGATTTCGCTCGACGCGGGAACCTGCAGGTCCGAACCGAGACACTTCGCGACCTCGGTCCGGGAGCCGCGCAGCAGCCCCGCGAACTGATATTCGGACAACGCATCCGGGATGGGCGTGACGGCGGCGAGTAGGGTCGCCGGATCGGCACCCAGCGCGACCGCAACCGGAAAGGGCTCGCCCGACCGAGCTTCCGAGTGTTCGCGAAAGTCGATCGCTCCGCCCCGGTGGGGCAGCCATCTCATGACCAGCTTGTTCGAGGCGATCACCTGCTGGCGGTAGATGCCGAGGTTCTGACGCGGTTTGCGCGGCCCTCGCGTTATCGTCAGCCCCCAAGTGATGAGGGGGCCCGCGTCCTCGGGCCAACAGGTCTGGATCGGGAGACGCGCGAGGTCGACATCCTTGCCTTCCCACACGGTCGTCTGGCACGCAGCCCCGGAGATCTCCTTCGGGGCCATGTGCATCAACTGCTTGCCGATCGGTATCCAGCGCTCGAGCACGTCGCGAAAGCCCCGCGGGGGCTCGGGCTCCTTGAGGAAGGCGAGGAGCACCCCGACATCCCGCAGGGCCTCGAGCGGATCCACGCCAGGATCGGCGCCCATGGCGAGCGCGACCCGGCGCGTCGTGCCGAACAAGTTGCCGAGAACCGGGATCGTGTGACCCTTTGGATTTTCGAAGAGCAGCGCAGGCCCGTCGGACGCGAGCACGCGGCTGCAGACCTCGGTCATCTCCAAATTCGGATCGATCTCGGTGCGTACGCGCTTGAGCTCGGCAGAACGCTCGAGCTGGGACAGGAAATCTCGTAAATCCCGATAGCCCATGCCGCCTCAGCCGCAGGGCCTCACACCCATGGAATGCCGCGCTTCATCGCGAAATCGGCGAACATCCCGGCGAAGATGACGGCGCCGACCCAGTTGTTTTGATTGAACGCCCTGAAACAAGCGTCTCGGTCGCGGCCGCGGATCAGGCGATAGTGGTACGCCATGAACGCCGCCGCAGCGCATAGGCCCAGATAGTACGGTATGCCCACGCCGTGATATGCGCCGATGCCGGCGAGCAGGGCAAGCGTGACCCCGTAGCAGGCCATCACGGCGGCCACATCGAACCGCCCGAACGCGATGGCGGACGTTTTGATCCCGATGCGCACGTCGTCGTCGCGATCCACCATCGCGTATTCGGTGTCGTAGGCGATTGCCCAGAAGATGTTCGCAAGGAGCAGCCACCCAGCCTCGCCTGGAACCTCGCCAAGGACCGCGGAGTACCCCATCGGGATGCCGAAGCCGAAAGCGATCCCGAGGTAAGCCTGCGGGATCGTGAGGAATCGCTTCGTCAAGGGATACGTCGCCGCCAGGGCAAGCGCTACGGCGGACAGCAGCACCGTAAGGCGATTCAGCGGTAGGACCAGCGCAAACGCGCAGAGGGTGAGCACCGCGGCGAGCGCGTACGCCTCCCCCCGGCTCACCGCGCCAGTGGCGAGGGGGCGTTCGCGCGTGCGCTTCACCTCGGCGTCGTAGCGCCAGTCGGCGAGGTCGTTCATCACGCAACCTGCCGAGCGCATCAGCAGCGTGCCGAGAACGAAGATCCACACGATGCGCCCGTCCGGCCCGCCTTCGCTTGCGAGCCACAGGGCCCACAGCGTCGGCCATAGGAGGAGCAGCGTGCCGATCGGCTTGTCGAGCCGCATCAGGCGTTCGTAGTGCGTCAGCCTGGCAGCAAGGGCACCAAGGGTCATGGAGTTCCCATTGTAGCCCGCGCACCTCTAGGCCCCGAGGAATCCGGCGCGACCGCCGAGCCAGCGCTCGAGATGCCTTTCCGCCGCGTCGGGGTGATCTGCCAGGAGCGTCTCAGAAGCAGTGCGCGCGGCTTCCAGCAGATCCACGTCCTCGTTGAGATCGGCGAAGCGCAGCAGCGGCGCACCGCTCTGGCGAGCGCCCAAATATTCGCCCGGTCCCCGTTGCAGCAGGTCTTCGCGCGCGATCGCGAATCCGTCGGCGTTCTCGAAAATGACCTTCAGACGCCTCCGGGCGGCCTCGCCCGGAGGATGCTGGTAGAGCAGAACGCACACCGATTCGGCTGCGCCACGGCCGACCCGACCGCGGAGCTGGTGCAGTTGCGCAAGTCCGAAGCGCTCGGCGTGCTCGATGACCATCAACGATGCGTTGGCCACATCCACCCCCACTTCGATCACCGTGGTTCCCACGAGGAGCTGGATCCGCCCCGCCTGAAACGCCGCCATCGTTTCGGCTTTCTCGGCCGCCTTCAGGCGCCCGTGGATCAACCCCACGCGCAGCTCCGGAAGCTCCGCGTTGAGGGTCGTGTAGGTGTCGAGCGCGGTCTGAAGCTGCAGCTGCTCGGACTCTTCGATCAGCGGGCAGACCCAATAGGCCTGCCCTCCGGCAACGCAGGCGTCACGAATACGCGTTACCACTTCCGCGCGTCGCGAGTCGGCGATGAGCTTGGTCACCACCGGCATCCTCCCGGGAGGCAACTCGTCGATGACCGACACGTCGAGGTCGGCGTAGTAGCTCATCGAGAGCGTCCTCGGGATCGGCGTCGCGCTCATCATGAGCTGGTGCAGGTCCTCGCCCTTGGTGCGCAGCGCGAGCCGCTGGGCGACGCCGAAGCGGTGCTGCTCGTCCACCACGGCGAGCCCCAGGCAGGGAAACGCCACGCGTTCCTGGAACAGGGCGTGCGTACCCAGCGCGACCCGTGCCCTCCCGGAGGCGATCGCCGCGCGCGCGGCATCGCGTTCCTTCTTGCTCTGGCTCCCGGAAAGCCATGCGATCTCCACCCCCAGGGGTTGAAGCCATTCGCCGAACTTGCGGAAATGCTGCTCGGCCAGAATCTCGGTGGGAGCCATCACGGCGGCCTGGACGCCGTTCTCGACCGCGCGCAACGCGGCGAGCACCGCGACCACGGTCTTGCCGCTGCCGACGTCGCCCTGAAGCAGTCGATGCATGGGATGCGGCTGCTCCAGATCGCTCTCGATCTCTCCCCATGCGCGCTGCTGCGCTCTGGTCAGCCGGAACGGCAGCCGTGCTATCAACGCCGAGGTGTGAACGCCTTTGCGTGCGAGCTCCGGCGCGGCCCGGGACTTGCGCTCGCGGTAGTGCTTGCGCATGGAAAGCTGCTGCGCGAGCAGCTCGTCGAACTTGATGCGCTTCCAGGCGGGCAGGGTGCGACCGCTGAAGGCCGCCGGATCGGCTCCGGGACGCGGGTGATGGAGAATCTCGACGGCCTCGGGAAAGCCGTACAGACCAAGGCGTTTCGACATCTCCTTCGGCAGCGTGTCGTCGAGTTCGACGCGCGACAGCGCGCCTTCTATGAGACGCCGGAGCGCCGACTGGCCGAGGCCGCCCGTCGTCGGATAGATCGGCGTAAGAGCGGTCGGCAGCGGCGTCGCTCCCCGCAGTACGCGAAAGCGCGGATGAGTCATCTCCCCTCCGAAGAATCCCGAGCGCACCTCGCCGAAGGCGCGCACCGTCGCGCCCGTCTCGAGCGCCTTTGCCTGGCTCCCGTAGAAATTGAAAAATCGCAGCACCAGCTCGCCGGTTTCGTCCGCGATGCGCGATATCAGTTGGCGCTTGGGACGGTAGACGATGTCGGTCGACCGCACCGTGCCCTCCACTTGCACGGCGGTGCCCGGGGTCGCCTCCGCGATGGGAGTAAGGTACGTCTCGTCCTCGTAGCGCAGCGGCAAGTGCAGCACCAGATCGAAATCCCCGGCGATGCCGAGCTTGGCGAGTTTCGCGCCGATCGCCTTCGCTGCGGACCGGCCGCCGGATCGGGACGCCGGGTTGACCTTTCGTTTCGGGGAGGAAGCTTCCGCGCTCGAGGCCTGGGTCGAACCCTTCCCCACGTCGAGCCTCGCTCAGGTCGGGAACACGATAATCGCGTCCGCCTCGACCAACGCGCCGCGGGGAAGGGACGCGACGCCGACGACCGCGCGCGCCGGATACGGTTGCCCGAAGTAGCGAGCCATGGCCTCGTTGACGCGGGCGAAGTTCGCCAAGTCTGTCAGATACACCGTGAGCTTCACGACATCGCCCAGCGACGCGCCAGCCGCCTCGGCGACCGCTTTGAGATTCCCGAAGACTCGCTGGATCTGATTTTCGATGCCCTCCACCAGTTGGCCGCTTGCCGGATCGAGGCCGATCTGCCCGGACAAATACAGCGTGTCGCCTGAACGCACGGCCTGGGAGTAGGTGCCGATCGCAGTCGGCGCGTTCGGTGTGGATACAATCGATCGTGTCATGTTGAGAGAGAAAGAGCGAGAGGGGTGAACGGTATAATATCCGCGCTCGGCTGGGCGACGCCAGCATGCGGGTACCCCGATGACCATCGCACTGCGCAAAGAAACCGGCTCAGCCTCATGAGCGTGTTCGCCAACCTGCGCCGAAAGCTCTTCGGCAGGCCGCTCGATCCGTTGGACACCAAGACAAGGCGGCACATCGCCCTGGTCGCTTTTTTCGCCTGGGTGGGGCTTGGCGCGGATGGAATATCCTCCTCCTGCTACGGCCCCGAGGAAGCGTTCCGGGCGCTCGGCGAAAACACCCACCTCGGCCTGTACCTCGCGCTCGCCACCGCGGCGACGGTGTTCATCATCGCGCTCGCCTACAACCAGGTCATCGAGCTGTTTCCCACCGGCGGGGGCGGCTACCGTGTCGCGACGCGGCTGATCGGGCCCTACGCGGGACTGACCTCTGGTGCGGCGCTGGTTCTCGACTACGTGCTGACTATCTCGATTTCGATAGCAAGCGGCGTGGATGCTTTTTTTTCGCTGCTCCCGCTGGACTGGCAACCGTACAAGCTAGCTACCGAGGTGATCCTGATCGTGGTGTTGGTGCTGCTCAACCTGCGCGGAATCAAGGAAGTGATCGCGGTGTTGCTGCCGATTTTCCTGGGGTTCGTTCTCACCCACGCGTATCTCATCGTCTACGGCATCCTCGCTCAGGCGACCGTACTCCCGGACTTGGTCCCCGAAGTCGGGCGCTTGACCTCGGATCTCTCGGGACAGCTCGGCTGGACGGGCGTCGCCGCCCTCCTCCTGCTCGCCTATTCCCAGGGAGGCGGGACCTATACCGGCTTGGAAGCGGTGTCCAATAACGTCAACGTGCTCGCCGAGCCGCGCGTGCACACCGGCAAAGTCACCATGCTCTACATGGCGCTGTCGCTCGCCTTCACCGCAGGCGGGATCATCCTCCTCTACCTGCTGTGGGGTGCGAGCCCGGTCGAGGGACAGACGCTCAATGCGGTCGCCTTCGGCGCGATCATCGAGAGCTTCGGGTGGGAGACCGGCGTCGCCCACGGTGCCCTCGTAGTGGTGCTCGCGCTCGAGGCGGGGTTGCTGTTCGTCGCGGCGAACACCGGCTTCCTGGGCGGCCCCGCCGTGCTCGCAAACATGGCCGGCGATTCCTGGGTGCCGCACCAGTTCCGCTATCTCTCAAGCCGGCTCGTGACCGAAAACGGGATTCTCGTCATGGGCGTGGCATCACTCGTCATCCTGCTGTGGACCGGGGGCAACGTCGCGACGTTAGTGGTCCTCTACAGCGTCAGCGTTTTCCTCACTTTCGCGGTGTCCTTGTTCGGCCTGTGCCTTTACTGGGCCGGGAGCGGGCGCCGCGCCGGCAGCAACTGGTTCGGGCGCCTGGCGCTTTCCGCCGCGGGGTTCGTCGTTTGCGTCACCATTCTCTCCGTTCTGCTCGCCGACAAGTTCATGGACGGAGGCTGGCTCGCCATCCTGATCGTGGGCGCGATCATCGCAGTGTGCGTGAGGATCCGGAATCACTACGACGAGACGAAGGCTCAGCTGAAGAAGATCGATGCCGATTTCTCCGGTATCCAGTTCGGCAGTATCGCCAAGCCCCCCCAGCCGGACCCGGAAAAACCGACCGCGGTGTTTCTCGTGGGTTCTTCGCGGGGCGGCGGACTACACGCGCTCTTGTGGGTCCAGCGGATGTTCCCGGATCATTTCCGGAACTTCATTTTCGTCAACGCGCGCACGGTCGATTCGCAGAGCTTCGGCGGGCGGGAGGACCTCGCGGCCATGAAAGTCGAGGCGAACGCGTCGCTCTCCTACTTCGTCAACTTCTGCAACAGCAAGGGCTGGGCCGCCAAGTCCTACCTGTCTTTCGGCACCGAACCCATCGACGAGTTCACACGGCTGGCAGAACGCGTTCTTAAGGAGTTTCCCAACGCGGTGTTCTTCACGAGCAAGCTCATCTTCGACCACGACAACTGGCTCACCCGATTGCTGCACAATCAGGCGGCGACCGCGCTCCAGCGGCAGTTCCATTTGCGCAGCATGCAAATGGTCATCCTGCCGATGAAGCTGAGCGCCTAGCGGTCTACAAACGGGCTTTAAGAGGGCTGGTGGAGTTGAGGAGGATCGAACTCCCGACCTTCGCATTGCGAACGCGACGCTCTCCCAGCTGAGCTACAACCCCACGTTGCCGCAATTTTAGCCGCAAAATACGTGGACGGCTATTCAGAGCGGGCGCGCTTGAGCCGGTCCCGGATCGCGGTCCATTCGGAGGATACCGGGGGCTCCTCCACGACGATCTCATCGCAGCCCGACATGTCCAGCGCGCGCAAATTGGCGTAAAGGTCATGCCCGTAGCGATCGGGGTCCGCAGGCGCCTGGATCCAGATCACAGATGTATCTCCCATCTGGCGGGAGCGAAACGACATCACACCGCGGCCCCTCGTTGTGCTTTGAAGGCGCACCTCCCATTCGTAAGACGCAACGAGACGCAACGGCCGCCGTGGCGCGTAGTGCGACTCAAGCGTGCCGGAGGCGCGCGGGGCGTCCGCGTCGCGAGGCGCCGGCGGGACGCCAAGGGCCGCGGCGATGTCCTCCTCCTTGATTCGACCGGGACGCAGCAGTACCGGCCGGCCGCGCGAGACATCCACGATGGTCGATTCGATGCCGATTGCGCACGGGCCGCCGTCCAGGATCAGATCGACATCGGACCCCAGATCGTCGAGCACGTGCTCTGCGGAGGTCGGGCTGATCCGGCCGAACCTGTTTGCCGACGGCGCGGCGATTCCGCCGCGGAATTCCCGCAGCAGCTCGAGCGCGACCGGGTGCCCCGGAACACGAAGGCCGATTGTTTCCTGGCCTCCGGTCAACTCGTCGCTCACTCCGTGCGCACGCCGCAACACCAGGGTCAGCGGTCCCGGCCAGAAGCGCTCGGCCAGCTTGGCGCCATGCGCGGGGATCTCGCGCGCCCAACGATCCAGTTGCGCCATATCCCCGATATGAACGATCACGGGATGGTTCCGGGGTCGCCCCTTGACCTCGTAGATCCGCGCCACGGCAGCAAGGTTGGACGCATCCGCGCCCAGGCCATACACGGTCTCGGTGGGAAACGCGACCAGGCCCCCGCGCCTCAGGATCCCCGCGGCCTCTTTTATCGAAGAAGGCTGGAGCGCGTCGACTCTCGAACGCAAGGGAACGCCGGTCAGACCGGCAGCTTGGCTTTCTTTACCGCCTCAGCCTGGGCTGCGCGGAACTGGACCAGGCGCTTGGCGAGCTTCGCGTCGCTCTGGGCGAGCATGGCGACCGCGAACAGGCCCGCGTTGGCGGCGCCGGCCTCCCCGATCGCAAAGGTCGCAACGGGAATGCCCTTCGGCATCTGCACGGTGGACAACAGGGAATCGAGCCCGTGGAGATACTTCGAGGGCATGGGGACCCCGAGCACGGGCGCGGTCGTCTTCGCCGCGACGACTCCCGCCAGGTGAGCAGCGCCTCCGGCACCGGCGATGAAGCAGCGCGCGCCTGCCGCGCTCAGGCGCTTCACCCAGGCTTCGAGCGCGTCGGGCGTGCGGTGGGCCGACAGCACCTTGGTTTCGAAAGGCACCGCAAAATCGGTAAGCTGCTTGGCCGCCTCGCGCATGATCTCCCAGTCGCTGGCGCTTCCCATGACGATCCCCACGAGCGGCGAGCGGCTGGCCATGCCTAGGCTCCCAATTTTTGTCCGGTCAGACGGTGCAGGGCTTCGCGGTATTTCTCGGACGTCTTGGCAATCACGTCGATCGGAAGCCGCGGCGCGGGCGGTGTTTTGTTCCAAGCCAAGGTCTCCAGATAATCGCGAACATATTGTTTGTCGAACGAAGGCGGGCTCGAGCCCGGTCGGTAGTCGTCCACCGGCCAGAACCGCGAGGAATCCGCGGTAAGCGCCTCGTCGATCAGGACGAGATTGCCGCCGGCGTCGGTGCCGAACTCGAACTTCGTGTCGGCGATGATGATGCCGCGCTCGCGGGCGAAATCGGCCGCCTCGCGGTACAGGCGGACGCTCACCTCGCGGACTGTGGCAGCGAGTTCCCTGCCGATCATCTTTTCGACCTGGGCGAACGAGATGTTCTCGTCGTGAGCGCCGACCTCGGCCTTCGTCGCCGGGGTGAAGATGACTTCGGGCAGCTTGTCGGCCTGCTTGAGGCCCTTGGGCAGCGCAATGCCGCAGATGGCCCCTGTTTTCTGATAGTCCTTCCAGCCCGAACCGATGATGTAGCCGCGCACCACGGCTTCGATCGGCAGCGGCTTGAGCTTTCGCGCCACGACCGAGCGCCCCTTCACTTGGGCCTTCTCTTCGCCGCCTTTCACCACCGTGTCCGGGGCGACACCGTCGAGGTGGTTGGGCACGACGTGGCCGAGCTTCTTGAACCAGAAGTTCGAAAGCTCGTTCAGCACGCGGCCCTTGTCCGGAATCGGGTCGGGTAGAACGACGTCGAAGGCCGAGAGCCGGTCGGTGGTGACTATGAGCAAAAGGTCGCCGCCCACGGCATACATGTCGCGGACCTTGCCCCGGCCCAGCAAGGGAAGACTCTTGATACTCGATTCGTAGAGCGCCGCCGCCATGCCTAGGCCGCCTGCTTCTCGAGCTCGGCTCGGTACTTGCCCTGCGCAGCGAGGCTGTTCATGCGTGCGCGGTGATGGAACGCGCGCTGAGCCGCGGCGACGTTGCCCGGCACGCCGCACCAGGTCTTGAGAGCGGCGTTCTGCAAGGCGCGGCTATAGGAAAACGTGAGCGGCCAGGGCAAGCCCGGCATTCTCGCCATCTCGTTCAAGTGCGCCGTCGCCGCTTCGTCGCTCTGGCCGCCGGAAAGAAACACGACGCCAGGCAGCGCCGCGGGCACGGTACGCTTCAGGCAACGCACGGTATCCTCGGCCACGCGATCCACGCCAGCTTCCCGCCGTCCGGTGAAGGAGTGGGGTACGCGAGGAATTGGCTGCCCGACACGATGACCCGCATCCTCATCGTGCGCGCCGGCGAGCTGCTCGGGCAGCCGATCGTGGTCGAGAACCGCGGCGGCGCCGGCGGCATCTCGGGCAGCGAGGCGGTGGCGAAGTCGGCGCCCGACGGCTATACGCTGCTCATCGCCGACGTCGGCCAGGTCGCCATCAATCCGTACATCTTCTCGAAGCTGCCGTACGACCCGCAGAAGGACTTCACGCCGGTGACGCTGATCGGGACGTCGGTGCTCTACCTTTGCCTGCATCCGTCGGTGCCGGCCGATTCGTTCAAGGAGCTGATCGCCTACATCCGGGC
>Ga0137403_10003611_pt1 | contig 18535 bp, 17 predicted proteins | sample CZOMad2_1_16fung_FD_122057 | JGI IMG/M metagenome (GOLD analysis project Ga0137403, IMG submission 122057) | Vadose zone soil fungal communities from Angelo Coast Range Reserve, California, USA - CZOMad2_1_16fungal (Hybrid Assembly) | ecosystem: Environmental > Terrestrial > Soil > Vadose zone...
AGACGCCCGGAATCGTACTGGGACAGATCCGCATCGGTGACGTAGCCATAGGGTTGCTCCGAGAACCAGAACACTTCGACGCGATCTTTCATGGAGATCTCCTTTCCCAAGGCGCTTCTTGTCAGATGTGATCCCTTCCCTGCATAGCGTCCTGCACCTCTCCGCCTCAGTTCTGCCTGGAGAGGAACTCCTGGACCACCTGCAGGAACTCCTGAGGTTTCTCCAGCGCCGGGGAGTGCCCACATCGGTCAATGACGTGCAGCCTCGAGTTGGACAGCGCCTTCTGATAGAGTTCGCCACAATTGAGGGGGACGATGGCATCGTATTTCCCCCAGACAATGAGCGTCGGTACCTTCACCCCACGTAAGTAGGCGGGCAGCTTGGGATTATGGAAGTAGGGCTTCCAGCACAGGCGCGAGGTCATCTCCCGATTCCGCCACTGTACCGCTTCTTCTTCCGGTGTGAGCTGGCGATTGACCACGGTGTCATAGTCAGGGACCTGCGTCGGGTCGTAGAACCGCAGTTTTTTCGCCACGTCCTGGGAAACCATGAGGATCTCGGCGATGTCCCCAATCTCCGGCTTGATCCCGGCCGCATCCACCAGGACAAGGCTTTTCAAATAGGAAGGGCACATGGCGGCGACCTCTGCCGCCAGCCAGCCGCCCATGGAGAAGCCCATGAGCCGCACGGGGGTAATGCCGAGCTCCTCAATGAATTGCCGATAGAAGTGCGCCATGTCGTTCATGGTACTGATCCACTCAGGCCGGCTGGAACGGTCATAGCCCGGATGCGAGGGCGCATACACAGTAAACCGTCGTGCCAACGCCTGATGATATGGAAGCCAGCCGGGGTTCCCTCCAGCGCCGTGGAGCAGCAGCAAGGGTTCGCCTGCACCCCCCTTCAGCACCTGGATGCTGATGCCGGCAACCTGCAAAAGCTCGTCGCTGTGATCTGGTGTGACAGACATCTCTCCTCTCCTCCTCTCGTCCTGCACATCTGAGCGCCAAACGGTGATGTCGTCCCAGGCATCTTACCTGCACCTTTCGTGGCGCACTGTTGGCAGCGGCGGCCTGCCACCCGCTCGCCCCCGCCCTCATCTCACGCCTGCTGTAGGCCGACATGGGCCCTACGTGCGTGAGTTGATGATCCTAGCCCTCCACGGCGTCAGGCACAGCACTGGTGTTTAGCGTGCTGCACCTCATATATAGGAAGCGATACCATAAGTCAAGCATTTGTTTGATGAACAGTTATTTCCAATGCCAGCGCGGGGGCAGCCTTTGCGATCTTCAGCAGCAGAGGCAGCGATCGGCAAGACCTGCACACAGTCACTACTCGAGATTTCGCTGTCAGGTGGTCCTCACGCTGGTATTATCCATAACTCACTAGGAAGTAACGAGGGGTGGTTCCGCTTGCTATTTTTTCATTGCTGGTCATCCTGCTCGAGCGGTGCGCCGCTCTGCACTTGGCTGAGATGCGTGCCTCATGTCCCATTAGAATGGGAGGTCATTGGGTACCAAAGTGCCTTGACACACGAAATGGCGCATGTTATTAGGTTGGTCAACTATTCGGTTGGTTCTAGGAGTGAGGGAAGTTCCATAAGGAGGAGATGGGTGAGACGTACCACATCAACGCGCCAGGGAAGGCAGAAGGAATCCCAACACGTTGGAGCCAGAACCCAGCAGATTATCGATGCGGCTGCTCGGGTCTTCCGCGAGAAGGGCTATGACGGAGCCACACTGCGAGACATCGCGAAAGAGGCTGGCCTGCTGCCCGGGAGTCTGTACTACCATATACGGAGTAAAGAAGAGTTGTTGCGGCTCATTGTCGAACAGCCCATCCGGGACTTACATGCGCAGCTTGAGGAGATTGTTGCCTCAGAGGCCTCACCAGTGCAGAAGCTGGCCCAAGCCCTCACCGCCCAGCTCCGCGCGTTTGATACACACTACCCCTATCTCTTCGTCCACATCCATAATGTCCTCCGAGTGGACACTATGCACCCCGACATGCAGAAACGCGCCAAGCGGTACGAAGAGTTCTGGCAGCAGATCCTCAGCCAAGGGGTAAAGGTCGGGGAGTTCCCGCCAGATCTCGATGTGAAGGTGGCGGCGTTTGCCATTATCGGGATGTGTAATTGGATGTATCGCTGGTACCGCCGGGATGGCCGTCTCTCCATTGAGGAGATTATCCAACAGTTCAGCCGATTGGTCCTTGCTGGCCTCGGCCGCCAGCCTCGTGTTGACACCTTTGGCTTCGATGGCTGCCTCTTGGGCTAGCGGTACATACGTCGGCGGGTTGAGCTGCCTTCGTGCCAATAGTGGGCAATCAGACAATCATTTGTTTGATTAATGCACTGGTAAGCGTTAGACACTGGCGCTCCCCATACGGTTACCCTGCGCGTAGGCTATGGGATCACCTCATCCGTGTCCTGTCTAGTAACTTGGAAAATGATGACGGCGCCGATCGGCGACAGAGCCTCCTGGGTCATCGTCACTTGCGATACAGATGGCGAAGTCTGAAATACGCGCGATTCAGGTTCGGCGGACCATTGAAAACCTGATGTGTCAGCGTGCTGGCCGCCGCGAAAATGACTTCGCCATTGGTAATCTCTTGCAGTGATCTCACCGCCGCCCGGCGTCAGATACACCAATCCCGGCTCTGTGACAGGGCACCTGTCAAGGTCTACTCTCAGTGAGCGACCGTCGGCATTGACCCAGTAGTCTAGCCTGTTCCAGTCGTGCCGTGTCATAGTCGATGAGGAGATTGGCAAAGGAACCATACGGTCTGGAGGCCTCTCACGTTCCTGAGGCTGGTTGTCCATCTGATCGAGGAGACGAACCTTGGCATCGGTCAGAATCGGCCGCACCGATGCTTTTAGCGCGGTCGAGGGGAGCCGTGAGGAGTTCGTCCGTCGTGGCTTGACCCTAAAAGACCTCGGGGTCGACGCAGCTAAGCATGGCTTTGTCCTGTTGCCGCGCCGCTGGGTGGTCGAGCGCAGCTTCGCTCGGGCGGCGCGCTTTCGCCGCTTGGCCCGTGACGACGCACGACCGCCAATCACCCTGGCGGGCTGTCATTGTTTGGTCCTCGTGATCATGATGCTCAGGCGTGTTGCTGAGCTGATGACTCAGATTGCATAACGAGCTCTAGACCAGAGGGGGAGAGACATGACTGCAGTTTCCACTGAGCTCACCACCTATCAGATGTTCATCAACGGGGAGTGGGTCGACGCGGCGTCAGGCCAGTCCTTCGAGTCACTGAATCCGTATACCGGCCAGGCCTGGGCCATGATCCCCGATGGGCAAGAGCAGGACGTCGACCGTGCTGTCGATGCCGCCCGCCAGGCTCTGGACCACCCCGACTGGAAGCGGATGCCCCCCATGCAGCGGGGTCACTTACTGAGACGCTTCGCCGACCTCTTGCAGGAGCATGCCGAACATCTGGGCCATGTCGAGACCCGGGACAACGGCAAGCTCATCCGTGAGATGCTGGGGCAGGCCAGAGCCCTTCCGAGCTACTATTACTACTACGCGGGCCTAGCCGACAAGATCTTGGGTGACACCATTCCCTTGGAAAACACGTCCGTGTTCAACTACACCCTGCGGGAGCCCGTCGGTGTGGTGGGCATCATCACCCCCTGGAACTCCCCGTTGCTCATTCTGAGTTTCAGTCTGGCCGCGGCGTTAGCAACCGGCAATACCGTGGTGGTGAAGCCTTCCGAGCACACGTCCGCATCGACCTTGGAGTTCGCCAAACTGGTGCAGGAAGCGGGGTTCCCGCCGGGTGTGTTCAATGTGGTGACCGGGTTCGGGAAGATGGCGGGAGGCGCATTGGTGCGCCATCCTGGCGTCAACAAAATTGTCTTCACTGGAGGGGCTGAGACGGGCAAGGTGATCGCGCAACTGGCGGCAAGCCACATCACACCGGTTCTCCTGGAGCTGGGGGGGAAGTCCCCCAACATCATCTTCGACGATGCCACCATGCCGAATGCGGTCAACGGTTGTATTGCGGGGATCTTTGCTGCCAGTGGCCAGACCTGTATCGCAGGCTCTCGGCTGTTTCTGCATGCGAAGGTCCACGATGCCTTCGTGGAGCGGTTGGTGGAGCGCACGAAGCGGATCAAGCTGGGGGACCCATCCAGCATGGCATCAGAGATGGGGCCGATGGCAACCACGGACCAGCTACACAAGGTTCAAGGTTTCGTGGACGGCGCGATCAACGATGGAGCAGAACTGGTGTATGGTGGGAAGCGCCCCGACGCTCCTGAACTACGTCAGGGCTGGTTTTTCATGCCCACCATCTTCGATGGCGTGCGTAATGACATGGACCTCGCTCAAGAGGAGGTTTTTGGTCCGGTGCTGGGGGTGCTGAAGTTTCACGACGAGGAGGAGCTGATTGCCCTGGCGAACCAGACACGCTATGGCTTGGCCGCGGGCATCTGGACCAATGACATTAAGCGAGCCCATCGCGTCGCCAGGGACCTGAAGGCTGGCACCGTCTGGATCAATACCTACCGTGCGGTCTCGTATGCGTCGCCTTTCGGTGGCTACAAACAAAGCGGCTACGGCAGGGAGATGGGCTTGGAGGCCATCAGGGAATTCACCCAAGTGAAAAGTGTGTGGGTGGATCTGGCCGACACCGTGCCTGACCCCTTCGCCCTCCGATGATCGGGGCCAAGAAGGAAAAGGCCATGCGAGGTATGGTTGTCGAGAAGGCGATGTCGATCAATCGGCTGCGACCTGACCTGCTCCAGAGACTCGGAATCGATGAGCCGACGATACCAGCCGATTCCGGGTCAAGTCCGGGTGCAGTTTATCTCTCATCCTTTGAGGCATCCATCTGGCAAATATTTGCCTGAACAAGGAAGACGCTATGCCAGCAGACCTTGGCGAGTGTCCCCAAGGGCGTGGATCTCAAGGTGGTGCTGGAGAACATATGATCCGGGATCAGACCAAGCTCGGAAGCAGGCTTTGAGGTAAGTACAGGAGGTGCGATGAACATCGCTAGTTTCCTCACGAAAGCGGCCAGGACGTTTGCGGTACGACCCGCCGTGTCACTGGGGACAGCACCCAGCCTTACGTATGAGGCCCTAGCCAGTCGGGTGGCACAGCTCGCTGGGACGCTGATACATCGCTTCGGTCTCCAGCCAGGGGACCGCGTAGCGTTCGCCATGAGCAACAGTCCAGAGTACGTCGAGATGCTGTACGCCGTGTGGTATGCTGGCCTAACCGCGGTGCCAATGAATGCTAAGCTGCACCCACGTGAGTTCGCCTACATCCTTGACAACTCCGGAACCCGTCTGTGCTTCGCGACGCCAGACCTCGTCGAGACCGTGGCCCCTCTCACCCAAGAGGTCGCGAGCCTCGACGCCGTGATCGCCACCGGTGACGACGACTACCAGGCGCTCTGTACGGGCGAAGGCATTCCCATGTGTGACGTAGCACCTGAGGCCGTCGCCTGGCTCTTCTATACGAGCGGCACGACGGGACGGCCTAAGGGAGCGATGCTGACGCACCGGAACCTGCTGGTCATGACCCTAAGCTATTTTGCCGACATCGACACGATCACGCCGTACGACTGCATGATCCACGCGGCACCCATGTCACACGGCTCGGGCGTGTACGGCTTGCCGCACGTGGCTAAGGCGGCAAATCAAGTCATCCCCGTCAGTGGTGGCTTTGACATCGGCGAACTGGTGGAGCTGATCGCAGCCTACAAGGGCGTGACATGCTTCTTTGCCCCGACAATGGTAACCCGTCTGGTCAATCATCCGGCGGCGATCGGCGTCGACACCAACCACCTGAAGACGCTGATCTACGGTGGTGGCCCCATGTATGTCGAGGATCTCAGGCGTGCGTTGGACCTCTTCGGCCCGAGGCTCGTGCAGATCTATGGCCAGGGTGAGGCTCCCATGACGATCACCGCTGTGTCCAAAGCCGTGCATGCGGACACCAACCACCCCCGGTATCTCGAGCGGCTTGGCTCAGCCGGGATCGCACGGAGTGATGTCGACGTGCGCGTGGTCGGTGCGGGCGACCGCACCCTCCCTTCTGGGGAGGTCGGCGAAGTGCTGGTGCGTGGCGATGTGGTCATGTACGGTTATTGGAATAATCCACAGGCGAGTGCCGAGACCTTGCGTGGGGGTTGGTTGCATACCGGCGACCTTGGCGCCTTCGACGATGACGGTTTTTTAACGCTTAAGGACCGTTCCAAAGACATGATCATTAGTGGCGGCAGCAATATCTACCCGCGCGAGATCGAGGAAGTGTTGCTGCGGCATCCTGGTGTCCTGGAAGTCTCGGTCGTTGGCCGGCCACACCGGGACTGGGGAGAGGAGGTGGTCGCCTGCATCGTACTCCGTCCTCAGGCAACGGTGACGGCTGAGGAACTCGACCGCCTGTGCCTCGACACTATCGCGCGTTACAAACGGCCCCGAGCATACTTCTTTGTCGACAGTCTCCCCAAGAACAACTACGGCAAGGTGCTCAAGACTACGTTGCGCCAACAGTGCGCGGCAGCGGAGGCTCCTATACGCTGACAGGCACATCGGCGTGAGATTCGCAAGCACTCTCCGACCTGTGTGGTGGGATTGGTGGGTGATCTTCGCAGTCGGGACAAGAGCCCACGCCTGATCCCTCTGTGCAGCCGATAGGTCCGTATGGGCTATTGGGCTGGTCTCACAAGCGCACCAGGTAGAGCTGAGAGAGGTTACTCGTCTGCCGTACTGGCCTTGCTCGTCTCGCGGGGGTCGTGCGTCACCACCGGAATCGCGCCGCCGCGGGTCGGGTCGGCCTGCGGGCTACCATCGATGGCGCGGCCGAACGCCTCGACGGTCGGGATCTCGGCCTCGCCCGCTGGGGCGAGTCGTGTCTTCCGCTGCAACGCCGCCTCGATGTACGGCGCCAGTTCCGCGCGCTTCTGCCGCTCGTGGATCTCATCGCGACGCTTGAACTCCGGATGCAGTTCCTGGGCAAAGAGCTCCAGGCTTTCACAGATGTGTTCGTGTTGGTTATTGCCACACTGCTGCACGAAGATCACCTGGTCGAGGCCGGCGCGCTCGTAACGCTCCAGATGCTCACGCACCTGGGCCGGATTTCCAATACCGCCACGGCCGGCATTATCGGGAATCTTGTCCTTTGCCTCCAGAAAGTGCTGCCAGACGTCAGTGCGGCCCTGCCGATGCTGGCCGAAAATCGCCACGTGGCCGAGCGAATACCCGAAGAAGCGGAAGCCGTCGAGGCCGCGCCGGATCGCCTCCTCGCTGTCGTGATGCAGCGAGAAGCCGCTGACCACGGCGACATTGGGGTTGACGGCATGCCCGAGCGGTAGACACTGGCCCGACTTCAGGATCTCGTAGTACTCTTGCACCCAGGTTGCCGCCTGCTCCGCCCCCTCCTCCCACATCGCCTCCTTCTCCTTGGGGTCGATGCCGAAGCCGAGCATTTCCAGCACGGTGGCGGACTCGCCGGTCCCCCACTCCACGCGACCGCCGGACAGCAGGTCGAGCGTGGCGATGCGTTCGGCGACCGGCGCCGGATGGTTGTACTGCGGCGGCATCAGGGTAATGCAGTGGCCCAATCGGATGCGTGTGGTGCGCTGCCTGGCCGCGGCAGGGAACACCTCGGGCGCCGAGGAATGCGAGTACTCTTCCAGGAAATGGTGCTCGACCTCTCAGACGTACTCGATGCCGAGCGTATCGGCCAGTTCCACCTGCTCCAGCGCCTCGAGCAACACCCGCCGCTCCGACTCTACATCCCATGGCCGCGGCACTTGATGCTCATAGAACAGGCCGAATTTCATCGCATGTCCTCCCGTGTCGGTTCGAGGTTTATATTCGCGTCCGTGTGTCGATCATATCTCTCGTGGGCGCCCCACGGTGGCCTCTCCACCCTCGGAGACGTCGGCGGGTGGCGATTATGGCACAACACTGGACGCCTCGCAAGGCTCGCGAGCGGGGTAGCCGGCCGCAGCTCCCCTCGGCAGCAACAGGGTAGTCGAGTGGGCGTTGAGGTCATGTCGAAGCCATGTCATGACTAGAACTCATCCCGAAACCGTTTGACAAACGCTTATAGTGCAATGACTTACCGAGCCAAGGAGGTCACCCATGGCTTGGCGAACTGTGTGCGATACACCATGGAATTTGATTGCAGCACACCTGGCCAAACGCCGCCGCAATCCGCGCGGGGGTCACCCCATGCTCAGCGATCGCCAGTGCTTTGAGGGCATTCTCTGACTCTTATAGCCTGCTCCCATGGAGCGCACTGCCGCCCAGGTATAGCTTGGAAAGCGCGGTCCACTGCTGCTGATGAGAGTGGACCGAGTCCGGGGTGTTGTTGAACCTCTGGCACATATTGCTTGACCAACTCGACGATGCCATGAAGATCCGCTGGAACGAGTGCTGCGTCGACGGCATGTTGGTGACGGCGAAATAAGGGACGACGGTGTGGGCAAGACCAATGGCGGCAAGGGGACGAAGGGTATGGTTGCAGATGGCTAGGGTCCTCCGATCGGATGATGCGGGGAGAAGGCTTCCCCGGCCGAGGTCAAACTCCTCGAAAGCACGCTCGACAACGTCCGGGTGAAGCGCCGCTACGGTCACCGTCGCCACCCACATCAGCTGCAACGGCTGACCGCAGACCGCGGCTATGACAGCAACCAAACACGGGCTCCGTTGGTCAAGCGTGAGATTGAGGCGATCATCCCGAAGCGAAGCAACAACACCGTAGCGGCACATCAAGACGGGTGGAAGCTGAGAAGCGATCGACGGCGTTGAATCGTTGAGCGGACCAATGCGTGCCTGCAAAATTTCCGGCGGCTGGCCGTGTGTGACGAGCATTCGGTCAAGAACTTCGAGGCGCTCGTGCATATGGCTTGTATGGTTAATCCCACTCAAAAAGGTTGCGGGATGACTTCGAAGCACCTATTCTCCGTTCTCCACGCCAGTACCGTATCGCACACCGCCTTCCAATCCTAGGGCAGTCCGCAGGTCATCATCCTCCAGTGACGCACTCTGCATCAGAATGTCTGACGGTGGGTACCCAGACAACATGGCACCCTCTGTATCACGCAAATAGACGATCAGCCATCCGCACGATGACCGATCTGGAGCGTGTCACATGACACGGGAACAGACGATTGAGGCCTCTTCGTATGGGAGCGGAGCAGACCATACCGCGGCTACCGGACGGGAAGATTCTCTGTATATGTGCAGAGTCCTCGATGGTAGTTTGAGCAGCTGAAGAAGGGGCGATGCTTCCCCTTTCTCTCCTGTAACGCACCTGTTCCGCACCCTGGACAGATGCGCTGGGTGTGCCCGCAGGCTGTGTTGACGCAGACATAGGCGTGCGTTTGGCGCACGAGCGACCTCGTGCGACACTGCTCGCACCGGATCGTGCGCTCCTCGCAGTACGGAAAGTTGCGACACCCATAGAATTCGCCGGACGACGAAGATTTCCGTTCGAACCATCCGCTGCAACTCGTGCATCGGACCACCGCAGCCTGTTCCACGATGCCACCCTCGGTCACGAGGTGATGGAACTCGTAGTCCGTGTCGCGCCCGTCCAGCATCTCCTTGACGAACACCGACGGTGCGCAGACGTCCGAGAGGACATAGGTGTGGTGCCGGGCGCGGGTCACCGCGACATAGAACAGCCGCCGCTCTTCGGTACAGGGGTAGGGCTCTTCGGCGGGCAGCACCAGCTGCACCAGTGGGTCGTCTTCGATTTGGGACGGCCAGCCCAACCGCCCATCATTGACATCGAGCACGATGACGTAGTCGGCCTCCTTGCCCTTGCTGCTGTGGGCTGTGTCATACCGGAACATCAAGGTGGGGAAGCGGCGCGCGTACTCGTGGAGATTGGCCGGACAGTTGTGGTGGTATCGGCCGATGAAGTAGACCAAAGCTCCCTCCGTGGCCCGGCGCTGGATGTCTTCGAGGCAGAGCTCGATGGCGGTGGCGTTGGCCTGTTCTTCGTGTTGCACGAGCGTGATGGCTAGCGAGTCGGTTGTGGTCACCGTACTCATTGTCTTCTTGAGCTGAGCGCCATTTTCCATGACGAAGGTCGAGGTGAAGTCGCAGAGCTTATTGTTGAAGCGGAAGGTGCGATCGAGCGCCACCACCCGTTCGGGAGCGAATTGTTCATGGAACCGACTCGTGAGCGTAATGTCCGAACCCGTAAAGCGGAAGATTGACTGACAGTCGTCGCCGACACAGAACAGGGTAGTGTCTGGGCGACTCCGAAGCAGTGCTCGGAGTAGAGTAGCACGTGCGACCGAGATGTCCTGGAACTCGTCGACCAAGATGAACCGGAAGGGTGATCGATACCGGCCGCTCTCCAGGTGGCGTACCGCCTCGTTGATCATATCGTTGAAGTCGATCTCGTGCTTCGCGCGTAGCTCCTGTGTGTAGCTCGCCAGCAGCGGCTCAAACACGTCAAGAAACGCCAGCGCGCGTCCACCATCCTTGGCCGCTCTGGCGTCGTAGCGAAGATCAGCCATCTCTTTGCCTGATGACTTGAACACCGTTAAGAACGTCGCGATGAGCGCGGTGAGGGGGTCTACGCTGGTATGATGACCAGCCTGAAGCGCCAGCACCTCCTCCAGTGAGCGCGGTTGCAGTGCCACCCCATGTGCCACCAGCTGCCGTTCCAGCTCGTCGAAGAGCCGGCCGTCACGAACGAGATAGGAATAGGTTTCGATAAGCGTTGTCTGATGTTCCTGGTACGTCATGCGCTTCCAGGCCATCCCCTCGCTGTAGGCGGTCTGGTCAATGAATGGCGGTGTCCGTCCTTTCTCATCTATTGCAAAGTGCTCGATGTAGAGATCGTACTCCGGCAGGTAGAAGTCCGGCGTGTACTGGGCTCGTGTGGGCGTGGCGGCATCGACTTGATAAGAGGCTTCGTATTCGTACTCAATGCCTCTGAGCGTCAGGAAATTGGCAATGGCCACTTCTTCCTGGCTCTTCACACGCTCACCTCGCAGTGTTCGGGTATCGACCGCGGTGAGGTGCCGAACGTACGCTGCCTGGCTGTCGAACGCATCCGGCGGCACGTACGGCTGGGAGTACGAGGCGAGGAAGTGAAGCACCTTGTCACCGTACCCCTGGTGCTGCTTTGACAGCTGGTGAACTGTTTTGCGCAGGTAGTGGCCAAAGGTAACTTCGTTGGTAGCCAGCAACGAGACACTGGGCATCCTGCCGGTGGCGTGGCCGATGATCCTCCGCCCGAGTGCGTGGAAGGTGTGCGCGGCCACCCCGTGCTTCCTCGGCAGGCGCTCGCCGATGCGCTCGTCGGTCTCTCAGCTGGCTTGGTTGCCGAACGCGAGGATCAGCACCTCTTCTGGGCGTGCGTGGCCGGATGCCACGAGGTAACCAGCCCGCCCCACGATCACCGATGTTTTACCACTACCCGCGCCGGCGAGGACCAGATTACAGTCTTGTGCGCTCGAGCCTAGCCTGCAAGGTGGAGATAAGCGGGGTGCCGTGTTTCTCCCGTAGCGCAGCCGCCGCACCGGCCAGCCGGAGGGCGCGCGGAGATTGGGCCTCGGCCATCGCCAACTCTGCGGAGCAAGCGAGCAAATAGGCAATACCCCCTCTGTTCCCGGACTCGCCCTAGATGGCCAGACTCTCCTCGAACCGCGTGCGAGCCGTGACGTAGTCCCCCTCGGCGAGTGCTAGAGACCCCAGACTGCTGACGGAGAGGGCGATATACCGCACGATGCCGGCTTCCCGCTGGATCGCCAGCCGCTCCTCGAAGGCCACACGTGCCATGGCATAGTCGCCCTGGTCGAGCGCCAGATACCCCAGGGCATTGAGCGACCGGCCCAAGCCTGCCCTGTCGTGTGACGTCCGCCAGACGGCCATGCTCTCCTCCAGATGGAGGCGCGCCGTCATGTAGTCCCCCTGGCGGTGGGCCGTCACGCCTCGCTGCATCAGCGAGTTGGCAATGATCTCCGCATCCCCCAGCGACCGCCCGATGGCCAGGCTCTGCGCTAAAAGCACCTCCGCCTGCTGATAGTCACCCTGAAGCTGCGTGACCATCCCCAGGTCATACAGCGAACTGGCGACGCCGTGCTCGTCCCCCAGGGCCCGCTTCAGCGCCAGACTCTCCTCCATGCACGCGCGTGCGGCGGCATGGTCCCGCTGGAAGAGCGCTAAACTTCCTGCGGCATCGAGCGCCTTAACCCGCACTACTGTGTGAGGTGAAGTTGACGCCGCGGCTCCTTGTATAGCTAGCAATCGTGTCAACCACTCCCGACCCTCGCTGAGATACCCGCCGAGGTAGAAGAAATGCGAGATCGCGGTCCCTAACTTGAGCCCCGTCTCTGCGTCCATCATTGTCGACCCCCACGCCAACGCCGCACGCAGGTTGCCCAGCTCCTGCTCCAGCCGGTAGACCCACGACGTCTGCTGCGACGCCCGCAACTTCAGCTGTGCCTCCTCCGCCAACGCCAGATAGTAGACGGCATGCTGCCGCCGGATGGCCGCCATCTCTCCGCTTTCCGCCAACTTCTCCAGCGCATACTCGCGGATAGTCTCCAACAGGGTGAAGCGGGACTCACCACCGGGTGCCTCTTGAGAACACACGAGACTCTTGCCCGCCAGCGACTCCAGCCCGTCCAACACCTCGACGGCTCGCGCCTGTGCCGCGCCTGTCGATGAGTCCCCGGGTGAATGGCACACCGCCTCTGCCGCCTCGAGGGTGCAGCCGCCAACAAACACGGCCAGCCGACGGAAGAGCGCCCGCTCGCCCTCATCCATGAGGTCATAGCTCCAGGAAATCGTGCCCTGGAGAGTCTGTTGGCGTGTGGGTAAGCCTCGCGCGCCTCCCGTGAGGAGCTTCAGTCGGTTCTCCAGGCGTTCCAGCATCGCCTGCGAGGTTAAGAGCCGAATCCGCGCCGCTGCCAGCTCGATGGCCAGCGGCAGGCCATCCAGACGGACACAGATCTCAGTCACGGCGGTGGCATTCTCATGGGTGACAGTGAAGTCGGACTTGACCGCTAGCGCGCACTGGATGAAGAGCTCCGCTGAGGCATATTGCGGCAAAGTTTCGATTGCAGGGAGGCGCGTGAGATCGGGTAGCGCCAGGGGCGGCACCGGAAACTCGTGCTCACCCCTGAGGCGCAAGACCTCCCGGCTGGTCACCAGGACTTTCACCTTGGGGCAGCTGACCAGCAGCTCAGCCACCACCGGCGCGGCGGCAACCACCTGCTCGAAGTTGTCAAGGAGGAGCAACATCTGCTTGTCCCGCAGGACGTCCTTCACGCTCTCCAGGGGCGGCCGACCGGTGGCTTCCCGCACCTCCAGCGTCTACGCAATGGTGGCAGCAACGAGGCTAGGATCACTGATGGGTGCTAAAGGGACCAAGAAGGCACCCTCAGCAAAATCGTCGACCAGGTCTGCCGCCACGTGCAGGCCCTGGCGGGTTTTGCCGGTCCCACCGGGGCCGGTGAGGGTGAGCAGGCGGACGTCGTCACGGCGCAGCATTGCACACGCGGCGGCCCCTGCATGTTCGCGCCCGATCAGCGGGGTCGGCTGTGAAGGCAGGTTGTGGGGCTGGCGGTCGAGGGTTCTGAGGGCAGGGAAGTCGACCCGCAAGTCCGGGATGACCAGTTGGAAGAGGTGCTCAGGGCGCTGTAAGTCCTTCAGGCGGTGCTCGCCCAGATCCCGCACGTTCACGCACTCCGGCAGCGGCTTTGCCTCAAAAGTCGGTTTTTCACGCGCTTTATTGACTTTTTTTACGTATAAAACAGTCAATTTTGAGCTCATTTTTGACTTTTGAGGCAAAGCCGCCCCGGCGTCTGGGGGATCGTGCCGCGCGGCAATGTCGCCGAGGAGACGCAGGGCATATGCCTGGTGGCCGCATTCCTGGTGCGCACGGGCGAGCGCTAGCGCCCGCTCAGCGAGGGCTTGCGCCACCTCCAGGTGGCCGGCAGGCAGATACGCTTCGCTCAGAGAGAGACTACAGAGCGTCTCGAAGTGCGTTCTTGTCATCGCAGTGCTCTGCTCTGATGCCTGCGTCAGCAGTGATATAGCGTCGGCAACGCGTCCGCCCAAGCTGTACGCTGCGCCCAAGCCCGCTGCCAGTCTGGGAAAATAGGCTGGGAAGTCTGCCTCGTGACAGATAGGCACCGCGTGTTCAAGCCAGGAGAGAGCCGGGTGCAGGTCGCCTCTGCACAGGGAGAGCTGACCAAGGCCGTAATACGCAAACATCAGGCTCCCAGGGTGAGCGACCACCCCAGCAATCTGGAGCCCTTCTGCTCCGAGCGCACTGCCCTCGGCGAATGTGCCAAGCTCCGCATCACACCACATGAGAAGGGCACGGGAGTGCACAGCAGGCACAATGACTTGACCGAACAGTTCGTAGCGTCGTGCACCATCGAGGGCTGCCACGGTCTGGCTAAAACAGTCTCGTCCGACGATAGTCACCCTGGGCCTGGGAGGCAATGCCGAGGCGCAAGTTCGCCAGCGCGTGTTGGACGACATCTCCGTTGGCGGTCGCAAGCTGAGGGTACGCTGGCCAGCGGCGATGGCTTCGTCATACGCGCCCATGAAGTAGAAATGGTTTGACAGAAAGACCGAGATCCGGCCGAGTCGACGAGTATCGTCGAGGGCTTCCGCGAGGGTCTCGGCATCACGCAGACACACCAACATACGCTCAAAACCACCAAGCGGGCGGAGCGCCGTGCGCAGGGTGAGCCGGAGATCGATGGCCTGCTCGCGCGTGGCGCACTGTTCCGGCAGATGCGGGAGGGCACTGAGCGCCTGTTCGAAGTACGCCACGGCCTCGCGGTGGGCCGACCGCCCCAGGGCCTTCTCGCCCGCCTGTCGGAGGTACGCCAGGGCCTTGTCCCACACCTCCCCCCGCAGGGCATGATGGGCCAGGCGCTCGACCTGCTCGGCTAGCCGGTCTCCAACGAACGCCTCCAGGGCTTCGACGATGTGGGCATGGAGGGTGCGCCGGCGCTCTTGCAACAGGCTTCCGTAGGCCACCTCATGGGTGAGGGCGTGTTTGAAAGTGTACGTGTGCTCCGGAAAGACCTGTGTCTCGTAGAGGAACTCGGCGGCCTGCAGATGGGCCAGACTGCGGGACAGCGCCTCATCGGGCGTGTCGGCGATGGCTTGCAACAGAGGCAAATGTACCTCGGTGCCGATGACCGCAGCGGTCTGGAGCACCCGCTTGTCCTCGGGCGGCAGACGGTCAATGCGGGCCGCCAGCACGGTCTGCACCGTGGCCGGGACCTGGAGGTTGTCGAGGGGCTTGGCCAGACGATAGGCCCCACGTTCGCCCACCAGGCCTCCCGTCTCGACCAGCGCGCGCACGCTCTCTTCGAGAAAGAAGGGGTTCCCCTCGGTCTGCACAATAAGGCGCTCCTTGAGCGGCGCGAGGCTGCCATCGTCCCCCAGCAGGGCCCGGAGGAATGCGTCGGCGCTCGGCGGCGGCAGCGGGTCGAGCCGCAGCTGCGTATAGTAGGTCTTCGAGCCCCAGCCATGGTGGTACTCGGGGCGGTAGTTGACCAAGAGGAGGATCCGAGCGGTGGGCAGACTCTCGACCAACAGATCGAGCACGGCTTGCGTTTCTGAGTCAATCCAGTGCAGATCCTCGAAGACCACGAGCACGGGCTGCACCTGGCTTTCACGTACGAGCAGGCGCTTCACCGCCTCCAGGGTGCGTTGGCGGCGTTGCGGGGGATCGAGCGCCTGCCACGCCTGCTCTTCAACCGGCACGTCGAGCAGCGCCAGGAGGCCGGGCAGCGTCGGCTTGAGGGTCTTATCGAGGGCGAGGAGCTTGCCGGTGAGTTTCTCGCGGATGCGTCGAGCGTCGTCGTGGGCCTCAATCTGGCAGTAGGCCTTGAGCAGGTCGATGACCGGCAGGTAGGCCGTCGCCCATGACCTGGTTGACCGTGCCCTCATAGCGGTGCACGGCCGCCATCATGCGCTCGAGCACGGGGTCGAGGAGCTGGCGGGCTTCCTCAGGAGCGCGGTCGGCCAGCAACTCCAAGGAGCCTTTCAGATCAGCAAACAGCACGGTGACCTGCTTGCGCTCGCCTTCGAGGGCAGTCTTAGAGGTGAGGATTTTCTCGGCCAAATACCCAGGGGTATACCGCCGCGGTGATGGGGGAGGCGCAGCAGGCGGCGCTGGGCTCTGCGCCGTGAGCGGGGTGCCGCATGCGCCACAAAACTTAGCCCGTGGGAGCGTGTCCGCCCCACACTGAGGGCAGCGGGGCGTCAGGGGCGTGCCACACTCGATGCAGAGCTTGGCTCCGTCGGGAGTGTAAGCGTCGCAGTGTGGGCAGCGCATCGATGGGCTCTCCTGCACGGTCGTGCGGGCGGCCGGGGGTGCCTATGGGCAAACGCCCCGGCACCTATCTCTGATACATGCGAATGGGATGGTGTGTCAGTCCTGCAGACCTGCCCAGGTGTCAAGCGAAAAGCATGAGACGGCGGCATAGGCTGGAGCGGATGAGAAGGGCTGACCGATAAGGCGTGATGACGGTCACAGTCGTGGTGGCCAGCTACCGTCCTCCGTCCGAGCCCACTGAGGTCATGAGCCGTGCAGCTAAAGCTACGAAAGAATGAAGATTGAGGACGCCCGCGAGATTGTATGTATATGACGCTCCCTCGAGCGGTTGGCGCAAGACCTCGAGGACATGGCGGCGGAACTCGGGCCATTCATCCAAGAAGCGCACGCCATGGTGGGCCAGCGACTCCTCGCCCGGCATCGGCACGTGGCCCCCGCCAATCAGCCCTGCATCCGAGATGGTGTGGTGGGGCGCGCGACATGGGCGGGTCGTGACTATCGCCGTGCGGTCGCCGGTGAGGCCGACGATGTGGTGCATGCGCGAGAAGGTGTCGATGGTCCCCAACAGGCGGACCACAGATCGGCCGTAACTTTCACGTTGGCAGATGGGTCAGGACGCTCCTCAACCCTCGTCAACATTTCTCGGGAGAATATCGCTTGAGGACGCCACCATGAGACACGCCACCCTCGGGCTCATCGTTACCCTCACCCTTGGCATCCTCCTGTCACCGCTTGCATCTGCTGCGCAGCCATCGCCGAAGGTATACCAGATAGGGACCCTGTGGCTTGGGTTCTCAGCCCAAGCCTCCAGCTCCGTGTTCTTCGGGAAAACCCTGTTTAAAACCTTCCAGCAGGACCTGCACGACCTAGGCTACGTGGAGGGGCGAAACTTCGTGTTTGAGCATCGCCATGCGCCCCAGAGCGATCAGCTTCACGCCCTCGCCGCCGAGTTGGTCCGGCTCAACCTGGATGTCATCCTGGCGCCGGGGACGCCCCAGGCCCTGGCTGCGATGCACGCAAACACCAGAATTCCAGTCGTGTTCATGGCCCTGGCCGATCACGTAGAGGTCGGACTCGCCGCCAGCCTCGCCCATCCGGGCGGCAATCTCACAGGGCTGACCATTCTCGCGCCGGAGCACAGCGGGAAACGCCTCGAGTTGCTCAAGGAGGCGGTGCCTGACGTTTCACGCGTGGCAGTCCTAAGGTAGAGCCAAATCAGCTCTGGCATAAAGTTCTCTCCTTCGTGACGGTTTGACGAGAACTCTATTCTATCTCACCGCTCCTGCGTAACCTCTGAATCGCCCGTGTTTGCGGGTCCGGGTGCCGCTGTTTGCAGGCCACTACCAATACTCCGGTAGGCAGTCCAGGGCAGCTTAAACCCGGCAGCGTGCTGATGTCCGCCGCCTCCGAATCGCTTGGCGATCTCGGAAACGTCTAACCCGTCAGGACCCGAACGCAAAGAAAAGGCCATCTCCTTGCCGTCGATCCAGAAACAGGCCGCGAAAGGGTGGCCCTGCGCCATGATATGGCCGGCATCGGATGCCCACATATAAGGGACGTTGCAGGCTGGCACGGTATGCCCAGCAAGGGTGATGAGGTAGCTGCCTGCGACGATGATCTCGGCGATGTCTTTCTGCTGTTTCCGATAGAGCGCCACGCCCTCCTGGCGCAGCGATTCAAGGCGATCTGCCGCCATCATCGTATCCCAGGTCTCGAACTCATAGCGATAAGCCGTCATCGCTAGGGCGATTTCTCTCGTCCAGGGGCGTTCAAACGTCCATAAATCGTGGTCATTGACCGCCAGCAATGCCTGTGGAGGGTGCCTATCCTTGAAGAACCATTCCCAGGTCAGCAAGCAGCCGCTTTTCTCCATGTCGAAAATGCCGTCCACGCTGCCGTCGTTCCGGATAAGGTCCTCCAGGTCTTGTGCGGCTGTGATGTGATGGTCGATCACCGTCAGTTTTTTCGTGCGCCGCGCCATCTCCTCTATGACCGGACGCGGGTAGGAGAAATCCACGACATAGACTTCGCGGTCGCCTACCTCGGGAGGCGGCTCTCCATGCTTCCCGGCATGGAAATCCACGTTGCCCTCGCCATAAAATTTCCAGACGACCCAGGCCGCGGTAAAGCCATCCGCGATGCTGCGGGGGTGAAGGCCAAGTTCGGCGTGCATCCTCAACAAATTCCCGACTATCTCGCGCTGGTCGGTGACAGCGCGGACGGGTATCCCGGTATTGCAGGGA
>Ga0137403_10003612_pt1 | contig 18534 bp, 17 predicted proteins | sample CZOMad2_1_16fung_FD_122057 | JGI IMG/M metagenome (GOLD analysis project Ga0137403, IMG submission 122057) | Vadose zone soil fungal communities from Angelo Coast Range Reserve, California, USA - CZOMad2_1_16fungal (Hybrid Assembly) | ecosystem: Environmental > Terrestrial > Soil > Vadose zone...
CGAGCGCCTGGCGCTCGCTGGCCTTGACATCGACGTCCTCTTCACCCCCGGCCACAGCCCCGGCCACGTGACCTACTCGATCCCCGCGGCGCAGGCGCTGTTCTCCGGCGACGTCCTGTTCGAGGGCTCGATCGGGCGCACCGATCTACCCGGCGGCGACGCACCACGGCTGTTCGAATCGATCGCGAAGCTCGTGGACGCGTTCCCGCCCGAGACCACGGTCTACCCCGGCCACATGGGGATCACCACGCTGGGCCGCGAGTCGGCCACGAACCCGTTCCTCCAGGAAATCGCCTCGCAGCAGTGAGCCCGGAGAAGCTCCAGGCGCCGCGCGGGACGTTCGACGTGCTGCCCGAACAGGCGGCCGCGCGCGCGGCCGTCGAACGTGAGGCGCGCCGCATCTTCGAGGCGGCCGGGTACGGGCGGATCGAGACGCCGACGTTCGAGGCGACCGAGCTGTTCGCCCGGGCCGTGGGGGAGAGCACCGACGTCGTGCAGAAGGAGATGTACACGTTCGACGACGGCGGCGGGCGCTCGCTCACGCTGCGGCCCGAGGCCACCGCGTCCGTCGCCCGCGCAGCCGCCGAGCACAGCCTGCTCTACGGCGGCGGGCAGCGCCTCTATTACATCGGCCCGATGTACCGGCACGAAAGGCCGCAAAAGGGCCGCTACCGCCAGTTCCATCAGGTCGGCGCCGAGGCTCTGGGATTCACCGGGCCGGACATCGACGCCGAGCTGCTCCTCATGTGCGCCAGGCTTTGGGATGACCTGAACCTCGCCGGGGTCCGGCTGCAGATCAACTGCCTGGGCTCGGCGGCGGAGCGCGCGGCGTATCGCAAGTCGCTCGTGTCCTATCTCGGGTCACGGGAGGCCGATCTCGACGAGGATTCGAAGCGCCGGTTGCGCACCAACCCGCTGCGCGTGCTGGACAGCAAGAACCCGCAGATGCAGGCGCTCATCGCCGCAGCCCCGCGGCTGCTCGACGTCCTGGGCGACGATTCGCTCGGGCACTTCGAAGGCGTGCAGGCCATTCTCAAGGACGCCGGGCGCCCCTACGAAGTCAATCCGCGCCTGGTCCGGGGCCTGGACTACTACAACCTCACCGTGTTCGAATGGGTGAGCGACGGCCTGGGAGCACAGGGAACGGTGTGCGCCGGCGGTCGCTACGACGGGCTGCTCGAGCAGATAGGCGGGAAGGCGGCACCGGCCTGCGGTTTTGCGATGGGCATCGAGCGTCTGCTCGCGCTGCTCGCCGACCCTGGCGAGCGCGTCTCCCCCGATGTGTACCTCGTGAACCAGGGAGAACTGGCGGAGCGTTTCGCGTTTCGCGTCGCAGAGGCATTGCGGGACGCGGGTTTCGGCGTGGTTCAGCACTGCGGCTCCGCGAGCTTCAAGTCGCAGATGAAAAAGGCCGACGGCAGCGGCGCGGCGGTCGCGGTGATCGTCGGCGACGAGGAGGCGCAGGCGGGCGAGGCCGGGGTCAAGGCCCTGCGCGAGGAGCGCGCGCAATTCCGGGTGAAGCTTGAGACCCTACCCAACGCCGTTGCGGATATTCTCTTCGGCGACGCCGACGAAAAAGGACATTCATGAGCACATACGATCTCGAGGAACAGGAACAACTCGCCGCGCTGAAGGCATGGTGGAAGGAGCGCGGCGGCGGAGTCGCGCTCGCGGCGGTCCTGTTGGCGGCCGCCGTCGGGGCGTGGAACGGCTGGTCCTGGTACGAGCGCTCGCAGGCTGCGCAAGCCGCGGCGCTCTACGAAACCTTGCAGAAGGCGGCGCGCGCCAACGATGTGAAGGCCACGCGGGACACGGCGGGATCGATCCTCGAAAATTATCCGCGCAGCGCCTACGCGTCCCTCGCGGCCCTGGTCTCGGCCAAGGTCCAGTTCCAGGCCGGCGATCTGAAAACTGCGCGCGCGCAGCTGCAATGGGTGACCGAACACGCGAAAAGCGACGAAATACGCTCGATCGCGGCGCTGCGGCTTGCGAATGTTCTGCTCGACGACAAAGAGCCCGACGCGGCGCTGAAGGCTGTCGAGGCGACACCCCATCCAGGCTTCGAGGCCCTCTTTGCCGCGCAGCGCGGGGACATCCTGGCGGTGCAGAAGAAGCGCGAGGACGCGCGCAAAGCGTACAAGGCCGCGCTCGAGAAAGCGGAACCGGGGCCCCTGCGCGAAGTGCTTCGGCTCAAGCTGGAAGCGCTCGGGGAGAGCTGATGCGGTGGCTTCTCCTGGCCGGCGCGATCTTCCTCGCCGGTTGCTCGGGCGCACCCGGGCCGAAAATGGCCGAGCTCACGGATCTTCAGGTGAGCATTCCCGTGCGGCTCCTGTGGCAGGCGAGCGTGGGGACGGCCGGCGACGCGATCCTCTCTCCGGTGCTCGCCGGCGGAGCCGTCTACGCCGCGGCGGAGGACGGCACGGTCGCCCGCTTCGATGCCGCGACGGGCCAGGAGGCGTGGCGCGTCAAGGTGGACCACACCCTGTCGGGCGGGGTGGGCAGCGACGGGTCGCTGCTCGCGGTCGGAACGTTCGAGGGCGAGGCGATCGCGCTCGACGCGGCCACGGGCGCGGTGCGCTGGCGCACCCGCGTCTCGAGCGAGGTCCTGTCCGCCCCGGTGGTGACGGGAGATCTGGTGATCGTGCGCACGGGCGACGGCCGGTTGTTCGCGCTGGACGCCAGCGACGGCAAGCGGCGCTGGGTATACCAGCGATCGAGCCCGCCTCTCTCGGTGCGCTCGCCCGTGGGCATGGTGGCCGAGCGCGGCAATCTCCTGACCGGCTTCGCCGGAGGAAAACTCGTCTCGATTGCGCTTGCCAACGGCGGCGTGCGCTGGGAGGCGACCGTCGCGCTGCCGCGGGGAGCGACCGAGCTCGAGCGGGTCACCGACGTGGTCGGTGTGCCGGTCGTCGCCGAGCGCGAAGTGTGCGCCGTGGCCTTCCAGGGCCGGATAGGGTGTTTCGACGGCGCGAGCGGGAACCCGCTGTGGTCGCGTGAGATGTCGAGCGCCGCCGGTCTCTCGCTCGATGCGCGTTATGTTTTTGTCAGCGACGACAAAGGCGCCGTCCAGGCGCTCGACCGCGGCGGCGGCGCGACGATCTGGAAACAAGATCGCCTGTTCCTGAGGCGACTTACCGCGCCGCTCGCTATGGGCGATGTGATAGCGGTAGGCGACGTCGAAGGTTACTTGCATTTTCTGTCGCGCGAGAGCGGCGCCTTTGTTGGCCGCGCCAGCACCGACGGCAACCCCATCCGAACGTCGCTTCTGCGGCTCGAGCAGGGCTTCCTGGTGCAGAACCAGCAGGGCAATCTCTACGCCGTGAGCCTGCGCTAGCGACCCATGAAACCCACCCTGGCGATCGTCGGAAGGCCCAACGTCGGCAAGTCCACCTTGTTCAACCGGCTCACGCGGACCCGCGACGCCCTGGTGGCCGACGTTCCGGGCCTGACACGCGACCGCCACTACGGCGCCGGCCGCCTTGGGGGGCGCGCCTACCTGGTGGTCGACACCGGGGGCCTGGAACCGGAAGCGCAGGGCGTGTTCGTGGAAATGGCCAAGCAGGCGAGGACGGCGATCGCGGAGGCCGATGTCGTGTTGCTGGTCACCGACGCGCGCGAGGGTCTTACGCCCCAGGACAGGAGCATCGCCGAGGAATTGCGGCGCGGCGGCCGGCGCGTCTTCGTGGTGGTCAACAAGACCGAGGGCATGAACCACGAGGTGGCCACGGCCGAGTTTCACGAGCTGGGCCTGGGCGCGCCGCACGCGATCTCGGCGGAGCACGGTGAAGGCGTCAGCGATCTGGTGGAGGCGGCGCTCGCGAATTTTCCCGCCGAGGACGAGCGCGAACGGGCCGATGGTGCGGTTCGCATCGCCATCGTCGGCCGCCCGAATGCCGGGAAGTCCACGCTGGTCAATACGCTGGTGGGCGAGGAGCGGGTGGTGACCTTCGATCAGCCCGGCACGACGCGCGACGCGATCGACGTCGAGCTCGTGTTGAAGGGCCGGCGCTACGTGCTCGTCGACACCGCCGGATTGAGGCGTCGTGGAAGGGTCTTCGAGAGCGTGGAAAAATTCTCCGTGGTGAAGACCCTGCAGGCGATCGACAGCGCCAACGTCGTCGTTCTCGTGCTCGACGCGCAAAGCGAGATTGCCGACCAGGACGCCCACATCGCAGGATTCATCCTCGAACGCGGGCGCGCCGTGGTCGTCGCCGTGAACAAATGGGACGGCCTCGACGGCTACGCGCGCGACATGACCAAGCGTGCCATCGCGCGCAAGTTCAGGTTCCTTTCGTTCGCGCATTTTCATTACATCTCCGCACGCGAAGGCCGCGGCGTCGCGCAAGTGCTCGCTTCGGTGGACGCGGCGTACCGCGCGGCCATGGCCAAGCTGCCCACGCCCAAGCTCACCCGAGCCCTTATCGCAGCGGTGGAAAAGCAAGCCCCGCCGCGCTCCGGGCACTCGCGGCCCAAGCTCCGCTACGCACACCAAGGAGGCAGCAACCCGCCGATCGTCGTGGTGCACGGCACGGCGTTGAGCGCGGTGCCGGCCAGCTACCGCCGCTACCTCGAAGCCGATTTCCGCAGGGTGTTCCGCCTGGAAGGCACGCCGCTGCGTATAGAATTCAAGAGCGGCAGGAACCCTTTCGTGGACCGGTCTCTCTAAGGGTGAGCGTTGCGCGCGCGGGTCGCGCGGAAGTCACGGATTCGGAACGACTTCGAGCCATCATAGTACATTGGCATTTCCCGAAAAAACCGATACAGTAGTATTCCAAATAAGACGAATTCGGAGTAAGCCCATGAGCAACAAAGGACAATTGTTACAAGATCCGTTCCTGAATACGCTCCGCAAAGAACACGTTCCGGTATCGATCTACCTCGTCAATGGCATCAAGCTTCAGGGCCAGATCGAGTCCTTCGACCAGTACGTCGTGCTCCTCAAGAACACCGTGACGCAGATGGTCTACAAGCACGCCATCTCCACCGTCGTGCCCTCGCGTGCAGTCACTCTGGCGGTCGATCATCCCTCTCCCGAGAGCTGAGTTCACCGCGTTTCGCCGATGATCCGACGCGATGGTTGAACGCTCGTCGGGAGGTGAAACTGCCGTACTCGTCGGTCTGGATTTCGGCGGCGGCGGCTATGCCGAAAGCATGGAAGAGCTCCAACTGCTCGCGGCGAGCGCGGGGATCCGGACGCGAGCCATGGTGCGCGGGCGCCGCGACCGTCCCGACTCCGCCCTTTTCGCAGGCTCGGGCAAGGTCGAAGAGATCAGGAAAATCCTCCACGAGCAGGGCGCGTCGCTCGCGATTTTCAACCACGCGCTGTCGCCCGTTCAGGAGCGCAACCTGGAGAAGGCGCTCGGCCTCCCGGTCGTCGATCGCACGCGCCTCATTCTCGACATCTTCGGGCAGCGCGCGAGGAGTCACGAGGGAAAGCTCCAGGTCGAGCTCGCGCAATTGGAGCACGCGGCGACGCGGCTGGTGCGCGGCTGGACGCACTTGGAGCGCCAGCGCGGCGGCCGGGGCTTCCTCGGGGGGATGGGGGAGACCCAGCTCGAGGTCGACCGGCGCCTGATCGCGAATCGCGTCAAGGTCCTCAAGGACAAGCTCGCCAAGCTCGGCCGCCGGCACCAGGTCCAGCGGCGCGCCAGAGAGCGGGGCCGGGCGTTCACCGTCTCGCTGGTCGGCTACACCAACGCCGGCAAATCGACGTTGTTCAACACGCTGACCCGCGCGGGAGTGCTCACCGAGGACCGTCTGTTCGCGACGCTCGACACCACCACCCGAAAGCTCTACCTGCCCGAGGCAGGGAACGTGGCGATCTCCGATACGGTCGGCTTCATCCGCGAGCTGCCGCACACGCTGGTCGCGGCCTTCCGGGCGACGCTGGAGGAGGCGATACACGCCGACCTGCTGCTGCACGTGGTCGATGCCGCGAGCGAGGCGCGCGACACGCAAGTGGAGGAAGTCGACAAGGTGCTCGCCGAGATCGGCGCGGCATCGATCCCCCGCGTTCTGGTGTGGAACAAGATCGACCGCAACGGCCTGCAGCCGGGAGTCGACCGCGACGAATATGATAGAATTCTGCGCGTTCGTCTAAGCGCAAAAACGGGCGGCGGCGTGGATGGTCTGCGCCGGGCCCTGATCGAGGCGGCAGCCTCGAAGACATCCCCGGCGATTCCGCCAAAACCGATGGATTCGCAGCGCCAAGCGGCCGAAGCTTAGGGGTTGCCGCGTGGGGCGGGGGGCGTTTGTCGCGGAGCTTGGGATTCTTATGTCATTGAACGACCCGCAATGGGGCAAGCGAGGCGGCGGCAACGAGGGGCCGCCCGATCTCGACGAGATGTGGCGGAACTTCAACCGCAAGCTGAACGGCCTGTTCAGCCGGCGCGGCGGCGGGGGCTCCGACTCGGGCGAACCGCCGAACATGAAGCAGCTGAGCGGAGGGGCGGGCCTCATCTTCCTGGTGGTGCTCGTCGCGTGGCTCGCGAGCGGTTTCTACATCGTGGTCGAAGGTCAGCGCGGCGTGGTGCTCACCTTCGGCAAATTCTCCGAGGTCACCAACGCGGGGCTGCGCTGGCGCGTGCCCTACCCGATACAAAGCCACGAGATCGTCAATCTGAGTGGCGCGCGAACGATCGAGGTCGGCTATCGAAATAACATCAAGACCAAGGTGCTGCGCGAATCGCTCATGCTGACCGACGACGAGAACATCATCGATATTCAGTTCTCGGTCCAGTATTCGCTCAAGGATCCCAAGGACTACCTGTTCAACAACCGGCGCGCCGACGAGACCGTCCTGCAGGCGGCCGAGACCGCATTCCGGGAGGTGGTCGGGAGAAGCAAGATGGACTTCGTGCTCTACGAAGGGCGGGACCAGGTGGCCAAAGCCTCGGAAACGCTCATGCAGAGCATCCTCGATCGATACGAAGCGGGAATCGCCGTCACCAAGGTCAACGTGCAGAATGCGCAGCCGCCGGAGCAGGTTCAGGCCGCGTTCGACGACGCGGTGCGCGCCAAGCAGGACCTGGAGAGGCAGAAGAACGAAGGCCAGGCGTACTTCAACGACGTCGTGCCCAAGGCCCGGGGCGCGGCTTCGCGCCTGTTCGAGGAGGCGAACGGCTACCGCGGCCGTGTGATCGCGAACGCCGAAGGCGAGGCGTCGCGCTTCAAGCAGGTTCTCGTCGAGTACAACAAGGCGCCCCAGGTGACGCGCCAGCGCCTGTACCTGGACATGGTCCAGCAGATCCTCGCGAGCACATCGAAAGTCCTGGTCGACGCAAAGGCGGGGAGCAACCTGCTGTACCTTCCGCTCGACCGGATCATGCAGATGACGGGGTCCGGCGCATCGCCCGACGGGCTCGCGGCTTCCCGGCCGGCCCAGTCGGCCGAGCCGTCCCCGGCCGCGGAATCGGGCGCGAGATCGCGCGACGCGCTGCGCGGGCGCGAGCGGGGAGAGCGCCCGTGAGCAATCGCTACCTGCCCGCCATCGTCTTCGCCATTGTTGTGCTCGTTCTGGCGAGCATGTCCGCGTTCACCGTGGATGAGCGGCAGCGCGCCATCGTCTTTCAGCTCGGCGAATTCAAGGACCTCATCGACGACCCGGGGCTGCATTTCAAGTGGCCGCTCATTCAGAACGTCAAGTACTTCGACAAGCGGATATTGACGCTCGACACGCCCGAGACGGACCGCTTCATCACGTCGGAAAAGAAGAACGTGCTGGTCGACTCGTTCGTCAAATGGCGGATCAAGGACCTGCGAACCTACTACCAGCGGACCGCCGGAGACGAAGCCACGGCCACTGCCCAGCTCCAGCAAACCGTCAAGTCGACGCTTCAGGACGAGTTCAGCAAGCGTACCGTTCACGATGTCATTTCGGGCGAGCGCGACAAGATCATCGAGATCGTCAGGGAACGGACGGGGCGCGACGCCAGCAACTACGGCATCGAGATCATCGACGTGCGGCTGAAACGGGTGGAGCTGCCGCAAGAGGTGAGCGAGTCGGTATACCGGCGCATGGACGCGGAGAGGAAGAGCGTGGCTTCGGAGCTGCGGTCTCAGGGTTTCTCCGAAGGCGAGAAGATACGCGCCGAGGCCGACCGCGAGCGCGAGGTCATCGTCGCCCAGGCCTATCGCGAGGCGCAGCGGATCAAGGGCGAGGGCGACGCCAAGGCCGCGGCGATCTATGCCCGGGCTTTCAACGAGAATCCGGAGTTCTACGATTTCTACCGGAGCCTGGACGCCTATCGCGCCAGCTTCAAGAACAAGAGCGACGTCCTGGTCCTCGACCCCAATTCCGAGTTCTTCAAATATTTCAAGAATCCGGCAAGGGGCGGCAAGTGAATGGGCACCACCTTCATCATGGCTTTCGCCCTGATGCTGATCATCGAGGGCGTGCTCCCGTTTCTTCTGCCGAAGCTGTGGCGCGATACCTTCCGCCGCATCACGGAGTTCACTGACGGGCAGATCCGCTTCTTCGGGCTCTCCTCCATGCTGGTGGGCCTGCTGATCCTCTATCTCGTCCGTTAGGCGCGCCGTGCGCAACTGGCTTTTACCGGAAAACCTCGAAGACATATTGCCGCCCCAGGCGCAGCGCGTCGACGCCATGCGGGGAAAGCTGCTCGCGCTGTTTCGGGTTCACGGGTACGAGCTGGTGATTCCCCCGATGCTCGAGTACATGGAATCGCTGCTCACGGGGACGGGGCACGACCTGGATCTGCGCACTTTCAAGCTGGTCGACCAGCTTTCGGGCCGGATGATGGGAGTGCGCGCCGACATCACGCCCCAGGTCGCGCGGATCGATGCGCACCTTTTGAACAGGAAGGGCGTTACGCGGCTGTGCTACGCCGGCAATGTGCTGCTCACGCGGCCCCGTGGGCTCGATTCGACGCGCGAGCCCCTGCAGGTCGGCGCCGAGATCTACGGCCACTCCGGGATAGAGAGCGACCTGGAGATCCAGCAGCTTCTCGCCGATTCGCTTGCGGCCTGCGGCGTTTCCGAAGCGCGCCTCGACATCGGGCACGTCGCGGTGTTCCGGTCGATCTGCCGGCGCGGAGGGGTCGGCGCCGATCTGGAGTCCGACCTCTACGAGGTGCTGCAGGGCAAGGACATGCCGGCGCTGCGCTCGGCGGCGCAAGCCCTCTCCAAGACGACGCGTGGCGCGCTGCTCGCCCTTCCCGAGCTCTACGGCGACGGCTCCGTGATCGAGCGCGCCCGGCGCACGCTGCCCAAGTATCCGGAGATCGACCGGGCGCTGCGCGACCTGTCGGCGCTCGCGCGCGCCGGCAGGATCCCGGTGTCGGTCGACCTCGCCGATCTTCGCGGGTATCACTATCACAGCGGCGTGGTGTTCGCGGCCTACGCGCCCGGTGTCGCCAACGCGATCGCGCTCGGCGGTCGTTACGACGAAGTGGGCAAGGCGTTCGGACGCGCGCGTCCCGCGACGGGATTCAGCATGGATCTGCGCGATCTCGTGCGCATTGCGCCCCCGGAGAACGGCACCGCGGGAATACGGGCACCGCACTCGGGCGACCCGCGCCTCGCGACCGCGATCCGCAAGCTGCGCGACGCGGGGGAAGTCGTGGTCGTGCGGCTGCCCGGACACGCGGCGGAGCCGCTGGCGCCCGAATGCGATCGCGAGCTCGCGAAGCGCCGCGGCAAGTGGATCGTGAGAAAGCTCAAGTGACGGCGAGTGCATCTCAAGCGAAGATGGGCAAGAACGTCGTGGTCATAGGGACCCAGTGGGGCGACGAGGGCAAGGGCAAGGTTGTCGACTGGCTCACCGATCACGCGCAGGGGGTGGTCCGCTTCCAGGGCGGACACAACGCCGGCCATACGCTGGTGATCGGCGGCAGGAAGACCGTGCTGCACCTCGTCCCGTCGGGGATCCTGCGGAAGGGCGTTACCTGCTATATCGGGAACGGTGTGGTGCTCTCGCCGTGCGCGCTGATCGACGAGATGGACGAGCTGGAGCGCGCCGGAATCGAGGTTGCCGCGCGGCTGCGCGTCTCAGAGGCCTGCCCCCTGATACTGCCGTTCCACGCGGCGATCGACATCGCGCGCGAATCGGCCCAGGGCGCCGCAAAAATCGGCACGACGGGCCGAGGCATCGGGCCGGCGTACGAGGACAAAATAGCGCGCCGCGCCATCCGCGTACGCGATCTGATGGTCCCGCAACGCTTCACGGCGAAGCTCGAGCCGCTCATGGACTTCCACAATTTCGTGCTGACGAAGTATCTGGGAGGGAAGCCGCTCGATTTCGGCAAGACGCGGGACGAGGCGCTCGCGCTCGCGCCGCGCCTCGGGCCCATGGTGACGGACGTCTCGCGCGCTCTTTACCGGGCGAGCGACGCCGGCGAGAGTCTGCTGTTCGAAGGCGCGCAGGGCGCGCTGCTCGACGTCGATCACGGCACCTACCCCTACGTGACGTCGAGCAACTGCGTCGCGGGTGCGGCGGCGGCCGGGGCGGGGATCGGGCCGCAGATGCTGCACTACGTGCTTGGCATCACCAAGGCGTATGCGACGCGCGTCGGCTCGGGTCCTTTTCCCACGGAGCTGACGGACAGCACCGGGGAGCTCTTGCGCACGCGAGGCCAGGAATTCGGAGCCACGACGGGTCGCCCGCGCCGTTGCGGCTGGTTCGACGCCGCCGCCCTGAGGCGGTCGATCCAGATCAACGGAGTCTCGGGTCTGTGCATCACCAAGCTTGACGTACTGGACGGCATGGAAGAGGTGAGACTGTGCACGGGCTACCGCATCGACGGGAAGCCCGAGGAGTTGCTGCCGGTCGGAGCCGAGGAAGCCGCCCGGTGCGAGCCTGTGTACGAGACCTTGCCGGGATGGAAGCAGAGCACGGTCGGCGTCAACGCCTACGACAAGCTGCCCGCGCGGGCGCGCGAGTATCTCGAGCGGCTGCAGTCGGTGTGCGGCGTGCCGATCGACATGATCTCGACCGGCGCGGACCGGAACGAGACCATCGTCCGGCGCCATCCGTTCCACTGAGGGGAGAGAGAGTGCTCGACGGGGTCGTGCCGTTCCCGCCGCAGTTCGCGGAACGCTACCGCGACAAGGGCTACTGGCGCGATCGGTCGCTCGCCCAGGAGTTCGCCCCCGTTTTCGAGCGCTACGCCAGCCGCGTCGCCGTCATCGATCGCGACGCGCGCGTCACCTACGCCGAGGTCGACCGCGCCTCCGACCGTCTCGCCCTCAACCTGCTCGATGCCGGTCTCGCGCCCCTCGACCGCGTGGTGGTGCAGCTGCCCAACGTGGTCGAGTTCGTCTTTCTCTACTTTGCGCTCCAGAAAATCGGCTGCATCCCGATCGCCGCGCTCGCCACGCACCGCTTTCTCGAGGTCAGCCAGTTCGCGAAACTCTCCGGCGCTTCGGCGTGCGTGACCCCGGACCGGCACGGCGATTTCGATTTCACGGACATGGTCCGCCGCGTGCGGTCTGAAACACCGTCGGTGAAATTGGGAATCGTCCTGGGCAACGCGCCCCCGGGGTTCCTGTCGCTCGGGGATCTCATTTCCCGCGAGACAAGGAGACCGACCGAGGATCTGCGCGCGCTCAAGATCGACCCCGCCGATCCCGCGATATTCCAGCTCTCGGGGGGAACCACGGGCGTGCCCAAGCTGATTCCGCGCACCCACAACGACTATGCCTACAACTCCAGGCTCGCGGTGGAGGTATGCGCGGTCGAAGGCGACTCGGTGCTGCTGCTCGCGCTGCCGATCGCGCACAACCTGCCGCTCGCGTGTCCGGGGCTTCAAGGCACTATGCTCCAGGGCGGAAAGGTGGTCCTTTCCGCGAGCACCAAGCCCGAGGACCTTTTCCGGCTGATCGAGCAGCACAGGGTGACTCATTTGAAGGTGGTGCCGGCGCTGCTCATCCGCCTCATCAACGATCTCGCGATCGGTAAATACGATTTGTCTTCGCTCCGCATCATCCAGAGCGGAGGCCAGCGCATGCAACCGGAGGTCAGGGTGCGCACCAAGCAGCTCATCCCGAGCGTCACCGTGCAGGAGAACTTCGGCATGTCCGAGGGCATGCTGTTCTACGTGCGCCTCGACGACCCGGAGGACGTGCGCATGGAGACCTGCGGCCGGCCGCTTTCGCCCGACGACGAGGTAAAGCTGGTCGACGAGGAGGGCAGGGAAGTCGCGCCGGGCGAAGTCGGCGAGCTCACTTGTCGCGGGCCCTATACGCTGCGCGGCTACTTCGGCGTCCCCGAATACAATGCCCGCCAATTTACGTCCGATGGTTTCTACCGCTCGGGCGACCTGATGCGCAGGCACCCGTCGGGCAACTACGTGGTCGAGGGCCGGAAGAAAGACCTCATCAACCGCGGCGGTGAGAAGATCAGCGCCGAGGAGGTCGAGAACCTGATCCTCTCGCATCCCGCCGTTCAGAACATCGCTTGCGTGCCGATGCCCGACCCGAACCTCGGCGAGAAGATGTGCGCCTGCGTGATCCCGAAGAAGGGCCGCAGCCTCAGCCTCGAGGAACTGGTCGCGTTCCTCAAGGACAAGGAGATCGCCAGGTTCAAGCTGCCCGAGCGGCTCGAAATCCTGCCGGACTTTCCGGTGTCGACCTTCGGCAAGGTGTCGAAAAAGGCGCTGGTCGAGATGGTGACCGCGAAGCTGGAGCGGGAGAGAGCGTGAGAATCATCGACCTGCACTGCTATCCGGGCACGAAGGAATGGATCGCCTGCCAGGGGCCTTATGTGGATGCGCTCGCCAAGTACTGGAACCGCGGCTGGACGGCGAAAACCGAGGACGAGGTGATCCGCGAGTTCACCGACGCCGGCGTCGAGGCGCTGCTGGTCGCGCTCGACCTCGAGACGACGATCAGGACGCCGCCCGTCGCGAACGAGTACGTGCACGCCATGTGGAAGCGCCACCCCAAGCGCGTCATCCAGGCCTGGGGCGCGCTCGAGCCGGCCAAGGGCGAGGTCGCGATGGCGCAGGCGAGGAAAGCGGTGAAGGAGCTCGGCATGATCGGCTTTCACTTCCATCCGATCATGCAGCACTTCGCGGTGAACGAGCGGCAATACTATCCGCTCTTCGAGCTGATCGATTCGCTCGGGGCCGCGGTGATGATCGACGTCGGCACGACCGGCATGGGCGCGGGCATGCCCGGCGGCATGGGCGCGAGGATCCGCCATGCGCACCCGTCGGCGATCGACGATCTCGCCGCGGATTTTCCGAACCTGAAGATCGTCATGGCCCACCCGGGATGGCCCTGGGTGGATGAGACCACGGCGGTGGCGCTGCACAAGGGCAACGTCTTCTGGGAGATGTCGGGCTGGGCGCCGAAGTATTTTCCCGCGCAGCTCAAGGTCGACATGCGCGCGCGGCTCCAGGACAAGATCATGTTCGGCAGCGACTACCCCAGCCTCCCGTACGCGCGCATCCTCAAGGAGTGGCAGGAGCTCGGCTACCCTGATAGCGTGATGGAGAAGATCTTCCACGGGAACGCCGAGCGGGTCCTCGGACTGTAGGAGCCCCATGTCCACGACCAAACAGGCGGCACTGGTGACGGGAGCGGCGAGCGGCATCGGGCGCGCGGCCGCGCTCGCCCTCGCGCGCGCCGGCTACGACGTCGCGATCAATTACAGCCGCAGTGACGCGGCCGCGAAGGCCGTCGCCGACGAAGCGAAGAAGATCGGAGTAAAAGCGCTGCTATTGCGCTGCGACGTCTCCGACGAGGCCGGGGTGCGCGCGATGCTGAAGGCGGTCGAGAAGGAATTCGGCCGGCTCGACGTCCTCATCAACAACGCCGGCACCACCGCCGCGTGGAAGCCGAAGGACCTGGAGAGCCTGTCGCTCGAGGACTGGGACCGCGTTTTCGCCGTGAACGTGCGCGGCCTGTTCCAGGTGACGCGCGCCGCGGTGCCGCTGCTGAGGGCTTCCAAAGGCTGTGTTGTCAACACCGCGAGCATCGTGGGCCTGCGCCCCGGGCCGCAGCCTCTGCCCTATGCGGCGAGCAAGGCCGCGGTCGTCAATCTGACCAAGACGCTCGCGTACAATCTAGGACCGGACATCCGGGTCAACGCCGTGGCGCCGGGCTGGATGGAAGGCGACTGGATGCAGCGCATGCTGAAAGACAAGTACGAGGACTTGATGGGCAAGCGCGCGAAGGCGACGCCGCTCAGGCGCTGCGTCACCGCGGAAGACGTCGCGGAGACGATGATGTCCCTGGTTCAATCGAACCGCTTCGTGACCGGCGAAGTGATCGTGATCGACGGCGGCTTTGCGAGCTCGACTTGATCGGGGAGTATTTCAGGTACTACAGACTTGGTGCCGAGGAAGGGACTCGAACCCCCACAGTGTTGCCACCGCTAGGACCTGAACCTAGTGCGTCTACCAATTCCGCCACCTCGGCGAAAGGGCCGCGCCAGTTCCGGTCTTCAGCCCGAGCGCGGATTTTATAGGAAAGCTGCGAATTGTCAACGAGAAGGCGCAACGATAGCCGCTCGGCCGACCCTCAGCGCGAGAGGGAAGCCGCCCGCTACGAAAACCCGATAGCAAGCCGCGAGTTCATCCTGCAGACGCTCGCGAAAGCCGGCGTCCCGCTCACCGACGCCGAGCTCGCCCAGCGGCTGGCGATCAAGCCCGACGAGCGAGAGCCGTTCGAGCGGCGGCTCGCGGCGATGGAGCGTGAGGCCCAGATCGTGCGCAACCGAAAGGGCGCGATCCTGGTCGCGCAGAAGCTGCACCTCATCCCCGGCCGCGTCGAGGGCCACCCCGACGGATTCGGCTTCGTGGTTCCCGAGGAGGGCGAGGACCTGTACCTCGGCCCGCACGAGATGCGCAAGGTGCTCCACGGCGACCGCGTCCTGGTTCGCAAATCGGGCGTGGACCAGCGCGGCCGCGCCGAGGCGAAGATCGTCGAAGTGATCGAGCGGATCAACACCCGCGTTGTCGGGCGCCTCAACCGCGAGCACGGGATTCTCTTCGTTCAGCCCTCCGAGCGGCGCATCAGCCAGAACATCCACGTCGCGGCGGAAGATGCCGGCGGCGCGCGCGCGGGGCAGGTGGTGGTCGCCGAGCTCACCGTGCAGCCCGACGGCCGCACCGAGCCGGTCGGCCGCATTGTCGAAGTGCTGGGCGAAGCGGCCGACCCCGGGATCGAGATCGAGATCGCGCTCAGGAAGCACGACCTGCCCTTCAAATTCTCCGCGGCCGCCGAACAACTCGCCGCGAAATATCCTGCGGCTCCGGGCGCGGGCGATCTTGGCGGGCGCGAGGACCTGCGCACCCTGGAGCTCGTCACCATCGACGGCGAGACCGCCAGGGATTTCGACGACGCGGTCTACTGCGAGAAGACGAAGGAAGGTTTCCGCCTCATCGTCGCCATCGCCGACGTCAGTCACTACGTGCGCGACGGCGACGCCCTCGACGCGGAGGCGCGCGAGCGCGGCAACTCGGTCTATTTTCCGCGCCGCGTGATCCCCATGCTGCCCGAGCGCCTGTCGAACGGACTGTGCTCGCTCAACCCGGAGGTTGAGCGCCTGTGCATGGCCTGCGACATGGCGATCGGTCCGAAGGGCCAGATCGGAAAGTACCGCTTCTACCCCGCGGTGATGCGCTCGCGGGCGCGGCTCACGTATACGGCGGTCGCCGCGGCGCTCGCGAATCCCCAGGGCGAGGCGGCGCGCGCCCTGAGGGGCTTGCTGCCGCGCCTGCAGGTCCTCGACCAGCTCTTCAGGGCCCTGCTCAAGGCGCGCGAGGAGCGCGGCGCGATCGACTTCGAGACCATAGAAACCCAGTTCATCTTCGACCAGGGCAACCGCCTGCTGCGCATCGACCGCGTCGAGCGCAACGACGCCCACCGCATCATCGAGGAATGCATGCTCGCGGCGAACGTCTGTTCGTCGGATTTTCTCTCCTCGCGCGAGCATCCGGCCCTGTACCGCGTTCACGAGGGTCCGACCCCGGTGAAGCTCAAGTCGCTGCGCGAGTTCCTGAAGGGATTCGGCCTGCAGCTCGCGGGTGGCGACAAGCCGACGGCAAAGCACTACGCGAAGCTGCTCGAGACGGTGCGCAAGCGGCCCGACGTGCAGCTGCTGCAGACCGTGTTGCTGCGCTCGCTGCAGCAGGCGCAGTACAGCCCCGAGAACGTCGGCCATTTCGGGCTCGCGTACGAGCACTACACGCATTTCACCTCGCCGATCCGGCGCTATCCCGACCTGCTCATCCACCGCTCGATCAAGGCCGTGCTCGCCGGAGGCCGCTACAAACCCGGCAATTGGGCCGACCTCGGCGCGCATTGCTCGCAGACCGAGCGCCGCGCGGACGAGGCGACGCGCGAGGTTGCGTCCTGGCTCAAGTGCTACTACATGCGCGACCGCGTCGGCGAGGAGTTCGAGGGTTCGGTTTCCGCGGTGACCGGGTTCGGCATCTTCGTGGCGCTCGACGATTTCTACGTCGAAGGCCTGGTGCACATCTCCGAGCTGGGGCAGGATTACTTTCAATTCGACGCCACCCGACACCAGCTGGTCGGCGATCGCACGCGCAAGCAATTCCGCCTCGCCGACCGGGTGAGAGTGAAGATCGCGCGCGTCGACCTGGAGACGAGCCGCATCGATTTCGTGCTCGCCGGAGACTCGGCGGAAGGCCCGCGCCACGTCAAGACACTGCGCCGGCGCTCTCGAAGATAGGATCCGGAGGATGAAACCGACCCGCGCGGTGTTCGGATTTCACGCGGTGCTCTCGCGGCTGCGCGCCGATGCGTCCTCGGTCGTCGAGCTCTACCTCGACGAAAACCGCAAGGACGCCCGCGCCAAGGACCTCGCGCTCGCCGCAGAGCGGGCCGGCGTCGCGCTGATGCGCGTTCCGACCAAGCGCCTCGACGGCTTCTACGGCGGCGGCCGCCACCAGGGAGTGGTCGCCATCGTGTTCGACAAGCCCTCGCGCGAGAGCCTGGAAGACCTCCTCGACTCGCTGAAGGAGCCGCCCCTCATTCTCGTCCTCGACGGCGTCACCGATCCGCACAACCTCGGGGCCTGCCTTCGGGTCGCGGACGCGGCCGGCGCGCAAGCGGTGATCGCGCCCAAGGACCGCGCGGCGGGCATCGGTGCCACGGTATCCAAGGTCGCGAGCGGCGCCGCCGAAACGATCCCTTACTACATGGTCACCAACCTCGCGCGCACCCTCGACGATCTCAAGGAGCGCAGTATCTGGATCGTCGGCGCGGACGAGCACGCCGACAAGACGCTGTACGAGTCGGACCTGCCCGAGCCGATCGCCTGGGTGCTCGGCGCCGAGGGCGAGGGCATGCGGCGGCTGACCCGCGAGCGCTGCGATCTGCTCGTGCGCATTCCCATGCGCGGCAGCGTCGCGAGCCTGAACGTGTCGGTCGCGAGCGGCGTGTGCCTGTTCGAGTCGCGGCGGCGGCGCTCAGCCAAACTCGGGTAACATTTGGCAAACTCCGGACCCGGCCCCATGGCAGACCCTCGACGCGATCTAACGCTCACCGTGCTCGCCGTGCTCTTCCTCGTCGGGCTCATCGGCACTTCCGTCTGGGTGCTGCGGCCGTTTCTAGGGGCGCTGGCGTGGGCGACCATGATCGTGGTGGCGACCTGGCCGCTGATGCTCAAGGTCGAGAAGGCCGTCGGCAACCGGCGCTGGCTGGCCGCGACGATCATGACGCTGATTCCGCTGGTGCTTGTGATCGTGCCGCTGGCGGCGGCGATCCGAACGATAGTGGTCAACGTCAACACGATCGGAACCTGGATCAAGACCCTGAGCGAGTTCCAGGTGCCGGCGCCGCCCGCCTGGCTCGCGGGCCTGCCCTTCGTGGGCGACGACGCGACCCGGCTGTGGCAGGAAGTGGCGACCGAAGGCGTAGACGTTCTCACCACCAAGCTGGCGCCTTACGCGGGAGCATTCACGCGGCATTTCGCCTCCGAGATCGGCAATTTCGGTGTCGTCTTCGTCCAGTTCCTGCTGACCGTGGTCATCGCCTCGATCCTCTACGCCGGGGGCGAGCATGCCGCGGTCTGGGTGCGCCGCTTCGGCGCGCGTCTGGCTGGCCAGCGCGGCGAGCACATGGTGGTGCTTTCGGGGCAGGCGATACGCGGCGTCGCGCTCGGCGTGGTGGTCACGGCTCTGGTGCAGGCGCTGGTCGGGGGCATCGGACTGGCGATCGCCCACGTGCCCTTCGCCGCCGTGCTCACCGCCGTCATGTTCCTGCTCGCCGTGGCGCAGATCGGCGCGGCGCCGGTGATGATCATCGCCGTGGCGTGGCTCTATTGGACGGGCTCGCCCGGCTGGGGCACGTTCCTGCTCGTCGTCACCATTGTTGTCGGCACCCTGGACAATTTTCTGCGTCCCATCCTGATCAAGAAGGGGGCGGACTTGCCGCTGCTCCTCATCTTTGCGGGCGTGATCGGCGGCCTGATCGGCTTCGGTCTGATCGGCATTTTCGTGGGGCCGATGGTCTTGGCGGTGACCTATACGTTGCTACGCGCGTGGATCGAGGACGGCGAGGCGGCGCGTCTCTCGCGCACGGCAGAGATCAAGCCTTAGGGCG
>Ga0137403_10003613_pt1 | contig 18533 bp, 16 predicted proteins | sample CZOMad2_1_16fung_FD_122057 | JGI IMG/M metagenome (GOLD analysis project Ga0137403, IMG submission 122057) | Vadose zone soil fungal communities from Angelo Coast Range Reserve, California, USA - CZOMad2_1_16fungal (Hybrid Assembly) | ecosystem: Environmental > Terrestrial > Soil > Vadose zone...
CGAAACGTCGAGGCCACCGGCGTCGATGTCGAAGGAGTAGGCATCTTTCATAGTGAACTGGCGTACGCGGAGGAGGCCGGCTTTGGGGCGGGGCTCGTCGCGGAACTTGGTTTGGATCTGATACCAGATCTGCGGCAGTTGCTTGTAGCTGCGAAGCTCTTTGCGGGCGATTTCGGTCATGACTTCTTCGTGGGTCATGCCCAGACAGAGGTCCGCGCCCTTGCGGTCTTTGAGGCGAAACATGTTGTCGCCCATGAGCGACCAGCGCCCGCTGGCCTCCCAAACTTCGCGCGGGTTCAGGGCAGGGAGGAAGAATTCCTGGCCAATTTTGTCCATTTCCTCGCGGACGATGCCCATGATCTTGTTGAGGGAGCGCTGGCCGAAGAAGAGGTAGGAGTAAATTCCGGCCGCCAATTGGCGGATATAGCCCGCGCGGACGAGAAACTTGTGGCTAGCGACTTCGGCGTCGGCGGGAGCCTCGCGCAGAGTGGGGATGAAGAGTGTGGACCAACGATGCATAGAGGAGTTCACCTGTGAGGAGTTGAATTTTCTATTGTAAATGGCGGGGCGAGGAAACGGAGATGGGCGCGAGGATCCCAGGTTTGCCGCGTAGCAAGGACGACTGCTTACTTCGCCAATCGCTGCAAGAGTTCTCTACCCAGTTTCTGAGCCTCGCCAAACGACTTCTGGTAGTCGGCGAAGATGCGATTCAGTTCCAGAGACTTCTCCGGCGTGAGTTGCTTGCGAAGGAGCATGTCGCGCACGTGCACGGGGTTGGGGAGGATGGCTTCTTCGGTGATTTCTTCGAGGGCGGTTTGTGGGTCGTAGTGGTACATAAAATTTGTAATTTCCTAATTTTGTGATTCAAAGGGCTATTTTTTTGATCTAATTGCCAAATTTCAAATTACCAAATCACCAAATCATTAGATTTCTCTACACCATTTCCGTGCTCCACAGATCATGCAGGTGCACAATGCCCAGCAGATGGCGATCGGGGCCGACGACTGCCAGCGAGGTAATTTTCTTTTCTTCCATGATAGCCAACGCGGTGGCGGCGAATTCCTGGGGGCCGATGGTCTTGGGGTCGCGCGTCATCGACTCTGCCGCAGTGAGATCGAGCGCGTCTTTGCCACGGTGTTCGAGTAGGCGGCGGAGATCGCCATCGCTCACGATTCCTAGCAGCTTCCCGCCGTCGACCACCGCGGCGACTCCCAGCTTTTTGCGAGACATTTCGTAGATGACGTCAGGCATTTTCGTCCTGGGTGACACTTGCGGCAGAGCCTCGCCGGAGTGCATCAGCGTGTCGACCCGGGCGAGCTGCTTGCCGAGTTTGCCGCCGGGATGCAAGTCGGCGAAATCCTCCTGCTTGAATCCGCGCTGCTCAGAGATTGTGACGGCTAGGGCATCGCCCAGGGCGAGCATCGTGGTCGTTGAGGCGGTTGGTGCCAGTCCGAGGGAGCAGGCTTCTTTCGCGATTGAACAGTCCAGCGCTACTTCGGCGGCGGAGGCTAGGGTGGAGAGTTTTGTCGCGCCGTTACAGAGGGCGTCGCCTGTCATTGAAATTAGTGGCACGCGCAGGCGCTTGATGGTTGCCAGCAGGCGCAGGATTTCTTCGGTTTCGCCGCTGTAAGACAGAGCTATGACCACGTCTCCCGGCACGACCATGCCGAGATCGCCGTGCACTGCCTCGACAGGGTGCAGGAATAGCGCTGGGGTACCCGTGGAACTGAGCGTTGCTGCAATCTTGCGGGCAACGATGCCGCTCTTGCCCATTCCTGTAACGACCACTCGGCCCCGGCAATGGAAGAGCATGTCGATAGCGTTCGCAAAACTTGGAGCCATGGGGCCCGAAATTCGATCCGCCAGAGTCTTCAGGGCTTCGGCTTCGATGCGAACTACATTTTCGCCGACGTTTGTGGTGAGGGAAGGCTTCATGAGTGCAGGCTGAATCTTAGCAAATTGGGCTTCGTTAGGCTTTAAAGCAAGACCCTCGCGGGGGAGGGCGCCCGTGTCACAACGAGGCAGCATGGCTGAAACTTCCCGGTTGTCCTCTAATCTCATTACAGGGTCTAGAATCATGGTTGAAAACCCTTGAAGGAGATGGCATTTATGTCCGAGAACACTACTGCCGCAAAGATCACCAAAACCGAAGAAGAATGGCGCGAGCAGTTGACGCCCGAGCAGTTCCGCGTAACCCGCCAGTGTGGCACCGAGCCCGCGTTTACGGGAAAATATTGGAATAACAAAGAGACTGGGATGTATCACTGCATCGGCTGCGGGGCGCCGCTGTTCAAGTCCGACGCCAAGTTCGAATCCGGCACCGGCTGGCCGAGCTTCTGGACGCCGGTGAATCCTGGCAGCATTGTCGAACACACCGATCGGGCCTACGGCGTGACTCGCACGGAAGTCCGATGTGGGGCTTGTGATGCCCACCTTGGGCACGTTTTTCCGGACGGCCCGAAGCCGACGGGGATGCGGTATTGCATCAACTCGGCGTCTCTGGATTTCAGCAAAGGATAATTTTGGGCAAGGGAAAATGGCCTGGATCTCCTGGACTTCGGAAGATTCAGGCCATAGTTTTTCTTGGATCTGAACTTCTTAGAACTAAACCTAAGCGTGCGCCGCCATGGTCGCGGGTTTGTTGGAGTCTTTCTTGTCGCCCTTAGCCAGGTCAATTCCGCCCTTGAGGAATGCGCCCTCTTCGATGGTCAGGCGCTGGGCGTGAATGTCGCCGGTGACGGAGCCGTCACTGCGAATGTCAACGCGGTCGCCCACGATGAGATCGCCCTCGATTTTGCCCATGACCACAACCTCGCGGGCGGAAACGGTGGCAATGATCACGCCGTTACGGCCGACCGTGACGCGGCTTTCGGGCATATTGATGGTGCCTTCGATGCGGCCGTCGACGTAGAGCGTTTCTGCTCCGCTGACTTCGCCTTTGATTACGATGGAACGGCCAATCGTCGCCTGTTCCGGTGAGGTTGTGAAAGACTTGGTCGCGCTCGTGGGGCCGAACGCCGGTGTCGGGGCGGATGCCGCGGGTGTAGAAAACTTGTCGTTGGGTTGCAACATGTTGGTGGGCCCTCTACTCGGTTCGGAATTTGCCGATGCGCGTGAAGCGAATCACGCGAAACGATTGACTTGAATATCCCAGAAAAGATAAGAGGCGGGCAGATTACGGAAGATGGTGTCCGGCGGAAGGCGCGTCATCGGGCCGAATTCTTAACGCCAAATCCGTAACCTTTCACCCGAGGGCACAACTTCTTCGGGAGAGCCATAGCCGCGGTCATGTGCTTGAACCGAAACCACATAGAGGCTCAAGTCGTTCCAATTCCATCGGCTTGCTGTGCCGCAGACGCAGTAGAGCATCCATTCCTGGGAATATCTGGTAGCAAACGACGTCAGACACGAGCCGTTCGAATAAGGACTAAAACCAGCCAGATATCGCGTGCGGCATCTTGGGCATTCGGCGCAGTGTCGAGCACGGAGAGTCATGGCGCAATGTCAACCTTATAGTCAGGAACATATCTGAAGGAGGGGGCGAAAAGTGGACGTTTGCGGACGTGGTTGCCCAGAACTACCGAGGCTTCGGACGTGGTCCGAAAACGTCCACAATCTTCTGCGTGTCCGGTTACCATGAACCTTGCGAAGGGAAGATATGAACCTGGATCTGCAGGTCTGTTCTCGGGCCCGGCTGACCCGTGATGCGCGATTCGACGGCAAGTTTTTTATTGCTGTGCGGAGCACTGGAATATACTGTCGGCCGATCTGCCCAGTACGAACGCTGAAGGAGAGCAGCGTACGTTATTACCCGACTGCTGCAGCGGCGGCCGAGGCGGGGTTTCGCCCTTGCCTGCGTTGTCGCCCGGAGAGCTCGCCCGGGACTCCGGCTTGGTTTGGCACTTCAAACACAGTGTCGAGAGGGCTGCGTCTGATCGGCGAGGGAGGAATGGATGACGGCGGAGTAGAGATGTTGGCGGAGCGACTGGGAGTCGGATCTCGTCACTTGCGGCGATTGTTTTTGAAACACTTAGGAGCGACACCGGTGGCCATCGCGCAAACGCGGCGTCTGCACTTCGCTAAGAAGCTAATCGACGAGACGACATTGCCGTTGCATCAAGTTGCCCTGGCGTCGGGATTCGGCTGCGTTCGCCGATTCAACGCGAGCATCCGGAAGGTCTACCATCGAACCCCCACGCAAATTCGCCGCCTCGCCCGGCAAACTGAGGTCCAGCCGGAGAATGAGTATCTCTTTTTGCTGCATTTCCGACCGCCGTACCATTGGCAAGGCATGCTGGATTTTCTCGCTCCGCGCGCCACGCCTGGCGTTGAAGTCGTCGAATCGGGAAGCTATCGGCGGACGATCTCGTTGCATGGGCGCGAGGGATATTTCGAAGTTTCGCTTGCCGAGCTGCAGGATGCGTTGCACTTGCGTATCGCCTTCGGCGATCCCCAGGCGCTCTTTTTTATTGTGGAACGGGCTCGCGGGATGTTCGACCTGAACGCGGACTGGACCGCGGTCGCGCAGAGTTTGAGAGAGGATCCCGTGCTGGCTGCACGGCTGGAAGCTGACCCGGGAATTCGCCTGCCGGGCTGTTGGAATGGCTTCGAGCTTGCCGTTCGCGCGATTCTTGGTCAGCAGGTCACGGTGAAGGGTGCAACGACCTTAGCCGGGCGCATGGCAAGCCGTTTCGGTAAGTCCTTCCGCGGACCAATGGGACTCACTCATCTTTTTCCTACTCCTGAGGTTCTTGCGGATGCAAGACTCGGCGAAATTGGGCTGACCGGGGCGCGAGCCGAAACTGTTCGGGTGCTGGCTCGCGCAATCTGCGCCGGCAAGATCAACTTTGGGGGAAGCGGTGATTCTGAACAGTTTCTGAAGCGGCTCTGTGAGATTCCCGGCATTGGACAGTGGACCGCGCAGTATGTTGCGATGCGGGCGCTAGGTGAACCCGATGCATTGCCCTCGGGCGACCTTGGACTCCTGCGCGCTCTGGCGCTGGAGACGCCGCGTGAACTGGAACAACGCGCCGAAGCCTGGCGGCCGTGGCGGGGTTACGCAGCGATGTACCTGTGGAGAGGCGCGGGGCAAAGCGTGCAGGCGGAAAGAAAATCGGCGGTTCTTCGGAAAAAGCAAGAGGAGACCGTTGCAAGTGCTGTTTTTGCCCCGAAGCGTCTTTTGGCAGTGTGACCGGCTAAGCCGTCCGCAAACCGGTTTCACGAAAAATCAAGAGATTGCGATGGGTTTAGAGCAAGAGCGGGGACGCCCGCGCTCCATTAATCTGCCTCTAACGCTTGCCCGACCTCTTCCCATTCCTTCATAAGTTGCGCTAGTTCCTCTCGGTGCTTTTCGAGATCGAGATTCTGCTGCTTCATTTGCTCCGCGCTGACGTAGTTCAGCAGGCCGGTCTCGCAAATGGCGATAGCGGCCTCGACGCGGGCGATGTCTTCCTCAATCTCTCTCGAGCGTTCCTCCATTTGTTTTCGCTTGATTGGGTTCAGGCGTTTGGTTTTTGTGTCTGTGCCTGCCGCGATGGCATCACTTCCGTGGCCGTTGGCCGATAGCGTCGTTGCCGGTATTGGACTCGGTGCCGGAGCTGCGGCGGGCGCGCTATTCGTGGTCTGCTGCTTGCGCCACAAATAGTCTTCGTAGTTTCCGGGGTAGACGTGGACGTGCCCGTCGGCCACTTCGAACACTCGCGTGGCTAGCTTGTCGATGAAGTAGCGGTCGTGGGAAACGAATACGACGGTGCCCATGTACTTCAGCAGGGCGTCGAGGAGGACGTCCTTGGCGCGCATGTCGAGGTGGTTGGTGGGTTCGTCGAGGAGAAGAAAGTTTGTGGGGCGCAGAAGCATTCGCAGCAGCGCATAGCGATTGCGCTCCCCGCCGGATAGGACGCCGATGGGTTTGAAGACATCGTCATCGCGGAAGAGAAAACAGCCGAGGAGATTGCGCAGGTCGGTTTGTGTTGAGACCGGGGAGAACTGGCCGAGGTCGTCGAGGACGCGGGCTTCGGTGTCGAGTTCCTTGTATTGATCCTGGGCGAAGTAGCCGGGCTCGGCGTTGTGGCCGAGCTTGTACTCGCCTTCGGTTAAGGCGTCGTTGCCCGCTAAGAGCCGAATCAGGGTAGATTTGCCCGCCCCGTTCACTCCTACTAACGCCACGCGGTCGCCGCGCTCGATGACCAAATCGACGCCCAGGAGAACTTCTTTCGGCCCGTAACTTTTGCTTGCACCCACCAGTTCCACCACACTCCTGCCGCTGGGTTTGGGCTGCGGGAAGGTGAAGTGGATGGTTTTTTCTTCTGGCGGGAGTTCGATGCGCTCGATTTTTTCCAGCTCTTTGATGCGGCTCTGCACCTGTTTCGCTTTGGTCGCCTGGTAGCGAAAGCGGTTGATGAAGATTTCGAGTTGCTCGATGCGGTCGCGCTGATTCTTTGCGGCTGCGGTGAGTTGTTCGAAGCGTTGCGTCTTCTGGTCAAGATACTTGGCATAATTGCCACTGTAGAAATAGATGTGCTTGTTCCAGATTTCGGCGATTTGATCGACCGTCGCGTCGAGGAAGAAACGGTCGTGGGAAATGAGCACGAAGGCGTGGGGGTAGTTGTGGAGATAGTCTTCGAGCCAGTTGCGGGCTTCGAGGTCGAGGTGGTTGGTGGGTTCGTCGAGCAGTAGAAGATTGGGCTGCTGGAGCAGCAATTTTGCCAGGGCGATGCGCATTTGCCAGCCCCCGGAAAACTCCTCGGTGCGGCGCGTCCAGTCTTCCTTCCGGAAGCCCAGGCCGCCAAGGACGGCGCCAGCCTTGGCTTCCAGGGCATAGCCATCGCGCAGCCGAAACTCGTCCTGAAGGCGGTGGAGGCGCTCAGAAGCCTGAGCGTAGTCGGCTCCGTTTGGGTCGAGTTCGGCTAAGCTGTGGGACAGGGTTTCCATTTCCTGCTCCATGTCTCGTAAGTCATTGAAAACCTTCATGCACTCGGCGAAGACCGTGTCTCCACTCAGAGCGAGGCCGTCCTGTGGTAGATAGCCGGCGGAAATGCTCTTCATTCCCTGGCAGCTGCCGTAGTCCAGAGTTTCGAGGCCAGCTAGGACGCGCAGCATCGTGGTCTTGCCGGTGCCATTGGCGCCGACGAGGCCCACTCGGTCGCGCGGGTTGATTTGCCAATCCGCACTTTCGAACAAGAGCTTGTGCCCGAACCGCTTGCCCGCGCCTGTGAGTTGAATCATCGCCATCTCTAGAATGCAATGGCGGGGCAGTCCAAGTACAGAGCGAACCGGGGCGCAGGGTAGAAGGGAAGTGCTGCGAAAAGTGTGCAGCGGAGGACCGCTTCCGGGAATTCATCGAATTTTCAAGATACTGCAACGTTTCGTCTATCAAGTGTCCTTTAGGCTGTGGAGTCTGTCGGCTAGGGCACATGGTCTTATAAAATTCCTGGCTTAAATCAACTTCTGGTTTAAATCAACTTAAGGATCCGGCTGGCCGGTGAGGGCTCTTTATGTGTACTTCTTGGATTTCCATTCGTTCTTTTGCTTTGGCCTTCGGGCTTTGTTGGTGTCTATCCGACGCGAGTTGGGCGGCGGTTGGCACGGTAAAGGGCGCGGTGACCGACCCTACCGGTGCTGTTGTCCCCCACGCGATTGTGCGGCTGGGCAGCCAGCTTTCGGGGTATTCCGTGACCACGGTGGCGGACGAGCAGGGCCGCTTTGTTTTCAACAGCGTACCTTTTGCCCAGTTCACGCTGACTGCCGAAGCGCAAGGCTTCCAGGCGGCTATGCGGACCGACCACCTGAAGTCGAGCGTTCCACTGACGCTCAATCTGCAATTGGCGCTCTCACAGACCAAGGAATCGGTGACCGTCACTGAGCGCGCCCCTCTGCTGGAAACCGCGTCGACGACGACGCATCACGACATCGAAGAGGAAGAGATCGAGCGCAGTCCCAGCACGCAGCCGCAGGTGGCGCTGTCGAGTCTGCTGGAGTCTGTTCCTGGCGTCATCCCCGAGGAGAATGGTCGCTTGCATGTGCGCGGTTCCGAGGGGCAAGTGCAATACGTGGTCGATGGCGTGCCCATTTTCGAGAACATGTCGGGAGTCTTCTCGACGGCGCTGGACGAAGACGACCTGCATTCTTCCGATATCGTGACGGGCAACCTGCCGGCGGAGTTTGCCGGGCGTACCTCGGCAGTGGTGACGGTGGATACGAAGTCTGGCCTGAACGCCCCGTGGAATGGTTCGCTCTCGCTGTTCGGCGGCTCGTTCGACAGCGGCGGCGCGAATCTCGAGGTCAGCGGAAATCTGCACAAGAAGGTCGGGGTGTTTCTGAGCTCGCAGACGAACCGCACCCGGCGCTATCTTGATCCGCCCGAAATCGAAAGCCTGCACAATGCTGGCGGAGCGGCGCAGCTTTTTACGCGCTTCGACTTTGCACCGACCGAGCATGACTCTCTGCACTTGAATCTCTCTACCAACGGCACGGACTACCAGGTGGCGAACACGCAGGACCAGCAGGATGCCGGGCAGAAGCAGCGCCAGGAGCGGCGCGATGACTCTGAGTCTTTGGGCTGGACCCACCTGTTCAACAACTCCACCGTCGGCGAGGTTCTGATGTACCGGCGCGCGAGCATTGGGCGCCTGCTCGACCCCGACCAGACGGGCACACCGTACTTCGTGGGCTTGCATGACCGCACGGAAACCGAAGGGTTTCATGCCAGCCTCAGCCATGAGTGGGGACGGCATTCGTTCAAGTTCGGAGTGCAAGGACATCGTTTGGGGTTGAGCGAGAACTTTGCGCTGGCGGCGACGGGCGATGAAGTGCTTAACGATCCCACCAATCCGGCATCGCAGTTTCCCATTGACAATCCATTCCGTTTTCGGGACAAACGCAATGGCTGGGAGGTCGGTGGATTTGGGCAGGATCGCATTCGCATTCGGCATTTGACGCTCGACTTGGGTTTGCGGCTGGACAAATACAGCTTGCTAGCGAAGAATGCAGCCGCTAGTCCGCGTGTGGGCGTGGCCTATTACGTGGAGAGGACGGGCACGGTGCTGCGCGCGTCCTACAACCGGATGTTCCAGACCCCACCGATTGAGAACCTGCTGCTGGCGTCTGCTCCACAGGCGGCAGTTTTTGTTCCAGGACTCCAGTATGGTCCGGTGCCGCCGGAGTGGCAGAACGTATACGAGATCGGATTGCAGCAGCAGATTACCAAGCACATCCGTTTGGACCTCACGCGGTACATCAAGAACGCCCGTAATTTTTCCGACGACGAACAGTTCCTGGAGACGGGAGTTGTCTTCCCGCTAACGATTGCGCGCGGCGATGTCCGAGGCCTGGAGGCGCGCCTCGATGTCCGGGCCTACCACGGGCTGGGCGGTTACTTAAGCTACGCCAATTCCAAGGCGGTCGGGACGACTCCTATTACCGGCGGCCTGCCCATCGGCTCGGGTAATCAGCTCACTCCGAATCTGAAGTTTCCAGGAGATCAGGACGAGCGTAACGAGGGCCAGTTCGGCGTGACTTACGCGCGGAAGTCTGGCCTGTGGGCTACGTTCACTGGCCGCTTCGACAGCGGCGTGCCTTCGGAGATTGACCCCAGCGACGCTACCAGTGGTGAAATCGATCCTCGCATCGCAGCGGAACTGGATTTCAACCGCGGCCGCATCAAGCCTCGTGCGCTGTTCAATGTGGCGACCGGGTACGAGTTGATGAAGGAATCGTCGCACCCGATATCTCTGCAATTCGGCGTAAACAATCTCACTGACCGGCTCTATCTATTCAACTACTTGAGTATTTTTTCGGGCACGCACATCGGCCGGCCGCGTGAGTTCATCGGGCGGATCACGTTCCACCTGCCCGGGCACTAGGGCGGCAAAGAGTGCCGAGCGAACCACGCGCTGCCGGCGGCAGTGCTTGCCCAGTTGAGAGTTCCGGTCGGCGGCGGAAAGGTGGCCGCGTGGCGCTAACTCGTTCGGAATTAGAACTTTGAAGGCCGTGTTTCGCGGAAGTCGTTTGGTCGCCGGCATGCAAGTTCCTTCCGTCGTAGAAAGTCATTTCGCGGACGGGAGTCGGAAGAATGTCCATCGCCGGTATTGCAGCCAGCAGTTTTTTCTCAGGCGCGATTGCGCAGAGCACGCAGACCAAGTTCAAACAGGCTCAGCAGGAATTTCAGCAGTTGGGCCAAGATCTGCGAGCAGGGAATCTAGGGCAGGCGCAGGCGGATTTGGCGGCACTGCAGAAAGACTTTCCGGGGGCCCAGGGGGCAATCCCTGGTGCGGCACAGAAAGACAGCGTCGCGGCCGGTCGGGGATTCCAGCAGTTGTCCAATGATCTCCACACGGGGAACCTGGCGGCCGCACAAGCGGACTTCGCGAATCTGCGGCAGGACTTGCCGCAGGGCACCGGACCCGCGATCCGTCCGCACCGGCATCCTCGCCATGGCGAGGATGCCACTGCCAACCCGAACGGCATCGCCCAGGTGTTGAGCCAATTGGGGCAGGCGCTGCAGTCCAGCAACATCTCGGCCGCGCAGCAGAGCTATGCCACGCTGGTGCAGCAGTTCCAGAAGGCAGCGGCTGGGAGCGCCTTGGACGGCGGTGTCGCTCCAGCCTCTGGGCCGGTCAGCCTGTCAGCATAGTGTGGGAGCCTGCACCTAACGAGACCCTCCGCCTAAAGTTCCGCCCCATTTGGCCGATGATCATCAGCAGAGGTGCCTTATGGCCATCGATGCCGTCAACGCAGTACATTCAAGCCCGGTTGCACAGAGTATTGAAGCTGTCGAGAACGCGCTCCGCAATCCGAATCCGCAACGCCATTCTTCGGCGCTGCCGCAAGACAAAGTCACCATCAGTCCAGCAGCACAGGCCAAGCAGCCTGCGTCGGCAGGGGATAAGCAGCCTCACCGCAGCAAGTAACCAACACACGCGAAGAGGGTCCCCTCCTCTGACGTAATTTTTTGCCTGGAGCAATGCCTTCTCGGTGAGTGGCCAGCGCCATTGATTCGTTTTTCTCGAACCACTTCTTCAGCGGTCGTGGTGCGCCCTGCCCTGTCGTTCCTGGAATTCGCGGGCGAAGATTCAAGCTTCCTCCCAACTCCTGTAACCCAGAATCCTTGCCGATAGATTACGTCGTGGTGGTCTGCCAAGAATCTGCTGACTTCGAAGGTGGTTGGGGATACCTCGGGGAGGACTAACGTGAAGTGGTTTCTGAACCGAAAATTGGGCGCCAAACAACTCCTTTCCTTCGTCAGTGTGCTGACGTTGACGGTCTTGCTGGCCGTGTTCGCCGTGGTTAAGCTGGCGGCGGTGCGCGCAGCTACGGTCGACATTACCGAACACCGCATTCCGGCAATGCAAAGCCTGTCGGAACTCAGAGCAGGGCTTTTTCAATACCGCATTTCGGAGATGTCATACGTTTTTACGGAAGATCCGGACGAACGAGACCTGCGGACGGCCAACATGGAGACAGGGATGAAAGCGGTTCAGAAAGCGATAGGGGAACTGGAGCCGCAGATTACGTCGCCCGAAGAGCGCAAATTGCTGGAAACCATCCAGCATGACATTGAGCAATGCAAGTCGGAAACGCAAACGATCCTGGCCATGATCCGTGACAAGAAGACTCCCGACGCGATTTCCGAAGTGCTGGGAACCGCTCAGGGAAACTTCACGCAGGCTATGGACGACATTCAGGCCACGCTCGACCTTAAAGTCAAGGGTGCGACTGATGCCAGCGAGGCGAGCGCGCATATCTATAGAACCTCGCAATGGTGGGTCGTGGGCATGAGTCTTTTCACCATCGGGCTGGGCCTTTTCCTGGCGGTATTCACAAGCCGCCTTATCGCGGGGCCGGTGCAGCAGGTTGTATTGGTAGCGCAGCGGGTTGCCGCCTGGGACCTCACCCACGAGGACTTGGTGGTACAGGCCGAGGATGAGATTGGAGACCTGGCCCGCAGCATCAACGAGATGCAGGGCAATCTCCGGGAGATGATTGGATCGGTCTCCGCCAGCATCGAGAGAATTGCCACGGCGAGCGAAGAGCTTTCGGCCAACGCTGCCTCGCAGGCGCAGGGCGCCGACACGCAGAAAGAGCGGACGGATCAGGTTGCCGAAGCCATGCAGGGGATGTCGTCAACTGTGGCTGAAGTTGCGGAAAACTCGAACCACGCTTCGGAAGCGTCGCGGAAAGCGGCGGACACGGCGCGGCAGGGCGGCGTGATCGTCGAAGATGCTTTGGTGAAGATGCGCGGGATTGCCGATTCCGTGGCCGAGACGGCGAAGAGAGTGGAGGGGCTGGGACAACGGAGCAATCAGATTGGCGAGATCATTGGCACCATCGACGATATCGCCGACCAGACCAACCTACTGGCCTTGAACGCTGCTATCGAAGCTGCGCGGGCAGGGGAGCAAGGCCGTGGGTTCGCCGTGGTCGCCGATGAGGTGCGTAAGCTGGCCGAGCGCACGCGCCGTGCGACGAAGGAAATTGCTGAGATGATTCAGAGCATCCAGACAGAAACCCACGGTGCTGTGGAAGTGATGCAAGCGGGAACGCAGCAGGTAAAGCTAGGCGTGGAATCGACCACTCGCGCGGGAGCTTCGCTGCGCGAGATCATCCAGACTTCCGAGGCTGCGGGCGCCATGGTAACGGCAATTGCCAGTGCAGCCGCCGCGCAGCGGGGCGCTACTGAGGAAATTAGCGCGAACATCGAGCAAATTGCAGCCATTACGCAAGGCACGGCAGCAGGTGCCAAGGAATCGGCCAAGGCGGTGCATGAACTCTCTACGCTTGCGATGGATTTGCAGGCGATGGTGGGGAAATTCAAAGTGAGTCGGGCCGCCGACCAGGCGCAATACGATGACCGGCAGTATGACGGGCCACCGTCGGAACCGTGGCATTGGGCCAACGGCCCGTTCCTTCCCGGCGAAGCGGAGGGGCAGCTTGTGGATGCTTCGTATTCCGAGGGCGACGACGCGTTCTCAGCCTCGGCGCGATGATGAGACCTGCGAGTTCCGCTCCGGCACGCCTGGGTTGGCGCTGGGACAGGTGACTGCTATTTCCCTCACTCTCCCTGTCACTTCGCCCACGCCAGCCCGTCCGGATAGTTCCCGGCAGGGATCAGCTTCTCTACGTTCCATTTCTCCAGGTCAATCGCTGCTACCTTCCCGCCCGCGCATGACACATACGCCACCTTGCCGTCGGGACGAATCAGGATTTCCTGTGGCCTAGGGTCGACTTCTATGCGACGAACGACTTGCATGCTTCGCAAGTCCACAACCGCCACCTGGTTCGTGGAGGGGATCGCGACGAGGAGCCGACGGCCGTCTTGGGCTGCCGCCGTCCCGTACCCCAATCCGGGAAGCGCGATCCACGTTTTCACCTTCGGCGTCGCCGTGTCGATCACAGCCAGTTGCGGTTTTGTTTGATCCGCCGTAAACACCAGCTTGTCGTCCACGGAGATGGAAATCCGCTGGACTTTTCCGGAGACCGGAATGACCGCCACGGTTTTGCGGCCCACCAGATCGAGAACCGAAACGGTGCCCGGGCCTACGTTCGCTGTATAGCCAAGGCGGCCGTCATGCGATATGGCCAGCATGTGCGACTCTTCCTGCCCGGTGGGAACCGCGCCAACTATTTTTCTGTTTTTCGGATCGATTACCGTCACGGTTTTGTCTAACTCCGTTGTGACATAGAGCAAGCCGCTGGCGGGGTCTAGGACTGCGCAGTGCGGGCGCACGCCATGACCAAAATCGATGTTGCCGACGATTGCCTTGGTGGGGAGATCGATGACCAGCATCTCGTGTCCATCGATACCGGGGCTTCCGACTCCGGAACTGCCATAGATGGGCAGAAAAGCGGTGCGTCCATCCGCGGAGACGGCGATTTCGTGGCCGTGAACGCCAGCGGTCTTCTCGGCAACAGTCGAAATCGCTCGCCCAGATACAGGATCGACGATGCTGACATCGCTGTCGCCCTGGTTGACCACCAGTAAACTCTGACCACTGAGGCTCGCGGGCGTCCGTGCCAGACAGAGACCTAGGAGCAACCACCGAGACTGGAAGAGGAGCCTTGGCATAGTTCGAGAAGTATAATCGAACGCCCGTTAGCCCGACCCTCACAAGCATTGTTCGAAGTGCCGAACCGCGTGCTCCTCGAACGACACGCAACCCCGAAAGAGTTGTGTGTAGTCAGGCGTATGCGCTCAACTCGGATGGCGAGTGAAATTGCGATGTTGCAACAGTTACGCCTTGCCTAGCGCTTGTAACCTTCAGCCTACGTATTTGTTGACAAGAACTCTTATTATAATCACAATGTATTACTAATCATGCTTGGCGAATTCGAATACCTCCTTCTCGCTGCAACTGTGCGATTGGACGCAGAGGCGTATGGCGCTGCGATCCGATTGGAAATCGAGAATTCCACGCGGCAGAACTGCTCCATTGGAGCGCTTTACACGACCTTGGATCGTCTGGAAGAGAAGGGCCTCATTGAGACATGGATGGGAAGCGCCACACGACACCGTGGCGGACGCTCCAAGCGTATGGTTCGGATAACCGCCCGAGGCATTAAAGCAGCGACAGAATTTTATCGGGTTGTGAATCGGTCAAGCAGCGGTGCTCCATGGGAAACGAATCGAGCGGGAGGCCGTCCGTGATTTACAAATGGTTGATCAATAGAATCACCCGCACGTTAGAGACCGAGCTACAAGACGCAGTTGTCGGAGACGTGGCAGAACTCAAGATGTCCGACAGACGGGCAGTCTGCGAACTGCTGGGTTTGGTCTTAAGGCGACAGGCCCTGGCGTGGAAGACCTGGCAACCTTGGCTGGCTCTGGTTGGAATTGTGGGCCCGGTCGGTGTGCTTCTCAGCCGGATTTCTGCTGGGGCTGTGACCAACTTTTCTATACAAGCGCTTGTGTATTGGAAGTATGGAGTGCCGTACAGCAACGGGTTGACTGAGGCTCAAGAGATCGAAACTCTGGTTTACGTCTCGCTAGCCGTTATTTGTTGGTCTTGGGTAGGGGGCTTCGTTCTCGGGACGTTGTCGGGCGACGCTCTTTATGTTAACGGAACGGTATTTTGTTTGGTCTGGTTCTATCTGTGTGGCCCGCTTGGAATGCTGGTTTATTCGGCGCGGCTCCTTCTAAATGCGCTGCATCTCATGCCCCACAGAGCACTGCCCCACAACCTCAGCGAATTCATTTTCTTCGCGGTACTCCCACTGATGCTGGAAACGCTCCTCTTCTTGGTTCCCGCTCTCGCCGGGATACGACAGGCCCGACTCGGTCGCAGACTAGGGGTACGACGCACGATTCTGTTGGCCTCTGCGGTCGCCACGCTAAACGTGCTGGTTACTTGGACTGGGGGGTGGCGACAGATTGCACTGGAGCAGTGGAGCGAGGGGAAATGGAACCCTGGAGGACCTTCTTGGCAAGAACGGTTCGTCCCGCTTCTCGTCGTGAGCTGGCCGGCTGTGTACCTGGTGGCGCTGCTGAGCGTGCAACACCGGGCCGACAAAAGGAAGTCCCTCATTACTTAACTGTCGCTAACAGGCGACTACACCAACTGGCCCGAATCGCGCAGGCTCAAGAATTTCGATCGGTTAGGATTGCAAAGACTCGGGAACATAGGATCGATTTTGAAATGGTCGGGGCGATAGGATTTGAACCTACGACCCCCTGCGCCCAAGGCAGGTGCGCTACCAGGCTGCGCTACGCCCCGACGTCCCTGGTGTGTTGCAATTATAAACGACGTGGAACAATATCCCGGCGACGCACGCCCCGCGTTGAATCTGACCGCGGTTTCTCTCGCAGGCTTCTTCGCGCCAACGTATACTCCCGCTTTGCCTTCCATGCCGCCTAGCCTCTCATTCTTAAAGATCGGAGCCGAGTCGGAAGACGTCCTTCGGAGTTTGTTCCAACACTACCTGCGCGAAATGGCGGAATGGTTCGACGTCGAAAGCAATCCCGATGGCAGCTACGCCTACGACATTGCGGCGATCTGGGAGAAAGGCTACCAAGCTTACCTCGCGAAGGTTGGTGATTCGGTCGCTGGGTTTGCCCTTGTCGGGTCAGCGGACGAATGGCTTGGCGAGAGTAGCATCCCTCGTGAAGCTCATGATGTGCACGAGTTCTTCATACTTCGCGAATTTCGTCGCAGTGGCATCGGGCAACACCTGGCGACCCATATTTGGAACGAATATCGCGGCGAATGGCTGGTGAGAGTGCTGGAAGCCAACGAGCCAGCCTCGGCCTTTTGGCGCACGGCGATTGCAGGCTATGCTCGTGGATCCCAACGAGAAGAGGCGCGCCTTGCTAAAGGGCGGCCATGGGTTTTCTTCCGGTTCACATCTGGAGGCTCCACAAGGCCTCGCTCCTAAGCGCTGGCGGTATAATCAATCCTTCTCATGTCGCAACGTTATGGAGTCGTGGCCTATGTCACGAACCCTGTTGGCCAGTTTGTGGAGGTTCTTCGCCGGGAGCTGTGTCCTGCTTCGCCGCGTGCTGCCGCCCACTTAACCATCCTTCCACCGCGCCTTCTACGCGGCAGCGAAGCTGAGGCGCTGGCAGCTCTGCGGCAGGTTTGCCAGAACAGCACTCCCTTTTTCGTCGAGCTCGGCGCGGTGGGAACGTTTCTCCCCGGCACTCCCACCGTGTTTGTGGGCTTGGGACAGGGCGCCGATCGGATGGGAGCTTTGCATCACGCCTTGAACGCGGGCCCGCTGGTCTCTGCGGAGACTTGGCCATACACACCCCACCTGACCATCGTCCGCATGGATACGCCCGAGTTGGCGCTCCAGGTGACGCCCGTGGCGCGCTCTCGCTGGCAGGGTTACGAAGGTACACGTCGTATCGAGGTTACCCAGTTGGCTTTTGTTCGGGAACAGGAAGACCTGACCTGGGTCGATTTGGGTAATTTCCCTTTGTCTGCTTCGCTGGCTCTGCCGTAAACCTCTCACAAGAGGCACCTTGGCCCAAAAGCCGTGAGTAGCGAGCCTTTCAGAGCCCTGTTCGCACCAAAGTGCATGGACGTTCTCCATATTGCGCCTGCGCTAATTCGGGCGCCAAATAGAACTTGGACGCAGCGCGTTCAACGTTTCCGTTTAACGTTGCCTGTCCCCGGGAGGATGGTTCGAATGCAAATCGGAGTCTACGGCTCCGGCTACTTGGGTACGGTGGTTTCCGCTTGCCTGGCGGATTTTGGCTCACCTGTCTCCTGCTGCCACGAAGACAGCTCGCGCATGGTTGAGATGTCGCAAGGCAAGGTTCCGTTCCACGAGAAGAACCTCGCCGACATGATTCGCCGCAACGTGCGTTCGGGGCGGCTCTCGTATTCCACGGATATTGACGCGTTTGCGCGCAAGGCGCAGATTATTTTTCTCGCGGAAGACGCGAACGACCATCTGGCGAGCTTGTGCAAGCGCATTGCCGCTGCCAGCCAAAGAGCTCCGATTTTGGTGGTGATGACGCCCGGCTTGGTTGGTGCGAGCAGTGCGCTGGAAGCCTCGCTGAAAGAGGCTGGTCTGAAAGCCACGCTGGTCACGCAGCCTACGTTCTTCACCGCCGGCTGTGCCGTGGAAGATTTCAATTGGCCCGACCGGATCGTTTTCGGCACCTCGTCCTCCGAGGCCGTACTTGCGCTCAAGCAGGTGTTTCATCCGCTGGTGATGCGCGGCGTGCCGGTGATTGTCACGAACCACGAAACTGTTGAGCTTTTGCGTGTGGCGTCGACTGCGTTTCTGGCTACGAAGATTTCCTTCATCAACGAAATTGCGAATCTCTGTGAACGCGTGAACGCCGACGCGATCAATCTCTCACTGGCGTTAGGACTGGACAAGAAAATCGCGCCCCGCTGCCTGCAGCCAGGGGCGGGCATGGGCGGCCTTTTCGCTGAGACCGATATGGACTCGCTTGGAAAACTGGCGACCGATCACGGTATTGTCATGAAGGTGCTCGGCGCGGCGAGGGAAGTGAACGAGGACCTTACTGGTCACCTGATCAGTAAAATCGCCGCCGCCGTGAAGTCAATCCAAGGCACCCAGGTTGGTCTGTTAGGACTGGCTTTCAAGCCCAACACGAACGCGGTGGAAGGTTCCTCCGCTCTGCGACTTGCGGAAGAGCTTGCTGTGCAGGGAGCCAAAGTCCGCGCCTACGATCCCGTGGCCATGCCCAACGCCAAGCTGCGCCTCAATGGCCAGGTGCTCTATTGTGACTCGGCTTACTCGGCAGTGGAAGGTGTGGATGCTTTGGTCGTCGGCACCGGCTGGCCGGAATTTCGGTCGCTGGATTTTGATCGAATCAAGCATCTAGTCAAGCGCGCCATCATCGTCGATACCAAGAACCTTCTCGATGGACCTCGCATGCGCGCGATCGGCTTCGAGTACGTTGGTGTTGGCCGCCGGGACGTTGCTCAAGGGCGCGCGGCTGGAGCACCGTAGAGCACCCCGCGCTGCTATAATCGACAAGCGCGGTGGGAGTAGCTCAATCGGTAGAGCTCCGGTCTGTGGCACCGGCTGTTGCGGGTTCAAGTCCCGTCTCCCACCCCATC
>Ga0137403_10003614_pt1 | contig 18529 bp, 18 predicted proteins | sample CZOMad2_1_16fung_FD_122057 | JGI IMG/M metagenome (GOLD analysis project Ga0137403, IMG submission 122057) | Vadose zone soil fungal communities from Angelo Coast Range Reserve, California, USA - CZOMad2_1_16fungal (Hybrid Assembly) | ecosystem: Environmental > Terrestrial > Soil > Vadose zone...
TCCCGAGCCTTGGTCGTCAAGCAACCAAAGTGTACTCGGGTCGAGGGAGCCAACATTGTTATGAAATCAAGACCCGCTCGGGATGACAACGTCTGATGGTGGTGGTGGGCCGGGCATAAGCGTGGCGCTCCATTTTGAAGAACGGCAAGAGTCTGGAAGTCCCGGCCCTACACGGGCTAACACGGACAAAGACACGGACAAGAAAAGACGGAAAAAAGAACGGGTCTAAAGACCCGCCACTACACGCGCCAGTACACGGCGCCGGTACACGCACCACAACGGAGACGGAGGGGAAGTCAGGCGCGGAGGTAGAGGAAGGCGCCGTAGAGGATCATGCCGAGGCCGGCGAGGAAGAGGAGCGGAGTGAGGACCTGGTTGACAAAAGGTGGAACGGCAACGGGAATCGTCATGCCGCTGTAGCCGGCGGCGAAGAAATAAATGATGCCGGCGAGAAGAGCATAGAGAAAACCGCGGCGCATGTATTTGCGGCCTTCGAAGGTGTGTACGCTGTTGACGCGCTTCACGGCGGCATTGGCGGCGGGAATGGTTTCGCGGCAATAGGGGCAACGCGTCAGCGTTACGCCAACAGGTTTTCCACAAAATGGACAACTACGCGTCGGAAACAAATGAGCCTCGCGGGGGTATAGGACTCTGGACTGACCCTGGTTCGAGCGTACGGTCGCGTACGGGCAGCGTCAAGTAATACGGCGAGTGACGTTTCTAAAGAAGAAATTCCGTGGGAGTTGTCCGCCGGCAGAAACGGCGCGCGGAAGGAGCGGCGGAAGCGGCCCGCTAACGAGAGTCCACATAGGCTTCGGCGAGTTTGACGAGAGTGAAGAGGGCGTGATTGAGAGGAGTGGGGACGCCGAGTTCGCGGCCTTTGCGTGCGATGAAGCCGTTGAGCGAATCGATTTCGGTGCGTTTGCCGCGCATCATGTCCTGAGAAGTGGAACTGCGGGTGGCGGACATTTGTTCGGCGATTTTGTAGGCGCCGGCAAAGGCGGCCTTTGGATCTTCGAGGCCGGGCGTTTGAATACCGGCGGCTTTTGCGACGGCGAGGACTTCGTAAACAGTGCCTTCGAGGAGTTGTTTGGCGTCGGGACTGGCGAGGATTTCGCCGTAAGTAACTTTGCCGAGAGCCGAGAGCGCGTTGAGCGCGCAGTTCCAGACGAGCTTGGTCCAGAGTTCGCCGGTGATGTTTTCGGAGATGCGGCAAGGAACGTTTGCGCGGATGAAAATGTCCGCGACGCGGCGTGTGGATGGATTTTCGGGGCCGAGGACGAGATCGCCGCGGCCGACGTGTTTGACAATGCCTGGAGCGGGGACGGACGCAGCGACATAAACGACGGCGGCGAGCGCGTTGAGGCCGGATGCGGCGTGAATTTGTTCAGCGTTATCGACACCGTTTTGCATGCTGACGAGGATGGCGTTGGGCGCGACGAGGCTTGCAAGTTCTTTGGCGGTGGTTGCGGTGTCAGTGGTCTTTACGCTGAAGAGGATAATTTCTGCGGTGCGCGCGGCGGCGAGATCGGCAGAAGCAGTTGCGCGAACGCGTTCTTTGAATTGAGTTGTGTCGAGGAGCAGGCCGTCTTTTTGAACGGCTTCGACGAAAGCGGGGCGGCCAATGAAAGTGACCGGAGCGCCGACGCGGGCGAGCATTCCGCCGAAATAGCCGCCGACAGCGCCCGCACCGACGACGGCGATTTTTGGCCAGGAATCACCGGGCCAGGGTTGGTCTGAATTCATTCGGGGCTCATGTGGTGATTGCGGCGATCAAGCGGTCGATGTCCTGAATTGTATTGTACAGGTAAGGCGAAACGCGAATTTTGGATTCGCGGAGGCTGACGAAAACTTTTTGTTCGCGGAGCTTGTTGTAAAGATCGGCGGTTTTTTCTGGAGTGCGCGCGACGAAGCAGCCGTAAGGGCCGCGGAGTTTTCTGTCGAGGGGACTTGCGGCGACGCAGCGGTCGATCGGCAAACGGGAAAACATGAAGTCGATGAGCTCGTGATTGTGCGCGAGAACGGTTTCCGGTTTTGCGCGGAGAACGAATTCGACGGAGGCGTCGAGCGCGGCGAGATTGAAATTGAAGTGGCTGGCCCATTCCGGAGCGTCCCAGCGCTTGGCGCTTGCTGCGGGCTTGGGATTGGAAAAATCGAGTTTCGAGAAATTGTCGGAGCCTTCCACCGCCATCCAGTAATAAGGCGCGGGGCGGACGGACGCGAGCAGATCTTTTTTGATCCAGAAAAAACCGGTTCCAAACGGGCCGAGGAGCCATTTGTAGCCGGCACCGACGAGGAAATCGGCGCCAAGAGTTGCGACGTCGATGGGGACTGCGCCGCAGCTTTGGCTGACGTCGAGAAGAAGCAATGCGCCCTGCTTGTGGCAGGCTTCAGCGAGGCGCGGAACGTCCAGCATGGAGCCGTCGTCGAAGCGGACGTGGCTGATGGAGACGAGGCGAGTGCGCGGCGTGAGCGCTGCGATGACATCGTCGGCGGTCATAAACTTTTCTTGCGGCGCGACCACTTTGACGCGAATGCCTTCGCGCTCTTGCATCGGCAGCCACGTGGTGTATTGAAGCGGAAATTCCGCGCGCGAGGTGATGACTTCGTCGCCGGGCTTCCACGTGAGCGCGTAGGCGACGGCGGACGCTCCGGCGCTGGCGCCGGTGGTGAGCGCGATTTCTTCGGGTTGAGCGCCGATAAGCCGCGCGATGTTCGAGCGAAGACGATTCGGAATTTCAAAGAAGACTGAATCCGTTATTTGGTACGGGAATTTGTTCGCGTCGATGGAGGCCTGCACCGCTTTGATCACGGATTTCGGCATGGGCGACTGGCTGGCGAGATTGAGATAAGTGGCGCCCTCGAATTCAAACCATTCCTGGCGCCAGTCGGTGATTGTGGTTTGCGGTGCGGTTGCGGTGCTCATCGGTGTGTCCTTGGGGCCGAGCCTGATTCGTGGCGGGCGGCGGCCAAGCCTATCCTTCGCGCACAATCCGCTTTCAACAAGTGCCAATATGGGGGGCGAGCCGAGAAATCGTAACCCTTGTCAGCGAGAGCGTCTTTTAGAAACGCCCACGATCGCTGTTATCATCTGGTTATGCCCCAAAGAGCCTTTGATCCTGACTTGGTGGCCTCCATCCGCGAGATCACTGATCGCGCGGTTTGTAGTTGTTTGTAGCGGGCTAGTGGCCCATCGTTGGCAGTCTCGCAACGGCGGGGATGCTCTTTTTCTCAGCGTTGACATTTATACGCCAATAGCGTACTTTATGGTTTGTACGCTAACGGCGTACAAAATATAGAATGGAATTCTTCGAAGCTCCGGCCTTCACGCGCCAAGCCTTCAACTATTTGGCCGACGACAGCTATCGTGAACTCCAACATCGGCTTGCAGTCGAACCGGAGCTGGGTGATGTGATGTCCGGCACGGGCGGGTTTCGCAAGCTTCGCTGGGCCGATCAACGCCGTGGCAAAGGTCGACGAGGCGGCCTGCGAATCATCTACTACTACTTCCCGGCCGACCGCCAAATTTGGTTCATTACACTCTATGACAAAGACGAAGCTTCCGACCTCACGCCCAAAGAAAGGCAGATTCTAAAAGGCGCCATCCAAATGGAATTGCAAACCCGTCAGGCAGCCAGACTGGCGCGGAAAACGAAATCTCGGAGGAGACAGCCATGAGCAAGCGAAAAATCTTTAGCGAAATGATGGAAGGTATCGCCGCGATGAAGAACCATCGCGAGGGAAAAATCACCCTGCATTCTTATAAAGTGGAAGTAGCGCCTCTCCCCAAGGTGGACTCCAAGCTGATTCGCGATACTCGGAGGAAGCTTCGCTGCTCTCGCGCCGTTTTCGCTCGAAAACTGCGCATTAACGAACGGACGCTTGAAAAATGGGAACAAGGTCGTGCCAAACCCAATCCGCAGGCTGCCGCCCTGGTGCTTCTCGTCCGCAATTACCCAGACACCCTGGACCGTTTGGACAAGGTCGCCAAGTCACGGAATCGCGCGGCATAGTTTTTCCGCCCGCATTTGGGCAGTCGTTCGAACGTTCGTCTATCCCGTACCAAACAGGGCTCTTATAGTTTCCTTGACAAATATTAACATTATGGTATAGTTGGTTGTTGACTTGGCGCTTTGCCGGTCCGCGCCTTTGGTCCTATGCCCGCCCCCTTGGAAGCCCCTCACACTCTTCCAAGCGCATCTCGCCTTGGACCGTTACCTTTTAATAAACAGTCCGCATCCGTAAGTCCTTTATTTGCTACTCTTACAAAGAGTGCGCATCGTGTTCATTCCACGCCACTTAGTCGTCCTTTGTTTTCAACTACTTGCGCACTCTTTTGCGCTAACGAAAATGCTATGTCTTTCGCTTTCAATCGTTTGCGCACTCTTTGCGCAAGACATGGGGGGTGTGGGTGTAGCGTTTGTGTCTTTAGCTCGGTCTTTTCGGACTCTAGCAGGGGGTGGGCGTCGGCTATCTCGTTTGAAATGAATACTTACGAAAAAACAGGGGAAGGGGGAGGGCCCTTATTTCTATGTGGCCCAGACGATAGGCAACTGCTTCGCGATGCTAGTGAACTCAGAATCGCTGGTGATCAGCGGAGCTTTGCGAAGCAGGGCCAGGGCGGCTGCGAAGCAATCGACGTACGGAAGCTTATGGTCGGCTTTGAGTTCAGCGGCACGGCGGGTAAGTTCGGCATCGGCCGGAACGATGGCAATAGGCAGTTAGGACACTGATGGCGCGAACGTGATTTAGTATCCAGAGAGGAAATGCTCTTGAGGTCTGGCGAATGAAATTGGTAGGCAATCAAATTCGGGTTAGTGCTACAGATTTGAGCAACCATCTGGCGTGTCGGCATTTGACGAGCCTGGATTTGGAGGTAGCGCGGGGAGAGAGAAAAGCACCGGATTGGGCCGCGCCAGACTTGGTTGTAATTCAGCAATTGGGTTTGCGGCACGAGGCCGAGTATCTGAAGTTCCTGCGCGACGTGAGGAAACTCAGCGTTTTCGAGCTGCCAAAAGAGGGAGACCCGAAGGCATTGGCCGAAGAGACGCAAGCGTTAATGGCGCAAGGCGCCGATGTGATCGCGCAGGGAGCACTCGGAGATAACGCGTGGTATGGGCGGCCGGATGTGTTGCTGCGCGTCGCGGAGCCCAGCGGGAAGTGGAAATGGTCGTACGAGGTGCAGGACACAAAGCTGGCAAGAGAAACCAAGGGCACGACGATTCTGCAGATTGCACTTTACTCGGAACTGGTGGGGAAGCTGCAAGGGTCGGAGCCGGAATTGATGTGGGTAATTCCGCCAGGAAATGGTTTTGCCGGAGAAGCGTACCGATTTGCGGAATACGCGGCTTATTACCGGTACGTGAAGCAGAAATTTTTGGACGCCGTCGCAAGGGCACAAGAGGTGGAGACATATCCAGAACCAGTGGAGCATTGCCAGGTGTGCCGTTGGTTCAAGGAATGCGATGCGCAGCGGCGTGCGGACGATCACTTGTCGCTGGTGGCGGGAATCATGCGGCAGCAAAGGAGCCAGCTGGAGGATTGGAACGTTGAGACGATGGCGAAGCTTGCGAAGATGCCAATTCCGCTGAAAGAAAGGCCGGAGCGGGGAAGCCGCGATGGATATGCGCGTGTGCGAGAGCAAGCAAGAGTGCAGGTGGCTGGGAGAACGCAGAAGGAGTTGCTGTACGAACCGATTTTGCCGGTTGTGGAAGGCACCGGGCTGGCGCTATTGCCGGAACCGACGAACGAGGACATTTTTCTGGATTTTGAAGGTGACCGGTTCGTGGGCGAAGACGGGTTGGAGTATCTGACAGGAATTGCGTTTCGGAACGCGGACGGGGAGCTTCAGTACGAAAAGCGATGGGCGCTGAACCGCAAAGAAGAGAGGCAGGCTTTCGAGTGGCTGATGGAAGAGATTGTAAGGCGGCGCGAAGCGAATCCGAAGATGCACGTCTATCACTTTGGAGCGTACGAGAAGACGACGCTGAGCGATCTTTCTTCCCTGTATGCGACGCACGAAGAGAGTGTAGACCGTCTGCTGCGAGCGGAAGCGCTGGTGGATTTGCACCTTGTTTTCAAGCAAGGGTTGCGAGCGAGCGTCGAGGAATATTCGCTGAAGAAGCTGGAAGCGTTCTGCGGATACCAGAGGAAAACGCCGCTCGAAGTTTCGCGGAAGGCCATGCGGATTGTGGAACATGGACTGGAACTGGGCAGGCTGGAGGAAATTGAAGACGAAACGCGAGAGGCGCTTGAGGGGTACAACGCGGACGATTGTTTCGCGACGGCGCAATTGCGCGATTGGCTGGAAGGAGAGCGGCAAACTCTGATTGAGCAGGGACAAGCAATCGGCAGGCCGGAACTCAAGAGCGGCGACCCCACGGAGCGGCTGCAGAAGCAACTCGACCGGGCGGAAAAACTGACGGGGCAACTGCTGAAACAGGTCGAGGAGAAAGAAGGGACCGAGGCGGAAGCACAGAGGCTGCTGGCGCAACTGGTGAGCTGGCACCGGCGGGAAGACAAGCGCGTGTGGCAGGACGGCTACCGGTACGCAGCGATGGACGATGAGGAATTGCTGGATGAGCGGATCGGGCTGACGAAGATGCGATTCCTGGAGCGGGTGGTTCAGGGAAAAGGAAGGCTGGTCTCGACGGACCGGTACGAGTTTGAGCCGCATAAGAGCAACGTGCGAGTTGAAAAGAGTGTGTACTGGGGCGACGAGAAGTTTGGCGAAGTGAAGAAGATTGACGCGGCAAAGGGAGTTGTCGAGATCAAGAAAGTCAAAAAAATGGAAGAGGCGCATCCGGCAACGGTGTACATGTGGGATTCGCCGTTGAACACAGAATCGCAAGCGGGAGCGTTGTGCCGGATTGGGGAGTGGGTGGCGGAAAATGGCGTCGACGCGCCAGGAAAATATCGTGCAGGACGGGACCTGCTATTGCGCAAGCCGCCCCGGCTGGCGAATGGGGAAACTCTGAAGCAGCGGGCGTCCGAGAAAGCCGTAACAACGGCGGAACGTATCGGAATTGCTTTGGAAGATTCGGCGTTTGCGATTCAGGGACCGCCGGGGTCAGGGAAAACGTATACAGGCGCGCGCATGATTTGTGAACTGGTTAAGCGTGGAAAGAAAGCGGGAGTTACGGCGCTGAGCCACAAGGTGATACGGAATTTGCTCGACGAAGTGGTGGAGGCGTCGCGCGAAAAAAATATGGAACAGGCGGTACATTGTCTGCACCGGGAAAACGATGGGGAAGAGAGCGACGGAGTTGCCGTAGCGAAAGACGACAACGACCAGGCCTGGGATGCATTGAAGGCGGGAACGGCGAACGTTGTGGGCGGCACTGTGTGGCTGTGGGCGCCGGAAAAGGCATTTGAGTGCGTGGATGTGCTGTTCATTGATGAAGCGGGGCAGATGTCGCTGGCGGATGTACTGGCAGTGTCACAGGCAGCCAAGAAACTGGTGCTGCTGGGGGACCCGCAGCAACTCGAACGGCCCATGAAGGGGAAGCATCCAGAAGGCGCGGAAAGGTCGGCGCTGGAGCATTTGTTGAATGGGAGAAAGACGATTCCAGAAGATATGGGATTCTTTCTGCCAGAGAGCTGGCGATTGCATCCGGAAGTTTGCAAGTTCACGTCGCAGCTGTTTTACGAGAACAAGCTGGGATCGGATGAACTCGCGCGCGCACGCGTGATGGAAGGGCATCCGTGGGTGAAGGGAGCGGGAATGTGGTTTGTTCCAGTGGAGCATGAAGGAAACCGGAGCTCCAGCGCGGAAGAAGTCGAAATGATTGCGAAAATTGTGGAAGGGTTGCTGAGCCCGGGAGTGGAATGGTTTTACAGTAAGGGGAACAAGAGGGTGTTGAAGAAAGAGGATATTTTGATTGTGGCGCCGTATAACGCACAGGTGGCGGATCTGTCGGCGCGTCTGCCGGGAATGAAGGTTGGGACGGTGGATAAGTTTCAGGGGCAGGAGGCGCCGGTGGTTATTTATTCGATGACGACGTCATCACCAGAGGATGCGCCGCGTGGGATGGAGTTTTTGTTCAGTTTGAACCGGTTGAATGTGGCGACATCGCGGGCGATGTCGGCGGTGATTTTGGTGGGGAGTCCGCGGTTGTTTGAGGCGGAGTGCCGGACGCCGCGGCAGATGCAGTTGGCGAATGCGTTGTGCGCGTTTCGGGAGATGGCGATTGAGGTAGATCCAGCGAAGGTTTAGTTGAGTTGGGTGTGGCGAGACCCGCCGGCAGGATGCCCTTACAGGGTAAACCAGCGTTACGAAATAAACCGCATCGTTTGTCCGCTTGTTTGGGCATTCGGCTTATCTAGATTATTACGTAGCCTTGTGTGAAGATGCCGCCGTGTAGGCGGTGGTAGAGAATGAAGCGATTACGGTCGCGTGGGTACTTGCCTCATCTGGAAGATCGGAAAGCAGTTTATTTTGTCACGTTTCGTCTTGCGGATTCGCTTCCCAAGGAGCTGACAATTCAGCTACGCAGGGAAAAGGAAGCGATCGAAAAAGCCGACACCGCAGGAACGACGGCTCTCGGCGATAACGGGCGCCTTCAAGAATTGCGGGCGCTGTTGCGGAAAGCGGAGAGGTGTCTTGACGGCGGCGTGGGGCGATGCGATATGCGCGACTCGCGAGCAGCTCAAATTGTTGCGGACGCAATTCGCCACTTTCATGGCAGCCGGTACGAGCTTTTTGCATGGTGCGTGATGCCAAATCACGTTCACGTGCTGTTTTCCCCGATGGGAGAGCACACGCTGGGCTCGATACTTCATTCCTGGAAGTCGTATTCTGCGCTCAAGGTCAACAAAGTTCTCGCGCGCACGGGCCATTTCTGGCAGCGCGAGTATTTTGATCATCTAGTCCGTAGCGAGGCGTCTTCCCGGAAATTCATGGAGTACATTCGGGACAATCCGAAAAGAGCGGGATTGCGCAATTGGCCGTGGGTTGGGGTGTTGTAGTCATTTTGTAACGCTGGCTTCCAGCCGGCGGACTTTGATTTCTCGGGACGTGCGATTTGAACCTCGCTGCGTCGTCAGCCGATCAAGAACGCCGGCAGGATGCCAGCGTTACGAAATAAAGTCGGACCCGAGGTGCCGGCAGGATGCCCTTACAGGGTAAACCAGCGTTACGAAATAAATCCTGAGCTCAGAAATGGCTGCGGAGTTCGCGGAAGCCGGGGAGGATAACGAGTTTGCCGGAGCCGGCGGTGACGGGTTCGTGCTCCATGTGCCAGGTGTGCTGATGCGGAATGTAGACGGCGTTGAGGCCGACGCGGAGGGCGGGATTGATGTCGCTGCGCGGGGAGTTGCCGATCATCCAGCCATGGGCTTTGACGATTTTGTGTTTCGCGACGAGGCCGGTGTACGTGACGGTGTCCTTTTCGTGGACGATTTCGATTGCTTCGAAGAAGCCTTGCAGGCCGGAGCGCTGGACTTTGGCGGATTGCTCGGCGGGTTCGCCTTTGGTGAAAAGAATGAGGCGATGACGTTCGGTGAGGTAGGCGAGCGTTTCGGGAACGCCGTCGAGGATCTTGGGTGGCGTGCGCTCGAGGTCGACAACGCGATTATGGATTTCGGCGAGCGTTTCGCGCTTGGCCAGATGCTCGGCGAGCTTCATGTAGGTTTCTTCGAGCGACCGGCCGAAGCTGCGGACGCCGTAGCCGTACTGGCGGATATTTTTGCGTTCGGTTTCGTTGAGGATGTGGCGAATGTAAGCGCGAGTGAAACCGCAGGGTTCGACGAGAGTGATGAAGTCTTCGATGAGGTTCTCGAAGAAAACATTGTTTTCCCAGAGCGTGTCGTCAGCGTCGATAAGGAGAGTGTTGCGTCGCATGGCAGATCTTATTTTTCTAGAGGCTACCTTCAGGGGCTGGGGCACCCATTTTCTTTGACGCGTTACGCGGGGGCTGAACTCCTACCTCCTTGCAGAATTAAAGAGCAAACTTAGTCTAACAGCTTGAGTGCGTCGGCTGCGATGTTAGAGGCGGCGCCGGAACGGCCCAATTTTCGAGCGGCGTCTTTCATGCGCGCGAATCGCGCGGTGTCGTCAAGCAGCCCTGCAATTTTCCAGGCGGCCGCCGGCAAATTGTTGCAGCGAATGGCGGCGCCTTCTTCGAGCAAATGATCGGCGTTGCGTTCTTCCTGTCCGGGGATCGGCTCAATGAGAGCCATGGGAAGGGCGCGGGCGAGCGCTTCGGACGTGGTGAGGCCACCCGCTTTTCCTACGAGCAGGTCGGCGGCGGCCATGTACTGGTCCATTTCTTTTGTGAAGCCTACAGGGACAAGACGCGGCGCAGGCTTTTGTCCTTCACCCGGCAGACTGCTGGGGGACAAGTTGCCCGCGGAGGTGGCAACGGCGTCGAGCTTTTTCTTGACGTCTTCGGATTTGCCGGCGATGGCGACGATTTGCCATGGGCGGTTCAGGGCGAGCAAATCCCGCACGAGTTGTTCGACTGGGCCGATGCCGTAACCGCCTGCGGCGATAAGAATAATTGTTGCGGCGGGATCGAGGCTCAAGTGTTTTCGCGCGGCGGTTTTTTCCACGGGAATTGCAAAGAGTGGGTCGACGGGAATTCCAGTAACGCGAATAATTTCGCGAGGGACGCCGATACCGGCGAGATATTCGGCAGCTTCCGGTATGGCGACGTAGTAGCGATTTACGGTGCGGCAGAGCCACATGGCGTGGACGTCGTAGTCTGTGACGACGATGGCGTTGCGAGTGCGCAATTTCTTTTTGGCGATGAGCCACGCGATGATTTCGGCAGGCAGGAAATGAGTGGCGATGCAGAGGTCAGGTTGCACGCGCTTGAGCATGCGAATCATGGGTTGCGTGTTGAGGCGATCGACGAATAAGCGGCGGCGCATTTTTTCCCAGGGACGATCAGTGCGTTCGTAGAGAACGCCCATGAGTTCGGGCGCGCGGCGGACCATGCTGATGTAGGCCTTGTCGTAGACGCGCTGAAAGACGCGGCTGACGTGCTGGATGACGTCGACGTGTTCGACGGCGCAATCGCCGCGAGCGGCGAAAGCTTTTTCGAGGGCTTGCGCGGCGCGGACATGGCCGGCGCCGCTGGATGCAGAGAGCAGGAGAACGCGCGGTTTTTCGTTCATTGCGGAGGCAGGAGCGGCGTGGAATTTCGATTAAGCATGCTTGCTCTTTGCAGCGGCGACTTTTTCCAGAATGCCGCGAGCCAGCTTTTGAATTTCACCGAAGCGCGTCAAATAGTCCTGGAATTGCTGATTGAGGCGCTGCGCTTCCTCCGGCGGATGTTCCGTGCGCAAGATCATGTCGCGTAATTTGACCGGATGCGGCAACAGCGCGTCTTCCTGCAGCTCTTCGAGCGCCGTGGCAGGATTGTAGTGATACATAACTTCCCCCTATGCGTTCACGATACTCCACGAGTGTACGCGCGAATTTAACGGGAAGAAACTGCCGTGGGAATTGGCGGGGCGGTCATTTTGCCGATTTTGCGCAGCGGAATCCGACAAAACTTTTCGCGGCGTCTGGCGGATGACTGTCGCGATATTCGACCCAGAGATTCAGCGGAGCGCCACCCCAGCTTCCGCCGCGAATGACTCGTCTTGTGGTCACGCTGAGGAAATCGAATCCGTTAGAGAAGAGATTCGCGCCTGCAACCGGATTCGTGGTTGGCTCTGAGGAATACGGAGCCCACTCGTCAGCGGTGAATTGCCAGACGTTGCCGGCCATGTCGTAGAGGCCGAACGCGTTCGGCGAATAGCTCGCGACTGGCGTGGTCGTGCCGAAGCCGCTGGCCGAGTAATTGGCGCGGGATGAATCCGCGGCGGCATCGCCCCAGGGAAAGATGGGATTTCCACCGCCCTTTGCGCCGTGCTCCCATTCCGCTTCGGTGGGCAGGCGCTTACCCTGCCATTGGCAATAGGCGACTGCGTCATACCACGTGACATTTGTAACCGGATGATTTTCGAGTCCTTTGGGCACGCGGCCTTCCACCCAGTGCGCGAGATTTTTGCGATCGCCGTAGCGGGCGCGCGGATCGATTTCGGTCCAGGGCTGATCGAGCCGGGCGAGCGTGTCTGAAGGTTCTTCATTGGCGAAACGCCGAGTGAATTCGAAAAATTGAGAGTTGGTCACGAGAGTGCGATCCAGGAAGAAGGGACTCAGCTTGACGGAGTGCTTCGGAGTAGATGCGTCAAAGAGTTCGCGCCCGCTTATTCCGAATAGTTTTTCGTAGCGGGGAATTTCGGCGGGATCGATTCCGATTGTAATTTTACCGCCGGGAATGAGGACCATATTCGAAATGTCGGCGGTGCGAGAAGCGAGATGGCCAGTGGAGCGAAGCTCAGCGGGATCAGAGGACAAATCTTGTGCAAATGCGGTTGGAACAGCCATGAACAGCAGGAATGGAGAAATGGCGAGCGCTGCGCGAATCATCGAACACACCTACCGGAGCCGGTTTTCGACACTACGACATTGGACGTGATTTACACGCGCCGGTTAGGATCAGGCTGCAGCCTGGATAAATTCGTAACGGTCAATTTTTGCGGCGATGCCGATGCGGCCGTTATCGCCGGTTTCGACGCGGACTACCTGGCCCTGGCAGCGTATGTTTACGCCACCGGATTGCGAGACCTGCTCCGGCAGCGTGATGACGAATTCAATGCTGCTACCGATATCAAATTTTGCTTCGGCTAGAAAGTAGAGGCCACGATAGCTGACGTCTCGCGTTTGCGCCTTGAGTTCGATGCCGCGGGATTCGTGAGGAAACACCCGCAGAGGAAGGGTCATAGTGAAGCGCCGAGCTTCGCGGCGTTCTGAAGCGTCTCCCATTTGCCCTCTCTCATTGGGGACAACAAAAGCTAAAAAACGCTAACACCCGCCAAATTAAACTTCAATCCGAAAAACATGAATTATGTCCTAGTACGAGGTTCTAGCAGTTTTGGTATCAGGTTTGATTGCGGGGGTGTATAGTCCGGCGTATCCCGGCGCTCGTCCGTCACTTATGGCACTCTTGCAGCATCGCCAGCATGCCCGGGTACGTCTGCGCCTTCCTGTAAGGCTACGGTGGGTTGCGCCACTGGGCCAGCAGTCCGAAGTATGCGAAACACGGAATGTTTCGAAAGGCGGGCTGCTGGTTGCCTGCAAAGAGCAGCCGCCGGAAGGATTGCCATTGTGGGTGACGTTTCCGTTTGACGTGGCGGCGCCGGATGCGCAGCCGGAAGTTTTGGCGCGAGTGGTGCGGCGATACGGTTCGCCGGTTGGCGAGCCGGTGCGCGAAGAAATCGCGCTACATTTCGAGCGGTTTCCGCTGAGCGCGAACAACGCGCGAGAAGTCCATCAAACAGCAGCGGCGCCTCCAGTGAAAAATGGTTCCGTGGGAAATGTCTCGGTGCCGATTCGGGTTCGGCCTCGACACATTCTTTGGCCGGAAGAGGCAATGACGCTCGACGTTTCGAATGAACTGCTGCGATTCGTCAGCAACCGCGAATATGCGCCGGGAGACACGCTGTTAGTTTCGTTCGTTTCGAGAGAGACGCGACCGTGGCCGGGAATCGGCGAAACGGCGGGCGAGATCGTGAAAGTGGAGAAAGTGCCGCAGTCGGCCTCGCTGGTAATTACGCTCAAACGTCTTGTGGATTAGCGGCGCTGCTGTCGTTGGGTGCTCCGCTCGGCTAGACTATTCGCGCCGCGTATGAGCGCAAATCATGAATCCAAGAATTTTTTCCTCGCAGGGCCGGCGGGGAAGCTGGAAGCCGTTTTGTGGACGCCTGCGCATGGGGCGCAGGCGGGATTTGCGGCCGTGGTTTGCCATCCGCATCCACTATTTGGCGGGACGTTTCACAACAAGGTTGTGTATCAGGCCGCGAAAGCGTTGGATGCGTGTGGCGGAGCCGTGTTGCGGTTCAATTTTCGCGGGACAGGGCTGAGCGAGGGTACGCACGATCGGGGACTCGGTGAGCGCGACGATGTTCGCGCCGCGGTGGAGTTTCTCGCCGGCCATTTTTCAGACGTGCCGCTGGTCGTTGCGGGTTTCAGTTTCGGATGCTGGGTAGGATTGCGCGTCGGATGCGAAGACGAGCGGGTTAAACGCCTGATTGGAATTGGCGCGCCGGTGAACGACTCGGATTTTACGTATTTGGAGAAATGTTCGAAGGCGAAGCTGTTTGTGCACGGGTCGAACGATGAATTTGGCGACGTGAAGAAACTGATGGCGCTGGTGAACGGATTACCGGGCGAGAAGGAACTTGTCGTCGTTGATGGCGTCGATCATTTCTTCAAAGGCAAGATTGAAGAGCTGGGAAAAGCCATCAGCGAATGGATGGAAGGCTGGCCTGCGCGGGAGTAATTTGCGAGGCGCTTCGCTAAGCCGATTCGCCGCGAGAGAAAAGCTGGCTAAATTGGTCGAGCGTAGCGGGCGGCACGGAGACCAGCTTTGTGTTGGCTTTTGCATGCTCGGCGCGGGACATTCCTACAAGAGCCGTGGTGATTCCGGGAGCGGAGCGCACGAATTGCAGCGCGCGCTCGGCGTCGCTTTCCAAACCCAATGCATGCGCCACGAAATGGGGCAGATTTCGGACCACCTGACCCTGCAGGAGTGAAGCGCTGGCGATGAGCGTGATTCCCAGTTCGCTCGCCGCTTCCATGATGGTCATTTGCTTGCCGGCAACGGTTTGATTGCCAAGGGTCAGGGCTTCCGTCATTCCCAAGTTGAAAGGAAGTTGGACGAAGCGGAAGCGATGTTTCTCTCCGGCAATTTCCTTAGCAATCGTTTCCATCTCGGAGAGCTGGATCGAGTCGCGCGCCCGCGCGTCTTGCCGGAAGCCGTTCCACGTCGCCATGCCGTAGTACTGAATTTTTCCGGCCTGCGCGGCAGATTCCAAGTAGGTGAAGGCTTCGCGGACGCGCTTGGCAAATTCCGTCTTCGAAATTTCGCCGAGCTGCGTTTCTGGATTATGCAGGTAGTAGACGTCGATACACTGCACGCCAAGATTTTTCATGGAGCGGCCGATCTGATTTTCCAGGAATCGCGGCGTCATGCAGTGACTTCCAGCGGCGATGTCCTTTGCCGAGAAAACGCCGGGCTGGATATATTCGCGGAAGAAATATTGATTTGGATCGGGCGGCATCGCATCGTCGGGCGTCAAGTAGCCGCCTTTAGTGCAAATGACGAGTTCGTCGCGCTGAGTTCCGTTAGCGGCAAGCTGTTGCAAGGCTGAGCCAATCGAGCGCTCGCTGCGCTGGAAGCGGTAGTTGATGGCGGAATCGATAAAGTTAATGCCGTTCTCCACCGCGGCGACAATTGCCGCTGTGTAGCCCGCATCAGTGTGTGGATCGGGCTGGCCGAGGTAGGTGCCGATGCCGATCGAGGAGACAACCAGTTCGCTCACTTCACGGAAATGCTCGTCGGCCGCGTGGCCGCGCCATTTTTCCGCGAATCGCCGTGTTCCGTCCAGCGTGGCTCGGTCGGTCATTGTGGTGGCTGGTCTCCCTTGTTATCCGTTGCAGGCGCAGGTGGAGTCGTCTCTGACTGCTCGGGTGGCGCAAGTAGTCTCGCACAAGCGCGCATCATTCTGCGATACGGCCAACCCTTTTCACGAAAGAATATTTCACCTTCACGGGGATTGCTATAGAACCAGCGGGCCACGAGCCAAAGATTCTCGCTCAGGTCGCCCGTGAGCGGTTCTGCGGCCTGATCCTCGAGTCGTGAGCGGAGCACCTGCTCCGCGGAACGCGGTTCGCCTGCGAATTGGGAGAAGGAGACGAAGGAGGGCTCGGCGACACGCCCGGCGAACACGGGGAATACGGCGATGGTCTGTTCGGCGCTGGCTCGCTGCAGGATTACGGCGTTCAGGTCTTGAATTCGGCGAGGAAGCTCGGGTTGTCCGCGCAACGCTTCATCGATTTTTTCGAGTTTTTTGTGAATAGAGCTTGCCCGTTCGAAGTCTAAATTCTCGCTCGCGTTTTCGCGTTCGGCTTCGTACGACGCACGAAGGGAAGCGCCGCCTGTTTCCAGGAATTGCACGAGGCGGTTCACCTCCACATCGTAATCTGCCTTGCTGCAGCCGCCAAAGCACGGCGCGAGGCACATCTTCATTTCAGAGTAAATGCAACCGGGGAACGATGGATCCCGGCGAATTTTGATCTGGCAACGGCGGACTTTGAAGAGATCGAGGACGCGTTCGGCAAAAGCGTCGGCCGATTTTCGCGAGGCGAATGGACCGTAGTAGGAGCCGCCGGACGGTGAGCCGGTTGCGTCGACAGGAATTGTTCGTGTCGCGTAGCAGCGGGGATAGGCGTTGCGTAAATTCACTTTCAGGACGGCGGGAGGGCGGAGGCGCATCATCGCGCGATATTTTTTTGGAAATCGCAGCTTGGCGTGTTGATAGTAAGCGAGAGATTGTTCGAAGGCGGAAGCGGTCACGCGGTAGTGAACGGTTTTTGCAAAGTCGCGCAGGTTGAGGCGCTTGCTGGTCGGATCCAGCGGGCCAAGGAGGCGTTGTAACCGACGGCGCAAATCTTGCGTTCGAATCAGATATGGCTCGGCGCTTTCCTCACGCGGCTCAATCAGGCAAATCGCAGGGAAGGGAGGCAGAGCGAGAAAAAACTCCGCGTCGTTTGGAGGATTGAATTCGAGGCCGCAATCAAATTCCAGCACGCAGCAAGAATACTATGCCCATAGACAGCAAAAGGAGCGCGAACTAGGGCTTGGTAATCCGGGGCATCATGTCCGTTGCGTTGCTCGCCTGAAACAGCATCCAGGCCATTACGGCCGCGGCCTGTTTCATAGCTTCAGGTTGTATCCGATCGGCAACATCCATGCTCGTATGATGTGCGACGGCGTCATAGTCCAATGGGTCCTGCTTCGATGGGACCGTTGGTATGCCGATCTTCTCGAACGCGATGTGGTCCGAACCGCCGTCCTGTTCCCCGGAGATGCCGATCACTCCCATGTCGCTCAGCGGCTTGATCCACGATTCGAGGACACTCTTTACTTTCATATTCTTTTGCGCGACGAATCCGCGAATCTTTCCCGAACCGGAATCGACATTGAAGTAGACGGAGATCCTGCCAAATTCCGGAAGCCGGGAACCTGTTTTGGCGTCGCCGAAATGCGTTTTCACGTACGCTTTGGCGCCCGTCTCGTTTTGTTCCTCGCCGTCCCAAAGAACCATGCGAATTGATCTGGAAAGCGGCGCGTGAATGGTTTGGAGAATGCGCATCGCCTCCATAACGATGGCACAGCCCGCAGCGTTATCCACTGCTCCCGTGCCGCCCTGCCAGGAGTCCAGATGCGCGCCGACCATTACAAATTCATCACGACGATTCGTGCCGGGAATTTCCGCAACAACGTTGAAGGAACGCGCCGCGTCATAGAACGAAGTGGATGTAGAGACGCGCATTTCTACTTGCACGCCGTGGGTTGCCAGACGAACGAGCCGGTTGTATTGTTCCGCCTCGATGACAACGGCCGGGGGACTGGTCTTTCCCATTTCGGCAGAATAGGTGCCACGAATCGCGCCGGCGTCCGCGGGGAAATCTTCGTCGCCAATCCCGCTCCGAATCTCCGCCCCCACACCTTGGCTTGCTAAAAACTCAGCCGTCTTCGCTTGTAGCTTTTCCATTTCTTGATACTGCGTATCGGTCATTTTCGGCCGCCAGTCAGGCGTAGGGGGCCAGGCAGTCTCGAACACTTCCGACTCATTCAGAATGTGCGTGCCTTCCCATGAGCGAGGCTGAATCGGTTGGATCTTATCCATTAACACGATCCTGCCCTTCAACTTGCCTTGATACAGCGCAACAAATTGTTGAAACTCCTGCTCGGTGGTTATCGCAGCCAAAACCGGCTCGCCAGAGACAACGCCGATTGTTCCGCTGCTTCTGGCAAGCGGGAAAGCCTCCAGGCGGCTATACGAAGGCGCCAGCATTTCCAATGAGACGCCGGTAAATCCCCAGCCCGGTCCCGGCGTGGCGAAATATTCCTTCGCCACGTTTGTCAGGCCATATGCCTTAAGCCTTTCTACAGCCCAATCACCAGCTTTGACATATCCCGGCGAATCCATGAAACGCGGTCCGAACACGTCCGCGAGATAGAAGACATCTTCCGCTGCTTGGGAGTGGGAAAACGCTTCTTCCTTTATCGCTGGGAGAATATTCAGGTCTTGAGCCAGAAGGGCGTGCCCATGGAGGAAACAAATAAAAGCTGCAAGACGACAGGTCAGCATTTACGGATTGTAGCTCACTAGACTAGGAACGAAGTAGCCAGGAGGCGATGACGAGGCGTTGAATTTCGCTGGTGCCTTCGTAGATTTCGGTGATGCGGGCGTCGCGGTAATTTCGTTCGACTGGATATTCGCGGCTGTAGCCGTTGCCGCCGTGAATTTGAATGGCTTTGTGCGTGACGCGGGTGGCCATTTCGCTGGCGAAGAGCTTTGCGGTGGCGGCGTCCATGCTGAAACGCGCACCCGTATCTTGTTTCCACGCGGCTTTGCGAATGAGCAGGCGGGCGGCGTCAATTTCCGTCGCCATGTCGGCGAGCATGAA
>Ga0137403_10003615_pt1 | contig 18526 bp, 14 predicted proteins | sample CZOMad2_1_16fung_FD_122057 | JGI IMG/M metagenome (GOLD analysis project Ga0137403, IMG submission 122057) | Vadose zone soil fungal communities from Angelo Coast Range Reserve, California, USA - CZOMad2_1_16fungal (Hybrid Assembly) | ecosystem: Environmental > Terrestrial > Soil > Vadose zone...
CGAACAGCTGCGACACGATGGCACCTAGTCGGTGGCCTAACACCGCGGTCCAGAGCGACGCTGGGCCGGCGCTGCGCACCTATGCCCGCGCGCCTCACCGTGAACGTTAGACGCCGCTATGTCGGTCGCCCGCTAAACGATGCACTTTGAATGGGACCGTGCGAAGGCCGACGCCAATCGAAGGAAGCACGAGGTCACATTCGATGAAGCGGTCAGCGTCTTCTATGACCCGCTTTCGGCCACTTTCCCGGACCCGGACTCCTCCCGCAGCGAGGAACGTCTCATCTCCATCGGTCATTCTTCGCGGCAGCGACTATTGATAGTTGTCTACACCGAGCAGAGTGAGACAATCCGCATTATCAGTGCACGTCTAACTACGGCGCATGAGCGCAAACGACATGAAACCTAAACGCACCAACCACGTCGCACAAATGCGAGCTGAGTACGACTTTGACTATTCAAAGGCCGTCAGGGGCAAGTACTACAGGCGGCTCCTGGCCGAAGGCTCAAACGTCGTCGTCCTCGATCGCGATGTAGCGAAGGCTTTTCCCGACTCGACTGCCGTCAACAAGGCGTTGCGGTCAGTGCTTCAGGCCAAGCGTCGGCGTTTAACAGCGCGTACAACGCGGACGCGCGCAAAAGCAGCGCGCGCCGGTTAACGCGAACGTTAGACCTCATCGTCGTGCAACTCCAAGTCACTGGCCTTTTGCACATAAGGGGACAGGGCACAGTGCTAACCGGTATCGTGACGGGTGGGGATATCTCAATTGGGAAGCGTCTCGACATTCAGTCACCGAGCGCTTCGGCGACATTCACCGTTGCCGGAATCGAGCGAGACAGGGAAAGTCTGACCAAGGCGAAAAGCGGCGATTCAATCGCAGTCCTTGCTCGCAATCTCGATCTCGCCAAAGTATCAGATGGCTTTCGAGTTATTGAAGGGGGTGGCTACGAGATCAAGTCGCTTATTCTTGTTGAACCGAGCCGCAAATGGTGGGAGTTCTGGAAGTGATGAAGCCTAACAACGCGTTAGGCGCCGTCTCTAGCGGTTCACCAGCTTCTGAGACACATGTACGTGCCGAGCGCAAGCAAGCCGATAAAAAAGCCTCGACGGAAGACCTGTTCAGCAGTGCGCCGACGCACGATTTGCCCTACGTACATCCCAGCCAACGAGAAAAGAAGCGCTACCACCCAGCTGCCGGCGACGTCCATTCGAAGTTGCCCATGCACAATGAGGGCGGCCGCCAGCGCAAGGGGACAAACGAAGGCATTGATGCCGACGCTCTGCACCAACTGCTCCTTGTCCAGGCGAAGAGACGCCAGGTACGGAGCCGTGGGAATGACAAACACGCCAGTTGCGCCATTCAGCACACCCGTCCCGAATCCGACGAGTGGCGATAGCCATTGCTCCCAGCGCGGGGGAATTTCGAACCTTGCTCCGACAAGTCCGTAGATCGCGTACACCGCGAGCACGGCACCCAATGCGCCAGTGGCGGAGGATCCCGACGACGTAGCGAGGAACTCAACGGTTGAAAACGTTCCGATCACGGTGGCGACGATCATCCAAGCGAACCGGCGTACGAGCGTGAAGAGCGCAGGCCCCAATGCCACCTGCCAGATGTTCGTAACGAGCGCTGGAATGACCAGGATGCCCGCGGCTTCAGCGGGCGTCATTGCGACGCTGAGAAGTCCCATGGCAACAGTGGGCAATCCCAGTCCAAGCACGCCCTTTATGCCTCCCGCGAGCAGGAACACGGCAGCGATGAACACGGCTAAGGTCAATTCGGACATCCGGACGACTCGGAGGCGCAGAACCTTGGTTGTCGAGGTGCTACTGCGAATGCTTTAACATAGAACACACTTCATATCTCTCATCGCCGTTTCGATCACGAGTTCTTCACCCACTGTCGCAACTCTATGGTAATTGATATTGATATTTACGAAAGATGAAAGGGCCGGTACTGGCTTGTATACTCACCGACCATCTACATGCCAGACCTGATGTCATGACGACGAGTCAGATCGATCACCCGGAGCCACGCTGGCAGGTGATCCTTGCGCTCCTTGCGGTCGCTGGCATTTACATGGCGCTGCCGAAAGAGTTGATCGTCGGACCCACCTGGCTGCTGCCGGTTCTGGTCGTGGTGCTGCTGGTCCCGACCGTGTTCGCGCACCGGACGGGACGTCATTCGCTCAACCATATTCTGGGTATTTTGATCGGCGCAATCATCACGCTCGGGCTCATCGCATCGGTGGTCCTGCTCGTTACTGCCATTCCGGGAGGGAAGGAGCCGGCGCTGGCCCTCTTGCGCTCGGGCGGAGCGTTGTGGCTGACGAACGTTCTGGTGTTCGCGCTCTGGTATTGGAGGCTGGACGGTGGTGGTCCGCAGAAACGTGAAACCGAGCATGAGTTCGGAAGCCGCAGCTTCGTTTTTCCGCAGATGCAAATCGAAAAAATGGAGCGCAAGACCTTTGGAGTGGGCAGATGGCGCCCCGGATTTGTGGACTATCTTTTCATCGCCTTCACTACGAGCTCAACGTTTGGCCCGACCGATGCGCCGGTCCTGAGTCACTGGGCAAAACTCCTCATGATGACGCAGATTTTGATCTCGCTCACGATCATGGTCCTTCTGATCTCGCGGGCGGTCGGTGTGCTATGAACCTACGGGGACTGTGCCTCACCCTGCTCCTCCTACCCTCGGCCGCGCTCGCCGACAAGAGCTTCGTCGTCTCGCCCGACGTCCCCGCGTGCCGCTCGCTCACGCCCGCCGCGATCGGCGGTCCGTTGCCCCCCGAGGGCATTCTCGCAATTCGCTGGCTCGGCACGACGAATTTCGAGCTCGCCTACGGCAGCGAGATCGTTCTTCTGGACGCCTACTACAACCGCGGGCCGCGCAACCGCCCGATCGGTTTCGGACCGAAGGATGTGAAGCGCGCCAGCGCGATCTTCGTCGGCCACGCGCATTTCGACCACATGTCCGATGCAGCCTCGGTCGGGATCCAGACCGGAGCGCCCGTCGTCGGCGCGCCCACGGTGACCGACACCGCGATTTCGCTGGGGCTGCCCGCGAAGCAGGCGACGACCGTGCGCGGAGGCGAGGTGCTGAAGTACAAGGGCTTCACGGTCGAGGCGATCCTCGCCCGGCACAGCACCCTGGCCCCGGAAGTGCTCGACGCCTTCCGCAAGGCGATTGCCGCGGCGGCGGGTGCAGCGACCAGCGACGAAGCCGCGGCCGAGGCCGCGATAGTGAAACGCGGCACTTTCGACCCCAAGGTCATCACCGAGGGAACCATCGCGTATCTCTTCACGTTCGACAACGGTTTCCGCCTCGTCTTCCGCAACAGCGCCGGCCCGATCACGGACGCGGAGCGCGCCGTCGCCAAACGCATCGGCAAGACCGACGTGGCGATCGTCGGCTATATCGGGCAGTACGTCGCGAAACGCCAGATCGCCGCGACACTGCCCCTCATCGAGCTCTACAACCCGCGGCTCTATCTCCCGGCCCACCACGACGAGATCGCCGGGACCTTCGTCGACATCGGCCTCGAGCCGCTGTTCATGGCGATCAAGGAAACCCTGCCGGGGACGAGCTTCCTGTCTCCGCTGTACCGCGAACCGGTGTGCCTGGATGTCCGCAAATAGTGCGAATGCGGCTTCCGCCTTCGCGGCCGGCCCGGCCGCGGGAGTACGCCCGGCCGACTCGCTGCTGATCGTCGCGACCCTCGCCGCGGGCCTGTACCTCGACGTGCGCACCGATGTCCCCGGCCAGATCGGGGTGAGCGCCGTCGTGTGGCTGGTGCTCTTCTACCTCCTGCGGGGAGCGGCCGACGAAACGCGCCGCGGGTTGATGGTCTGTCTTGTCATCGCGACCACCGGCGAGTTGATCCTGTCGCTGGCGTGGGGCCTCTATACGTACCGCCTGGGGAACGTCCCGATGTTCGTCCCGCCGGGGCATGTATTGATGCTGCTGCTCGGCCTCGCGCTGGCGCGCGTCATGCCCCGGGCCGCGGCCTACGCGATCCTGGGCTGCGCCGCGCTCTACTCGCTCGAAGCGGGGGTCCTGGGCGTCGACACGCTGGGCATAGCGCTGTTCCTGGTCCTCGCCGTTGCCGCGATCGGCATGCCGGAGCAGCGGCGCCTCTACGCGAGCACCTTCGTGCTGTCGCTGCTGCTGGAGCTCTACGGAACCTGGCTGGGCAACTGGAGCTGGGCGCGCGAGGTGCCGGCAACACCGCTCGTCACCACCAACCCGCCCGGCGTGGTCGGTGCCTTCTACTGCGCGCTCGATGCCTCGGTGGCTTCGGTCTCGATGCTGCTCGCGCGGCTCTGGACGCGTTCGCGCGCCTAGGCGCTTTCGGTCGTCCGAGCTACTTCGCCTTCCTCGCCTTCGAGTACCACTCGAGGATCTGCTCGCCGTTCCAGTGCACCACGCCTTTGAACTTGGCGATGCGCTGGTACACCTGCTCGAGATACTTGATGCGGAACGGCTGGCCGCTGATGTAGGGGTGGATCGCGATCGCCATGATTTTCGGGCGCTCGGCGCTTTCCTTGTACAGCCGCTCGAAGCTGTCGACGCACTTCTGCGTCCAGTACGCCGCCTCGTGGTGCTGGACGATCATCATCGGGATGTCGTTGCACTCCACCGTGTAGGGCAGCGTGACCAGCGGACCGTTCGCGGTCGAGATCTCGGTCGGCTCGTCGTCGTAGACCCAGTCGCCGATGTATTTGATGCCCGCCGCGGTGAGGTGCTCGGGCGTGTCGTGGGTCTCGGTGAGCCCCGGCCCGAGCCAGCCGACGGGGCGCTTGCCGGTGAATTTTTCGATGGTGTCCAGGGACCGGGCGATCATCCCGGGCTGGTCTTTTTCGTTGTGGATCGGGCCCTGCTCATAGCTGTGGCCCATGAATTCCCAGCCCGCATCCTTGCACGCCTGCGCGACGCGCGGGTAGTCGACGCACACGCGCGCGTTGATCGCGAGCGTCGGCTTGATTTTCAGCCGACGATAGAGCTCATGGAATCGCCAGAAGCCGACGCGCATGCCGTACTCGTGCCAGCTCCAGTTGGGCACGTCGGGCAGCAGCGATACGCCCGTCGGCGGCGGCAGCACCTGCCGCGCCATGGGCTTCGCGATATCCCAGACCTCGAGGTTGACGATGGTCCACACGACGATGCGCTTGCCGGCCGGAAGCTTGAGCTTGGGCCGGTCGACGATAGCGGAATAAGCGACACGCTCGCGGGGGATGGTCATTTGCGTTTCTTTGCTTTCTTCGCCGCGCGGCGCGGCTTCGGCGAGGCCTTCGCCTTCGGGACCGGAAGCTCGAGCCTCAGCATCCGGATCGCGTTGCCGAAATAGACCTTGCGCCGGTCATCCTCCTTGAGGCGGAGGCCGTCGATCGCCTTGATCACTTCCCGTATGAACAGCGGCCCGCCCTCGGGGTCGAAAGGGCAGTCGGTGCCGAAGAGCACGTGGTCGGCGCCGTAGAAATCCAGTCCGCAGCGCGTCGCCGATTTCGAGCCGTTCACCGAGGTGTCGGCGTAGAACATCCTGAAGAAGTCGACCGGACGCCTCCCCATGCGCTTGAGGATCACCGTGTAGTCCTCGTCCGAGGTGCGCGTACCCAGCTGGTCCATGCCGTAGCCGATGCGCTCGTCGAAAAACGGCGCCATCGCGCCGAGGTGGTGCGTGATGATCTTGAGGTTCGGGAGCTTCTCGAGCATCCCCGAGAACACCAGCCGCGCCATGAAGACGCTGGTCTCGTAGGGCCAGCCGAACAGCCAGTAGATCTCGTACTTCGACTTGGTCTCGCTCGCGTAGTCGGCGAACTTCGCGGTGCGCGTCGGATGCACCCAGATCGGCAGGTCGTACTTGTTCGCCATGCGCTCGAAAATGGGAAAGAAATCGGGCTCGTCGAGCGGCCGGCCGTTCACGTTGGTGAAGATCTGGATGCCCTTGGCGCCCAGCTCGCCGACCGCACGGTCCAGCTCGCGCAGCGCTTCGGGGATGTTGTTCATCGGCAGCGAGGCGACGAAGGCCGGGAACCGGTCCGGGTGCCTGGCGACGATCTCGGCCATGCCGTCGTTCGCCACGCGCGCCAGCTCGGGCGACTTGTCGTGCGGGGCGAGGAACTCGATCGCCGGAAGCGAGAGCGTGAGGATCTGCTGGTAGCCGGGAAAGCGATCCATCATCTTCAGCCGCGCATCCAGGTCCCACAGCACCGGGATGTGCAGCCAGCGCTTGATCTGGGCGGCGAGCGCCGGGCTCTGCTCCGCGATCGCCTTGACGCGCCCGAAGAACGCCGGGGGGAAAATGTGCGGAAAGATGTCGAGCTTGAGATCGCGGGTCATGGGGCCTCGGGGTGCGGTTCGGTTTTTCTCGCGCGGTATTGTGCCTGAGTCGCCCGCGCCCTGTCGCCCCTCATGCGCCGCCGTCGAGCCGGTCGACGAAGCGCGATATCGCCTCGATGACGACCTTCGGCTGGTCGCGGTGGGGCGAGTGGCGGCAGGCGGCAAGGCGCAACAGCTCGATCGGCCCGCCGGTCTGCCCGGCGATGGCCTCGAGCTGCGCCATCGTGCCGTACTCGTCGTCGAAACCCTGGATCGCCAGCATCGGGCAGGTGACGCGCGGAAGGCACTCCTCGATGTTCCATCCACGGAAATCCGGATGCAGCCAGATATCGTTCCATCCCCGGAAGGTCTTGGCCGCGTCGGCGTGATAGCGCGCGAGCTTCTGCTGCAGGTCGGTCGTCTCGAAGGCGGTCTTGGCCTCGGCGATGCTCTTGACGCTGATGTCCTCGACGAACACGTGCGGCGCCATGACCACGAGGCCCCGGATCCGGCTGCGCGCCGCCGCGTGAATCAGGGCGATCGAGCCGCCGTCCGAGTGCCCGACGAGGACCGGCTCCCGGACTTCCAGCTGCGCGAGCAGCTCCGGCAGGACTTCGAGCGCCTCGACGTGCATGTAGTCCACGCGCCGCGCCTCTTGCAGGACATCGGACTGGCCGTAGCCGTAACGCGAATAGACCACAGCGGCGCATCCGGTCGCCACGGCGACGTCCCTCGGGAAATCGCGCCACATCGCCACCGACCCGAGCCCCTCGTGCAGGAACACCAGGGTGGGCGCGCCCGCGCCGGATCCGGCGATCCGCTGGACTTCGAGCTTGCGGCCTCGGACGGCGACGAAACCGGATTCGGACGGCATGGACATGGGGCTTGCGGCGATGTTCAGAGCTTCAGAGGTTTGACGTATCCGGTCAGCTCGAGATAGCCGCGTCCCGCCGCCTTGTCGCCCTTGGCGCGTACCGCGCCCTCCCAGTAGACCGTGCCGGTGCTCGCACGCGCGTCGAGCTCCTGATCGTCCATCAGCGGATCGAGCTCCAGGGACAAGGGTCCCGCGTCCACGCGCACCGAGACCGGATACTCGGCGTCGGTGCGCGGCGAGCGCCAGCTCCGCAGCGTGGAGAAGCGCACCTCGGCGGGCTTGAGGATCCGCACGCGCCCGTCGGCGCCTCTGAGGCTGCCGCCGGCGAAGAAGCTGCCGCCGTCGCGCGACCGGATGCGGAACGCCATCAGCGCGCCGCCTCCGTCGAGATTGATCCCCACCCAATCCCAGCCGACCGCGCCCTCGGCGAGCGGTTCGCTCGACCATTCGTGGTCCAGCCAAGCCTCGCCCGAAACCTGGCGTTCTTCGCCCTGGATGCGCACGCTGCCCGTGACCGCGAGGTGCGGCAGGCTGTAGTAATAGCTCGCCTGCCCGGCGAGCGGGCCCTTGCGGCTGACGCCGCGCTCGCCCTGCAGCAGCGGCGCCTGAGTCGGCTCGAAGCGCAGGCGGTAGCCGAAATCCCGCGCGGCGACTTCGGCGGCGTAGGCGGTGCCGCTCGTTTTCAGCGACCAGTCCTCGATGGTCACGTCGGTGCGACCCTCCTGCGCCTCGGCGAGCCCGAAGCCGGCGCGCGCCGCACGCTGATCGTGATGCAGCTTTCCGGCGCCGGGGTCCGAGAGCGCCGCGTGAGCGAACAGCAGCTGCTCCGGCGCGAACCGGCTCGCCACGCCTTCGGCGACGCGCGGCCGGTTGCGGAAGAAAGTGACCTGCACGCCCAGCTCGCGGCCTTCCTGCGTCCTGAGCCACCCGGTGATGTACCACCATTCGTTTCGGAATTGCGGATGGCTACCGTGGTCGCGGGGAAACTGCAGAAGCGGGCCCGCTCTGACCTGGGGATAGTCACCCGCCGCGCGCAGCGACGGCGGAAGGAGGCCGAGTACGAGGAAGGCAAAAAAACCCTTCCTCACCAATCCTCCTTGACCGCGCGGATCGCCTCTCCGCTCATCGCCTGGCGGCCGCTCGCGATCGCCGTCAGCGTCGCCATCGCGAGCATGATCGCCACGAATTCGGCCAGAAGCCGCCAGGGCAGGTGCAGCTCCATACCCCAGTGGAACGACTGCGGGTTGACCACGTCGATGAGCACCAGGCTGACGAGCCAGCCGAGCGCGAGCCCGACGCCCAGGCCGAGCGCGCTCACCAGCAAGCCTTCGCCGGCCAGCATGAAGCCGATCTGGCGCCGGGTCATGCCGATGTGGCGCAGCACGCCGAACTCGCGCCGGCGCGCCAGCACCAGCGCGCCGAAGCTCGACGACAGCCCGAACAGGCCGATGACCACGGCCACCGCCTCGAGCGCGTAGGTCACCGCGAAGGTGCGGTCGAAGATCTTGAGCGAGACCTCGCGGATCTCCTCGGGACCGCTGATCTCGACGTTGGCGCCGCCGGCGAGGCGCCCCTCGATGTCGCGCGCCAGGCTCGCCGGATCGGCCCCGGGCGCGAGCCAGACCGCGGCATCGTTGGCGTAGGCGTCGCCGGTATGGCGGAGATATTCGTAGCGCTCGATCAGAACCGCGCCCTGCTGGCGCGCGTAGTCGCGCCACACGCCGGCGACGGTGAAGCGGGCGTGCCGCCCGCCGAGCGGAAGGTCGATCACCGAGCCCGGGCGCCAGCCGTAGATGGCCGCCGCGATTTCGCTCACCCACGCCGCGGGCGGATCGCCGGCCTTGCGCGCGTGCGCCGCGCCGAGCAGCGGCGGCACCCTGCCCTCCGCCTCGACCGCTCTCGCGAGCAGCGTGAGCGGAGGCTTGTCCGGGTCGACGGCGAGGCGCTGGACGCGCATGAACTCGATACGGCGTATTCCGGGGAGGCTCGCGATCGCCTGCTGGTCCGCGGTCGAGAGGAAGCCGGTGTCGGATCCGGGTCCCGCTCTCAGGTACAAGTCCGCGGGGAGAATGCGCTCCAGCCATTCGTCGAGCGACTGGCGGAAAGAGGCGACCATGATCGCCATCGACACCATCAGGCTCACGGCCGCGACGATGGCGGCGAGGCTGACCCCCGCCTGCCCCGGAGCGGCGCGAAGCTGCGCGAGGCCGAGGCGGATGGACGCGGGCCCGAGCGCGGGCGCCAGCCGAAACGCCAGCACCGCGATGCGCGGCATCAGCATCACCGTGCCGACGAGGAGCAGCGCGATGGCGACATAGCCGAAAAGCGGCAGGCCGCGCACCGGCCCGATTTGCGTGAGCGCCGCCCCCGCGAGGAGCGCGGCGAGACCGGGCCACACCCGGTGCAGGCGGTCGAAGGCGCGGCCCTCGTCGCCTGCTTTCAAGGCGGCGGCCGGCGCCGCTCCGGCCGCTTCCAGCGCCGGGGCGAGGCTCCCCAGGACCGCGGCGAGGACCCCGAGAACGAAAAACAGCACCAGGGCCGGCCAGTCGAGCGCCAGCTCGGGCGCGAGACCCCGAAAGTATCCGCCGCCGAGCTCCGCGCCGAAATGCCGCAGCACCAGGCTCGCGCTCGCGTAGCCGAGACCGATGCCCATGAGGGCGCCGAGCGCTCCGACCGCCGCCGCCTCGGCGAGCAGCATGGCGACGAGCCCGCGGCGCGTCACGCCGAGCACGCGGAGCAGCGCGAGCTGCGCGCGCCGCCGCACGACCGCGAGCGCCTGCGCGGAAAAAACCAGGAGCCCGCCGGTAAACAGCGCCACCAGCGCGAGCACGTTGAGGTTGACGCGGTAGGCGCGAGACGGCGCTCCGCTGCGCTCGACGTCGGCCTCGGGCCGCTCGACCACGGTTCCCGCGGGAAGGTCCGCCTGCAGCCTCTCCGCGAAGCGTTCCGGATCGACCCCAGGGCGCAGCCGCAGGTCGATGCGGTTGAGGAATCCGGATTTGCCGAACATCGCCTGAGCCGCCCCGAGGTCGACGATCGCAAAGCGCTGGCGGCTGGCTTCCCCGATGACCCCGGCGACCCGGAGCGAAATCACCCGCAGCCCCACCTGGACGGAGAGCGCGTCGTCCTTTCTCAGGCCCAGCCATTCCGCCGCGGCCGCGGACAGAAAAATCCGGTCCGGCCGCAGGAAGTCCAGGCGCTCGCCGGATCCCCCGGCCGCGAAGAACGGCTGAACGCGGGCGGCGCGGAAGATGTCGACCCCGAGGACCCGGAGCGGCTCGCGGCGCCCCGGAAGCTTCGCCTCGAGGTCGAGCACCGGGCTCGCCACCGCGACCTCGCTCGACGCGGCCAGGCGCGGAAAGAGCGACTCGTCGAATCCGGCCCTCGGGCCGCGCACCGCGAGATCGGCCTCGCCCGAGAGCGTCTGCACCGCGGCCGCGAATTCGTTGATCGCCGCCTGGTTGATGAGCTGGACCGCGTAGCCGAGCGCCACGCCGAGGGCGATGGCGAGCACCGAGAGCGCGAGCCGGCCCGGGTGCTGCAGGAACGGCGCGAAGAGCAGGGAGCGCCGGACCCGGTATCGGCTCATTCGCCGATGTTAGCGCAGCCCCGGAGTCAGGGTTTCTTGGGAGGACTCTGGTTGAGCAGCATCCAGTAGACACCGACCTGCGTCACCGCCTCCGCGAAGGCCGCGAACTCGACGGGCTTTCGCACGTAGCTGTTGGCGCCCGATTCGTAGCTCCTCAGCATATCCTCGTCCTCGCTCGAAGAGGTCAGGACCACCACGGGGACGAGCTTGGTGCGCGGATCGGCGCGCAGCCGGAGAAGGACATCGATGCCGTTGAGCTTGGGGAGCTTGAGATCAAGCAGAATCACCGCAGGAATCGATTGCTCCTCGCGTCCCGCGTACTTGCCGTTGCAGAACACGAAATCGACCGCTTCCTGGCCGTCCCTGACGACGAAGACGTCGTTCACGATGTTCGCCTTGCGCAGGGCGCGAAGCGTCAGCTCCTCGTCGTCCGGGTTGTCCTCGACCAGCAGAATCGTCTTCTTCTCCATCGTCTTCTCCTAGGTTCCGGTGCGCGCGGGCTGCTCTCCGTCGAACACCAGAGTGAAATAGAAAACGGCCCCCTTGCCGACCTCGGCCTCCGCCCAGATGCGTCCGCCGTGACGGTGGACGATGCGCTGGACCGTCGCGAGTCCGATGCCGGTTCCTGCGTAATCGCTCACGGCATGCAGGCGCTGGAACGCGCCGAAGAGCTTGTTTGCGTAGGTCATGTCGAAGCCGGCACCGTTATCGCGTACGAAAAAGGTCGTGCGTCCCCGGTCCTTCAGGGCACCGACCTCCACGCGCGCCTTGCTTGTCTTGCCGGTGAACTTCCACGCATTCCCCACGAGATTCTCCAGGACGACGCGCAGCAGCTGCGAATCGCCCTCGGCGAGCATCCCGTCCCAGACCGAGACTTCGAGCTTGCGGTCCGGCTCGCGCTGCTGCAGGTCGCTCACCACTTGCTTCGCGATCTGGCCGAGGTCCACCTGGCGGCGCTCGAGCGCCTTGCGCGAGACGCGGGCGAGGTTGAGCAGACCCTCGATCAGCTGCCCCATGTGCGTGGTGGCGCTGCGTATGCGGTCGAGGTAGCGCCGCGCTTCCTCGGGAAGGTGCTCGGGAAAATCGTCGACCAAGGCCTGGCCGAATCCGTCGATCGAGCGCAGGGGCGCGCGCAGGTCGTGCGACACGGAGTAGGAAAACGCCTCGAGCTCCTTGTTCGCGGTCTCGAGCTGGGCCGTGCGCTCGTGCACCCGGTCCTCGAGCTCGGCGTTCAGGCGCAGGACCTCGCGCTCGGCGCGCGTGCGGTCGTCGATTTCGCGCGCGAGCTTGGCGTTGGAGGCTTCCAGCTCCCCGGTGCGCCGGTCGATCTCGGCCAGCATATCGTTGAACGAATCGACCAGCGTCCCGACCTCGTCCGAGCTCAGTTTCGTCGCGCGGCGGGAATAGTCGCGCTTGCTCACGACATCCCTCGCGATCTCGGCGATCGCCAGTACCGGCTGCGTCACGAAGCGCTGCATCCTCAGCGCGAGGATCAGCGCGACGCCCAGCGCCGCGACCAGCACCGCGGCAGAAATCCCCAGGTAGTCGAGCACCCGGTCGAACAGCTCGTAGTCGGCGCGCAAGTATACCGTTCCGAGGATCTCGCCGTCGTTGACGATGCGCCTGAACAGGATCAGGTCGCGGCCCTCGATGCGCAGGTCGTCCGCCTCGGGCAGCTTGGGGAATGCGTGCTGCTCGTCCTTCCGCGCGTAGGTCGCGAACAGCGCTCCCCGCGCGTTGTACAGGGCGGCGGAGTTCACCGCCGGCCGGAACCGCAGGACGCTCAGATTCTCCGCGGCCACCTTCGGATCGTCGAACGCGAGCGCAGTCACTGTGGTGCGGCCGAGCAGCACGGCCTGCGTGGTCATGTCGGACACCAGGTTCCGGTGGTAGGTTCGCAAGTCGTAGCCGACCACCGCCCCGAGCGCCACGATCAACGCCCCCAGGGCCGTGAGGAGGACTACGCCGAACATCTTGTGGCGCAGGGAGAGCGATCCCAGCGACTTCACGAGGGCCTCGACACGACTTTGCGCGCCACGGCGAGCAGGCGCGCGCTGATCTTCAGGCTGCCGAGATCGGCCGGGGCCAGCGCGACGTCGAAACGCACCTTGTCGTCGACCACTACGAAGTTGATCACGCTCCCGAGCTGCAAGGCTTCGTCGGATTCGGTGACCGTGAGCACGGGACGTCCTTTTGCGGCGGCGAGGATCTCGGCGAGGCGCCCGCCGTCCGCGCGGCCGATAAAGAGAACGTGCAGGCCCGCGATCGATTCTCCCGCGCGGACCTTGCGCACCGACAGCGGCCGGCCGTTCACGTTGCGGCCGACGATGATCTGTGCGAGCTCCTCGGCGAGCTCGTCGGCGCCGACCACGCCGATCGCGACCGGGCTGTCCCCGCGGGCGAAGACGCGGTCCGGCCATTCGACATAGCTGCCAAACTTGTACAGAAAGGCCGCCTTGACGCGATATTCGGATGCTTGACCTTCGGATTGGGCCAGGCTGGGACCGACCGCCGGCGAAGACACCAGCGTCGCGAGCGCGCAAGCGCCGAGCGCACGCGCCGCTGCGCGCAGAAAGCGCCGCGATCGCGAGCCCGCGTTTCTCAGCGGTTCGGCGTTCAAGGGGTCCACTTCAGTTCCACATATGCCCCCTTGGACGCCATGCTGGCGCCGCCGGCGCCGAACTCGGCGTGCGGGGCGTCCAAGAGATTCTTTGCGGCGAGTATCAATTCGAGATTGCGCCGCAACAGCCTCCCGTAGCGTACGTCCATCACCGTATAGCTGGGGACGCTGGGATTGGGCAGGGCGCCGACGTAGCGCACGATCACGTCCAGCTGGCTGCGGTCGGGCAGATCCAGCGAGGAGCGCAGCATCAACTGATGCGCGGGATCGTTGCCCGCCGCAGCGATATTCGTATCCCCGCTGTCGGGCTTGAAGCTCAGGTGCTGTTTCAGCAGGAACCCGCCTGCGCTCAGGCGCCAGTTTTTTGTCGCCTGGTAGGTTCCCCAGGCCTCGAGGCCGTCGGTCGTGCCTTCCATCTTGTTGCCGATCACGACCGCGCCGCCGGAAATGGGCTCGAGGCTGCGCAGCTTGTCGTAGATGTTATGGAAGAGCGACAGCGAGTACGAGGCCCGTGGCGAGGGCTGGGCCCGGTACCCGATCTCGAAGACGTCGACGACCTCGGACACGAAGTCAGGTCCGCCCTGCAGGTTCAATACCGGAGGCGCGTTCACGAACAAATCCCGGTCGATGCGCGAAGGCGCGCGCACTGCGCGCGAGATCGCGCCCCAGACGAGGCGATTCGGTTCCGGCTTCCACGCGAGCCTCACCGAAGGCATGAAGTCCGTGCCCGTGTAGTAGTTGTTCTCGAATTTGGCGCCGAGCGTGAGCCGCAGATCGCCCCTGAGCGCGATTTCGTCCTGCGCGAAGATGCTGCTCCAGCGCAGGTTGCGATCGGCGGGCAGAAAAGCGAGGATGGCGCTGCTGTTGGTCACGTGGTCGACCCCGTATCGGTACCCGCCCCCCCAGGTGATCGCGTGCGATCCGATCGCCCGGAGACTGTGCTGGAACTCGAAATCGAAGATATTGAGGTGCTCGGCGAACGTTCCCGGGATGTCCCGCTCTGTGTTGTCGAAATAGGCCTGGACCTGCAGGCCGCCCCACCCGGCGAGGTCGCGATTCCAGCGCCCGAGCAGATTTCCCCCTGAGATGGTCGAATCGTCGCCGGCCGCCTGGTCGACCTTTCCCTGGTATGCATCGCCCTGGAGCGTGAAACCGCTCGTGCCGGTCACCCAATCGGTGCGAAATCCGACCTGCCCCCTGGTCCAGCCGTCGCTCGCGGTGGCGCCGCTCGCTGAGGAGGTATTGAACACGTCGAAACTTCTGCCGTAGAGGCGATACGATCCGGTGTCCCCGATGGTTCCGCCGTAGCGCGCGCCGTAGCCCCGCTCGAGGGTGCCCGCGCGCGCATACGCGAGTCCGCCCTGGGTATCGGAGGACCGCCGCGTGATCACGTTGATCACGCCGTTCACGGCGTTGGCGCCCCAGAGGGTCGCACCCGGACCGCTGATCACCTCGATGCGCTCGACATCTTCCAGCATCACGTCCTGCGCGTCCCAGAAGACGCCGGAGAAAAGCGGCGTGTACACGGTGCGGCCGTCGATCAGCACCAGCAGCTTGTTCGCGGTCGTCCCGTTGAAGCCGCGCGCGCTGATGGCGTAGGTGCTCGCGTTCGATTGCGCGACCTCGAGATTCGGCGCGAGCCTCAGAGCATCGGGAAGCCGTGTCGCTCCCGATCGGCGGATGTCCTCGCCCGTGATCACGAATATGGAGGCGGGCGCGTCCGCGAGCCGCTCGGCGTGTCTCGACACCGAGGTGACGGGGATATTGGCGAGCTCCTCGAGGCTGAGGTCCGCCAGGTTGCGGGAATCTGGCGCATCCGCCGCAGCAGCGGGCACCGGAACTTGAAGTCCCGCGAGGAGCGCCAAGCAGAGCAAGCCCCGCGCTCCCGCCGAGACGCAGCAAACGCCTGAAATCTCTGAGCGGATCATCTCCCGCCTCGCATCGGCAAAGTGACGACTGGAGGCTAAGCAGGCCGCGGGGTAGCGTCCAGCGGGGAAAACCCTACAGTTCACGTAGGGAAAGCTCCGTAAATTGGGGAAATCAGCTGATCAGCCCATGCCTCATCGAGAATTTCACCAGCTCGACGGTGTCCTTGACCTTGAGCTTTTTCATGATCCGCGCCCGGTAGGTCTCGACCGTCTTGGGCGAGAGCGACAGGGCCAGGGCGATCGCCGCGTTGGTGCGTCCTTCGACGACCAGCTGGAGGACATCGCGCTCGCGCAAGCTCAGGCTGTCGAGCGGGCTGACGTTGGTTCCCTCGCGCAGATAATCGTCGATCACCGTCTCGGTGATGCGATGGCTGAGATAGCGCTTGCCGGCGCGCAGCGCGCGGATCGCGTCGACGACTTCCTCGCCGGCGGATTCCTTGAGCACGTACCCTTGCGCGCCGGCTTGCAGAGCGCGGTAGATGTGCTCGGCGGAGAGATACATGGAGAGGATCAGCACCCGCGTCTCCGGGCAGCGCTCGACGATACGCCGCGTCGCCTCGACGCCGTCGAGCTCGGGCATGGCGATATCCATGATGACGATGTCCGGGCGCAGCCGCAGCGCCTCGCTGACGGCCTCGCGCCCGTTGCCCGCGACCGCAACGACCTGCAGGTCGTTGCCCCCTTCGAGCAGGGCCCGAAGTCCGTCCCGGACCACCGCGTGGTCGTCGGCGAGCATCACTGATACAGGCATATCGTCCCCCGATTCAAGTGTTGTATTCCACGAGAACTTGCACGCCGCTGTTGGGGCCCGCTTTCAGCGTGAATTGCGCGCCGACCGCCTCGGCTCTCTCGCGCATGATCAGCAGGCCCCACCCGGCTTCCGTGCCGGGACCTTCGAGGCGCTGTGGATCGAAGCCTACTCCGTTGTCGCGCACCGAGAGTACCGCGCTGCCGTTCTTGCGCCGGATCGCGATTTCCACGCGCTCGGCGTTGGCGTGCTTGGCGACGTTGTTGAGCGCTTCCTGCGCGATGCGGAACATGGCGAGATCGACCGGCTTGGGGAGATCCGCCCCCCTGCCTTCCTTTTCGAAGGCGACGTGGATCCCGGTCCTGCGGGAGAAGCCGGTCGCGAGCGAGCGCAACGCCGCGGGAAGCCCGTAGTCGTCGAGCGCGTGAGGTCTGAGCTCGGCCATCACGTCCCGCATGGCGTCGACCGTGCCTTCGACGAGCGCGTTGCAATCCTCCAGGCGCGCGGCGAGGTCGGCCTTGGCCCCCGCGGGAAGGCCGCCGGCGACGATGGAAAGGTTGATGCCGAGCGCGGTGAGGTTCTGCCCCACGCGGTCGTGCAGCTCCATGGCGAGGAGACGGCGCTCGGACTCCTGCACCTCGACCAGCCGGCGCGACGTGGTCTTGAGGCGGTCGGCATAGCTGTGCAGATCCTCCTCGGCGCGCTTGCGATCGGTGATGTCGTGAACGATCTCCGAGAAACCGCGCTGCTTGCCCGTTTCGTCGCGCAGCGGCGTCACGATCACGTGAGCCCAGAATTGCGACCCGTTCTTGCGCACCCGCCAACCCTCGCTCTCGTATCTTCCTTGGATCGTGGCGAACTGAAGCTGCATTCCCGGGTCGCCCCGGGTGGCGTGGTCGGCGAGGAAAAAGCGCGAGTAGTGCTTGCCGATGATCTCGTCGGCGAGATAGCCCTCGATGCGCTCCGCGCCCAGATTCCAGCTGGTGACGTAGCCCTTCATGTCGAGTATGTAGATGGCGTAGTCGCGCACGTTCTCGACCATCATGCGGAAGCGTTCCTGCGAGACTCGCATCTGCTCTTCAGCGACCTTCCTTTCGGTTACGTCCTGGCACACGCCGATGACGCGCACCACCTTCCCCGTGTCGTCCAGATCGACGCGCGCCTGGCCTTGCAGCGTCCGGACGGCTCCGTCGGGACGCGCGATGCGGAACTGGCTCTCGTAGCTCTTGCCGGTGCGCAGCGCTTCGCGCGCCAGCATCGTCGCCCGCTCCCGATCCTCGGGATGGACCAGGGGATAGAAGCCGTCGAAGGCCGAGGGCCATTGGTCCTGCCTGAGCCCGAAGATCCGCGACAGCTGCTCCGACCAGGTGCGCGTGTTCGTCCGCAGATCCCACTCCCAGCTGCCCAGATTCGCGAGCACCTGAGCCTCCTGGAGCTGGAGATCGCGCGCCCGCAGGGCCTCCTCGGTGCGCCTGCGCTCGGTGACGTCCCGCGCCACCGCCACGACGTATTCCACGCGTCCCTGCGGATTGACCACCGCGCTGCGCGAGCTCTCGATATCGCGCACCTCGGCGTTCGGCAGGAGGAAGCGGAACTCGCTCGGACCGGACTGGCCGTCCTTGATCGTCTCGAGAAACTCACGCCTCACCCGATCCCTGTCCTCGGGATGGATGCTCAGCGCCGCATCGACCCCGACCAGCGCTTGCACGTTCCCGAACAGCTTCCCGAAAGCCGGATTCGCGTACACACGCTTGCCCTGCGGGTCCATCACCGTGATCAGGTCGGACGCGTTCTCCGTGATCAGGCGGAAGCGCTCCTCGGACTCGCGCAGGTCTTTGGTCATCTGTGCCGCGAGCGCGAGGGCGCGATTGCGAGAGAACGACAGGGAATAGAGTATTCCGAACAGGAGCACCGTCGAGAGCAACCCGGCAGCCAACACCCACTGCGGCCAGAGCTTGTCGAGGCGGCCGATAATCACATTCTTGGGCGACGCAAATTCAAATTCCCAGATGCGGCTTGCGACATTGACGGGAGTGACGTGAATGAAATAAGAATCGGATGCCTCGCTGGAGGACGGCTGAAGGGATCCTGCGATCTGCGTGCTGTCGAATAGCAGCCGCCTGGCCACCGGGGACTTGGGTTCACGTTGATCGGCTGCGCCAACGTCGTACAACCTGATCCGCATGTATCGCAGCATTTCCTCGTTGAGCGCTTCTTTCATGAGGCTTTCGATGTCGAAACCGGAACCGACCGACCCGACATACGCCGCCCGCCTTTGATCCACCGTATCGATAGGCATTCCCTTGCGGTACACCGCCAGTCGCATTGCCAGGTAGACGGCCTCTTTCGCTCGTTTCACACGGAGGGGTTGAGCCGAGGTGATCATGTTCCCGCTGTCCCTTTGCGAACGGACCGCTGCGGCCACCTTTTCAGGATCCGCCGCCATC
>Ga0137403_10003616_pt1 | contig 18519 bp, 13 predicted proteins | sample CZOMad2_1_16fung_FD_122057 | JGI IMG/M metagenome (GOLD analysis project Ga0137403, IMG submission 122057) | Vadose zone soil fungal communities from Angelo Coast Range Reserve, California, USA - CZOMad2_1_16fungal (Hybrid Assembly) | ecosystem: Environmental > Terrestrial > Soil > Vadose zone...
ACGAGACGATGTGAATCTTTACTTTGTTATCCGAGCCCACTGCGAAAACGTACGTGCCTTGGGGACCGCGCAAAATCGCGGTCGTCGGAACCAGCACAACGCTTTTCTTCGTGTCCACCAACAGATGGACATTCACAAACTGATTGGGAAAAAGTTCGTTCTTCGCGTTATCGAACACCGCCTTCAACTTATAGGTGCCGGTGGTCGTGTCAATCTGGTTGTCAATGGTCAGCAATTTTCCGGTGGCCAGCTTGGTGGTGTTGTCGCGGTCGTAGGCTTCCACAACGATCGGCGCACCCTTTTTCATGCGCGCCATCACCTGCGGCAACTGGTCCTGCGGCAGGCTGAAGAGCGTCGCGATCGGCTGCAACTGGGTGATCACCAGCAAGCCGTTGGTATCCGTGGCATGCACCATGTTGCCCATGTCCACCAGGCGGAGCCCAACGCGGCCGCTGATCGGCGCCGTGATGTGCGAATAGGTGATCAGCAGCCTGGCGTTATCAATCGTCGCGTTGTCCGCCTTGATCGCGCCCTCGAAGGTGCCCACCTGGGCCTGCTGCGTGTCCAGTTGCTGCTTGGCAATCACGCCTTCCTGAAAGAGGAGCTTGAAGCGCTCGTAGTCCACCTGGACGTCACGCAACTGCGCCTGATCCTTCGCCAACTGCCCCTGGGCCTGCTCCAACTGGACCTGGTAGGGGCGCGGATCGATTTCAACCAGCGAATCGCCTTCCTTGACGTACTGCCCTTCGGTGAAATTGATTTTGACGATTTGCCCGTCCACGCGCGAACGCACGGTGACGGTATTGAACGCGGTCACATTTCCAAGACCATTCAGGAAGACTGGAAGGTCGCCCTTGCTCGCCGTCGCCACCACAACCGGCACGACAAAACCGCCCGCAGCGGCCATCCCCGCTGCCCCGCCAGGTCCTTTACCGCCAGCCGCGGCGGCATCAGCCTGGGAATTTCGTCCGCGGTAGTACCAGACAACTCCGGCAACGATGACCAATAAAACCAGCCAAGCCCACCAGCGGCTCTTGGAAGCGCCAGGAGAAAAGGTTGTGGTCGAAGGAGGTGTGCGGGGATCGCGCACATCGACCGAGTCAGTTGAAGCCATTCCGAAATGCTCCTGTTCGCAGTCTCAAAGTGAGCTATTGGGTGTCGTCTTTCCGTGGGTTCGCCTGGGACAACAGAAGACGCTTTCCTTTGCCATTAGCCTATAGGAATCCTTAGTTCTCTGCTACATAGGACGCACGAGCCCTAGATTTAGTTACTCAATTAGTCTGATGGAACACGGACTTTCCGAGGTAGCGGCAGCCACCGGCAATTTGGAATGACGAGTGCAGAAAAGGGAGGGTCGTCGTACACTAGGCACACATTTTTGGGCCGGACGGGACCAGGCAGCCTATCCATTGGAGGAGTAAAACTTACTTATGCTTAAGGGAATCCTGCTAGGAATAGTTTTGGGGTTCATTTTGGTTGGCATTGGTGCTTATTTTTATTTCGCTAGCGGGCAAGCCCCGGTCACCACCAATTCCCCCGAAATGCCGTTCGAGCGGAAGATGGCAAAGCTGGCTCTACATGCCTATCTTGGTAAAGTGCCGCATGCGAACCCACCGGTGCCTGCCGATGAAGCGAATCTTTTGGCCGGAGCAAAGGTATACAAGGAAGACTGCGCCGTCTGCCACGGATTGCCCGGCGAACCGCACAACGCGATCGGGAATGGCATGTTTCCGAAGCCACCGTTACTCTTCCGGGGCGTGGGGGTTACGGACGACGATACCTGGGAGTCTTACACCAAAGTTTCCGGCGGCATTCGCATGACCGGAATGCCTGGCTTCAAGGACCGCCTGAGTGACACGCAGATGTGGCAAGTGAGTGTGCTGGTGAAGACTGCCGACAAACTTCCGGCTTCGGTGAAGGCGGAGTTGGCGCCCCCTCCCGGAGCCGTACTGCTGCCCACGGGGGAAGCCTCAAAGGCGGATTCCGACCACGATCACGTCCACTGATTGTCGACTGAACTTCTCTTTTAAAATGAAACGACGTATGCGAGGACTAGGTCCGTCGCAAAACATCCGGGGCGCTTGCCCGGTTAAGAGAATCGGCGCGGCGCAATTCCGGGAAGATCCACGCCCACAGCACGGTTACAACGATTGCGCCGATGCCGCCCAGCACCACAGCGGGAACGGCGCCGAACCACTGCGCAGCCAGCCCCGATTCGAATTCGCCGAGTTCGTTGGAAGCGCCGATGAATACCATGTCCACGGCGTTTACGCGGCCGCGCATTTCGTCGGGCGTTTCGATCTGAATGAGCACCCCGCGAACCACAACGCTGACCATGTCCGCGGCTCCCACGAAGAAGAGCGAAATCATGGAGAGTACGATGTTTCGTGATAAACCGAAGACAATCGTGAATACGCCGAAGCCCGCAACGCACCACAGCATCGTTACGCCGGCTCTTCGACGGATGGGTTTGTAGGCGATGAGCAAGGCCATAACCGCCGCGCCAACACCAGGCGCGCTTCGCAGCAGACCTAGGCCCCAAGGGCCGGTAACGAGAATTTCCTTCGCGTAAACGGGAAGCAGCGCGACCGCGCCGCCAAGCAGCACGGCGAAAAGATCCAGGGAAATCGAACCGAATACTAGTTTGTGGTCCCGGATATAGTGGAAGCCCGCGAAAACTGTCTTGAGAGAAAAAGGTTCGCGCGCGCGGGGTGGCGATTGCACTTTGATGCGGAGGGTGGTCAAGACCGCGATGGCGCCCGCCGCAAGCGCCGTTGCGTAAACAGCGGCTGGGCCGCGAAAAAAGGCGTAGAGCACTCCCCCCATCGCGGGCCCCAGGATGGTGGCAAACTGGAAGATGCTGGAGTTCCAAGCGACAGCGCCCTGGAACTGCTCTTCGGGGACCAACTGCGGCAGAAGAGCGCGGCTGGCAGGCATGCTGAAGCTGCGCACCGCTCCCACCAGGCACAAGATTGCGAAGATCGGCGCCACCGAACCAGCGCGGTGGAGATATTCCACGTTCAGCGCGACCAACAGAAGTAGCGCCGATGAGGTTGCAAGACCGATGTAACAGAGCGTGAGCAGGTTTCGGCGGTCGAAGCGGTCCGCGACGTGGCCGGCGAGAAGAAACAGAACCACTCCCGGCAGAAATTGCGCCAGCCCGGTGAGGCCCAAGTCGAGCGGCCGGTGCGTGATTTCGTAAACTTGCCAGCCCACGGCCACCGACTGCATCTCCGTGCAGAAGACGATGCAGAAGCGCGCGATCTGATAGAGGCGGAATCCCGAGAATTGGAAGGCCGCAGTGCCTGCGGTCAGGCGATGGTCGGCAGAGGCCATGCACTAGTAGTCTGCCACAACCCGCGCGCACTTCCGGGGTACAATCCCAGATAACTTCACAAATTCATCGGGGCATTGTAGAAGTAGAATGTCCGCATCGCTTCTGCTTTGCCAGGGAGCCACTGCGTTTGTACTTTCGGCCTAATTCGCTTCAGGATGCTCTCGACGTTCTCGCCGACACCCGCGCCACTATTCTTGCTGGCGGCACGGATGTTTTCCCCGCGCTGGGCGACCGGCCGCTGTCCGGCCCGGTGCTGGATATTTCCGGGCTTGCGGAAATTCGTGGCATTCAATTCACACCGCAGCACATTGTTTTCGGCGCTCGCACTACATGGACCGAAGTGATCGCGGCTACCCTTCCACGTGGATTCGACGGATTCAAAGCCGCGGCACGCGAAGTAGGCTCCGTGCAAATTCAGAACGCGGGCACGATTGCCGGCAACCTTTGCAACGCATCTCCCGCCGCGGACGGCGTTGCCGCTCTTCTCGCCCTCGACGCTGAAGTCACTCTGACTTCTCGCAGCAACTCGCGCTCGCTTCCGCTTTCCGAATTTATTCTTGGAAACAGAAAGACGGCGCGGCGTCCGGAGGAACTGCTTACTTCTATTCGCGTTCCACGGCGTATCGAGAATGCGCTGTCGACATTTTTGAAGCTTGGGGCACGGCGGTATCTGGTCATTTCGATCGTCATGGTCGCGGCCAATCTCGTCGTGGATCCTGCCGGGGAAATTCGGGAAGCGCTGATTTGTGTCGGGTCATGCTCCGCGGCGGCGCTTCGGCTCCCTGAACTTGAACACGCTTTGATCGACCGGCCCGCACAGCCGGGCCTGCACCGGGTTGTTAACGCCGGCCATTTGGCGAAGCTTTCGCCGATCGACGACGTTCGAGCTACGGCGGAATACCGCCGCGACGCTGCTCTCACCCTTGTTGGACGCGCGCTCGAAGCCTGTGCGCAAAAGGCTGCGGCATGAGGAGCGAAACGACAAGCGAAGCCGCCGCACTGATTGCTCTCAGCATCAACGGGGAAACCCGCCAGGTTCGTTCCGATCCTCGCTCGCGCCTTTCGCACGTCCTGCGCGAAGAGTTTCGACTGGTGGGCACGAAAGTCGGTTGCGATGCCGGCGATTGCGGCGCCTGCACCGTTCTTGTAAACGGACAGCCCGTCTGCTCATGCCTGGCCGCCGTCGGTCAACTAAACGGCGCAAAAATTGAAACAATCGAAGGAATGCGCGAGAGTTCGCCGACATTTGATCGCTTGCAAAAATCCTTTCTGCGGCACGGCGCAGCGCAATGCGGCATTTGTACGCCTGGCATGCTGGTCTCTTCGGTTGGCCTGCTGGAGAGCAATCCCTGCCCGGACGAATCGCAGGTGATGGACGCGCTCGGCGGGGTTCTTTGCCGCTGCACCGGATACCGCAAAATCGTTAGCGCGGTATTGGAGGCGAATCAAGCATCGCCTGTACCCGTATTGGCGGCGGAGAATGGCTGCGTCGGACAGAGAGTGGCGCGGCTCGACGGCCGCAAGAAAGTCCTGGGCCAGGATATTTTCGGGGCCGATGAGTGGCCGGAAGATTCTTTGCTGCTCCGGGCGGTGCGTTCGCCGCATCATCGCGCGGAATTTACATTCGGCGATCTGGAAGCGTACCGGAATGCGCATCCCGGGATTCGCGGAATCTTCACCGCGCACGATGTTCCGGGGAAGAATTGCTTTGGCGTGATTCCACAATTTTCCGATCAGCCAGTGTTTGCAGAACGCGAGGCGCGATTCCTTGGAGAGGCTGTCGCGGCTGTCGTCGGCGATTCCGCTGCCATCGCAGCGCTTGACTTGAAGCACTTCCCTGTCGTCTGGAATCCATTAGTGGGAATTACCGAGATTGAAGAAGCGTTGCAGCCCGGCGCTGCCGTGGTCCACGCGTCGCGGCCCGACAACATTCTCGTCGGCGGGCGCGTCGCACGCGGCGATGTGGACGACGCTTTGCGTACCGCCGATGTTTGCGTCGAGGCGGAATTCGAAACCGGCTTCATCGAGCACGCCTACATCGAACCCGAAGCTGGTTTCGCGCGACGCGTCGGCGACCGCATAGAAGTTCAGGCCTGCACGCAAGCGCCGTATAACGATTTGAAAGATATAGCCGCCATACTCGGCATTCCTGAATCGAGCGTGCGCATCGTCCCCTCGGCCGTGGGCGGTGGTTTTGGCTCCAAGCTCGATCTTTCGCTGCAACCGTTTCTTGCCGTCGCCGCATGGCATTTGCGTAAACCAGTGCGCATGGTTTATTCACGGATGGAGTCGATTCGCTCCACCACGAAACGCCATCCCTCGAAAATAATTTGCCGCGCGGGCGCCAGCTCCGACGGAAAAATTACGGCCATGGATTTCACCGCTGACTTCAACACCGGGGCGTATGCATCCTGGGGACCAACTGTGGCCGCGCGTGTACCCATTCACGCTTCTGGTCCTTACCAAGTGCCCCACTTCCGTGCCGTCACCCGAGCGATTCACACTCACCTGCTGCCAGCTGGCGCGTTCCGCGGCTTTGGCGTGCCGCAAGGCACCATTGCGCAGGAGCAGTTGTACGACACCCTCGCCGAAAAAGTCGGCATGGACAAGCTCGAATTCCGCTTGCTGAACGCGCTCGACAACGAAAGTCCCACGGTCACGGGACAAGTCATCGGCGGAGGCGTTGGCATCCGCGCATGTTTCGAGGCCCTGCGTCCCCGTTGGCAGCAGGCAAGAAAGGAAACCGCCGCTTTTAACGATGCATCGCGAAATTCGGTCCGCCGAGGCGTCGGCGTCGCCGGCATGTGGTACGGTTGCGGGAACACTTCCCTTCCCAATCCGTCCACAATGCGCGTCGGTTTGAAACCCGACGGCCGGGTCGCTCTGCATCAGGGCGCCGTGGATATCGGCCAGGGCTCTGCCACCGTCGTCACTCAGATCTGTGCCGATGCACTCGGCATTCCCCTCGACAGATTCGATCTTCTCTCGGGCGACACGGACATCACGCCCGACTGCGGGAAGACTTCAGCTTCGCGGCAAACGTTTGTGAGCGGCAAAGCCGCCTTCCTCGCCGGAGAACAGTTGAAAAAGAATATTCTGAGGTTGGCCGGCGGCTGTGACGGTGCGAAGATCCGTTTAGTCGACAGCTCGTTAATTGTCGAAGCTGGCGAGAAGAAAAAGTCCATCGATCTCCGTCAGCTTCCACTCGACGTGCGCGGCTACGTAGCCAGTGCCGAGGCAACCTTCGATCCCGCAACATCTCCGCTCAATAAGGACGGTCAGGGCATACCGTATGCCGTATACGGCTTCGGGGCGCACCTCGCTGAACTCGAAGTCGACACCGAACTGGGCACGATCAAAGTTCTGAAAATCACCGCTGCTCACGATGTTGGCCGTGCTATCAATCCGACTTTGGTTGAAGGCCAGATCGAAGGCGGCGCCGCGCAGGGCCTCGGGATGGCGCTGATGGAAGAATTCTTTCCAGGCAAAGGTGAAAACCTTCACGACTATCTGATACCGACGATTGGCGACATGCCGCCCGTCGAATCTATCCTCATCGAAGACCCTTCGCCCGCGGGACCTTTCGGGGCTAAAGGCATCGGTGAACAGGCCCTGATCCCTACCGCGCCGGCGATTCTTAACGCGCTTTACGATGCGGTTGGCGTGCGCATCCGCAAACTCCCCGCCACACCCGACAAAGTTCGCGCCGCGATTCTCGCAAAAACTGCGGCCGGCCCTGGAAACTCACATGCCTGACGTTTCCCCGCCAGATACGGTTCGTTGCGACGCCTGCCCGGTGCTCTGCTACATCAAGCGCGGCCACGCCGGAGCATGCGATCGCTACGCCAACGTTGAAGGGCAACTGGTGCGTGTCGATCCGCACATTTTGCTCGACCGCGCGAAATCGCAAGGCACGCCGCTGGTGCCGTTTCTGGAGCGGGAAGGCGACTGGGACGGCAAAATCATGAAGGGCCAGGAGACGTTTGTCACCGCCATCGGCGCCGGCACGACGTATCCCGATTACAAACCTGCGCCGTTTATCGTTTCGAGCGAAGTCGAAGGCGTGGACATGGTCACCGTGGTGACCGAAGGAATCTTCAGCTACTGCGGCGTGAAGCTGAAAATAGATACGGACCGGCATCTCGGCCCGGAGCGGAACATGGTGCGCGCGCAAGGCGAAGCCGTCGGCCATGTCACTACGGCCGAGTACGGTTCGCAGATGCTTTCTCTCGGTGGCGTGCATCACCTGACCGGCGGCAGCAAGAGCGAAGGGCGGGTCACCTGCGAAACGCTGCTTGATCTTTGCAACGGCAAGGAAGTCGAACTCACGATTGACGAGGGCGCGAGCGTTCGGGTTGCCGCCGGAAAGCCGCCGGTCGTCAACGGCCAGCGTGAAGAGCGGATGCGCGTCGGCTGCGGTTCCGCGACGATTGGCATGTTCGCGAAACAGTGGTTCGGCAAGGTGGACGACGTCGTGGTGGTGGACGATCACATCACCGGCGTACTCTCTGAACATCAGGCGGGAAAACTTCTGGGCGTGCGCGAAACGGGCATCGCGATTCAGGGCCGCCGCTCCACTCCCGGGCGTTATTTTCAAGTCGCGGAACCTGGCACGGGCTGGGGCGGAACGAATATTTCCAATCCGCTGACGATTCTGAAACCGTTTAAGACGAAATTTGCCTGGCCTCATCTTCGGCTGCTGATGGTCAGCACCACCGGTGAACAGTTCGCGTATTACGAACTCGACGAAGAATTGCGACCGGTGGAAAAGGAACTCCCGGAGGCGTTGAAAGAATCCGTCGGGCGGATTCGCGAAAATTGCGAGCCTGCTTTGACGACGGTGCTGTTCATGGGTGGCGCTGGTGGCTCTTTACGCGCTGGGGTAACGGAAAATCCGGTGAAGCTGACAGATTCCGTGAAACGCAAACTTACGCGAGTCACGTGCGGCGGAGCGCCCGCGTATATCTGGCCCGGGGGCGGCATCACTTTCATGGTGGACGTGACGCGCATGCCCGAAAACGCATTTGGCTATGTGCCAACGCCGGCGCTTGTTGCGCCCATCGAATTCACGTTGAAGAATGCTGACTACGCGGCGCTTGGCGGACACGTAGATTACATTCGCCCGTTGGGCGACGTGCTGAAAGAAAAGGAACGCCAACGGCAGCTTGGTTCGCACACACAAAATCCGTGGCCTCTGAAACCTCACGCCGGGAACAGCGAGTCATGAGAGAGCCCGCCCTCATCCGCATGTTGCCCGGCGGGCGGCGCATGCATCTGCACGACGGCCCGATTGACTTAATCGTCGAAGCCAATGGCACGCCGCGAGCAGTTTCCACTGCTTACGAATCGGCGGCGCGACGCTTCGTCTCGATACTCGATGAACTCTGCGGCGAGTTGCCGCTGCTTCGCCAACCTGCGCGCAAATATTCTGAGCGGCCCCGTGGTGTGGTTGCTCGACGCATGCTTGCGGCCGTCGAGCCTTATTGCGAGGATTGCTTCATTACGCCGATGGCGGCAGTCGCCGGCTCCGTCGCGAAAGAAATTCTTGAATCAATGACGGCGGCCGCGGATCTTGATCGCGCTTATGTAAACAATGGCGGCGACATCGCTGTACATCTCGGTGATGGCCAGTCCTACAAGGTCGGCATGGTCGAACGGCCTGAGAATCCTTCTCTGTTCGGATACCTGGAAATAACTTCGGCCGAACCGGTTCGTGGCATCGCCACCAGCGGCTGGCGCGGCCGAAGCTTTTCGCTTGGCATCGCAGACGCCGTCACGGTTCTGGCTGATTGCGCGGCGGCGGCAGATGCAGCGGCGACGGTGATTGCCAACGCGGTCAATCTTCCGAATCACCACGGAGTCGCGCGCGTCCCCGCACGGGAAATTTCGCCGGACTCCGACCTCGGCGAACGACTCGTCACCCGCGGCGTCGAACCGCTCTCGCAATTGGAAATTGATGCCGCGCTCGACAACGGAGTTCGTGTTGCAACATCGCTTCGTGAAAGAGGCCTGATTCACTCCGCGGCGCTCTGCCTTCAGAAATGCGTTCGCGTACTGCCATCCTTCAGCACGAAATCCGAGCGCGGTCGTAGGGACATCTTTCCGAAGCCGTCCGCTCCCAGGCTTCATGTTCAACTAGAACTCTCCGGAAGGACGAATCCGCATGCCTGAAGTGCAACTCCGCAAACGAATCATCGTCGTCGAGGAAATCTTTCACGAGGGTGGCCCCGTCGCCGGCATTCCACTACGGCGCGCCGCCGCACTCGCGGTCATCCACAATCCGTTCGCGGGGAAATATGTCCCCGAAATCGCAGGGTTCATGGAAGACCTGAACCCTCTCGGCCTGGAAATGGCGAAAGCGCTCATCGCCGCGCTCGGTGGCGATGCGAAAATCGTGGAAGGCTACGGCAAGGGAGCAATCGTCGGCCAGGCCGGGGAGTTGGAACACGGCGCGTTGTGGCACGTCCCCGGCGGCTATGCCATGCGCGAACTTCTTGGCGATGCTAAAGCAATCGTGGCTTCGACTAAAAAGGTGGGAGGCCCCGGCACGCGGCTCGACGTGCCCATTACGCACATCAACGCTTCCTACGTGCGCAGCCATTTTGATTCGATGGAAGTCGGCATCGCCGACGCGCCCAGAGCCGACGAAATCCTGCTCGCGCTGGTGATGACAACGGGCCCGCGCGTCCACGCGCGCGTTGGCGGCTTGAAAGCTTCCGAAATCAAAGGGCAGGACGGCTTACGATGAAAACCAAAATCCGGAAAATCGTAACTTTCGTCGAAGAAACGCGTACCGAAATGGGCAAACCAGTGAATCCGCCGACGCGGCGGGCCGCAGCGGCTGCGGTCATCGAAAATCCTTTCGCGGGAAAGTACGTTGAAAATTTAACGGAGCTGATGGAAATCGGAGAGGAACTCGGCGCGCTGCTGACTGAGCGTGCCGTCGCCGCCTTGGGAATTCCCGGCGCGTCCGCGGAAAGCTACGGGAAAGCCGCCGCCGTCGGCGAGAATGGCGAACTTGAACACGCCGCAGCCATCCTGCATCCCAAACTGGGCACGCCTGTCCGCAAGGCTCTCGGCAAAGGCGCCGCACTGATTCCCTCTTCCAAAAAACGCGGCGGCCCCGGCGTGGCTCTCGACATCCCGCTCGGCCACAAAGACGCCGCATTCGTCCGCAGTCACTTCGACGGCATGGAAATTCGCGTGAACGACGCCCCGCGCGCCAATGAAATCCTGGTAGCGATCGCAGTGACGGACAGCGGCCGCCCGCTACCCCGCGTCGGCGGCCTTACAAAAGATCAGATCAAGGGCGAAGACGGACTGCGTTAGTAGAACGGGCTTAAGCCTGTTCCACGGTCTCCACCTGGCCTAATTCTTTCTTTACTTTACAATCTTCGGCAACCGCGTCGCGGGTGGCGTATTCCGGCTACGCTCGCTTCGAATTTCGCCATCAATCACAACCATCCCAATCCCCGGCAAGTCGCCCAGCCGGACGCTTTCGAGCAGCGTCTTTCCTGCCGAATGCTGCGCTGCATCCATAAAAACAAAATCCGCCGCGCGGCCCACTTCGATCAAACCGCTATCGAGATTTCGCATTCGCGCTGTATTTCCTGTGGCAAAACAGAACGCAACCTCGGTAGGAATTTCACCAACCGAGGAAAGCGCCGCGATTACGCGGATAATTCCCAACGGCTGCACACCGGATCCCGCCGGCGCGTCGGTTCCCAGGATTATGCGATGCAACTGCTTCAATTCACTCGCCGTGCGCAGCGTAAACAGCGCGGCGCGCTCATTCCCGTTGTGCACAATTTCCAGCGCACGCGTGGATTCCTCGCACAGCGAACGAATTTGCCCATCGGGCAGCGCCGTATGCCCTCCATTGACGTGCCCGATTACGTCGGCATCCGCCGCCAGCACTACATCCTTATCAATCAGGCTGGAGCCCGGAATCGACGGCCCGCCAGTGTGAATGGTGCTTTGCATCCCGTGCTTCCGCGCCCAGGCCACCATCTGCCGCGCCGTCGGTCCGTCCTTCACGCTGCCGAGCCCCACCTCGCCGAGCAGGCGCACGCCCGCTTCGGCCAGTGAGCGGAAATCTTCCTCAACCATTCCATGTTCAATCACCGGGGCGCCCGCCAATACCTTCACGCCGCTCGGCCGCAGTGCCGCAAACGCGCGCTGCGCCGTAATCGCCATTGCTTTCAGGCCGACGACATCCTTTGGCCGCCCCGGCATATGAACTTCGCCCGCCGAAATCATCGTGGTGACGCCGCCGTGCAGGCAGCTGTCAATCCAGCCGATCTGGTTCTGCCGCGGTGTCCAATCCCCCGCCACCGGATGCACATGGCTGTCGATCAATCCGGGCGCAAGCGTCGTGCCATTCGCATCAATCACGCGCGCCGCGCCTTCCGTGTCCACGTCCTTCTCGCGTCCGATCGCAGCGATTTTTCCGTCTTTCACCAGGACGGTGTCCGCATCCAGAATAGGCTGCCGCAAATCTCCGCTCAGCAGCAATCCAATGTTGCGGATCAGCAACCTCGCGCCGGCACCCGGCTTCGCCGTTTCCTCATGCGCCATTTTCGCGACACCCCTCCCCGATTTTCCTGAATTGTTTCGTTCCTGAAAGAAAGCTAGAGTTCGCCTTTTTTCATTTGCGAGACCGCGTAGTCGCACGCCCGCGCCGTCAGCGCCATATACGTGAGCGAGGGATTAACGCACGAAGAGGAGGCCATGCAAGCGCCGTCCGTCAGGAACAGGTTCTTCACGTCATGCGCCTGATTGTGAGCGTTCAGCACCGATTTTTTCGGGTCGGCTCCCATGCGCGCGGTCCCCATCTCATGAATCGTCAAGCCCGGCGGGTTATTCTGCTTGTAGGGTCGTATCTCCACCGCGCCAGCCACAGTCAGCATCTCCGCCGCCTGGATCATCATGTCGTGCAGCAGCGCCTTTTCGTTGTCCCGCCACTCGCAGTGAATCTTCAGCACCGGAACCCCCCACGCATCCACGCGATTTTTATCAATTTCGATAAAGTTGGCGGGATTCGGCAGACACTCGCCAAAACCGTGGAACGTCATCTTCCAGGGACCGGGCTTGCGAAGCGCGTTCTTAAAGCCGGCGCCAAACCCGCTTTCATGAATTCCCCGTTCCCATCCTTCGCGCTCAGCCTGCCCCTGATACGCGTAGCCGCGCACAAAGTTTTTCTCTTTGCCGGACACGTTGCGGAACCTCGGCACATAGATGCCGTTTGGGCGCCTTCCAGTCTGGACGCGATCCAGAAATCCAGGAATGACACCATCCGCGCCACCGCCCATGATGTGGTCCATCAGATTTTTTCCCAACTCGCCGCTGCTGTTGGCCAACCCGTTGGAATATTCCGGTGTGGCGGAGTTGAGCAGAATCCGCGTGGACTCCAGCGTCGATGCGCAAACAAAAATGATGCGTCCGTGGAACTCCATCGCTTTGTGCGTCTGGCCATCAATCACTTTGACCCCGGTCACCCGGCGCGTCTGCGAATCAAAAATCAGGCTGTGCACAATGCTGTGGGGCCGAAGTGTCATTCGCCCGGTTTTCTCGGCAACAGGCAAAGTCGCATTCACGCTGCTGAAGTAGGAACGAGTGATGCAACCACGGTGGCACGGCCCGCAATAATGGCACGCGGCGCGCCCGTTGTGCGTCTGCGTCAGAATCGCCGCTCGGCCGATCGTCATAACCCGGTCGCGGCCAAATTGCCTCGCCATGGCCTCTTTCACTGCAATTTCCGCGCAATTCATTTCCATCGGCGGCAAAAAGCGGCTATCCGGCAACTGCGACAATCCCTCCGCCTGTCCGGTGATTCCAGCAAAATCCTCCACGTAGTTGTACCAGGGTTCGATGTCGGCGTAGCGGATCGGCCAATCGACGCCGATTCCCTCGCGCGCGTTGGCTTCAAAGTCCAGATCGCTCCAGCGATACGATTGCCGCGCCCACATGATGGATTTTCCACCGACCTGCCGCCCGCGAATCCAGGCAAATGGCTTATCGGGATCCGTCGTGTACGGGTGCTCCGTATCTTTCACAAAAAACTTGCTGGCCCACTCGTCGCATGCGTAGCAGGTTCGCTGAATCGGTTGATCCTTCAACGTCTCCTGGCGGTCGTTCATCCCGCGATATTTCATTTCCGTTATCGGCACGTGCTCCACGTAATCGCGGTCCGGTTCGATCGGCCGGCCCGCCTCCAGGACCAGAACCTTCAGTCCTTTTTCCGTCAGCTCTTTTGCAGCCCAGCCGCCGGTCATTCCCGAACCGATAATGATCGCGTCGTAGGTCTCGGGCTTCTTCACGGGCCTCATTGTTTCACCTCGGGCTCCGCTGGCACGCAACCGTGCAGCGCTCCGGGTATGATTTCCACTTTGAGTTCCTGATCCTGTCCGATCGGCGACGTGTAATAGCCCACAAAAACGAGCCGCCGCATTTGCGCGAAAAACGGATGCAGCAGCGTCACCTCCCAAGAGCGAACCTGTTTGGGCAACTCTCCGTTGTGCGTGGTCGCCAGCTCTTCGTCGAATATTTGGACAATTGCGGCTTGTTCTTTCGGGGTCGCGGCAGCATAACTGTGGCCGAAGAGCGCATCGGATTTGCGGTCAGCTTCGGCAAGACCTTCGAGAAAAATCTTGCGTTCCTCTTCCGTAGCCCAGTCGGTCAAAATCAGGTCGACGAATTCGTTCACTTTCGCGGCCTTTGCTCCGGGTGTGTCGGTGGCGGGAATCATTGCGTCGCTCATCGCCAGAACGATTTCATTCTGCGCCGGGGAAAGCGTACGCAGGGTACCGGACTTATTGGCCGCAAGCTGCGCCTGAAGCGTCGCCGTGAATGGATCCGACGACAAAACCGAAAAAACACTCGCTGCTCCCATCAGACGCAGCGCTTCACGACGTTGCATGATCCCTCCCAGGGTTCGGCACACAATGGCTCGTTGAAAGTTACGCCTCAATCGAAGCCGCCGCAACCTGCATTATCCGATGTACGCCGAAGCCAGCAACCAGTCCTCGAGTGTGAAATACGCAAAAGTTAATTTTGTGTGAATGCAGCAGGAACAAATTTCCAAAAAAAAGAAAGCAGGAAACGTAAGCAGGCTTGTGGCAGCAGCTAAAAAATGGCGGATGAACCTGTAAGCCGGATTCTTCAAGCCGATTTGTGTTTTCAATAAGTTGCGTAGAACCAACAAAAGCATACCGTCAATGAAGTCAGTTTTGTCAGTGAGAACAGGTTTTGTGTCACAGTTATGGCACAGTTTTCGCAAGGGCGATGTATAGCCCGAACGGATTTCCTCGTCCCGAAAATGGTTCTGGTTCTAGGACTGCCCACCGACCGTCTAAAATTCACTCCTCAGTGCCATTCTTCTACTTAGGTCTTTAAATCTTCCGAAACCGCTACTGTTGTATCGACATTGTTGACACCACATCAAATCCCCGAATACGGAGGCTTAGGAGAAGAGCCATGCCTTCGGCATGGGATGAGGTATGACACGCCAGTCCTATTTACGAAACTCGTTCAGGTCTTCACTGGGGCACTAATGCCGCTCAATACCTGATTGCGGGTTTCTCTCGTTCGGCATAAAGAAGTCAGTGCAGTGAGAACCTGGGGGTGAGAAGACCGTAAATTATCCGTCGGTGTGGCAAGTAAACTCTGGAATAAGAGAAACTTTCCCCGTTCAAGTTCGACGATCATTCTTTGCTTTGCCGGTAGGTTGTTAGTTTTTTTGCGTCCCGGCCTCGAAGTACCTTCGGCTCTTTTCCGTTGTCATGCCGTCTCGATCCGGCGGACTAACAAAGTTCATCAGCCCAGAAATGGTGTCCTATGGAACACAAGGTTCGTGTCTCTCTTTGTGCGTGTTTGTTAGTGGCGAGTGGCATTCTGTTTGGAAACGCGTGTTCAACGAGCGCCCAAGTCCCGGCGCGTTCTCCCGGTGCGTCCGCGAAGCTGTCTCCCTTTGGGACGAAGTCGCGCGTCGTGGAATCGTTCGTACAGCCGCCGTTGAGCTTTGAAGCGAATCATGGGCAAACCGACCCAGACGTGAGATTTCTGGCGCGGGGCCAAGGCTACACGCTTTTTTTGACGCGACGTGCCGAAGCCATATTGAGTTTGGCCAAGCAGCCCACAACCAAAGCAGATGCACCCCAGCGCGAGGCCGAAGTCATTCGCATGAGCTTGGCGGGCGCGGCCATCAACGCAGCAGCAGCGGGAGTGAACGCGCTTCCCGGCAAGGCCAACTATTTCATCGGCAACGACCCAAAGAACTGGCGTACAAACGTGCCGGTGTTCGAAAAGGCGAAATATCGCGGTGTTTATCCGGGCGTGGACCTAGTCTATTACGGCAACCAAGGGCAATTGGAATATGACTTCATCGTAGCTCCCGGCGCGGATCCGCGTTCTGTGGCGTTGAATTTCGCCGGGGTGAAAAAACTTTCTATCGATGTTCAAGGCGCGCTTGTTCTGCAAATGAAAGAAGGCGATCTTCGCTTGGCGAAGCCCCTCATCTATCAGGAAATAAATGGTGAGCGGCGGGAAATCTCAGGCGGCTACGCCCTCAAGAACGCGCATGAGGTTAGCTTCCAGATACCTACGTATGACCCCACAAAATCGCTGGTCATCGACCCAACCCTCTCTTATTCGACTTACCTGGGCGGTACAGGCTTTGATAACGCTAACAGCCTTGCCGTGGATGCGACTGGTAACGCCTATGTGACGGGTTGGACCTCCTCGGTCGATTTCCCGGTGACTCCAGGAGCCTTTCAAACAGCGGCGCCGCCGTCGGCGGGCGGCCAGTACGCCTTCATCACCAAGCTGAATGCCGCAGGCTCAGGGTTGGTCTACTCTACCTATCTGGGTGGTAATCAAGGGGACGTCGGCTACGGTATTCGCCTCGACGCTGCCGGCAACGCCTACGTCACTGGTAATACGAGCTCCACAAACTTCCCCGTCACGCCGGGCGCCTTTCAGGAGGTTAAAAGGGCACCGGGAGTAGTCTCTAACGTCTTCGTTACCAAGTTGAATGCCGACGGATCGGCTCTTGTCTACTCCACTTATCTCGGGGGTAGCTCCCGTGATATCGGACAAGCCATCGCCTTGGATACAGCGGGCAACGCTTACGTGGCGGGCTGGACATTCTCTACCGACTTCCCAACCACCCTAGGCGCCTTCCAGCCTATTAATCGCGCAAGCGTCAACGCGACCACCAACACATTCCTGACCGAACTGAATGCACAGGGCACGGCTCTCCTCTACTCCACCTACCTGGGGGGCAGCGGGGGCCCCGGCAACGGCCCCGAGGGCGACACTGCCTCTAGCATAGCCGTGGACGCGCAGGGTAACGCCTACGTGACCGGTCGGACCTGCTCCGTTGATTTCCCCACCACCCCGCTTGCGTTCCAGATGTTTTTCCAAGGCAGTCGAAGCTCGGCTACGTCTGTCTGTAGCGGTAACGCCTTCATGAGCAAGCTGAACCCTGCGCTGGTAGGGCCAGCGTCTTTGGTTTACTCCACCTATCTCGGAGGGTCAGGCGGCGTGTCCTACGGAGTCGCCCCAGATGGTGATGCGGCCTACGGGATCGCCGTGGACACACAGCAAAATGCCTACGTGACTGGGCAAACTTGTTCCTCCAATTTCCCGGTCACGCCACTTGCGTTCCAAGTCGTTTACGGAGGCGTGTGCGATGCGTTTGTGTCTAAGCTCAATCCCAGCGGACCCAGTTTGGCGGGTTTGGTGTATTCAACACTTCTCGGTGGTAGCTCTATTGAGCGTGGCGCTGGGATAGATGTGGACAGCGCAGGCAACGCCTACATTGCGGGTTACACCTTATCAACCAATTTCCCGACAACACCTGACGCCTTTCAGACAACCACACCCGGTAACTCGCTTAACGCCTTCGTAACCGTCTTGAATCCTTCGGGATCGGCACCGCTCGTCTACTCGACCTACCTCGGGGGTAGTACGCCCAACTTTTTCGCCTCTTCCAACGGAAGGAGTATCGCTGTGGATATGGCGGGACAGGTATACGTGACAGGGTATACCTATGCCGCCGATTTCCCGACAACCCCGGGTGCATTCCAAACGGCGTCTCCCTATGTAAGCTCCAACGTGTACCACTCCTTCGTCGCAAAATTTTCCGGATTTCCGACGCAGTAGCGCCGCCAACGGGCGGAGCAAATGTCATCAGCCGTTTTGGTTGCCGTAGTCAAACTCGGGCGAGCTATTGAAAAAAAAGCGGGCGAGCCATATAAGCCGGAATCTTCGAGCCGTGCTTTGTTTTCAATAACTTCCGTAGAATCAACAAATGCGGTCTGTCAACGAAGTCAGTTTTGGTAGCAAGAACAGATTTTGTGGCACAGTTATGTCATAGGCGAATGCCATCGCATCGGGGTTCTGTTACTTTGGCTAGAAGCTGTGCTCAGAACAAGGCTGATAGCGCCTTGGACTAGCGTTGAGTTCATTCTTCTGTTTCATTCGCTGCGCATGCGTGTGATGAGGGTGCGCGCATAGGTCCGGGACCACATCAGATTCTGCAGATAATCTTCGCACCGATGGATGGTCAGGTCTCTTCGCTCTCGCTCGCTCAAGCTATCCCGCGCTACTTCGGTCCTATACATTGCCAGAAATTCCATGACCTGGTCGCCCGAAACGGCGTCTATTTTAGTTTCATCTCTCCACACAATCTTGATCCAGAACTCCAACTGACCCGCATCCCCTCGTACCAAGTCTCCTATCTTCCGCTCAAACGGCACCAACGTTTCTCCCTGGGCAATCGAGACTGACGGCCCTGCGGACGTTACCAGATCCGCGAAGTTGACCCAGCCAAGATCCACACCGTAAAGTTCCTTGCAAACATCAGAAGGTTTTCGATCGTAAGCTCTTTTGAAAACGGAAGTTCAAATTCGAGCAGCATCCGATTAGACGTAATATGGAGCTTGACTGGCGTTTCGCGAAGCTCGTTGCGGGCTTCGGAGATGAATTTTTCGTAATAACGCGCTCTCTTAAGAGCCCCGATTACGTCCAGCTCCTGCAGTGTGACGCGATAGTAGAATCGCTCCCCACGGCTTTGCTGTATTTCACGCACAGATCATGCCAATAGTTGGGACCCAAGAACTCAAGGGTCGACTTGTCGAGGCTATGCGCTGTGAGCGCGGTCTCAACCTGCCTGATACCTG
>Ga0137403_10003617_pt1 | contig 18510 bp, 17 predicted proteins | sample CZOMad2_1_16fung_FD_122057 | JGI IMG/M metagenome (GOLD analysis project Ga0137403, IMG submission 122057) | Vadose zone soil fungal communities from Angelo Coast Range Reserve, California, USA - CZOMad2_1_16fungal (Hybrid Assembly) | ecosystem: Environmental > Terrestrial > Soil > Vadose zone...
TCCTCGTGGGCGTCCGTCCAGTTGAGCCCGAGCGTGTCGGTGAGCCAGCGCTCGAGGAGACGGTGACGGCGGGCCATCACTTCGGCGATCTGCCGGCCCTTGTTGGACAGCGCCAGCACCTTCCCGCGTCCGATCTTCACGTATCCGCCTCGGGCCATGCGGTGGATCGCCTCGGTGACGGCGGGGGCGGAGATGGCCATGTGCTTGGCGAGCCGCGCACCGATCACCGGCTTGCCGCTGCCCGCGAGATCGTAGATCGCCGCGAGATAGTCCTGAACCGAGGCCGTCGTGGCTCGGGTCTGGGCTGCGACTTTCAGGGTTGATGACGATCGTGGCATGTTCAAGTCTGCCGAATGAGAATTCTCGACCGGTCGTTCGGCAGTATAACGTCACTCTAACTCGGGCAGCAAGGTGCGCCGTGCGCGGGTCGTCAGCGTGGGCTACTCCGTCCTGCGAGCAGCGCAGATCATGGCAAACGGCCTGACCCTCGGGCCCGTCGGCGGCCGGATCGTCGGCGAAGTATTCCTCGGGCTTCTGCAGCTCGACCGAGATTCCTACTTCTCGGAGCGCAACTGGCGGCCGACGCTTCCGACGAGAAGCGGTCGGGTCACCGGCGACTTCCGGATGGTGGACTTCCTCGCGTTCGCCGGAGTCGACCCCGCGCACCGCGGGCAGTAAGACCAGCCAGGCCGTACCCTCCGCCCGGTCTCCGCCGGCCCTCCGGCGAGCGTGCCGCTCGCCGGAGCCCGCCCGCGGAGAATGTTATGCTTCGGGTCATGACGCGGGCCGACGCCGCGCAGCGCCTCACCGAGCTGCGCGAGCAGATTCACCACCACGACTATCTGTACTACGTCGAGGCGCGGCCCGAGGTCTCGGACACCGAGTACGACGCCCTCCTGCGCGAGCTCCGCGAGCTCGAGGCGAGCTTCCCGGACCTCGTCACTGCGGACAGCCCCACCCAGCGGGTCGCCGGAGCGCCGACCGACATCTTCAAGCCGGTCGAGCACCACGACGCCATGCTCTCGCTCGACAACGCGACCTCGCCCGATGATCTGCGCGAGTTCGAGGCCCGGATCCGGCGCGCGCTTCCAGGCGCCGCGTTCACGTACGTGTGCGAGCCCAAGATCGACGGCCTGGGCATCGCGCTCCTCTACGAGGCCGGCCGCTTCGTCCGGGGCGCCACGCGCGGCGACGGACGAGTGGGCGAGGACATCACGCCCAACCTCCGAACGATCCGCTCGATTCCCATGGTCCTCCGGGGCGCCCTCGCGGCCGCCCCCGTCATCGAGGTGCGCGGCGAGGTGTTCATGCCGCGGGAGGAGTTCGCCAGGCTCAACCGTACCCTGGAGGAGGCGGGCACGCCGACGTTCGCGAACCCGCGCAACGCCGCCGCGGGCGCGGTGCGCCAGAAGGACCCGTCGGTCACCGCTCGCCGGCCCCTGGACATCTTCGTCTATCACCTGAGTCGCGCCGACTCGCTCGGCTTCGGCTCACACTGGGATGTCCTCGAGGCGCTGCGCGCGGCCGGGTTCAAAACCAACCCTCGGGTCGAGCGTTGCGCGAACCTCACCGCGGTCATCGCGTCCTGCGAGAAGCTCGAGCGGGACCGGGACACGCTCGGCTACGACGCGGACGGCGCCGTGGTCAAGGTCGAGTCGCTCGACCAGCAGCGACGGCTCGGCTCGACGACCCACCACCCGCGCTGGGCCATCGCCTTCAAATTCGCGGCGCGTCAGGCCACGACCGTGATCGAGGCGATCGAGGTGAACGTCGGCAAGACGGGCGCGCTGACGCCGACCGCCAAGCTCACGCCGGTGGAGCTGGCCGGCGTGACCATCCGGAACGTGAGTCTCCACAACGAAGATGAGATCCGACGCAAGGACATCCGGGTCGGTGACACGGTCCTGATCGAGCGCGCGGGCGATGTGATCCCGTACGTCGTCCAGGTGGTCATGAGCAAGCGCCCGCCCGAGAGCCAGCCCTTCACCTTCCCGTCCACGTGCCCCGCGTGCGGCGGCGTCGCCTTCCGTCCGGAGGGCGAGGCGTACTGGCGGTGCACCAACAGCGCCTGCCCGGCCCAGCTCAAGGAGCGGCTGCGTCACTTCGGCTCGCGCCGGGCGATGGACATCGAGCACCTCGGCGACAGCACGATCGAGCAGCTGGTCGACACCGGACGCGTGAAGGACTTCGCCGATCTCTACACCTTGACCGCCGAGGAAGTCGGCGAGCTGGACCGGTTCGCCGAGAAGTCCGCCGAGAACCTCGTCGCGGCGATCGCGGCGTCCCGCACGCGCGGCCCGGCGCGCCTGCTCAACGCGATCGGGATCCGGCTCGTCGGCGAGCGGGTCGCCCAGCTGCTGGCGACTCGCTTCGGAAGCCTCGAGCGCATCGCCGCCGCGTCCGAGGCCGATCTGGCCGACGCGCACGGCATCGGCGACGAGATCGCGCGCTCCATCGCGACGTTCTTTCAGGATCCGACCAATCGAGAGCTGGTCGAAGGTCTCCGGCGCGCCGGAGTCGTGACGAGCGCGCCACTGGCGCCGGAGGGCCCGAAACCGCTCGCCGGGAAGACGATCGTCCTGACCGGCTCGCTGCCGACGCTGTCCCGGGAGGCCGCCCGCGAGCTGATCGAGCGGCACGGCGGTCGTGTCACGTCCTCGGTCTCGAAGAAGACCCACTACGTCGTCGTCGGTGACGCGCCCGGCAGCAAGGCGGACGACGCCCGCCGCTTGGGGGTGACAGTGCTCGACGAAGCCGGATTGCTCGAGCTGGTTCGCTCATGACACGCCGCGGCCCGTGCGTCACGCTGGCCCTGGCCGCGATGATCCTGGCCGGCTGTCTCGGCAAGACGACCGACTCGACCGCGCCAGTCGACATCATGAGTCCGGGCACATGGGTGCCGCTCGCCCCGATGCCGACGGCCCGTCAGGAAGTCGCGGTCGCCGAGGTCAACGGGCGCGTCTTCGTAATCGGCGGCTTCGGACCAGACAGCGAGGCCGTCGCCACGGTCGAGGTCTACGATCCGGCGACCGATCGGTGGGAGACCCGCGCGCCGCTCCCCGCCCCGACCCATCACGCGGCCGCGGCCGTCATCGACGGGCGGCTCTTCGTCGTCGGCGGCTACAGCGGTGGGCGCGTGAGCTGGACGCCGCTGCGCACCGTGTACGAGTACGACGAGGCGCGGACCTCCTGGTCGACTCGCGCGCCGCTACGCCAGGCCCGCGGAGGCCTCGCGGTGGTCGCGCTCGGAGGCCGCCTGCACGCCGTCGGCGGCAGCGGCGACAGCGCGAGCGCCGCGCACGAAGTGTACGAGCCCACGCCTGATCGGTGGACCGACGCGCCGCCGATGCCGACCGCGCGCGATCATCTGGCGGCCGTCGTGTTTCAAGGAAAGCTCTGGGCGATCGGTGGGCGCACGTCCTTCGTCGGCACCCAGTTCACCAACGTCGAGATCTACCATCCCGCCGCCAATGCCTGGTCTACCGGGATACCGCTTCCCACCGCTCGCGGCGGACTCGCCGCCGCAGTGCTCGGCGACCGCGTCTACGTCTTCGGTGGCGAGGCGCCGCTTCGGATCTTCAGCGCCAACGAGATGTACGAGGTGGCCGGCAACCGGTGGATCGGCAAAGATCCGATGCGTACGCCGCGCCACGGGATCGGCGCGGCCGCGGTCGGCAACCGGATCTACGTGCCGGGTGGAGGCACTCAGCCCGGGTACGCCGCCACCAACGTGAACGAGGCGTACGTGCCGTGAAGGTCCGGTGGCTGGGATCGCTCGTTCTCGCCGCGCTCGCCCTGTGGCCGGCGTCGCTCTTGGCGGGCCCCACGCGTGAGGAGGCGCTCAAGGCGCTCGGCGAGACGGGCGATGCCGACAGCCGTCGCCGGGCCGCTCAGGCGCTCGGCGAGACCGGGCTCATGACGGACGTCCCCCGGCTGGCCTCGGCGCTGCGCGACGACGACCCGCTCGTCCGCGCGCTCGCCGAGAGCGCGATGTGGCAGGTCTGGAGTCGATCGGGTGACGCGACCATCGACCGGCTCTTCGCGGCCGGCGTCGAGCAGATGAGCGCGCGCCAGGGCGAGCAGGCCGTCGACACCTTCAGCGAGATCATCCGGCGCCGTCCGGAGTTCGCGGAAGGATGGAACAAGCGAGCGACGGTCTACTATCTCCTGGGTGAATACCAGAAATCGCTCGCCGACTGCGACGAGGTGATGAAGCGCAACCCCTATCACTTCGGCGCGCTCAGCGGCTACGGGATGATCTACCTGCAGCTCGACCAGCCGGCGACCGCGCTCGAGTACTTCCAGCGCGCGCTCTCCGTGAACCCGAATCTCGAATCGACCCGGCAGACGATCGAGATCCTCAAAACCCTGCTGATCCAGCGCCGAAAGGACACAATCTGATGATCGACGCCCTCAAGAAGATCTCCAGCCCGAGCGTGGCCAACGCGATCGAGACGTTCAACGCCCGCCCGCGCAATCAAGGCAACATGTCGTCCGAGATCCGTACCCTGTTCACCGAGCTCGGGCCGCTGGTCGGCTACGCCGTCACCGCGGTGATCCGGGCCGAGCCCCAGCCGCTCGAGGGCCATCGCGCCTCCACGTTCGGCTGGTGGGACTACGTGCTCTCGATCCCGGCCCCGCGCGTCATCGTCGTGCACGACCTCGACGAGCCCCGTGGCCAGGGGGCTCAGTGGGGTGAGGTGCAGGCCAACATCCACCGGGCGCTCGGCTGTGCCGGCGTCATCACGGACGGCTCGGTGCGCGATCTCGACGAGGTGCGAGCGCTCGGCTTCCAGTTCGCCGCCGCGCACATCTCCGTCTCCCACGCCTACGTGCACATGGTGGACTTCGGCTTGCCGATCAAGGTCGGCGGGCTCTGGGTGAAGCCCGGCGACCTGGTTCACGCCGACCAGCACGGCGCCGTCACGATTCCGGCCGACATTGCCGGCCGGATCCCCGAGGCCGTAGCGAAAGTGGAGGCCGACGAGCGCAAGATCATCTCGGTCTGCCAGTCGCCGACGTTCACGGCCGATAGCCTCAAGGCGCTATACAAGCAGATCAGGCCCGGGACGTACTAGATCGCGGCGGCGAGCCCCGGGGAGGCTAGCGGCCGATGCGGAGCTTGCACTTGAGGCCGGCCGGCAAGCGATAGTTCGGATTCGGCACGGGCGGGTGGCTGGCCGCTCGAGCGTGAGCGCGCCTGCGGAAGGCCAGGACGCGGTCGGTGCGAACCGGGCTCCCAGTGACGGAGCCGCGAAGATGACGCCGATCCCGAGCCCGGTAGAACGCCTCCGGGGTCGCGGCCTCCGCGACCTCTCGCCAGAGGGCGGAGTCGAGGTCGACTCTGCGGGATCTACGACGCCTCGAGACTCAGAACTGGCGGGCACGCCCACTCTCGCTCCACGCACGGTGGAGCACACGGCGAAGAAAGTGGGCGAGCTCTAGGCCGAGAACCAGGGGCTGTCAAAGGGATTCCCTGCCCGGAATCCCATTACACGACGCGACCTTCCGGAAACTTCAGACCGCGGGCCGGCCCGGTGCGGCCCACCGAAAAGCGACCCGGCACCGAGGGTGATCCAATGCTCGGTGCGGGCCCGGAGCCGTCAGAGACTTAACGGCTGCCGTTAGACGGAACGACCGTCAGGCTCGCGGAGACCGGAATCCGAAGCCGCCGAACGAGCTCATACAGCGCGCTCTTGCCACCGCGATAGCCGACTTCACGCGCGCGACGAAGCACCTCGGCGCCGGACAGCGTGGGCGTCTCGCGAAGCCATGCCTCGATTTGCGGACCGAACGGAGCCACCGTCGATGGGCGGCCCACGCCACGCGGCTGGTGCCACGTGCGAGAAGCATTGCTGTTGACCGACTCACTGACCGCCGTTCCATTGACCGACATGTCTGAGCCCTCCTGACGTACCGGAAACAGCAAATCCGATACCGAGTGGAGAGGTCGGTCGTTTTGTGAATCTTTCCAAAGGCTTGAGCGACGGTGACGGACTGGCTCCTGGTAGATAGTTGACCATGTAGATCACTCTCGATCCAGGCGCTTCGTGATCGGTGCGAGCTAGCGATGCGAACAGATCCTGACCGGGGGGGTCAGGCGCGAGCGGAACCGTCGCGGCGCAGCTTGTACTCGACCGAATCCACGAGGGCCTGCCAGGAGGCTTCGATGATGTTGTCGGCCACGCCGACGGTGCCCCAGGTCTCGTCGCCGTCACCTGAAGTGATCAGCACGCGCGTCTTGGCGGCGGTGCCCTTCGACTCGTCCAGGATCCGCACCTTGTAGTCGAGGAGCCTCATGGTCTTGAGGTTCGGGTAGAACTCCTCCAGGGCCTTGCGAAGCGCGTGATCGAGCGCGTTGACCGGACCGTTCCCCGAGGCGGCGGTGTGCTCGAGCATCCCCTTCACCCGCACGCGCACGGTCGCCTCCGCGACGGGCTCCTGGCCGGTGTTCTGCTCCTCGACGATCACCCGGTACGCCTCGAGCGCGAAGTAGGGCCGGTGGCGGCCGAGCGCCCGCTCCATGAGGAGCTCGAACGATGCCTCGGCGCCCTCGAACTGGAATCCCTGATCCTCGAGCTCCTTGAGCTGGTCGAGGATCCGGCGGGAATCCGGCGTGTCATGGTCGAGGTTGATGCCGTACTCGCGCGCCTTCCACAGGATGTTCGACTTGCCCGCCAGCTCCGAGACGAGCACGCGCCGGCGATTGCCGACCGCCTCGGGATTGATGTGCTCGTACGTCTCCGGATGCTTCTGAACGGCCGAAACGTGCATGCCGCCCTTGTGCGCGAAGGCCGAGTCGCCCACGTACGGCTGCGAGGACCACGGCTTGCGGTTGGCCAGCTCGGACGCGAAGCGCGACACGTCCCGGAGCTCGCGCAGATTCGGCTCCGGAATGCAGTCCAGGCCCATCTTCAAGATCAGGCTCGGGATGACGGACACGAGGTTCGCGTTTCCGCAGCGCTCGCCAAAGCCGTTGAGGGTCCCCTGCACCTGGCCGATACCCTCGGCGACGGCGGCGAGCGAGTTCGCGACCGCGCACTCGGCGTCGTTGTGCACGTGGATTCCGAGCGGCGTCCGCAGATGCTTCTTGACCTCGGCGATCATCGCGACCAGCTCGCTCGGCAACGTCCCGCCGTTGGTATCGCACAGGATCAGCCAGTGGGCGCCGGCATCCTCGGCCGCGCGCAACGTCGCCAGCGCGTAGTCGCGATTGGCGCGGAAGCCATCGAAGAAATGCTCGGCATCGAACAGGACCTCGTCCATCCTGGGCCGCAAGAAGGCGATCGTGTCGCCGATCATCGCGAGATTCTCCGCGAGCGTCGTGCCGAGCGCTTCCGTGACGTGGAAGTCCCAGGACTTGCCGACGATCGTCGTCACGGGGGCGCCGGCGTCCAGCAGCGCTTGCATGTTCGCGTCCGCGTCGGCGGTGCTCCCGGCGCGGCGAGTCATGCTGAACGCGGCGAGCTTCGCGTGCTTCAGCGTGACGTCCTGCATGCGACGGAAGAACCGGAGGTCTTTGGGGTTCGAGCCCGGCCAGCCACCCTCGATGTAGTGAATGCCGAGCGCATCGAGTCGGGTGGCGAGGCGCACTTTGTCTTCCATCGAAAACGACACCCCTTCGCCCTGGGTGCCGTCGCGGAGCGTCGTGTCGTAGATCTTGACCAATCGCCGCATCGCAGTTTCCCGATCATGCTCCAGCGGTCGTTGCGGTGTCAACAATCGCGGAAATGATTCCTCAGGCGTAGAGGCGGGTGGAGAGGCGCGTGCGGACGGCGGGCCATTCCGTGTCGAGGATCGAGAAGTAAACGGTGTCGCGCTGATAGCCGCGCACGTTCGTGTGCTTGCGGAGCGTGCCCTCGCGGACCGCGCCCAGTCGGCTCAGCGCTTCCTGAGAGCGCACGTTGCGTCCGTCGGTCTTGAGCGCGACGCGCACGCAGCCGAGGGTGTCGAAGCAATGACCCAGGAACAGGAACTTCGACTCGGTGTTGGCCGCCGTGCGCCAGTAGTCCCGACCGAGGAAGGTCGAGCCGATCTCGACCTGCCGGTCACCCGGCCGCACGTCGAGCAGGCGCGTGGAGCCGATCGCGCGGCCGCTCGCCTTCCAGATCTGGGCGAAGACGACCGACTCTCGTCGCGCCATGAGGCCCTCGGCCTGGCGGATCAGTGCCAGGGTTTCGTCGAGGGTCTTCGGCGGCGCCCACGCGAGGTAGCGGCAGACGTCCTCGTCTTGCATCACGTCGAAGATCTCGCGGGCGTGGCGCTCGGCGAGCGGCTCCAGAGTGATGTAGCGCCCCTCGAGCGTGACCGGAGCGAGCGCCGCGAGCGAGCTCGACTCGCTCGCGTTCGTCAGACGACACCCTGAGCGCGCAGGCGCGCGAGCGCCGGCTTCGTGAGGCCGACCAGGCCGCGGAGCACGGCGTCCGTGTGCTGGCCGATGACGGGCGGCGGTGTCACGGCGGCCCCAGGTGTCGCGTGCAGGCGCACCGGAACCCCCATCACGGTCACCGTCTTGGCCCGCGGGTGCGGGAGCGACACGATCATGCCGCGCGCCTTGAGGTGCTCGCTCTCGCAGACGTCGGCCACGGACTTGATGAGCCCGGCCGGGATTCCAGCCGCTTCGAACTGTTTGACCCAGTCGGCCGCCGCTCGCGTTCCCAGGATCTCGTTCAGCAGCGGCACGAGCGTCTCACGGTTCTGGACACGCTTGGCCTCGGCGTCGAAGCGCGGGTCGGTCGCGAGCTCGGGATGTCCGAGCGCGGCGCAGCACTTCGTCCACAACGAATTGTTGGCGACGCCCAGCACGACGAACGCGTCGGCGGCGCGGAACACCTCGTAGGGCACGATCGAGGGGTGCGCGTTGCCGCGGCGCGCCGGCCGCGCGCCCGTGCCGAAGTAGATGCCGGCCTGATAGGTGAGGAGCGCGGCCATGACGTCCAGCATCGAGATCTCGACCTTCTGGCCGCGACGGGTGCGGGTCCGCGCGAGCAGCGCCAGCACGACGCCGTGGGCCGCCGACATGCCGGCGACCAGATCGGCGATGGAGTTGCCGACCTTGACCGGCGGGCCGTCCGCGAAGCCGGTGAGGTCCATGACGCCGGACTCGGCCTGGATCACGAGGTCGTAGCCCGCGCGGTGCGCCTCGGGGCCCGACTCGCCGAATCCGGACACCGAGCAGTACACGAGGCGCGGGTTCAGGCGAGACAGCGCGCGGTACCCGAAGCCGAGCTTGTCCATCGTCCCGGGCCTGAAGTTTTCGAGCAGCACGTCGCTCTTCTTCGCCAGGGCCCGGAGGATGTCGCGCCCTTCCGGCGCCTTGAGATTCAACGTGATGCTCTTCTTGCTCCGGTTCACCGACATGAAGTAGGTCGACTCACCTCCGACGAACGGCGGCCAGCTGCGCGTGTCGTCGCCCTTGCCGGGCTCCTCGAGCTTGATCACCTCGGCGCCCATGTCGCCGAGCATCATGGCGCAGAAGGGGCCCGCGAGGACACGGGTGAGGTCGAGGACACGAACACCGGCCAGGGGTCCCTTACCTTTCGCCACGGAATCGTCCTTTCCAGGCGCGCTTCGCGAGGCTTTGCGCGATCGCGCTCATGCGCTCGCCGGCACGCCCGGCGCGCCGCCAGAAGAGCCGCGCTCGGTCGAGCGTGCCGAGGTGCGAGAAGTAGTAGACGTTGCCGACCGCCTCGATGGCGACCCACGAGCCGATCCGCAGTCCCTGCGTCTGGTCGCCATGGCAGACGAGCCGGGCGCCGCCGATCAGATCGACGAGCGCGATGTGCAGCGGCGAGCGGAAGCCTGCCGGCGGGGAGTGCAGCGTGGTGAACGTGACCACCTCGCCGCCGCCCATCACGGAGGTCGGCGTCATCTCGACGGGATGGCGCGGGCACCAGCGCATCGGCGGCGCCACGACCAGGCGGCACTCGGGGCATCGGGACGCCGGGAGATGCTCGATCATCCTGCTTCGAGGATCGTGACCCAGTTGTTGGTGCCCGGGCCGCCGATCGACTGCGCGAGCGCCACGCTGCAGCGCACCTGCCGCCGGGGCACGCACCAGGTCAGCTGCCACACGCATTCGACGATCTGCGCGAGCCCGGTGGCCGCGAGCGGATGGCCCCGCGCCTTGAGGCCGCCCGACGGATTGATCGGCAGGCGCCCGTCGAGCGCGGTCTCGCCGTCGAGCGTGGCCGCGCCCGCCTTCCCGGGTGGGAAGAGTCCGACGTCTTCGAGCGAGATGAGCTCGAACGGCGCGAACGCATCGTGGATCTCGGCGACGTCGACACGCTCCGGGCCGAAGCCCGCCATGGCGAACGCCGCGCTGGCGGCCGCCTGGGTGGCGCGGAAGCTGGTGAGGCTTTCGCGATGGCGGAGGGCGAGCGCGTCGGTCCCCTGCCCGACCCCGGCCACGCGCACCGTCGCGCGCTCCGCCGTCAGGACGATCGCCGCCGCGCCATCGGAAATGGGACAACAATGAAAGAGCCGCAACGGATCGGCGACCATACGGCTGCCGAGGACCATGTCGAGCGTGATTTCTTCGCGGAAGTGCGCCAGGGGATTACGCGCGCCGTTGGCGTGATTCTTCACGGCGACCTGGGCGATCTCGCGTTCCCCTACCCCGTGCCGAGCCATCAGGGCGCGGGTGACGAGTGCCGCGAAGGCCGGCATCGTGGTGCCGTACGAGCGCTCGTAGGGATCGAGCGAGCGCCCGATCAGCTCCGAGACCTTCGGCGTCGGCAGGTGCGTCATCTTCTCGCCACCGACCACGACGACCGTGCGAGCCAGACCCGAGGCGATCTGCGCGAATCCCGCGTAGAACGCCGCCGCGCCCGATGACGTCGCCGTCTCGACCCGGATGACCGGGACGTTCGCAAAGCCCATGTGCGTGGCGACGTTGGAGGCGAAGTTGGCGTCGCCCAGAAACTCCTCGGGATTCATCGTCGCGACGACGATCGAGTCGGGCCGGTCGCGGTCCGCGCTCCGGAGCGCGGCGTGCGCGGCGATGGCCATCAAATCCTGTAAACGCTGCTCGAGCCGTCCCACACGGGTCATGTCCGCGCCGGCGATCCACACGTCACGCATGGCGGCCCACAGATTGCCGGGCGGGTCGCCAAAGGTCAACTTCTACGCGGCCGGCCTCCGGCGGCGCGGAGGCGGCGGCGGTGCGGCGACGCCGAGATCGCGGATGAGCCGCAGCAAGTAGGTCCGCTGCAGCCCGAGCGCCCGGGCCGCGTGCGTACGGTTGCCGCGCGCCTGATGGAGCGTCGCTTCGATCAGTCTTCGTTTGAAGTCGGAGACGGCACCGTGGTAACCGATCGTCGAAGGCGGAGCGGTCGGAGTCGGTCCGGATAGTGAGTTCATGACCGTCCACTGCGGCAACGGGCATGCCAGTGACGAACGAGCGGTTTTGCAGAAGAATCAGGCCCGCCGCACTCCGATGAATGCCCAGCGGGCCTGGCGCGCTGCCGTTGAGCGTGGGCAGCTAGGCCTTGGTGGCCGGTTTGACTCCCGGGTTGTCCTTGAAGAACTTCTTGTTGAGCTCGATGAAGTTCTTCCACTGATCGGGCGTCTCGTCTTCTGCGAAGATCGCCTTGACCGGACACACGGGCTCGCAAGCCCCGCAATCGATGCATTCGTCCGGATGGATGTAGAGCATCGTCTCGCCTTCATAGATGCAGTCCACCGGACAGACCTCGACACAGGCCTTGTCCTTCACGTTGATGCACGGCTCGGCGATGATGTACGGCATCAAGTCCTCCCGCTAGCGAGCGCTATTCGCGGCGCGTTCAATTCTTGCGAAGCCATCGGCTTTTGTACCTGAATCCGCGCAATGTGTCAAGCTTTCCGCTTAGTTGAGGGCATTTTTGGGCGCGCGATGGCCCGTCTCACTGGGCCCTGAGGCGAGGATCTAGCGCGTCGCGCAACGAGTCGCCGAACAGATTGAACGCAAAAACGGCCAGGCTGATCGCGAGCCCCGGGAAGATCGCCATCCACGGCGCCGCCTCGGCGAACTGCACGGCGGCGCCGCGCAGCATCAGACCCCAGGCCGGCGTCGGCTCCGAGACGCCGAGCCCGAGGAACGTGAGCGACGCCTCAGCCAGGATCGCCTGCCCGAGGTACGCGGTGAGCATGATGAGGTAGGGCGCCATGACGTTGGGAAGCATGTGGCGCAGGATGATCCGGCGATGCCGGAATCCGGCCGCGCGCGCGGCATCGACATACGGCATCTCGCGGATGGCGAGAGCGCTCGACCGAGCCACGAGCGCCGCTCGCGGGATCATCGGAATGGTGATCGCCATGATGACGTTGCTGACGCCCGTGCCGAGGATCGAGACGACCGCGAGCGCCAGGATGATCAGCGGAAAGGCGAGAAAGATATCCATGATCCGCTGGATCAGGAGGTCCACCCGGCCGGCGAAGTAGGCGCTCGTGACGCCGATCACCGCTCCGATCGTCGCGCCGAAGAAGGCACACGCGAAGCCCACGAGCATCGCCGTCCACGAGCCGTAGATGATACGCGAGAGCACGTCGCGGCCGAAGGCGTCGGTCCCGAGCCAGTGGGCGGCCGACGGTGGGGCGAGCATCGCGCCGTAGTCGGTCGCCAAGGGATCGTAGGGCGCGATGATGTTCGCGCCGATACCCACGAGGATGTTGACGATGACGACGACCGCGCCAATGGCGCCCAGCGGGCGCTGCTGGCAAAACTCGCGGACCTGGGTGAACCAGCTCAGTCGCCCGGCAATATCGGGAGCTTCGACGACGGTCGACCGAAGTGCCATCAACGGAACCGGATGCGCGGGTCGATCCACGCGTACATCAGGTCCACCGTGAAGTTGACGAAGATGAAAACGAACGCCACGAGCATCACCAGCGCCTGGGTCAGGGTGTAGTCACGGCGCGCGACCGACTCGACGAAAAGCATGCCCAGGCCGTTCAGGTTGAACACCTGCTCGGTCACCACGAGTCCGCCCATGAGGAACGCAAACTCCAGGGCGACGACCGTGAGCACCGGTAGCATCGCATTCTTCAAGGCGTGGCGGGACAGGATGAGCTTCTCCCAGAGCCCCTTGGCCCGCGCGGTCCGAATGTAGTCCTCGCGCAGCACCTCGAGCATGGACGAGCGGGTCATCCGTGTCGCGACCGCCGAATAGCGATACCCGACGGCGAGCGCGGGCCAGACGAGCTGCAGCATGTTCTGCCACGGATCGACCCAGAACGGCGTGTACACCATCGGTGGCAGCCATTTGAAGATGATCAGCATGCCGAGAATGAACACGATGCCGAGCCAGAAGGAGGGTGTGGCGAGCCCGGCGATCGAGAAGATCCGCACGGCGTAGTCCACCCAGGTGTCCTGCTTGAGGGCCGCCACCACCCCCATGGGTATCGCCAGGGCGACGGCGATGGCCGTCGCCATCACGGCCAGCTGGAAGCTCAGCGTGGCCCGGAGCTTGATCTCTTCGATGATCGGGGCCCCCGTCCACATCGAGGTTCCGAAATCTAGACGCAGGATGCCCAGCATCCAGGTGACGAACTGCTCCCACAGGGGCCGGTCGAGGCCCAGACGGGCGCGCTCCTTGTCGAGGTTCTCTTTCTGGGCGAAGGCGCTCTCGCCGGCGAAGCGTAGTTCCACGATGTCGCCTGGCACCACCCGCATGAGAAAGAAGATGAGCACCGCCACCCCGAGGAGCGTCGGGATCATCAGGAGCAGCCGCTTGACGATGTACTTAGCCATTGCCCGCGCGCTTCATTCGGTAAGCCACACGGTGTCGAGCTGCTGGTTGAGGTAGTGGCTCGGCGTGATCGTCCAGCCCTTGACCCTGGCGTTGTGGGGAACGATCCGGTGCCACTGGAGCGTCACGAAGGTGTGCACCTGCTCGTCGAGCAGCCGTCGCTCGAACTCCCGGACATATCGCTTCCGCTCTTCGGAGTCGAGGGCGCGGCTCTGCTTCTGATAGAGCTCGTCGAGCACCTGGTCGGTGTAGCGGCCGTAGTTGTTGTGACTGATCTCCTTGGACTGAAACTTGGCGAGGTCCAGGTCCGGCTCTACCGCGTAACCGCACTGGGCGTCGCTGGACACTGTGAAGTTGCCCGCCCGCAGCTCCGTCACGTGCTGGGAGGCTTCGATCGTGACCATGGTCGCGTTGAGCCCGATCTGGCGCCACTGGTCGATGAGCCAGATCCCCACCGGCTCGTAGGGCATCGGAACCCCGCGGTTCGTGAAGGTGAAGGCGAAGCCGTCAGGGACGCCCGCCTCCCGTAGCAGTCGTCGGGCCTCGGCCCGAGATTTCTTGATGTCGCGGCCGTAGCCGGCCAGCTTCTCGAGCTCATCCGGTGGGGTCGCGTACGGCGTACCCGGCACTTGCACGCCGGCCACCTCCTTCACGACGGCGATCTTCGACAGCGCCTGTGAGGCCTGATGCCGGTCCAGGGCGAGCGTCATCGCTCGCCGGACGCGCTTGTCGTCGAAGGGCTTCCTGTCCTGGTTGATCGCCACCCAGGCCGCGCAGTCCCACGCGCTCTCCTGCACCGTGATCTTCCGACCGAGGGCGCCGACGAGACTGTCCCGCTCGGCGGGCGAAAAGCCCCGAAACTGGATGTGCGCGCGCTCGGCGCGGACCGCCGCCACCTGGGCCGCGGAGTCCTTCATGAAAATCGCCCGGTACCCATCGAGGTAGGGTCGGCCCTTGTCCCAATAGTTGGGGTTCTTCTTGCCGACCCAGTGAGAGCCCTTCACGTGCTCGACGAACACGAAGGGGCCGGTCCCCATGACGTTCTTCTCGTACCAGCGCACGTCCTTGGCGAGAATGTTGGCACTGTAGATCCAGTTGTACGGCGAGGCCAGCGATGCCAGGAACGAGGCCTGCGGCCACTTCAGGCGGAACACGATCGTCCACGCGTCCGGCGCTTCGATCGCTTCGACGTTGGTGTACTGCCCCTTCCTCTGCGATCCGACGTTGGGCGGCGGAAAGACGATCTTGTCGTAGGACGCCTTGACATCGCGCGACATCATCTCGCTCCCGTCGTGGAACTTGACGCTGCGCCGGAGCTTGAGCGTGTAGACGCGCCCGTCGGGTGAGATCACCCACGACTCGGCGACGTCGCTGACGACCTTCGTCCCCGTCCGATCGTTGGGGTCAACCCGCAAGAGTGTGCTGTAGTGCGGCGCCAGCGGGTGCACCATCCCGAACGTGCCTTCTCGGTGACCGTCGTAGGACGGCATCTCCGACGGTACGGCGAAGATCAGCTCTCCGCCGTACCGCGGCTTGTCCTGAGCTCTCGCCGACACCGCCGAAACTGCGAGGGCGAGCACGATCGCAAGCATCCGGACCGGCCCATCGAGGCGGCACCCCCCGCGGTCAGTCATCGCACGCTCCTCGTACGCTCACTCGGCCAGCCACACCGTATCGAGCTGGTTGTTCAGGTAGTGGCTGGGCGTGACGGTCCAGCCCTTCACCTTCGCGTTGTGCGGAATGATCCGATGCCACTGCAGTGTGTACAGGTAGTGCGCTTCTTCGTCGACCAGTCGCTTCTCGAACTCCCGAATGTATTTCTTGCGCTCTTCCATGTCGCCCGCGCGCCCCTGCTTGACGAAGAGCTCGTCGAGCACCTTGTCGGTGTACCGGCTGTAGTTGGCGGGGCTGATCTCCTTGGACTGGAACTTGTAGATGTCCAGATCGGGCTCGACGATGTACCCGCACTGGAAATCCATCGCCACCTCGTAGTTGCCGGGCCGCAGGACCTGCCCGTAGTACGCCGCCGCCTCGACCACCTCCTGCTTCACGTTGAGCCCGACCTGTCGCCACTGGTCGATGAGCCAGACGCCCACCGGCTCGTACGGCATCGGGATCCCGCGGTTCTTGAACGTGAACGCGAACCCGTCGGGCACGCCGGCCTCCTTGAGGAGTCGCCGGGCTTCGTCACGGGACTTGGCGATGTCACGGCTGTAGCCGGTGAGCTTCTCGAGCTCGGCGGGAGGCGTCGCGTACGGAGTGCCTGGCACCTGGACGCCCGCCACCTCTTTGACGATCGCGATCTTCGACAGCGCCTGCGAGCCCTGATAGCGATCGAGCGCCAGGGACAGCGCGCGCCGTACCCGCTTGTCGTCGAACGGCTTCTTATCGTGGTTGATGGCCACCAGCAGCGCGCAGTCCCACGGGCTCTCCTGCACCGTGATCTTGGGGCCCAGCGCCGAGACCAGGCTGTCCCGCTCCGCGGGCGAGAAGCCGCGCATCTGGAGGTGCGCGCGCTCCGCTCGCACCGCGGCCACCTGGGCGGCTGAGTCCTTGATGAAGATCGCGCGGTAGCCGTCCAGGTAGGGCTTACCCTTGTCCCAGTAGTTCGGGTTCTTCTTGCCCACCCAGTGCGAGCCTTTCTGGTGCTCCACGAACAGGAATGGGCCGGTGCCCATCACGTGCGTCTCGTACCACCGCATATCCTTGGCCAGAATGTCGGCCTTGTAGATCCAGTTCCACGGCGACGCTACCGAGGCCAGGAACGAGGCCGCCGGCCACTTGAGCCGGAACACAACCGTGTATGGGTCGGGCGCTTGGACGGCTTCGACCCCCAGGTATTGGCCCTGGCGGTCGGACGCGACCCCGGCCGGCGGGAAGATGATCTTGTCGTAGGAGGCCTTGACGTCCTTCGAGGTCATCTCGCTGCCGTCGTGGAACTTCACTCCGCGCCGAAGCTTGAAGGTGTAGGTGCGCCCGTCCTTCGCCATCGTCCAGGACTCCGCCAGATCGGCGACGGGCTTGGTTCCGGTCTTGTCGAAGGGGTCGACGCGAAGCAGGGTGTTGTAGTGGGGGGCCATCGGGTGCATGACCCCGAAGGTCTCCTCGCGGTGAGCGTCGTAGGACGGCGGCTCGGACGGCACCGCGAAGATCAGCTCTCCGCCGTACCGGGGCTTGTCCTGGGCCGCCGCCGGGATTGCCAGCGCGGCGGCGATGATGGCGATTCCGAGGCTATATAGGTAGCGTCGCATTATTTCTCCTCCAGAGGTCCCGCTAGATAACCAGCGTCGGGCACGAGCGGTTTCAGCATCGAGCACCCGACGGTCTCGAGTCAAGCAAGCAGGCACGCCGCCCGATGCGCGGCCCTGATCTCTCTCAAGTCTGGCACCTCGACCCGGCAGCGGTCGACGGCGATCGGGCAGCGGGGATGGAAAACGCAGCCCGGCGGCGGGTTGAGCGGGCTCGGCACCTCGCCGCCGAGCACCACCCGCTCGCGCTGGGCCTCGAGAGCCGGATCGGGGATCGGCACCGCGGAGAGCAGCGCCTTCGTGTACGGGTGCAGCGGCGAGTCGTAGAGCGACTTCCGGTCCGTGATCTCGACGATCTTGCCGAGGTACATGACAGCGACACGGTCCGAGATGTGGCGCACGACCGAGAGGTCGTGGGCGACGAAGAGAAAGGTCAACCCGAACTGCGCCTGCAGGTCCTCGAGCAGGTTGATGATCTGCGCCTGGATCGACACGTCGAGCGCCGACACCGGCTCGTCGCAGACGATCAGCTTGGGCTCGACGGCGAGCGCGCGGGCGATGCCGATGCGCTGGCGCTGGCCACCCGAGAACTCGTGCGGAAAGCGGTGCATGTGATCGGGCTGCAGGCCGACCGTCTCGAGGAGCTGGACGACACGGTCTTCCAGCGCCCGCTGCGAGGACGTGAGCTTGTGGATGATCAGCGCCTCGCCGATGATCGCGCCCACCGTCATGCGCGGATTGAGCGACGCATACGGATCCTGAAAGATGATCTGCATGTCGCGCGCCAGCGCGCGCAACGACGTGCGGTCGAGGGCGGTGACATTGCGGCCCTCGAACCACACTTCGCCGGAGGTTGGTTCGATCAGCCGCAGGATGCAGCGCCCGGTGGTCGATTTGCCGCATCCCGACTCGCCGACCAGCCCGAGGGTTTCACCCGCGCCCACGTCGAACGTCACGCCGTCGACCGCATGCACTCGTCCGATCTCGCGCCGGAGCACGCCGCCCTTGACCGGGAAGTACTTGACCAGGTCGTTGACCCGCAGCAGCGGCTCAGTCATACGCGTTCACAGTACACACGCTACCTTGTGCCCCGGCGCCACTTCGCGCAGCGGCGGCGTCGCGCGGGTGCATTTCTCCATCGCGAACTTGCAGCGTGGTGCAAAACGGCACCCTTCCGGCGGGGCGATCAACTTCGGTACCACGCCGGCGATTGCTTCCAGCCGTGTCTTGCGGATGGCGGCGGTATCGATGCGCGGAATCGAGCGGATCAGTCCCTGCGTATACGGATGGCGCGGGTTTGCGAACAGCTCGCCGACCGGTGCTTCTTCGATCACCTTGCCGGCATACATCACGACCACGCGCTGCGCGGTCTCTGCGACCACGCCCATCGCGTGCGTGATCAACATCAACGCCATGCCGAACGTCGCCTTCAGCTCGGCCAGCAAGTCGAGGATTTGCGCCTGGATGGTGACGTCGAGGGCGGTTGTGGGTTCGTCAGCGATCAACAGCTTGGGGCGGCAAGAGAGCGCCAT
>Ga0137403_10003618_pt1 | contig 18509 bp, 14 predicted proteins | sample CZOMad2_1_16fung_FD_122057 | JGI IMG/M metagenome (GOLD analysis project Ga0137403, IMG submission 122057) | Vadose zone soil fungal communities from Angelo Coast Range Reserve, California, USA - CZOMad2_1_16fungal (Hybrid Assembly) | ecosystem: Environmental > Terrestrial > Soil > Vadose zone...
CCAGGTAGGAGGGGGAGAAGGCGTTGTCGAGGGGAGAGACGGGTGTGCTGCTACCATCACGGGAGCTTCGCATGAGTTCGTTCCTCTTGCGGAGTCAGGGGCCGGTTCGAGTTCCACCTCGGGCCGGTCCCGCTTGTTTGGGCGGGAGGACGATCCTCCCGATGTGAGGAAGGTAGCAGGAACGGGGCGGGAAGGCAAGGGCTGTCAACAGGGGCCAAAGGCCAAGAATCAAGGCTCGGCGCGGGGCGGCAACACACAGCGAAAGCCGATGAGCCCGTTCCGGAGCGAGTCCCAGAACTTGTTGCGAAAGGCCGCCGCGCCAAAGAGGCGGACAACCCGCCGGTGCTCGCCCCCCGCGCGGTCCTGGGCAAGCGAGGTGCGGCGTAGGAGGAGGGCGAAGAGGCTCCAGAGGGGCGAGGAAGACCGCCAGCCGGGCGAGGCGCTCTTGGCGGCGACGACAGGATCGTGGATCAGGGTCTCGGGGCGGGTCCAGGGGTAGAGCGCGCAGGCCGGCCGAAGTAGAACGGTAGGGTGAGGAGGCCGGGCACGGGCACGGCACTGGTCCATCTGGGAGAGAAGGAAAGGAGGAGAAGGTTTGGTTTCCTAACTCCCGACTTGCTGGCGGCAGCCGCTGCAGATGGACCCGCATTGGCCGTGAAACCCGGCAGCATGCCGTTACCCTCGCCTCCGCTCCTCAGAATGGAATTGTCATCCTCCGGCAGCTCTTCCAGCTACGAGCAGACTCCTATTGGGCTGGTCCCTTCGTAATCTCCGACGCACGGCTGATGAGCCGGCAGCGTCTTCGATAGGTAACCTTCGTACCAGCCCTCCTTGCGAGGCTTCAGAAGCGCCAGGGGTCATGATAGGGCACCCTGCAGTGAATTGCAAGGGTTTTCTTCGACCTCCCTCGCAGCACACATAGTCGGGGCCGCAGCACCTGAGAAGGACTTAGGCGCAAGAAGGCCGAGGCCGCATAATCGTCGAGATACCTAGTCGCAAACCGCTGCAAAGGAAGAGCTTATCCAACATTGGCGAGCTTGCACCAACAGACTGAGATGAAAAAGATGAACGGAATTGGTGCCGCTAAAATTAATTCTCCCTAATCTCGTATTGCCAGATAAATAGATTTGCCACCACCAACAACGTCTCCGAAAAACTACGGAGCGTGCTTATTTCGAATTATTTGTCCAGCGTCATGCTTCGTAGATGGATTAGACTCGTCATCATCAACAACGCCTCAAACAGCCACGGAACGTGCTTACTTTGAATCGGCTCTTCAATCGCCATGCTTCGCAGATGGATAAGACTCTCTAAACGTTCGGCGCAAACCGACTTCCATAGCATAACGCCGATTCACTCTCTGCACGACAGTGCGAGGATCTCGGCGGTTGGGCCGCGCCCGGCTACTTGAGCCTTCCCAGTAACAAGGTCACCATCAGGCGGTAACAGAGTGAAATCTACCGCGCCGTTACTGCTAGCCAAAACCGCGCCCGCGGAACCGCGAGCTGTCCACTCACGAGTGGTGATGCAGGCTCTCCCCCCAGGTAGGGGTCGTTCCTCGCCAGGAGCGGCGCGCGGGAGAGCGAGCGTTCAGGAAGAAGAAGAGGCCGGCGTAGCCGGCGGTGATGAGGAGCTCGGGGAGGCCGATCCCGACCCGCGCCAGGCGCACGGGGGGCGATAACCCGCGCGAAGGAGCCGGGAAGGGCGTCATCGGTAGCGCCCTTCCCGGCTTCGGTACCGTCCTATGTCGTCTGGCGGCGGGCGCGGATGCGGCCAACCTGCTCCTCGGCGGTTGATCCGGAAGCTCTGGCCATTGTGAACGAAGAGGACGAGGGCTACTCGTCCGTTTCTTCTCGGCTCGCCCGGTGCTTCCAATCCGCTGGATTACGACGGTGGTGCAGAACGGCGAAGAGGATGATGGCGTCGGTGTGGTCGACGAAATAAACGGAGTACGGAAATCGATGGAGAAGAGCGCGCCGTATGGACTTCCGTACCACCGGAAACTGCTGGGGCGTGCTGCGCAGCCGCGCCACCACGTCATCGAGCTCGGCCAGGAACCGAGCCCCCAGACCGGCTGCCTCGTTGTCGTACCACTGGCGGATGGACCGCACTTCGATCCTGGCGGCCTTGCGGACGATCAGCGGCTTCATCGCCGCGGTGCTTCAGCATCGAGCTCCGCCCGGAACTCCTCCCAGGGGACTCCCTCCTCGGGATCCCGCTCGAACTCGGCGAGGCGCTCATCAAGGATCTCGCAATGCCACTCGGGTACAGGCACTTTGTCCGGACGCACAGCGATGGCCTCCCAGAGGGCCTGGACATACTCGATCTGCTCCTCGACCGAGAGCTCTTCGAATCCTTGAGGCGGCACCTTGAGAGCATGTGGCATGAGGAGAGTGTAGCACCCGCACGATGATACCTCCCGTACCGTCGCCCCTTCGGGGCTTTTGTCTTTTGTGGTTATACCGACCTGGGGCTCTCGCCCCAGGCTACCAACCTAAGCCCCTTCGGGGCAGCCGTTCACGCTCAAGAGAGCCCAAGTCTACGCCGGACTTCTTCGGTGGACAGGGTCTCGCCGCGCTGGCGTTCTTGCCATGCGGAGGCCACGGCCGTGGTCTCCTCGGCCGTTTCGGCCTCGTCGTCCTCCGGGGCATGGTCGAGGGCCTGGCGCACCAGGTCCCCTGTGGCATGCAGGGCCTCCAGCACACGAGCCGCAGTCGGCAGGTCCGCATCGGGCAGCTCGTCAATCAATTGGTGCAGAGTCTCTCGGGTCATGCTTCTACTCGGGACGGCTCGGTCGCAAGCCGACTCCACTAGCATAGCGCCAATCTGACCTCTGCGCGATCTTCTATCCCCTCACGAATGGTGATGCAGGCTCTCCCGGAGGTAGGGGTCGTTCCGCGCCAGGAGCGGCGCGCGGGAGAGGGAACGCGCGGTCAGGAAGAAGAAGAGGCCGGCATAGCCGGCGGTGATGAGGAGCTCGGGGAGGCCGACCCCGACCCGCGCCAGGACCGGCGGCGCCACCAGGACGTAGAGGTCGAGCCAGCGGCCGACGAGGATGGTGAGGGCGACCGCCTGGAGCACCCGGGGGTTGCGCTTGGCCGAGCGCGACATCAGGACCAGGAAGGGGACGCCCCAGCTGAGCACCGGGACGAGATAGAAGAGCGGCGCCCAGCTCCCTCGGGCACGCAGCACGTAGTGGGTGACCTCCTCGGGGATGTTGCTGTACCAGATGAGGAGATACTGGCAGACCCAGATGTAGGCCCAGAAAGTGCTGAAGGCGAAGAGGAGCTTGCCCAGGTCGTGGAGATGGCTCTCCTGGACGAGCCCGGCGAGCGCGCCCCGCCGGCGGAGGACGACGACGGTCAGGGTGATCGCGGCGAGCCCGCCGAGGAGGAGGCCGGCGAAGGTGTAGACCGCGAACATGGTGCTGAACCAGCGCGGGTCGAGCGACATCAGCCAGTCGAAGCTGGCGAGCGAGAAGGAGACCGCGAAGGTGACGATGAAAACCGCCGAGAGGCGGACCATCCGCCGGTGCTGGCCGGCCGCCGCGCGGTCCTGGGCGAGCGAGGTGCGGCGCAGGAGGAGAGCGAAAAGGCTCCAGAGGGCGAGGAAGGCCGCCATGCGGGCGAAGAAGAACGGCGTGTTGAGGTAAGCGCTCTTGGCGGCGACGGTCGGGTCGTGGCGCAGGACTTCGGGGCGGGTCCAGGGGTAGAGCGCCTGCCGGCCGAAGTAGAGCGGCAGGGTGAGGAGGGCCGCCACCGGCACAAAGCCCATCATCGCCTCGGGGACGCGGCGGATCACCGTCCACCAGCCGGCGCTCGACAGGTACTGGAGGGCGAGAAAGAGGATGCCGGCCAAGGCGAGCGAGAGGAAGAAGAAGTCGTCGACTAGGAGGGCGGCCCAGACCCGGCGGCCGTCGGTCCAGAGGAGGCCGGCGAAAACGGCCACGGCGCCCAGGGCGGCGAAGGCGAGCGCGGCCCCTCCGGCCGCGCGGGAGGGCGCGAAGGTCGGCGAGATCAAAGGTAACGGTTCGGTGCTCACTTACGGGCCTCCCGCGGCGCGGCGCGTTGGAGCTGCTGGACGTAGCGGATCACCTGCCAGCGATCCTCGGTCGAGATCTGGGCCGCGTAGGCGGGCATGAGCGCCGTGCCGCGGGTGATGACGTGAAAGATCTGCCCCTCGGGCAGCGTGCGCACCCGGTCGCTGGTGTAGGAGGGCGGGTTGGGGAACTTGGGGATGATCGGGCCGTCCCCCTGGCCGGTCTCGCCATGGCACACCCAGCAGAAGGTCCGATAGACCTTCTCGCCCCGCGCCAGGACCTCCGGGGAAGGCGCGAACGGATCGAGGAGCTCGCGCCCGGCGCGCTCCGCCTCCTCCGGGGTCGCCGCGTAGCGGAAGGGCAGGCTGCCGCGCGCCACCGTCCCCGGCACCGGCCGCTGCAGGGTCTGGCCGTTCTTCGTCACCGGGTTGAGGTCGAAGGCGTCGTAGGCCACCGAGCGGGCCATGTCGGGCATGAACTCGTAGCCTGGAGAGGTCTTGCCGCAGGCCACGGCCAGGAGGGCAAGGCAAAAAAGGCTCGAGAGGACCATCCTTCTCATGACTGTCCTCCGTCGATCCGCACGTGCTGCGCTCCGGTCTCGACGAGGAGATGGCGGGCCGCCTCGGCATGGGCGCCCGCCGGGTCGAGCACCAGCACGAAAGTGTCGTCGGTCACTCCTGGCGCCAGGTGCCGTACCGGAGCGGTGGGATGGAGCCGGCTCCTCCAAAGGAAGGCCCCGGCCGAGGACAGGCCGGCCAGGAGGACCGTCAGCTCGAAGGTGATCGGCAGGAAGGCGAGGGCCGAGTTTGCCGGCTTGCCGCCGACGTCGAGTGGCCAATCGATCACCGCCCCCCAGACCTGGAGAGCGATCGCCGCGATCATGCCGGCAAGGCCGCCGAGCAGGGTGACGTAGGGGAGGCGAGTGCGGCGCAGACCCATCGCCTCGTCCAGGGCATGGATGGGATAGGGGGCGTAGACGTCGTCGATCGCGAAACCCCGCTCGCGGGCGAATCGCACCGCCGCAAGGAGGCTCGCCTCGTCCGCGAAGCAGCCGAGGACCCGTTCCTTAAGCATGCGCGCCCTCCTCGTGCTCGGAGATCGACTGCGCTCCTCCCACCACTCCCTTGATCTCCCACATGGCGATCACCGGCAGGAAACGGATGAAAAGAAGAAAAAGGGTGAAGAAGAGGCCGAAGCTGCCGGTGAGCGTCGCCACCTCGATGATCGTCGGCCGGTACATCGACCAGCTCGAGGGGAGGAAGTCGCGGTGGAGCGAGGTGACGATGATCACGAAGCGTTCGAACCACATCCCGACGTTGACCAGGAGTGAGACGACGAAGAGCACCGGCAGCGAGGTGCGCAGCCGCTTCGACCAGAGGAGCTGCGGCACGAAGAGGTTGCAGCTCATCATCGTCCAGTAGGCCCAGGCGTAGGGGCCGGTGGCGCGATTGACGAAGGCGTAGCGCTCGAAGGGGTTGCCGCTGTACCAGGCGACGAAGAACTCGGTCAGGTAGCAGAACCCGACCATCGTACCGGTCAAGAGCAGGATCTTCGCCATCGCCTCCAGGTGGAGCAGGGTGATGTAGCGCTCCAGGTTCATCACCTTGCGGGTGAGGAGGAGGAGAGTCATCACCATGCCGAAGCCGGAGAACACCGCGCCGGCCACGAAGTAGGGGGGGAAGAGGGTGGTGTGCCAGCCCGGGATCACCGAGGTGGCGAAGTCCATGCTGACGATCGAATGGACCGAGACGACCAGCGGGGCGGCGAGGCCGGCCAGGAGGAGCGACAGCATCTCGTAGCGCGACCAGGTGCGGTGCGAGCCGTTCCAGCCCAGGGAGAAGAGACCATAGAGGGTGCGCTTGATGCGGCCTTTGGCGCGATCGCGGAGGATCGCGAGGTCGGGGATCATCCCGACGTACCAGAAGACCAGCGAGATGGTGAAATAGGTGCTGATCGCAAAGACGTCCCAGAGGAGGGGCGAACGGAAGTTCACCCACAGCGGGCCGCGCGAGTTGGGGTAGGGCATCACCCAGAAGGCGAACCAGGGGCGGCCCATGTGGATCGCCGGGAAGAGGCCGGCGCACATGACGGCGAAGATCGTCATCGCCTCGGCCGAGCGGGCGATCGAGGTCCGCCACTTCTGGCGGAAAAGCAGGAGAATCGCCGAGATCAGCGTGCCGGCGTGGCCGATGCCGACCCAGAAGACGAAATTGGTGATGTCGAACGCCCAGCCCACCGTGCGGTTCAGCCCCCAGGTGCCGATGCCGGTCGCGATCTCATAGGTCACCGCCGCGGCGCCAGCCAAGAGGGCGGTGACGGCCACCGCGAAGCAGGCGAACCAGCCGAGGGTCGGGCGCGCGTCGAGCGGCCGGGCGACCTCCTCGGAGATGTCGTGGAGCGAGGGGTTGCCGGCGACCAGCGGCGGACGCAGCCCAAAGTCGACGGGATCGTCCGGCATCTCCCGGAACGGCAAAGCGAGATGGACAGCCATCGTCTCTATCCTTCCTCTAGGCCTCGATACGCAGCTTGGTCAGGTAGCCCACCCCGGGACGCGTGCCGACCTCTTCGAGCACGTGGTAGAAGCGGGGATCGTTCTGCCGGCGCGCCACGGTGCTGCCGTGGTCGTTGAGGTCGCCGAAGACGATGGCGTCGGCCGGGCAGGCCTGCTGGCAGGCAGTCTGGATGTCGCCATCCTTCAGGCCGCCGGTACGGTACCGCCCCTTGAGCTTGCCCTCCTGGATGCGCTGGATGCAGAGCGAGCACTTCTCCATCACCCCGCGCGAGCGCACGACGACGTCCGGATTGAGGACCATGCGCCCGAGGTCGTTGTTCATGTGATAGTCGAAATGGTCGTTCTTGGCGTAGTTGAACCAGTTGAATCGACGCACCTTGTAGGGACAGTTGTTGGCGCAGTAGCGGGTGCCGACGCAACGGTTGTAGATCTGCTGGTTCAAACCGTCCGAGCTGTGCACGGTGGCGAGCACCGGGCAGACCGTCTCGCAAGGAGCATGGTCGCAGTGCTGGCACATCATTGGCTGGTAGACGGTCTCGGGAGCCTCTTCCGATCCGCGGTAGTAGCGGTCGACACGGATCCAGTGCATCTCGCGTCCCCGCCGCACCTCGTCACGGCCGACCACCGCGACGTTGTTCTCGGCCTGGCAGGCGACGACGCAGGCGGCGCAGCCGGTGCAGGCGGAGAGGTCGACCACCATCCCCCAGAAATGCCCTTCCTTCTTGTACTCCGGCCAGAGCGAGGCGAGCTCCGGGCGCTCCTCGTTGCCGGCCCCCGGGTTCTTCCGGTACTCGGCGAGGGTCGCCTCGCGGACGATCGACCGGCCCTCCATGGAGTGGTGGGTCTGGGTGGCGGCCAACGGTTCGTGCCGGCCGGTCCGCTCCAGCCGGAAGCCGCCGGCGGAGCGCTGGGCGAAGCCGCCGGCGAGTGGCATCAGGGGGAAGGCGTTGGCGCCAACCCCGTTGCCCACCTTGCCGGCCGCGGTCCGGCCGTAGCCCAGGGCCACCGAAACGGCGCCGGCCGGCTGGCCGGGCTGGATCTGCACCGGCAGCTCCAGCCGGGCAGTATTGCCAGGGGCAGAGGAGCCGTGCAGGGCGACGACGTCCCCCTCGGCGAGGCGGAGCTCCGTCGCCATCCGGGGAGAGACCGATACGTAATTGCCCCAGGTGACCTTGGTCACCGGGTCGGGCAGCTCCTGGAGCCAGGGGTTGTTGGCATTTCGGCCGTCCCGCAGCGCCACCTTCTCGTGCAGGCGAACCTCGATCCCTCCCTGCCGGCGAGCGGCGAGCGCCGTTTGGTGGGCGGCGAGGACGAGGGCGACCGCAGGAGCGAGGTCGCCGCGATCCGCCACCGGCTGGCTCGGGACCGGCGGCAGGCTGCATCCCCCCGCCTCCAGCGAGCGGTCCCAGAAGTCGTCGAAGTCCCGGTAACGGTCCTGCCGTGGGAAAACCTCGCGCCGCCAGTGCTCCCGCAGATAGGCGTGCCAGTCGGGCTTCTCTCCCGACCAGGCGAGCAGGTTCTCCTGGAAGGCGCGGGTGGCGAAAAGCGGGGCGATGGTGGGCTGGGTCAAGCTGTGCCCGCCGCGCACCGGCTCGGCGTCGTTCCACGCCTCCAGGAAGTGGGGGTCGGGGCAGACGACGTCGGCCTTGGACGCCGTCTCGTCCAGCCGGTCGGCGAAAGAGACCTTGAAGGCGACCCGCGCCAGGCCGGCCCGGAAGCGGGCGGCGTCGGGATAATCGTAGAGCGGGTTGACGCCATGGACGAGGAGCGCCTGCACCTCGCCGCGCTCCATCTCGTCGACGAGAGCGGCGACCGCCGTATCGTCGCCCTGCGACTGATAGGAAGGATTGTCGAGGTCGACGGTCGTGCCGACGTTGCCGAGAATCGAATTGATTCGATGGACCACCCGCTGGATCGCCACGTCGTTCACCCCGCAGACCACCACGGACCGTCCACGGTGGCGCCAGAGCTCCTCTGCCACCCCGGCGAGCCGGTCTTTTGCCGGCAGGTCCGCTACCACCGTGGAGACGGGAACGTCATGGCCAGCCTGCCGGGAGACACCGTCGAGCAGAGCGAGCGCCGCCACACCCAACTCCGAGGGAAGAACGGCGATCCGCTGGTCCGCATTGCTGCCGGTCAGCGACATTCCGGATTCGATCTGGACGTGGCGCAGCGGCTCGTCCCCTCCTGGCCCTCCGGGCCGCCGCGCCACCGTGTAGTGACGGGTGAGCTCGACCGGCGACAGCCAGGTGCCCAGGAAGTCGGCCTCCAAGGCAACCACCAGGCGCGCCCGGTCGAGACGGTAGTGCGGGACGACCGGCCGGCCGAAGCTCTCTGCCGTGGCGGCGCGCAGAGCGGCCTGGGAGACCGGCTCGTAGACCACCTGCCGGGCGCCGGGGTAGCGCGCCAGCCACTCGCCGATGAGCTGGCGGGTGGCCGGGCTCAGCACCGTCCCGGTGAGGAGCACCATTTTCCCCCGCCGTGCCGCCACGGCGCCGAGCCGCTCCCGGACCGCGGCGTCGACCTCTTCCCAAGAAGCCGGCCGCCCCCCGAGGACGGGCCCTTTGAGGCGCTGGTCATCGTAGAGGGAGAGGACCGTGGCCTGCCCGGCCGCGCAGGTGCCACCGCCCGAAAGCGGGGACTCGCGGTTGCCCTCGATCTTGATCGGCCGGCCGTCGCGGACCTTGACCAGCAGGCCGCAGCCGGCCGCGCAGCCGCCGCAGGTCGTCGCATACCAGCTCGCAACACCGGGGATGAGCCCCTCCGGCTGATCGACCAGCGGTACCGCCTTGTGCTCCGGAATCCGGGTGCAGCTCGCGAGCGAGGCCGCGCCGAGCGAGAACCCCATCAGCTTGAGGAAGTCACGGCGGCTCTCCACGCCCTCCGGGTTCGCCGCGTTCGCCTCGGCCGCCGCCTCCCAGAGGGTCTGCCCGTCCGGCAGCTCCTGCCGGCGCCGGGCGAGGAGCTCGGGATCCTGCCTCAGGTCCTCGAGGCTCTGCCAGTAGCGTCTGTGCTCTTCCATCCGTTGCGGCCTCCGCAGCTTCCTCTAGTAGTGGCACTTCGAGCAGTCCGTGCCGCCGATCGCGGCGGCGGTCGGCTGCGCCAGATGGACCCCGCGCCAGGAGGGTGGAGTGATCCCCCGGCCGCGATGGCAGTTGATGCACCAGCCCATGGTCAGCGGCGCTTCCTGGCGCACCCGCTCCATCCGCTCGATCGGGCCGTGGCAATCCTGGCAGACGACTCCGGCGAGCACGTGCTGGCTGTGATTGAAGTAGACGAAGTCGGGCAGGTTGTGGATTTTGGTCCAGCGGATCGCCCGTCCCTGCGCCACCGACTCCTTGAGCTTCTCGACCTCGACCGATTCCACGCGCAGCCGCGAGTGGCAGTTCATGCAGACGTTCTCGGGCGGAATTCCGGCGTGGCGCCCTTTCTCCGCTGCGAAATGGCAGTACAGGCAGGGGATACGGTTGTCCCCGGCGTGAAGCTTGTGCGAAAAGGCGATGGGTTGGACCGGGGAATAGCCCTGGCTCACGCCAACCCGCCGCGCGGCGCCCACCAGCAGGAGACCAGCCACTCCCACCCCGGCCAAACCCAGGAAGATCAAGATCTTGCGCAAGGCTCCCCCTCGAAGATCAGCTCTCGGCGCCAACCCGGGGTTGCCGTCGTTGCCGGCGTTCAGCCATCCCCGCCGTGGAACGCGCCAGAGCGAGGACCGGCCAGGTCAGGGCCAGACCCAGGGCGGTGAACGGCAGCACCGCCACCATGGCGATCGCCGACAGCAGGTGGAGCTTGACCACCGGAGGCAGCTCGGCGACCAGCGCGACGTCCGGGCGGAGCTGTGCGAGCGACCGCAGATAGGGCGTCACGGTCACCGTGTACCAGGCCGATCCCAGGTGATAGGAGAAGGTCATCACCATGCCGGTGCCGATCCCCAGAACCAGGAGTGTGAGGAACAGGGTGTCGGCCATGGAGCCGAGACGGGTCGACAGGGCGCGCAGGCGCTCGGGACGGAAGCGCTCGCGGACCAGGGAGGCCCAGCCGGCCAGGGCCAGGAAGCCCAGCCCGAAGGCGCCGGCCTGCAGCGCCAGCGGATCGCCGGTCAGGAAGCGCCAGAGCGTGTTCTGGTGGGGCAACGCGAAACCCACGACGTGCCCGAGGAGGACGAGCCCGATGCCGAGACGCCAGGTGAGCGAGCCGAGATAGAGGTTGCCCATCTCGCGCAGGGTGGGGAGGGGCCGCCGCCGGGCCGCGGGAGAGGCGACCCGCAGCAGCGGCACGACGAGGAGGAGCCCCGCGGCCAGGTAGGGGCAGAGCCCGAAGAGGAGGTCGTTTCTCATGACTAGCGCCTCCCTCGGCGGCGATCGGCCCACCAGAAGAGGAGCGCCGAGGCGCCGAAGCCCAGGAAGGCGGCGGTGCGCAACGGTGAGGACGGATTGGCCGGGACCTCCGGGGAGTGCGCCATCCGGCAGAGGAACGCCGTCAGGGCATAGACCTCGTCATGGGTCAACGGCTGCTTGCCGTAGAGGTCCGCCATCATCGGGAACTGGAACTGCGGACGCTCGAGCACCTGCTCCATGCCCCAGTCCCGATACTTACCGTAGATCCGGGTGAGATCGGGGGCGACGGTGCCCGCGGCCAGGGGATCGGAAGCTCCGGCCGTATGGCAATGGACGCAGGCCGCTCCGCCGCGGGAGAACCGCGCGCGGCCGAAGAAGAGATCATGGCCAAGGCGGACCTCGGCCGCGGTGGCGGCGGAGGCCGGCCGAATCTCGGCCTCCTTCGCCGGCCCGCCCGCCTCGATGTAGGCGAGGAGCGTGTCGATCTCCGGATCCGACAGCGGATGATCCGGCATGACCTGGCGACCGTATCGAGTGAAGAGGGCCTTCGCCTGAGGATCGCCCGACCGGACGACGCTCTGGGAAGAATGGATGAAACGATGCAACCAGTCCCGACCGTGTCGGGAAGTGACGCCCTTCAAGTCCGGTCCCACGAGATCGCCCTTGCCGACGCTGTGGCAGCTGCTGCAGCGGCTGCTGAAAACGACGGCCGGACCAGGTGCGGCATGAACCTCCGAGCCGCACATGGGAACCAACACGAGGAGAAGTACCACGGGTACGAGGTGCAACGACCGCGAGGCCATGGTGGTGCCCTTTCAAATATCGAACGTAAATGATTCTTCTGCCGCCATCTCCGTGAGATGGCACACCTTTCCCCTCCAATAAATTCCCGATCGCCCGGGAACTAAGAAATCATCGGCTCGGCGGCTCGACCGAATTACCCTCGTTTCATCTCATTCGTCGCTCTCCCATCCGTAGCGCAGTCGCGGCGGACCTTCAGCGCGCTCCCGTGAGCTCGTTACTTCCTCCTCCCCTTTTTAGAGATGATCTTGGAGCCGAACGGCTCCGGATATTTCGCCCATGCTAGTCACCTGCTATAGTAGTGTCAAGCGTTGAGTTAAACGAAAACATTAGTTGACATTCAGGAGCAACCGATGGCTCCCTTACCCCACTGGCCCTTCAACATCCTGATTTCGATCGCTGCCGCGACCGGCCTGGTCGTGTTGGCGTATGAACCGTCCCGGCCCACCGACGAGTTGCCGAACCGCATTCCCCGGGCGGCGCCGTACGTCACCGCCGAAACGGATGCCGTGGCTCCGCCCTTCGAAAGCTATTGGAAGACGAATCACAACCCGGGCAAATGCTCGACCTGTCACGGCAGGATTTTCTCCGAGTGGAATGGCTCGATGATGTCGAACTCCTGGCGCGATCCAGGTTGGCGCGGCGCGTTCCTCCTCGTCGCCCGACAGACCTCGACGGCCGGGAACTGTGATCTGCCCAATCCTCCGGACGGCACCGAGCGCGCAAGGCTCAACCCGTTTGCCAATGCGGACTGCTCGGCGAGCTTCAACATCGGTACGGCGCAACATGTCACCTCCCGGCCCGGTTCTCTGTTGGACGGCTTCTGCGCTCAGTGCCACATGCCCACCAACTACGTCGACAACGTCACGCTGGCCGGGGTCAGCAACGATCCGTCCACCGGTCTCGAGCACGGACGCCTCGACGCGAAGTTCAACCCCACCGCCGACAATGGGACGGGGCTCGCCTTCGCCACCCTCGAATCCCAGATCCGCAACACCGACACCGGCAAGCGGGGGGTCTTCTGCGCGGTCTGCCACACCGTCGCGGACACCCGGGAGATGCCGTACGGCAACTACCGGAAGTCCGCCCACCCGTACCAGACCGTCAACGGCACCGACCGGCCCAGGCCTCCGGAGCCGGCGGCGTCCAATCTCGGGTTCGCCATCGGCGCCGGCTCCTACCGGCTGTCGCCCCAGGCGATCGGTACCTCCCTCTTTCTAGGGCCTTTATCGGCGGCCCCCCGGGGACCGAAGCTGGATCCGTACCTCGGGAAGGTCTTTGGTGAAGTAGTCCCCAATCAACAAGGTGCTTTCGAAGCCCATAAGGGAGCCTACCAAGTCTTGCAGGAGCGCGCGGAGTTCTGCAGCGCCTGCCACGACGTCACCAACCCCCTGACCATCAAGAACCGTCTGGGCAAGTGGGTCGGTGGTTTTCCCATCGAGCGGACCTATACGGAGTGGGCGGGGAGCCGCTACGCCGAGCGTCCCGGGAACAAGAACTTCGACCCCCGCTACAAGCGGGATTGCCAGACCTGCCACATGCAGCAGGACTTCGGCCAGCCGGGGACGGCGCAGACCCTCTACCTCCATGGGGAGCCCCTGCCGGCGCTCGCCGGCAGCCCGCGGACCGGCGGACCGGTCCGGCCTTACTTCAGCCACCATTTCATCGGCGGCAACTCCTACGTGGGGCGGATGATCGGCGCCGACGTCGACGACTACGGCAGCCCCCAGAGCTACCCGCAGCTGTCGGTCTTCAGCTTCACCTCGGCCGATCCGAAGAGCGTCTACAACAACGCCTACTGGACGAACGTCTCGGCCACCGGCCCGATCACCCAGCACTCGCGGCTCGCCTGGGACCGCCTGCGCAACGTCCTCGACCTCGCGATCCAGGCGCCGGCGACGGCGGCGGCCGGCTCCCGGGTCCCCCTGGAGGTTAAGGTCACCAACAGCGGTAGCGGCCATGACTTCCCCTCCGGCTTCCCGGAGGGCCGGGTCGCCTGGGTGGCGGTGCGCGCCTTCGACCTCGCGACCGGTGGGGAGCTTCCGATCTACGACTCCTTCTGGAAGCGCACCTCCCGGGGAGTGGGATACCTCACGAGCACCGACCAGAAGGACCCCAAGTATCCCCGCTGCGCGGAGGTGCTGCCGGCCGGCTCGCCAGACCCCTACGCCGTCCAGTTCAAGGCCGTGGCCTCCCTGGGTGACGGCTGCCCGACGCTCGACCTCGCCTATGCCACGCCGCTCAACCTGGTGGTCAACGCCAACGGCCTGCCGGTGGACAAGGACGGCAAGGTCATCGATCGCCAGAACCCGCGCAGCCTCCCCCGCTTCCGGGACCTGGACGGCGACGGCGACCTCTACGACGACTCCTACCTGTCGGACACCCGGCTGCGTCCGCTGCCCCATCCCGGGGCGACGACGATGCTCGACCGCTACTCGGTGGTGATCCCGGCCGGGACCCGCGGGCCGGTGGCGGTGACCGCCGCGGTCTACTACCAGTCGTTCGAGGCGATCGTCGCCAGGAAGTTCCTCGGCAACCTGGCTGACCTCAACACCAACAACCGGCTCGAGACCTGCGTCCTGGGCGGCGCCTGTGACGGCCGGACCCCCACGGTCGAGCCGGCGGTCGTCGAGGGAGCTCCGCCGGTCCCCATGGAAGTCCGCAGCTGGACGATCGACGTCCAGGGCGGCGCCGTGGACCGCGATCCACCGGCCATCCGCACCTATCCGCTGGCGAATGCCTCGGAGGCCTACCAGGACGTGGTGGTGAAGGCGTCCTTCTCGAAGCCGGTCACGGGAGTGGACGCCGAGAGCTTCACCCTGACCGACGAGAGCGGCGCCCCGGTCCCCGCGTTCGTCGACCAGATCGGCGACGGCACCTGGGGGCTCTTCCCCCACCAGGTCTTCCTCGCTGGAGAGAAGACCTACACGGCGCGCCTGACCGCCGGCGTCTGCGACGCCCATCGCAACTGCACGCGCCAGGAAACGGTCTGGAGCTTCCGGATCGCCGCCAACCGCGGCCAGGGGAGCGGCGACACCAGCGTCCCCCTCGGATTCACCCAGGCTTCCACCGGTCGGCCCCTTCCCTCCCCGGCTCCCGGCGTCCTCGCCGTCGGACCGGTCGAGACGAGCGGCCGGCTCACGGTCACGTTCACCCAGGCGGTGATGAACGTGAACGACCTGACATTCCAGGTGACCACGGGACGGTGCGAGAACCCCGGAGCGACGGTGCCGGGGCACCTTTCGAGCGACTCCCAGGGAACGCGCTGGAGCTTCGAGCCGGCGAAGCCGGGCCGGCCGGCGGCGGGGTACTGCCTGACGCTGAGCTCCGGCGTCTACGGTCTCGACGGCCAGAGCCTGCAGACCTTCCGCCGGCACGTCGGGTAGCGGTAGGGGTAAAAAACTACGGCCCTCGATGGCTCGAGGGCCGTACCAAAATTAGCTTCCCGGCAACGACCTACTCTCCCACACACTTGCGCATGCAGTACCATCGGCGCTGAGGGGCTTAACTGCCGTGTTCGGAATGGGAACGGGTGTTTCCCCCTCGCCAGAGTCACCGGAAAACTTGACTTGAAAGAACCAAATATCTTTTGCAACCGAATCGGGTTAGTAACGATAGGATCCACCGGCTAAAGAGCAAATTGGTCAAGCCGAACGACCGATTAGTACAGGTAAGCTCAACGCCTCTCAGCGCTTACACCCCCTGCCTATCAAACTGGTCATCTTCCAGAGGTCTTCAGGGATACCTCATCTTGGGGGGGGCTTCCCGCTTAGATGCTTTCAGCGGTTATCCTTTCCGAACATAGCTACCCAGCGATGCCGTTGGCACGACAACTGGTGCACTAGAGGTTCGTCCATCCCGGTCCTCTCGTACTAGGGACAAATCCCCTCAAGTATCCTCCGCCCACATAAGATAGGGACCGAACTGTCTCGCGACGTTCTAAACCCAGCTCACGTACCACTTTAATCGGCGAACAGCCGAACCCTTGGGACCGGCTTCAGCCCCAGGATGTGATGAGCCGACATCGAGGTGCCAAACCTCCGCGTCGATGTGAACTCTTGGCGGAGATCAGCCTGTTATCCCCGGCGTACCTTTTATCCGTTGAGCGATGGCCCTTCCATACGGGACCACCGGATCACTAAGGCCTACTTTCGTACCTGCTCGACTTGTAGGTCTCGCAGTCAAGCTCCCTTCTGCCTTTACACTCTACGGCTGGTTTCCAATCAGCCTGAGGGAACCTTCGCGCGCCTCCGTTACTTTTTGGGAGGCGACCGCCCCAGTCAAACTCCCCACCAGCCAGTGTCCCCGTCCCGGATCACGGGACCAGGTTAGACACCAAGACTCAACAGGGTGGTATTTCACCGTTGCCTCCACCTGAGCTAGCGCCCAGGCTTCACAGGCTCCCACCTATCCTACACAATCAAGTCCTAGTGTCACTGGCAAGTTAGAGTAAAGGTTCACGGGGTCTTTCCGTCTTGCTGCGGGTAAACTGCATCTTCACAGCTATTTCAATTTCGCTGAGTCCCTGGCCGAGACAGTGCGGAAGTCGTTACGCCATTCGTGCAGGTCGGAACTTACCCGACAAGGAATTTCGCTACCTTAGGACCGTTATAGTTACGGCCGCCGTTTACCGGGGCTTCGGCTCATCGCTTCGGGGGTTTAACCCCCCTGACGAATCCCCTTAACCTTCCGGCACCGGGCAGGCGTCAGACCCTATACTTCCTCTTTCGAGTTCGCAGAGTCCTGTGTTTTTGGTAAACAGTCGCTACCGCCGTTTCTCTGCGACCCCAAAGAGCTCCAGGAGCAAGTCCCTTCACTCTTCGAGGCCCACCTTCTTCCGAAGTTACGGTGGCAATTTGCCGAGTTCCTTGGCCAGAGTTCTCTCAAGCGCCTGAGGATTTTCTCCTCGCCCACCTGAGTCGGTTTGCGGTACGGGCACCACATGGCTCCACTGAATGCGGGGATTTTCTTGGGAGCTGAGCGTCGGTTGCTTCAGGCCATACGGCCACGACATCGGGTCTCGGCCTTGTGCCCCCAAGTTGCACTTTCCTCGGGGGCAGCCTACGCCCTTGAACCTCCATGTCCGTCAGGAGGCCAACCTAGCTTTCTCCGTCCCCCCGGCTTCGACGCCATGAGGTGGTACAGGAATATTAACCTGTTCTCCATCGCCTACGCCTCTCGGCCTCGGCTTAGGGCCCGACTAACCCCGGGCGGATTAACCTCCCCCGGGAAACCTTGGGCTTACGGCGAACGGGTTTCTCACCCGTTTTAACGCTACTCATATCGGCATCAGCTCTCGCAGAACCTCCACCACTCCTTCCGGTATGGCTTCGACGGCGCTGCGATGCTCCCCTACCACTGCCCCCTCTCCGAAGAGAGCGGGCAATCCGAAGCTTCGGTACGATGCTTGAGCCCCGTTTCATTTTCGGCGCGGCCTCGCTTGACTAGTGAGCTATTACGCTTTCTTCAAAGGATGGCTGCTTCTAAGCCAACCTCCTAGTTGTCTGAGCGTTGCCACATCCTTTCCCACTTAGCATCGATTTTGGGACCTTGGCTGTCGGTCTGGGGTGTTTCCCTCTCGCGCGCGGATGTTATCACCCGTGCACTGCCTCCGAGGATTCCTGTTTGCGGTATTCGGAGTTTGGTACGGTTTGGTAATCTGGTAGGACCCCTAGCCGTTCCAGTGCTCTACCTCCGCAACAGAGTTCCCTCGGGCGATACCTAAATATCTTTCGGGGAGAACCAGCTATCACCAGGTTTGATTGGCCTTTCACCCCTATCCACAGCTCATCTCAGGAGTTTTCAACCTCCATTTAGTTCGGCCCTCCACGCGGTTTTACCCACGCTTCAGCCTGGCCATGGATAGATCACCTGGCTTCGGGTTATAATGCACGCGACTGTTCGCCCTGTTCAGACTCGCTTTCGCTGCGGCTCCGGCTCTTCGCCTTAACCTCGCCACGTACATTAAGTCGCCGATTCATGATGCAAAAGGTACGGAATCAGGCATTCCCTTGCGGGCATAGCCCTCTCCCTGCTTGTAGGCACACGATTTCAGGTTCTTTGAACTCCCCTCACCGGGGTTCTTTTCACCTTTCCCTCGCGGTACTTGTTCACTATCGGTCGACAGGGAGTATTCAGGCTTACGGGATGGTCCCCGCAGATTCAGGCAGGATTGCACGTGTCCCGCCTTACTTGGGATTGCCGCTCGGCCAGTCCCCCGTTTCGGCTACGGGGCTCTCACCCTCTATGGCCCGCCTTTCCAGACGGCTCGCCTACAGAGAACTGGTCCTAAACGCGGTCCCTCTACCCCGACAGAGTTTCCTCTGGCGGTTTGGCCTTCTCCGCTTTCGCTCGCCACTACTCGCGGAATCGCTTTTGCTTTCTTTTCCTCGAGGTACTGAGATGTTTCACTTCCCTCGGTTCGCTCCGCTGCACCTATGGATTCAGTGCAGGGTACGGCGGCATTACCCGCCGTGGGTTTCCCCATTCGGACATCGCCGGATCAAAGCCTGGTTAGCGGCTCCCCGACGCTTTTCGCAGCTACCCACGTCCTTCTTCGCCTCCTGTCGCCTAGGCATCCATCGTGTGCCCTTTGTAGCTTGGTCATCTCTCTTCCTTCCTCCTTCAAACTCCTCTTCGAGAAGACCAGGGTCCAGCGCGCCTCCGTGGTTAACCGAAGACCTCGCCGAACCGACACATTTCTATTGCCTACTTGCGCATATGCAGTTTTCAAAGAGCACGTCCTGGTGGAGCCGATCGGGATCGAACCGACGACATCCAGCTTGCAAAGCTGGCGCTCTCCCAGCTGAGCTACGGCCCC